>ERZ826016.164-NODE-164-length-83456-cov-6.139375_pt1 | contig 83456 bp, 78 predicted proteins | sample MGYA00519872_ERZ826016 | MGnify/ENA primary metagenome ERZ826016 (study PRJEB31778, sample SAMEA3449218) | human gut metagenome | biome: human gut; feature: human-associated habitat; material: faeces | place: United Kingdom | collected 2010/2012 ... | reverse complement strand
TCACCCCGATCGCCATGGAAGAAGGACAGCGCTTTGCAATCCGCGAAGGCGGCCGCACGGTCGGCGCCGGCGTCGTTGCGAAGATCACCAAATAATTTCTCCTGTAAAAAAGAGCATTCCTTCGGGAGTGCTCTTTTTGCGTGCGCCGGAAGCCGCTATAATAAAAGGCAGAACAGCACCAGAAAGAAGGGACCGCCATGACCACGGCAGACAGCTCCAGTAAATATTTCCGCATCCTTGAAATGTACCTGCGCCTCCTCGACGGGGAGAAGCTCACCCGGCAGGGCGAAGCCGAGCGGTACGGCGTGGACGTGCGCAGCATCCAGCGGGACATCGACGCGCTCCGCCTGTTCCTCGCGGGCCAGCAGCTGAGCGGCTTCTCCCAGTCCGTCGTGTACGACTGGCATGAGAAGGGTTACGTGCTGAAAGGAAATAAGAAGGACCTCACGCGGGAAGAGGCGCTGGCCCTCTGCAAGATCCTCCTGGAGAGCCGGGCCTTCACGAAAGACGAGATGGGGAGCATCGTAGACAAGATCATCCGGAGCGCCGTGCCCCGCCGGATGATCGGGCCGGTGCAGCAGCTCGTGAACAACGAGAAGCAGTATTACGAAGAGCTGCAGCACCACGACGGGGCGCTCCTCGACAAAATCTGGGCCATCGGCGACGCGGTGAGCCGCCGGTGCACGCTCCGGATCCGGTACGAGCGGAAGGACGGCGTGGAAGTGAACCGCACGGTGAAGCCGCTCAGCATCATGTTTTCTGAATATTATTTCTACCTCATTGCGGAGATGGCGGACCCGTCGGAAGCGGGGCTCACGCGGGAGACCTACTGCTTCCCCACGGTGTACCGGCTGGACCGCATCCACAGCTTCGAGGAGGGAGAGCCTTTCAAGGTGGACTACAGCCACCGCTTCCAGAGCGGGGAAGTGCGGAAGCGCATCCAGTACATGTACGGCGGCCGGCTGGAGCATGTGGTCTTCGAATACACCACGGCCGACTCGGTGGACCACGTGCTGGACCGGCTGCCCACGGCGAAGATCGAGAGAAAGGAGTCGGACGGCGAGGGGCGGACGAAGTACACCATCTCGGCGGAGGTGTACGGTCTCGCCGGCATCCGCCTGTGGATCCGGAGCCAGGGCCCGCAGATTCGGGTGACGGCGCCGGAGCAGCTCGTGAAAGAAATCAAAGAAGAACTCCAGACGACCATCGGACTCTACCGGTGAAGGACGCGGCGCAGGCCGCGTTTTTTATTGCCCGTTTTTCTGTAAATTCACTGTCAAATCTCAGGACGGGCCTCTGCTTTTACAATTTTAGGAAGCTTCTCAGAAAACTGAAAGGGCCGCTGCCGGAGGCTTCTTCTGTGAAGATCCTGTCAGGAAACCGGCCTCGTGGCAGGCGTGCTGTCAAGTCTCCGCCATAGACCGATAAAGGAACGGTAAAAATCAGTAAAAACCGGATTTCAAGGGCTTGCATGCGCTCTGTAAAACCTTGGTAAATCCTATTGACCTCTATTAAAGCCTGCTTTATAGTGGGAATGTCTTCGGGACAGGCCGGCCCGGAAGGCGCGGAAAAAGAAGCGGCAGAGGAAACAGGGAAGCTCCGCCAGACGCTTTTTCCGGAAGAACCGGCCGAAGTATTTCCTTAAAGGAGCGCAGAAGAATGAAAAAAATTCTTGCCATGGCAGCGGCCGCTGCCCTCGCAGCCGGTGCGTCCGCATTTGCTGCCAACCCGTTTTCCGATGTGTCCACGTCCGACTGGGCGTATCAGGCGGTGTCCGATCTCTCTGATCAGGGCATCGTAGAAGGCTATCCGGACGGCACGTTCAAAGGCCAGACGAACATCACCCGCTATGAAATGGCGCAGATCGTGGCCCGCCTCATGGCAAAAGAAGATCAGTACAACGCAGAGCAGCGCGCCACCATCGACAAGCTCGCTGCGGAATACGCCGACGAACTGGACAGCCTCGGCGTGCGCGTGACGAACCTCGAAAAGAAAGTGGGCAACATCTCCTGGAGCGGCGACGCCCGTATGCGTTTCCAGGATCTGGACACGGATGAAGATACGTACAAGGCCCGTGTCCGCCTGAACATGACCGCGCAGGTGAATGACGAAGTCAAGGTCATCGGCCGTTTCAAGACCGAAGCGGCTCTGACTGACGACAGCGACGCCCAGACCACCATGGACCGCCTGCATGCGCTGTGGCAGCCCACGGACCGGTTCAGCTTCGACATCGGCCGCACGGACCTCTTCCTCGGCCAGACCGGCTACCTCTACGATGACCGCTTCCAGGGCATCATCGCCAAGTACAAAGCCGGCAGCTGGGGTGCGGAAGTCGGCTACGGCCGTGAATGGAAGCAGTCCACCGAAGCGTCGGATCTCCTCGGCGACGGCAAGACCCGCGAGACCTTCTACGTGCAGGCCAACACGAAAGTGGGCGACCGCGTCCGCCTGAATGCGTTCTACCAGAACTTCGCCGACGGCTGGGGCAGCAATTATGATGATAAGGATAAGTTTGTCAATCATCAGTATGTGTCCGGCGATAAGGGCGTTACCCTGTACGGCGTCGGTGCGCGCATTGATCTGGGCGGCCAGTTCTACATCGACGGCGACTTCATCCAGAATACCGCAGATACGGTGATCCAGAACGGTAACAAGGATCAGAAGCATCTGGACAAACCGGTCATGTGGGTGGCCGGCCTGAACTACGGCAAGGAAGACCTGAAGAATCCGGGCACCTTCTGGATGGGCGTGCACTATGTGGACGCGGAAGCCGGCTCCTACATCGGCGCTTCCACCCTCGACATCACGAAGATCCTCGACAACTCCGTCTACAGCGGCGCGGAATTCTGGGTAGCGGAAATCAACTACGCGCTGGCGAAGAACATTTCCCTCGACGGCTACTACTACTTCGGCGGCGACTATGACGACGGCACCGACTTCGGCGATATGTACGGCGTCGAACTGAATTACAAGTTCTGATCTCCCCCGGAACACGGGAAAGACCTCCCTCTGCGGAGGTCTTTTTCATGTGCTTTTCAGCTCGTGCCGGCGGCGGATTCCGTCAAATTTCCGTGAAAACAGGAGGGCCCGGCGGATTTTACAATTTTGATGAAGCCTATACGGAAGGAGCGGCGGGTGAGCTTCCGGCGGCGGAACGGAGGCGGATCGTCAGGAACGTGTCAGGCTGGAAAGGCCTCGTGTCAAATAGCGGCTGCGGCCGTGTCAGGAAAGGGAAAATTTCTGTCAATCCGCTCTGTCAGGGCCCGGACAGACGCGGGTAAAACCTTTGTCAAAGCCGTTGACGGGGCGGCGCGCGGCGCATATAGTAAAGACATGAAACAGACATCCTCCGCAGGAAGCCAGAGCGGCAGCGACATCTCTCCCCTTTCGGTGCGCTGACCTTTCTCCCCCGCAGGCTCTGGCTTTCGCAGTTTATCTGTACAGGAAACGAGATCTCTCCGGAGGTCTCTTTTTTGCGTGAGGGAAACGCGGCGTCTCCGCCAGGCGGACATCCGGGAGGGCGCGGACCGGCGGCCGCAGGCATGAAAAAACGCCGCGCAGGGCGGCGGGGAAAGGAAAACTCATTTCATGCGGCGATGGAGGACGAGCAGCGCCGCGGTGGTGAGGCCCACGCAGAGCACGGCCATGCACATGCCGAGGGAGACGCTGCCCTGCTCGAATTCGCGCATGATGTACGTGGAGACCACCAGCGTATTCGGCGGCGCGATGAGGCTCGGCGCGACGAGCTCCCGCACGGAGATGATGAAGGTCATCATCCACCCGGCGGCGATGCCTTTCAGGAGGAGCGGGAAGGTGATGCGGCGGAAGATGTAGAAGCGGCTCCCGCCGAAGACGCGGCCCGCGTCGAGGAGGCTGCCGCTGATCTGCGTGAAGGACGACGTGACATACTGGATGGTGTAGGGCAGGAAGAGCACCGTGTAGGTGACCACGAGGATGCCCATGGTGTTGTACAGCGGCAGGATGCCGTAGATCCCGTTCCAGAAGAGCATGAGGCCGATGACGAGCACGATGCCCGGCAGCATTTCCGGCAGGAGTCCCGCGGCCTCGAGGAGCCGTCCCGTCCGGCCGCGGGCACGGCGCACCGCGAGCACCACCGCCGTGCCGAGGACAGCGCAGAGCGTGGCGGCGGTCACGCCGAGGAAGAGGCTGTTCGCCATGGCGGACACGGCGTTCTCATTGTCTGCGAAGAGCTCCGCATAGTGGGCGAGGGTGAAATTGCCCGCGGCGAGGCCGTACCCGCGGAGCCGGATGAGGGATGTGGCGATGACGGAGAAATAGGGGACGCCGATGGCGAGGAGGAGCACCAGCGCCACGTAGCCCCAGGCGAGGACGCGCACCGCGCCCCGGAGCGGCGTCAGGGAGAGGCGCACGCCCTTCCCGCCCACCAGCCGGTAGCTTTTCCGCCGGGTGACGGCGTTCTGCACCATCCAGAGCAGGAGGCAGATCGTGACGAGCACCGAGGCGAGTACCGCCGCCTTGCCGAAGGAGATGGGGGCCACTGCTGCGTAGCGGTGGATGTCCGTGGTGAAGACGTCGAAGCCGATGCGCCGGCCCAGCGTGTAGGGCGTGCCGTATTCCGAGAGGGTCTTCACGAAGACCAGGAGCGCTCCGATGGCGTAATTCCCCGCCAGGAGCGGCAGGAGCACCCGGCGGCACCGCAGGGGGAACCGCGCGCCGAGCACCGCGGCGGACTCCTCCAGGCTGGAGGGGATGTTGTCCATGGCGTTCCGCAGGAGGGTCAGCAGGAAGGGGAAGACGTGGAGGCTCATCACGAGGACGAGGCCGCCCAGCGTGAAGAAGAGCGGCACCCCCTCCGGCAGGCCGGGCACGAGCTGGCTCAGGAGCCCCCGCTTCTGCATGAAGAGGATCCAGCCCATGGACGCGATGTACGGCGGCGTCATGAAGGGGACGAGGAAAAGGATGTCGAACGCCCGGTGCCGGGCCAGCTCCGTGCGGGAAAAGAGGTACGCCAGCGGCGCGGCGATGACCGTGGATGTGAGGACCACGAGGACGCCCAGCAGGAGGGAGTTGGCGATCATCCGGAGATTTTCAGGTGTGCCGAGCACAGCCGCCGCCGGAGACAGCGCAAGGCGGCCGTCCAGGACAACCGCCTTGAGAAATACCGAGAGCAGGGGGCACACCACGAGGAAGAGGAGCAGCGCGCCCAGCAGAAAGGCCGGGGCCCGCTCCGTCAGCCGGTCGGGATGCATGGGGCCTCCTTACCGGCAGAGCGCGTTCAGCTTCGCCGCCGTGTCGGAGGCGATGCCCATCATCTTATCCCATTCCGCGGGGATCTGCGGGATGTCGGCGAGCGGAGTGCCCTTGGCCTGCACGTCGCTCCGGCCGGGGATGAGGTACGCGTCGGCTACCATCTGCTGCACCTCATCGGAAAGCAGGTAATCCATGAACTGCTTCGCGTTGTCCATATCCGGCGCGTCCTTCATGATCATCGCCGGACGGGGATTCACGATGGTGCCGCCCTTCGGGTAGTAGATGGCGAGCGGCTCGCCCTTCTTCATGGACGAATAGGCGTTGTAATCCACGCCTGCCACGAGGATGCCCTTCTCCCCGGTGGTGACCGCTTCGAGGGCGGCTTTATTCGCGCCGGGCACGGTCATGCCATTCTTCGCCATGCCCTCCAGCGCGTCCCAGCCGTAGCGGTTCACGAAGCCCGCGAGGAAATCCTTGCACGCGCCGGACTTCTCCGGGTCCGGGATGGCGAGCAGGCCCTGATACTTCGGGTCGGCCAGCTCCGCCCAGTCCGCGTCGAGCTGCGGCACCACCGTGGTATTGTAGATGACGCCCACCGCGGACGCGCTGTAGCCCACGAGCTGGTTGTCGTTGTCTGCAAATTCTTTCACCAGCTTGTCCGCGTTCTGCGGCTTGTACGAGGCGAGCGCGCCCTGCTGCTTCATGGAGAGCCCGTCCGACCAGGACGCGAGGATCACCACGTCGGCCGCGGGATTGGCCTTCTCCGCTTCGAGCCGGGCGAGGATCTCCCCGGTCGTGCCCTGGAACTGCTCCACCTTGATGCCCGTCTTCGCTTCGAAGCCCTTGGCGATCTTGTTGGCGAGGCCCGCCGGCGACGGCATGTACACCGTCACCTTGCCGCTCTCCTTCGGAGCGGCCGGGGCGGCGGATTTTTCCGCGCCGCCGCAGGCGGAAAGAGACAGGGCGAGACAGGCGGCCGCGCCGAGAAGTGCGAAACGTTTCATTCTGTGATTCATGAGAGAGACTCCTTTCCAAATTCGGTATGTGATGCAGATTCAGACGGTGATGATGTCTTCCGGGCGGACGCTCACTGTGAGAGAGGCACCCGGGTCGGCCCGCACGGGCGAGAGGATCGTCCAGCGCTCGCCGCCGCAGAGGAGATGGACCTCATAGCCCGCGCCGAGATACTGGCTGGAGACCACGCCGGCGGTGAAGGCGCGCGCGCCGTGGGCCGGCGAAAGAGACGCCTTCTCCGGCCGGAAGAAATGGCGGCTGTCGATCCAGTTCGACAGACCGACGAAATGGGCCGCAAAGGACGTGGCCGGATGGCTGTACACCGCCTCCGGCGCGTCGTACTGCTCGAGGCGGCCCGCGGAAAAGACGGCGATGCGGTCGCTCATGCTGATGGCCTCCGACTGGTCGTGCGTGACGAAGACCGCCGTCAGGCCCAGCCGGGTCACCAGTTCGCGGAGCTCTACGCGCATTTCCGCCCGGAGCTGTGCGTCCAGCGCGGACAGCGGCTCGTCGAAGAGAATGCACTCCGGCTCCGTCACCACCGCCCGGGCGAACGCCACGCGCTGCTGCTGCCCGCCGGAGAGCTGGTGCGGGTATCGGTCTGCCAGCTCCTCCAGATGCACGATGGAGAGCGCCTGCCGCACCCGCTCCGCGAGATGCTCCGTCCGGCCCGACGCGCGCAGGCCGAACGCCGTATTCTCGAAGACCGTCATGTGCGGCCACAGGGCGAAATCTTGAAAGACGAAGCCCAGTCCGCGCGCTTCCGGCGGGACCGACACGCCCTGCGTCCCGGAGAAGACGCAACGGCTGCCGAGAAAGATCTCGCCCGCGTCCGGCGTCTCCAGCCCGGCGATCATCCTGAGAAGCGTCGTCTTGCCGCAGCCCGACGGGCCCAGCAGCGTGGTGAAGCTTCCGCTCCGGATCGTGAGGGACACGTCCCGGATGACGGACTTTCCGCCGTACGATTTGCTGATGTGCTGTAATGTGATATCCATGCCGACCTCCTTCTGCCGCTGGCCCCATTGTACGGGGAAAAAACAAAGGCCCCGTCAGGACCGTGTAAAAAAATCATCTCGTCCGCGTCCGGAGCCCGTCGATTTCCCTTACAATAAGATATATAAATAAAAGCGGCGCGGGGAGAGGAGACGCCTTGCGGGAAGCGGCGCGCCGTGCTATACTAATTTCGTCGGGAATGCCCGGCTTTTTTAAGTGAAAAATCATTGACTTCATATTTCCGGATATGCTATAATCCTTGAGTATGTTGCAATAGGGAAAACCCGAAAAAATTGAGTGAGGTGTAAAGAATGCGTGAAGGAATTACTCTTGCGTGTACGGAATGCAAACGCCGCAACTACCGGACCAACAAGAACAAGAAAAACAATGCAGAACGCATCGAAATGATGAAATACTGCAAATGGTGCAAGAAACACACCCTGCATAAAGAAACCAAATAAGTAAGCGAACTGGGGTGTAAGCATGGCGAATCGTCGGCAAACAGCAGAGGAAAACAGCGCCGCATGGAACCGATTCTTTCGTGAAACGAAAGTGGAGATGAAAAAGGTCATCTGGCCGACCAAGCAGCAGCTCGGCCGGTACACCGCGACCGTCATCGCCTCCGTGCTCCTCGTTTCCTGCCTGCTCGTCGCAGTGGATTTCGTTTTCATGGGCCTCTCGAAGCTGCTGGTCAGTGCAGTGGGCTGAAAGGAGGAAACATGCCGGAAAACGAAGAACAACTCGAGAAAAAAGAAAAGAATATCCGCTGGTATGTCATTCACACGTATTCCGGCTATGAAAATAAAGTCCAGGATACGTTGACCCGCAAGGTGCATTCCATGGGCCTGGAAGATACGATCAAGCAGATCCTCCTCCCGATGCAGGATGAAGAAGAAGTCAAGGACGGCCAGAAAAAAGTCGTCTCCCGGAAAGTCTTCCCGGGCTACCTTCTCATCGAAATGGAAGTCAATGACCACAGCTGGTATGTCGTGCGGAATACGCCGGGCGTGACCGGGTTCGTCGGGACCACCACGAAGCCGATCCCCCTCTCCGACGAAGAAGTCGAACGCATTCTGCACAAAGATAAAAAAGTCCCGGTGAAGATCACCGTCAAGGCAGGGGATGCCATCCGCATCACCGAAGGGCCTTTCGCAGATCATGTGGCTACCGTGCTCAATGTAGCGGCTGACAAAGGCAGGATCACTGCCGAGATCAGCGCCTTTGGGCACGCTACCAAAATCGAGCTGGAAGCGGGCTTCTTTGAGCCGCTTTCCTGACGCTCGGTGAGGAGTGCGCGGGACCTCCGCCGCACGAATGCCTCACGTGGGAGGGCAGACGCCCGTCTGTACCACATCCTCAAAGAGTAAGGAGGTGTCAACTATGGCAAAGAAGATTACCAAGGTAGTGAAACTGCAGGTACCGGCTGGCAAAGCCACTCCGGCTCCGCCCGTAGGCCCGGCCCTCGGCCAGGCAGGCGTGAACATCATGGCTTTCGTCAAGGACTTCAATGACCGCACCGCACAGCAGGTCGGCCTGATCATCCCTGTAGAAATCACTGTTTTTGAAGATAGAAGCTTCACTTTCATCTGCAAAACGCCGCCGGCTGCCGTTCTCCTGAAGAAAGCAGCAGGCATCGAAACCGCTTCCGGTGAACCGAACAAAAAGAAAGTCGGCAAAGTCACCAAAGCGCAGGTCAAGGAAATCGCGGAAACGAAGATGCCTGACCTGAACGCCAACGATGTAGAAGCAGCAATGCGCCTCATCGAAGGCACCGCCCGCAGCATGGGCATCGAAGTCGTAGACTGAGACTGACCGTTCGTGGAAGGGCATTGTCCCGCTTACCACAAGGAGGAAACAATGGCAAAACTGACAAAGAAACAGAAAGCAGCCGCAGCCATCGTTGACAGCCATACACTCTATGACCTCGACGAAGCTGTAGCACTCGTGAAGAAAGCCGCCACCGCGAAATTCGATGAAACGGTAGAGCTTTCCTTCAACCTCAACATCAACCCGAAATACGCAGACCAGCAGCTCCGCGGCGCGCTCGTGCTCCCGCATGGCACCGGCAAGACGAAGAAAGTCCTCGTCTTCGCCAAGGACCACAAGGAAGACGAAGCGAAAGCGGCCGGCGCTGACTACGTCGGCGGGATGGACCTGGCTCAGAAGATCCAGGGCGGCTGGATGGACTTTGACGTCGTCGTCGCTACCCCGGACATGATGGGCGTCGTGGGCCGCCTCGGCCGTATCCTCGGACCGAAGGGCCTCATGCCGAACCCGAAAGTCGGCACCGTCACTCCGGACGTCACCAAAGCCGTCACGGAAATCAAAGCCGGCAAGGTCCAGTACCGCACCGACAAAGCAGGCAACATCCAGGTCGTCATCGGCAAAGTCTCCTTCGACGATGACAAACTGAAAGAAAACCTGCGCGTCGTATACGACCACATCCTGAGAGCTCGTCCGTCCACCGTCAAAGGCACGTACATGAAGAGCCTCACCATCTGCTCCACCATGGGCCCGGGCATCCACCTGGACATCTCCAAGGTCGCAGCACCGAAAGCATAATCCCATATTTAACACTTAGCTGAAGACCGGCGGTATGTATAATGGGCGAAAGCCCGCCTCCCGAGGCTGAATACTGGAAAGCCAGTGTACGACCTCACCGCGGTGGGGTCGTTTTAGCTAACGTGATAAATAAAAAATCCAAGAGCAGAGGAGGTGTACTATGAGCGAAGAAAAATACGAAACCAGAATCCGTCCTGAAAAAGTGGCCATTGTGGAAGAAATGAAAGAAAAACTGGCATGCCAGGGTGTCGTCCTCATTTCCTTCAACAAACTGACGGTCGCGGACGCGACGGCTCTCCGCCGCAAATTCCGCGAACGCGGCGTCGAATACAAGGTCATCAAAAATACGCTGACCCGCGTCGCCGCTGACGAAATGGGTCTCGAAGGCCTCGACGCCTTCCTCGAAGGCCCGAACGGTCTGGCTACCTGCAAAGAGGATCCGGTCGCTCCGGCTGCCGTACTGAAAGCCTTCATTACGGAGACCAAGACCGAAGCCATCACCATCAAAGCCGGCGTCCTCGACGGACGCGTCATCGGACCGGAAGAGATCAAGGCCCTCGCCGATCTCCCGTCCAGAGAACAGCTGCTCGGCATGGTCGCAGCAACCCTGCTTGCCCCGATCTCCGGCCTCGCACGCGCTCTCAACGGCAACATCACGAAACTCGCATACGCTCTCGAAGCTGTGCGTAAACAGAAAGAAAGCGCATGATCTGTGCGCATAAAAAATTCCAATGGAGGAAATAAAAATGACCAACGAAGAAATCCTTGAAGCCATTAGCAACATGTCCGTCCTCGAACTGAGCGAACTCGTAAAAGCCATCGAAGACAAATTCGGCGTATCCGCTGCTGCTCCGGTCGCTGTCGCTGCCGCTGCTCCGGCTGCAGGCGCTGCTGCTGAAGAAGAAAAGACCGAATTCGACGTCGTCCTCGCTTCCGCAGGCGAAAGCAAGATCCAGGTCATCAAAGTGGTCCGTGAAATCACCGGCCTCGGCCTGAAAGACGCGAAAGCTCTCGTAGACGGCGCTCCGAAAGCTGTCAAGGAAGGCATCTCCAAAGCTGACGCTGAAGAAATCAAAGGCAAGCTCGAAGCTGCCGGCGCAACCGTAGAACTGAAATAATTTCAGCCCTGCAAAAAAAGAAGGACTCCCGCAAGGGGGTCCTTTTTGCGTGTCCGCACAGCCGGATTCCCGCCCTGCACCTGCGTCCCTATTCCATATGGAGAGGGACAACTTTACATAAATATGAAATAAGGCCGCTTATGACGGAATATATGACAGTCTATGAGAAAACATACGAAAGATTTACAAATTTCCTACGCAGTGAGAACGGGCTTTATACAGACATTATTTAAGATGCAAGTGCAGAATGCCTTTTCAGAAAAGTGAAACAGCAAATGGAGGGAATGGTATGAAACGTCGACAGCTTGCAAGACTTGCAGTAGGGGGGGTGCTTGTATTCTGGGCAGGAATCCCGATGGGATATGCTGCGGAATATACAGCGGCTACGCAGACAGAATATGATGCTCTTGATGAAAAAGACGATACGAAGGATGGAAATATCCGCCTGGATAACATCGGCACGGGTACAGGAAATAAGTTGACCATTGGTACAGAAGGCGGAACGAATCAGATAACGGGTACAACGGTCATTGCCGGTAAAGGGGAAAATAATGTACTTCAAATTTACGGTGGAACCTTTACTGTTGCAGAAGGGTCCAATGGCGGCAATGCATCCGAGAATAAGGTGACCGTATCTAATGCCACAGTTCGTGGACAAGAGCTGAGGCATGGCCGTGGCGCTGTAACTGGCGGCTATGGCTCCTGGGATGCGGACATCGGTGCGGCGCAGGCAGAGAATAATGCTGTGACGATTGATGGAGGAACCATCGGGGCCAGTACGGATGAAAACGCTGTCGTAGGCGGTATGGTTATGTTAAACGTCCAGACGCAGTCCAAGGCGGTGGTCACGGGAAATAAAGTGACTATCGAAGACGGAAATATTCAAAATGCGGTAGCCGGCGGTATGGTTACCTGGGGCGGAAACAATTATAAAACGACGAATACGTCCATTTCTTCGAATCAGGTAAGCATTAATGGTGGCACCGTGGAAAAAAATATTTACGGCGGCTATAATCGGTCAACCAGCGGCGGTGCTTCCGAAGGCACCATCAGTAACAATAAGGTTATTGTCAATGCAGGTCGGGTTAATGGGGTTATTTACGGCGGTGAAGATGAACTTCACAACGGTGTTGATGAATACTATACCATTAATCAAAATAGCGTAAATCTCACCGGCGGGTCTGTGGGGTCCGTATATGGCGGTCGTGGAAGAGGCGAAGTGACAAATAACAAAGTCAAGCTCTCCAAAGGCGCAGAGGCGCGGGCCAGCGTCGTAGGCGGCCAGGGACAAGGAAGCGCAGTAGTCCGTGGCAACTCTGTGGTGATGTCTGGCGGGACGGCGGCTTCCTCCTCAAACAGTTACGTGGCTGGTGGATATGGCGGAAGCGGTGAGACCAGGGAGAACTCTGTCATACTTTCCGGCGGTTCTGTCGCGGGCTCCATATACGGCGGCCGGGGTGCTTCCGGCACGGTTTCTGAAAACACTGTAACTATTTCCAATGGAAACGCGAATGGTAATATTTATGGCGGACAAGGAAGCGGTGACACAAAAAATAATATCGTAGAGATTACCGGCGGAACAACGTCTGGGAAGTACATTTATGGTGGTATGGGGAACGGCGACGTCAGCGGAAATGAAGTATCCCTTTCTGATGCGCAGATTAACAGCAGTGTATACGGCGGCTACAGTGGAAAAAGCGGCACTGTTACCGGCAATACCGTTGCTATTTCCGGCGATACAGAATTCAAGCAGTATGCCAGCGTATACGGCGGTTACAGTGTCAACGGCGAAGTCAGCGGCAACAAAGTCAACGTATCCGGGAATAGGGATCTCAGTATGGTCTATCTGTTCGGCGCAAATAAAAAAGGCACGGACAATACGCTCACGCTGGACGGTTGGACTGGTACTGTGCGGACGTTGAAGAATTTTAATGCCATTCATTTCCAGAATATTGATCTGTCGAAGAAAGAGAATACGCTGCTTACGATTGGGAGCAACGATTCCAATTCGGCGTCTGGTTCTGAGAATGCGGATATTTATCTTGATTCTGCGGCCACTGACGAATTGGCGCTTGCTGCCGGCGATTATGAGGAAGGCAAGGAGACCGTGCTGTCGACGCTTAAATGGGATGAACGGCTCGGCGGCAAGGTGACCGTGGCGGAGAATTTTCTTGATGGGGCCGCAGCCGGCGGCAAGACGTATTTCGCAAATCGGACCGATGCGGAGGACGGCGTTTACGCCAATACATACGGCAATCTTTTCGCAGATGTCGTCACAAATCAGGTGGACATCAAGGCGAAAGTGACAAACTCCGTGCTGGCCGGGACGTATGTGGATGCGGACGGCGAGGAAACATATCATTCCGATGGCCAAACGGGACTGTCCATTGGAGACGGTTTTACTACCCACGTAGGCACCGTGGCAGGCACCTATGCGGAAGCCGGGCAGGATGCGTCAGACGGTGCATTGACGATAACCGGCCGGACCGAATGGAGCGGCGATGTGTACGGCGGCTATGCGGAAAATGGCGCAGCGCAGAATAATACGGTGACGCTCAAGGGCGCCAACGCGGCGGGAATGAATGTCTACGGCGGCGCGAGCGGCAGCAGCGGCACGGTCTCCGGCAATACGCTTGTAGTGTCCGGCGGCAGCAGCACGGTGGGCAGTCTGCACAATTTCGATACCGTCCGCTTCGACGATGTGGACCTTTCGCAGAAGAAGGTCTCTTTACAGACAGAAGCCGCAGAGGCTTCCCCGATAGAAGCCAGGGTGGAAATCAATTCGTTCTCTGAAGAAGCGCTGGCGCAGATAAAAGACAGCGTCCCGCATACGACGGTCATTGACTGGTCAGATGCGGTCACGGGCGCCGCCGTATTCACCGATGCATTCCAGGCGCAGGCGCAAAAGGCGAATGCAGATATGGCAGAAGGCGTCTATACAGTGACCGATAGAACGGAGGGCGGTGTCTACGCCGGAAAATATGCCATCACCGGCAGCGATGCGAATCAAACAGACAATCAAGCGCAGATCGATGTGGCTGTCAGGGAGATGGTTCTGACCAACCGGTTCATCAATGAAACCGGGGAAGTGAAAGAGCATGACACGCTTGCGCTGACAGACGGATTCTCGACCAGCGTGGACAATGTATCCGGCGTCTATGCGGCGAAACGCACAGGCGAGGGCACGCAGGATGCGACGGAGGGAAGGATTTCCATCAGTGGGGCCACGGATTACGCGGGCAGCGTCTACGGCGGTTATGCGGAAAATGGCAACGCCACCGGCAATACGGTGATGCTCAAGGGTGCCAACGCGGCGGGAATGAATGTCTACGGCGGTGCGAGCGCATCGGGCGGCGAAGTGTCCGGCAATACGCTCATCGTGGACGGCACCAGCAGCACGGTGGGCAGCCTGCACAATTTCGATGCGGTCCGCTTCCAGAATGTCACTCTCAAAGAAGGAGAGCAGACAATCCGCCTTGACGCGGGAAGCGTGTCCGGTATGGATCAGGCCTCTGTCAGCATCGGTAACGTCATCGCCAACGGACAGGAGTTGATTGGCGGCGGGAATCATGAGGCAGGCGATGTGCTTGGGAAGACGACTGTGCAGTGGGACGGCGTGTTGAATGAAAAACTCTCCGAGGTTACAGAGTTGGAAAGCAGCCTGTCCGGGCTGGACGGCTATTACCAGACAACGCGCGGGACGAACGGTCTGTATGTGAATCAGGTCAAAGCGGGCTATGAGGAAGGAAAGAATCAGGCGGTCATTTCCGCGGCGGTGGAGAAGTCCATCCTGACAGGTCGATTCATCGACGCATCCGGCGAAGAGTACGTGAATGGCAGTGAGACGCTTGTGCTGGATGATGCGCTCACGACCAGCGCAGGGATCGTGGCCGGGACGTATGCGCTGGGAAACCATGCGGCGCAGGGCGCGGTGAGCCTGAAAGGGAATATCGGATGGTCCGGCACAGTGTATGCAGGATACAGCGAGGAAGGCAATGCTTCCGGCACAGTGACGATTGCAGACCATACACAGGCAGAAGGCGTCAACCTTTCCGGCGGCAACCGCGGTACGGCCGGTTCGGTCCTCAATGTGGAGGGCAATGGCAGCCGGCTGGCAGGAGTGAGCGGCTTTGATACGGTGAATTTTTCGCAGGTGGATGTGCATGGGGATGCGGCTCTCAGCGTGAAAGGGGAAGCCCTTTCCGGCGCCGTTCTCAACGTGAAGAGCTTCGCTGCGGACAGTGATCTTGATGCAGGGGAGACGGTGACGCTTCTTCATTCGGATCGGACGATCACCGATGAGGGCGCAGAGGATGTCAAGCTGGCCCGTGATCTGGTCCTTGCGGGGGTAGCGGAAGAACTGGAAATCCGTGCGGAAAGTGCCAATGACGGGCACGATATTCAGCTGCATATCGAAGATGCTCACCGGGCCGGGCAGACGGATCGCATTGCAGAGAACCGCACCGTGGCGGCGGCCTTCGTAAATCAGGGCGCGGATATCGCTGCGGACAGTCTGCATCTGCTGGATGATGGGTACCACTGGGGCACGCAGACCTTCGGCGCGGTCTACGGCAACCGCAGCACCTATGACGCGGCGGGCGACATGAAGATCAATGGATGGAGCGAGATCGTCGGCGTGGGGAATATCCACCGCGTGGACGGCGGCCGTCTCGCGTGGGGCGTCTTCTATGAAAACGGCACGGGCAACTACCGCACGTGGAACAGCTTCAATCAGGAAATGTTCCGCGGCGACGGCAGCCTCGTCTACAACGGCGGCGGCGCGGCCGTGCGGCTCACGAAGGACAGCGGCGTTTATTACGAAGCTTCTCTCCGGGCAGGCAGTCTGTCCTCTTCCATGTCGAATGCGGTCAAAGACGGAGAAGGGAACTCTTACGGCTTTGACAGCGACAGCACTTACTGGGGCGCGCATGTGGGCGCAGGCCGGCTCATCGGGACGGAGCGCGGGACGTGGGACCTGTACGGGAAATATTTCCACACGTCTATCGACGGAGACAGCTTCGAGATGGGCGGCGACCGGTTCCGCTTCGACCGGGTGACGAGCGACCGTCTGCGGATCGGGGCACGGTACATGCCCGCGACAGGTGCGGCGTGGCAGGTGTACTACGGCGCAGCCTATGAATACGAATTCAGCGGCGACAGCCATATGAAGGCAGGCCGGTTCGATGCGCCGGAACAGAGCCTCGGCGGTTCGACCGTCTTCGGCGAGATCGGGACCGTGTGGGGCCGGAAGGATTCGCCGTGGAGCATGGACGTGAACCTGCGGGGCTACGCAGGAGAGCGGGAAGGCTTCTCCGGCATGGTGCAGCTGGCGTACGCCTTCTGAGTCGGACAATCCCAAAAGAGACCTTTCGGGGTCTCTTTTTTGTTGCGGACGGATTCCCGCCGCAGCGCCGTGCAGCCGCACCCTGCATGGGCGGCCCTGTTTCCGGCGGAGGGGAGACTGCTGGCGTTTGTTTCGTCTTTTCTTGTTTTTGGGTATAATAAGGACGTATGACGGAAGATGGAAAGGATGAGGGGATGCTGGAGAAATATCTGTCGGGGGACCGGCTTTGGGAGATCGTGCGGTTCCTGCTCGTAGGAGGCGGGTGCTTCCTTCTGGATTACGGGCTGCTGTTCGGGCTGACGGAGTACGGGGGATGCAATTATCTCACGTCGTCGGCGATCTCTTTCACGGTGTCGCTCGTGGTGAATTATATCCTCTGCGTGACGGTGGTGTTCCACGCATCGCATCAGAGCGCGCGGCAGACGGCGCTTTTCGTGGCGACGTCGCTTGCGGGGCTGGCGATCAATCAGGTGTGCATGTACGGCTTCGTGGAGATTGCCGGGCTGTGGTACATGGCGGCGAAGATCGGCGCGGCGGCGGTGGTGACCATCTGGAATTACATCACGAAACGGCTGGTCCTCAAAGGCGGCCATTGAGACGGCGGGGCCGTCTTTTTTTTATGGGAATCGGCCGGCCGCTCTTGACAGCAGAGGACTTTAACCTGATAAAATGATTTTATATGACAGATGAGGGAGGGTCGGCTATGGAATTTCGGGTGCTTCAGTATTTCCTCACGGTGGCGCAGGAGGAGAGCATTTCCCGTGCGGCGGAGCGGCTCCATGTGACGCAGCCCACGCTGTCCCGGCAGATCGCGCAGCTCGAGGAGGAGCTCGGCGCGCCGCTGTTCATCCGGGGCAAGCGCACCACGCTCACGGAGGCGGGGATGATGCTCCGCCACAAGGCGGAGGAAGTGTCGTTCCTCATGGACGCCATCAAGATGGATTTCCAGTCGCGGAAGGACATGTCCGGCGTGATCCGCATCGGGAGCGGCGTGTACTCCGGGAGCAACGGGGTGATGGCGCACATCCCGGCATTCATGGAGAAATATCCGCGGGTGCGCTTCGAGATCTACACGGCGTCGGCGGACATCCTGCGGGAGCGGCTGGAGCACGGCATGCTGGATTTCGCCATCCTGCAGGAGCCGATCGACATCGGGAGCTATGATTACATCCGTCTCCACACGAAGGACCGGTGGGGGCTCATCACGGCGGCGGGGTCGCCCTGGGCGCAGAAGGCGTCGATCACGAAGGAGGACATCGCCGGGATGTCGCGCTTCCTCATCTCGAGCCGCGCGTCGGTGCAGGCGGAGTTCCGCAACTGGTACGGCGGGGAGATCCCCGAGGCGGCGGCGACGGGCAATCTGGCGGACAATCTGCTGCCGCTCATCGAGGGCGGGATGGACGGGCTCATTTCGGTGGAGGCGCCGGTGGCGCATTTCGATCCCGTGCGGTTCCGCTTCGTGCCGCTCTCGCCGGAGCTCACCACGACGACGGTGCTGGCGTGGAAGAAGCTGAATCCGGTCTTCGGTCCGGCGCGGGAGTATCTCCGCTATGTGAAGGATATACGCGCGGCGTATGATAAAAAATAAGAAACAGGCATTGGCGCCCGCGGGCGGGGCTTTTTATACTACAGGCAGGAGGATACCCTGTCTGTAGTTTTATTTTGGAAAGGAGGCGGGCCGATGCCCGGAATGAGTCGGGAAGAGATGATGCGCTGCGGCGGCCTCAGCGAGGCGGAGCTGCGCGAGCTGGAGGAGGCGTGCGGCGTCCCTGCCGGAGATGCGGCGTACCAGGAGCGGATGGGCCTTGCGGCAGCGCTGCGGCAGTCCGGATTCACGGCGGAGGAAGTCCGCGCGTATTTCACAAGACCGCGCCGTGAGGAGCGCCAGTCGTTCCTCATGGGGAAGCGCTGGGAGGTCGTGCAGGAGATTCACGAGCGGCAGCGCCGTCTCGGACGGATCGATTACCTGCTGTATCTGGAAGGGAGGTGAAGGGGCGGCTCCGGCCCGCGGAGAGAGTCCGCCTTGCAGTGATGAAAGGAAGAAGGAAAGCATGGGCGGCGGCCGGGCTGTGTCTCGCAGCGGGGGCCGCGTTTCTTGCGCTCGCCGGTCCGTGTGCGGCGTGCGCGGCCTGGGCCGGCGGCACAGGCTGGCGGATGGCGGGCGCGGAGATGACCGCGCACGGCGCGGCGGAGGAGAATGCCGCCTCGGAAGCGCTCGCGGCGCAGCTCCCCATGGAGATGACGTTCCAGCGGGAGGAAGGGCTCTTCGTGAGCCGGTCGGCGGTGGCGCCGCTCCCGGCGGAGGAAGAGGCGGAGACCTTCCGGCAGGGAGATTTCCTGTACCTGCCGGACTCCGGGCGCCTCGCCGTGGTGATCCGCCCGGAGGCTGCGCCCGCGGGGAGCGTGCGGCTCGGCCGCATCGAGGAGGGCCGCTGGCTCAAGGCTTCGGGAGGCTCCGCGGTGGAGCTCTCGCTCGTGCGGTGAAAAATTTTTTCCCGCCGGCGGACGGTCCCTTGCCCTCGAGCGAGCTTTAAGGCATATAATAAAGTAGAAATCCAATCACAGTGATTGCAAAGGAGGCATTTCTATGGAGAAATTTCCGCAGGCTCCCGTCGTGGGCTGCCGCCGCGTCGGCGCAGACGACAAAGAGGGCTCCCATGCCAAAGTCTATTTCACGAAGCACATCGATGCGGAGCATCTGATCCGCCTGTACCAGCTCATCAATGAGAGCATCTACGGCAAAGTGGCGATCAAGCTCCACACGGGCGAGCAGCACGGCCCGAACATCCTGCCCCGCGACATGGTGCAGGCGTTCCAGGCGCAGGTGCCGAACAGCAACATCGTCGAGACGAACACGCTCTATCAGGGCGACCGCTACACCACGGAGCTGCATCGGAAGACGCTCGAAGTGAACGGCTGGACCTTCTGCCCGGTGGACATCATGGACGAAGAAGGGACGGTTGATCTCCCCGTGCGCGGCGGCAAACATTTCAAGACCGTCTCCATGGGCGGGCACATCGTGAATTATGATTCCATGATCGTCCTCACCCATTTCAAGGGGCACGCCATGGGCGGCTTCGGCGGCTCCATGAAGAATATCGCCATCGGCTGCGCAGACGGCCGCGAAGGCAAGGCGCAGGTGCACGGCGTAGACGTGAACAATCAGCCGGAGAACTGGGACGACTGGCCGGGCAAGGAAATGCTCATGGAACACATGGCAGAATCCGCGAAAGCCACCATTGACTACTTCGGCAAGCACATCGTCTTCATCAACGTGATGCGCCGCATGTCCGTCGACTGCGACTGCGCGGGTCTCGCCGCGGCAGAGCCGACCATCCCGGACATCGGCATCGCCGCGTCCACGGATATCCTCGCGGTCGATCAGGCCTGCGTGGACATGGTCTACAATCAGGAGAGCAATCATGACCTGGTGGAACGCATGGAGAGCCGCCACGGCCTCCATCAGCTCACGGCCATGCACGACCTGAAGATGGGCAACGACAAGTACGAGCTCATCTGCATCGACGACGACTGATCGGAAACGGGAAAGGGTGCCTTCGGGCATCCTTTTTTCGTGCACGCAAAAGACGCTCCTCTGTGGGTATCCCGGGTCTGGATTGCTGATGAATTTGATGTTGAATTTTACGGCAGATTTTTTTATCATGAGAGCAGGAGGTGAGAGCCATGCCGAAAATCAAACCGATTTCCGATCTCCGGAATTACAGTGAAGTGCTGCGGGACGTCGCCGCAGGCGAGCCGGTGTTTCTGACGAAGAACGGCCGGGGGCGGTTTGCCATCATGGATATGGCGGATTATGAAAACATCCGCGAGCGGCTGAAACTCATGGAAGCGCTGTCCGCGGGGGAGCGGTCCATCGCGGAGGAAGGGCTGATCCCGGCGGGAGAGGTGCGGGCCTATGTCTGGAGCCGGGTGCATGCGGATGAAGACTGAAGTTTTTTACTCCGCAGCGGCCCGGCGGGATCTGGAAGACATCGGCCGATACATAGCGGAGGAACTGGAAAGCCCGAAGACGGCTGAGCGGACGGTGGAGCGCCTGCTGGATGCGGCCGACGGGCTGGAAGAATGGCCGGAACGGGGCGCGCTGCTTTTTCGTATGGCGGGTGTCTCTTCGCCATACCGTTTTCTTGTAAGCGGCAGTTATCTGATCGTCTATCGTGCGGAGGAGCGCAGGGTCGTGATCGTCCGGATCCTGTACGGCCGGCGGGATTATGCCCGGCTGTTTCCCTTTCTGACGGGGCCGGCGCAGGGCGAATAAGTTTCATGCACGAAAAAAGGACGCCTTTTGAGGGGCGTCCTTTTCGCCTGGCTTATTTCCCGAATTTCTGACCGATGTCCCAGGCGCCGCCGAGGGTCTCGCCGGTGCGGCAGTAGGTGCGGCCGGAGGTCTCGAAGATCGCGCCGTCCACTTTGGCTGAGTCGATCTCGCCGTCCGCGCCGACGACGCGCTCGTCTGCGAGGGTATTCACGATCTGGCCGATGACGCGGAAGCCCGCGATGCCGTGCTGGAGTTCGAGCACTTTGCATTCGAGGGTGACCGGGAATTCTTCGAAGACCGGCGCGTCCACGTGTTCGCTCTTCACGGCGTGGAGGCCGCAGCGGGCGGTCTTGTCCGGGACGGTCTTCCCGGAGACGGTGCCCACGTAGTCCGCTTCGGCGATGTGCGCGCAGTCCGCTACGGCGAGGGTGAAGGCCATGCGCTTCGCCACGTTCGACGAGGTGAGGTGCGCTTCTTCCAGATTGAGCGCGACCTTGTCGTAGTCGCACAGGCCGCCCCAGGCCATGGTCATGGCGTCCGGCGTGCCGTCGTCATTGTACGTGCCGATGACGAGGACCGGCATCGGATAAAGATACGCTTTGACTCCCAGAGATTGTTTCATCACAGTGCCTCCTTTGTGTAGATTCCTGATTTCATTATAGCACGGGGCGTGCCGGAAGCGCCTTGACTTCGAGTGCGCTTGAATCTTTACAATACAGATAAAAAGGAGGAATTGGCATGGAAAGACCGTATATTTTCTGTCATATGCTGGTATCGCTCGACGGGAAGATCATGGGGCGGTACATGGAGACGCCCGAGTGCGCGGCCGCGGGGGAGGCCTTCGACCGCATCGCCTTCGGGGACGCGCCGTACTACCGTCATCAGGGGTGGATCTCCGGGCGGGTGACCACGGACGATAATTTCACGCTCTACCGGAAGCCCGCGCTGGAGGAAGGGGCCTCTGCGCCGGAGGGAGATTTCCTCGCGGAGGGCGCGGGCGCGCCGTGGTACATCTCGATCGACCCGTCGGGCCGGCTGGGCTGGACGGAACCTTTCGTGGACTACGGCGGACTCCATGCGTCGGTGCTGGAGGTGCTCACGGAGCGCGTGCCCATGGCGTACCGCGCGTTCCTCCGGAAACTGGGCATCTCCTACGTCATCGCCGGGAAGGACCGTCTCGACGCGCCGCTCCTGCTGGAGAAGCTCGCAAAGGAGCTCCGCCTGGAGACGGTCATGCTCGGCGGGGGCGGCGTGGTGAACTGGTCGTTCCTCCGGCAGGGGCTGTGCGACGAGGTGAGCCTCGTGGTCGCGCCCGCGGCGGACGGCAGCCGGGAGACGCCTTCGGTCTTCGACGTGAAGGAGGGGCTCTCCGACGACACGCCGGTGACCTTCGAGCTGCTGGAGGCGAAGCCCATGGAGGGCGGCGCGGTGTGGCTCCGGTACCGGGTGAAACATGCGTGACGCGCATGACCGGGCATGTGAGACAGGTATTTTTACCGGCGCGGCGCGGATTATATAATGAGAATAAAGAATCCATTTCATCTGTACGGGAGGGATCTATGAAAACGAATGTCCGCACCTGGGCCATGCCGCTTCCGGGCTTCGCGCTGGCGGGCCGCGCGCTCATGACGGTACTCCTCGCGGGGACGTACTGGCTGGATATCCAGACCTATCTCAGCTCGGCGACGCCGCCCCGGATGCTCCTCGTCCTGACGGCGCTCCTCGTGCCGGTGTCCGCGTATTTCTTCGTGCTCGTGCGGCGCTTCTGGGGCTTCGTGCTGGCGAAGCGGAGCGGGAAGGCGCAGGAATCGGCGGCGCTCATCACGGCGACGGCGGTGCTCGTGCCGTCCATGCAGGTCTTCGGCACGCCCATCCTGCTGGTGCTCCACGTGGTCGTCCTCGGGCTCCTCATGGAGCTTCTGTACGCCGCGACGGCGCGCATCGGCCATGTGCGGGCGAAGTGGTGGCGCGCGCTCTACCTGTCGAGCATCGTGCCGCTGGCGGGGGTGCTGCTCCTCGCGGGCTACGGCTCGATGAATATCCGCCGGCCGGTCCTGACGGAGTACACCCTCACCACAGACAAGCCGCTCCCGCCGGGCGGGTACACCATCGCGCTCATCACGGATCTGCATTACGGGAACGCCCTCACCGCGGAGGACCTCGAAGCGGACGTGCGGGCCGTCTCGGCAGCCCGTCCCGATCTGGTGCTCCTCGGCGGGGACATCGTGGACGAGCGGACCACCATGCACGGGATGAAGGAAGCGTTCGCGCTCCTGTCGGAGATCCCTTCGCGGGACGGCACGTACTACGTGTACGGCAATCACGACAAGGCGCTCTACACGGCGGAGCCGGCCTTCACGCCGAAAGACCTGGCGGAAGACATCACCGCCGCGGGCATCACCATCCTCGAAGACCGGTCGGCGGTGCTCCCGTCCGGCCTCACCCTCACGGGGCGGCAGGACCGGTCCGACCCGATGCGCACGGGCGTCCCGCGGGCTTCCTCCGCCGCGCTCATGGAGGGGCTCGACCCGGGGGCGTACCACATCCTGCTGGACCATCAGCCGCGGTACTTTGAAGAGAACGCCGCCGCCGGGTACGACCTCATGCTCTCCGGCCACACCCATTCCGGCCAGATCTGGCCCATGGGGCTCATCGTGGCGGCGCTGGACAAGGGGACCATCCTCTACGGGCACGAAGTGCGGGACGGCATGGACGTCATCGTGAGCTCCGGCCTCGTGGGCTGGGGCTACCCCCTCCGCACGGAAGGGCACAGCGAATATGTCCTCGTCCATCTGAAGAACGGGGATTGAGAACGAAAGAAGGCAGAACGGATCATGGCGAAGAAGATGCTCATCCTGTATTACTCCTGGTCAAACGGAAATACGGAGGCCATTGCCGAAGCGCTCCGGAAGGAGACTGGCGCGGACATCGAGCGCATCCAGACGGCGCAGCCGTACGAAGGCTCGTATGAAGAGGTCGTGGCCGAGGGGAAGCGCCAGACCGAGCATGGAGAGAAGCCGGCCCTCGCGCCTCTCGCGCACCGGCCGGAAGATTATGACGTGATCGCCGTGGGCACGCCCACGTGGTGGTACACCATGGCGCCGGCGGTGCTGACGCTCCTCTCGGAGCACGGCTGGAGCGGGAAGACGGTCATCCCCTTCCAGACGCACGCGGGCTGGCCGGGCCATGCGCTGGAAGACATGGCGCGCGCGGCACGGGGCGCGCAGGTCGCCTGCCCCATACAGGTGCAGTTCGATGAGGAAGGCGGCGCGCAGCAGGTGACCGCGGAAGCGGACGTGGCCGCATGGGCCGCGAAAGCCGCCGCGCTGCGGAGTGAGTGAGGAAAGGAGAACGGGGATGAAGAAAACCGTATGGATGGCGGCCGCCGCCGGGGCGCTGCTCGTCTTCTTCGCCGGAGGCTGCGGCTCGGCCGCCCCGGCGGGGGAGCGCGCGCCCGCGCAGGAAGCGCCGAAAGCAGCCGGTGAGGCCGCGGCGCCGAAACAGGACGGCCCGAAGAAAATGCTCATCCTGTATTATTCCCTCGCCGGCGGCAATACGAAGAGCATCGCGGACCAGCTGCAGCAGGCGACCGGCGCGGATATCGAGCGCATCGAGCCGCAGACGCCCTACAGCGGCAGCTACGACGACATCGTCGCGCAGGGGAAGCGGGAAGTGGACGAAGGCTACCGGCCTGCCCTGAAAGCCCTCGCGCATCAGCCGGAAGACTACGACATCATCGCCGTGGGCACGCCCACGTGGTGGTACACCATGGCGCCGCCGGTGCTGACGCTCCTCTCGGAGCACGACTGGAGCGGGAAGACCATCATCCCCTTCCAGACACACGCGGGCTGGCCGGGGCACACGCTGGAAGACATGCAGGCCGCCGCGCCGGGCGCGGAGTTCCGGTATCCCCTGCAGGTGCAGTTCGACCACCAGACGCTCGCCTCGCCGCAGGCGGATATCGACAGCTGGCTGGCGGACGTGAAGACCATCCTGTGATGGCCGCCCGGCGGGAAACCCGCCGTACAGAAAGGAGGAACCATGAAACGATCCATGAAACTGCTGGCGCTGGCCGCTTCGTGCCTGGCGCTCCTCGCCGGAGGCTGCGGCCCCTCGGCAGACCAGAAGACCGCGCCGAAAGTGCTCGCGCTCAATACGGAAGCCGCTGCGCCCGTCTCCCACGCGACGAAAGACGCGAAAGCGCCCGTGGTCTATATGACGCGGGACATCTCCCCGGAAGGGCTCATGGCGGTGTATAAAGCCATGGGCTGGACCCCCACGGGCAAAGTGGGCGTGAAGCTCTCCACAGGCGAGCCGCCGGCGAGCCACTACCTCGATCCGAACCTCATCAAGGACCTCGTCCATGAAGTGAACGGCACCATCGTGGAATGCAACACCGCTTACGGCGGCGCGCGCGCCTCCACGGCGATGCACAAACAGGTGGCGGCCGACCACGGCTTCACCGCCATCGCCGATGTGGACATCCAGGATGAAGACGGCTCCATGGCGCTCCCCGTGGCGAACGGCTTCCACCTGAAAGAAAACTACGTGGGCTCCCACTTCGCGAATTACGACTCCTACCTCGTGCTGTCCCACTTCAAGGGGCACGCCATGGCGGGCTTCGGCGGGGCCATCAAGAATATTTCCATCGGCTTCGGCTCGAGCGAGGGCAAGAGCTGGATCCATACCGCGGGGACAAGCCGGACCGGCATCCGTCCGCCAAAGCAGGATGATTTCCTCGAATCCATGGCCGACGCGGCGAAGTCCGTCTCCGACTACCTGGACGGCGGCCGGCGCATCGCCTATGTGAGCGTCATGAACAATCTCTCCGTGGACTGCGACTGCGACGGCCACGCGGCGGCGCCGGACATGCATGACATCGGCGTCCTCGCCTCCACCGACCCGGTGGCGCTCGATCAGGCCTGCATCGACATCGTGTACAGCGCGCCGGACAGCGCGGCGCTCATTGAACGCATCGAGAGCCGAAACGGCCTCCACACACTGGAAGCGGCAGAGCGGAACGGCCTCGGCAGCCGCACCTACCAGCTGGTACAGCTCTGATGGAAGCGGCGCTCCACCGGGAGTTCGTCTACCTCTGGTACTACTTCTCCGTCCAGCTGGACCAGATCTTTGACTACTGGCTCCTCGGGATGCTTCTCGGCTCGGCGGTGTCCGTCTTCGGGAAAGAGAAGATCCACCGCTTCTTCGGGCGGATGCAGGGCGGGCGGTACGGCCTCTTCGGCCTCCTCCCCGCGAGCCTTCTGGGCCTCGCCTCGCCGCTCTGCATGTACGGCACCATCCCCATCGCGGCGTCATTCGCCGCCCGGGGCATGCGCGAAGACTGGCTCGCCGCCTTCATGATGTCCTCGGTGCTGCTGAATCCGCAGCTCATCATCTACAGCGCGGCGCTGGGCGAGACCGCGCTCGCCGTGCGCGTCGTCTCGTGCGTCCTCTGCGGCATGGCGGCGGGATTCCTCGTGTACTGGTTCTACGGACGGCGGGGGCGGCCATTCTTCCGCTTCGACGGATTCGCCGGGCCGGAGAATCACGACACCGACCCGAACCTCCTTCTCCGCTTCGTGAAAAACTTCGGCCGCAACGTGCGGGCCACCGGCGGCTGGTTCCTGCTGGGCATCGTGCTGGCGGCGCTCTTCCAGCGCTATGTCCCGGCGGAGACCTTCGCGGGGCTCTTCGGCAGGGACAACGAAGGCTTCGGCATCCTCCTCGCCGCGACCATCGGCGTGCCCCTCTACGTGTGCGGCGGCGGGACCATCCCGCTCCTGCAGGCGTGGCTCGTCTCCGGCATGAGCCTCGGCAGCGCCGCGGCCTTCATGATCACCGGGCCGGCCACGAAGATCACCAACCTCGGCGCGCTCAAGATCTGCCTGGGCAGCGGGCGGTTCCTGCTCTACCTCGCCTTCGTCATGGCGTTCTCTGCCGTGACCGGGTTCTTTGTGGATGCGTTCATCCCGTATCCATGAGTGGAAATATAAAACGCGTTTCTCTGAAAAAGGGAAGCGCGTTTTTGCGTGGGAACGATTTGTTATGGAGGCGTTGGGAAAATGCACACGCGGTGCGGATGCAGGCGGGGAGGATGCGCAGCGGAGCTGTCGGGGCGGGACGCATGGACGGCACGAGCGGTTCGTTCCCACCGGGTCGGGCGTACATAGAGAGGCTGTGCGTGTCTGCGCATGGAGATGCGGGACACATTTTCGATGCAGGGGGTATCGGCTCATGTAGGGCGGGCCTACATGGAGAGTCCGTACGTGTCCGAAACATACGACCGTTTCCATTTTTGGAATGCGATTCCATGGTCACTACTTTCCTTCTTCTCCAAAGAAGAATGGAAAGTAGCAAAGGAAGAAGTTGCCGGCCAGGCGAAAAAGGACCTGTCGGCGGGGCGTCCTGCCGCTCAGTTTGTAATTCCCTTTCAGCTCAAATGCGGCGCTGACGACAGAGCGACAAGCATGCCGGGACAGTACAAACTGCAAGACGCGTCAGGCCGCCCCGCCTGCTGCGGCTCTGAGGAGCCGCACCGGCCCTTTTTCTTAATGGCCGGGTGCAAACACGGCGCTCCGGCTGAGAGCGCCTGAGGGGAAGGGCGGCACAGATTAGAAAGCCGCCCCGCTGGAACTGCCCGGCTTCGGGGCCGGGCTCAGGCGAGGGGGAAAGCTGTATTCCCGTCCGTGGGGAAAGAAGTGTCCGCAAGCGGACTTTTTTCCGCCGTGCTGCGCACGAGCGTAAAGGGAAAGAGGAGTCCGGCTGCGCCGGAATTTTACGCGGCGCAAGCGCCTGCGTAGGGAAAAAAGAGGAAGGCCCGGCAGCGCCGGACCCTATTCGCCGCGCTTCGCGCGTGCGTATGGGGAGCAACATTAGGAGGATAGACCTTTGTGATTGAAGAAGCAGGTTATTCAACGCATGTAGGTCCGCTTCCGCATGAGCTTGCGCGTCAGTACAAGGGAGCCGCTAAGCGGCGACACAAAACTTCCCCGGGCATGAAGAAAGCGACAGGTCTCCCTATGGGGGGCTGCATCGGTGTATGCGAAACGTCCGCATCGAACATGAAGCCCGCATCTCATGTTCGGTACAAGTCCAGCACTGGTGCAGCTTCCCCGCCCGTTCCGTTGGAGGCCGACCCCGAAGGGAGAAATTTTGAGAGCGCCGCCGTGAAGCGGCCGCGCCGTGTTTGAGCGAGCGCAGCGAGCGAGTTGCGCGGACGTAGGCGGGGGTCTCAAAATTTAGGCCGGAAACGCGCGGCGGCGTCCCCTTTCTTGGCCGACATTCTTTCCGGGCGGCGGGAAAGAATGTCGGGGACCATGGAATCCTATTCCCAAAATGGAACCATTCGTAAATGAGAGGCACGTACGGATACTCTATGTGGGTCCGCATCGCCTGCGCAGGAAAAATTTCATTGTGATGTGGGTCCGCCCCGGTGTATGAGAAACGGAGGCACTGCCCATGTGTCCTGCCCCGGGAGCTTCGGGAAAGATTTTGCTCCGGTCTGTGTCCGCCCCGCGTGCGAGCTCCGGCATACGTCGTCCATGGGGCGGGCGCCGGCCGGCATTTTTCTTCCTGCGGGCCGGCACGGAGATGAAAAAGTATACACGCTTTCTTCCCCGCAGGCCGCCGGCAGGGCGTTTTCTGTAAAAATTTCGTTGAAGTCTTGCGCAGAGGGGAGAATGTGTTATAATTTTTTCAACAAAAAACCGCATAGATCGCTGATGAAGACACGGATTTTGTCGAGATACGGCGCAGGGCCTGCGGGCGCTGCGCTCTACGGCGCTCCTTCGGGGAGCGGAAACATGCACACGGCCGGAAGGAGGCGCTTCCGGACTGTATTTCCACCGGCTGCGGCCGGGCCGGACGCCTCTCGACGGGAATCCCGTGTTTTTTCTTTCCGTTTTTCTGCGCGGTTTGTTGCAATGTTATGCATGGAAATGTATAATTACAAAATCAGTCAAAGGGATCACAGCGTATGCGATGGAGCAACGGCGGCCGAAACTTTTCTCTGAAGGAGGAATGCATGTGAAAGTCAGTATTCTCGGCGCGACGGGGTACACGGGCTCGGAGCTGCTCCGCATCCTTGCGGGGCATCCGCAGGCCGAGGTGGTGCACGTCACGTCGGAGAGCCACACCGGGGAGAAGATCCAGGATTTCTTCCCGCAGCTCCGCGGTTTCTACGATCTTACGCTGGAGAGTCTCGCCGATCTCCCCGCGATCGGGGCGGACAGCGATTTCGTATTCATCGGCATGCCGGCGGGGCACGCCATGGATATCGGCCGGGCGCTCGCGGATACGCCGGTGCGCATCATCGATCTGGGGGCGGATTACCGCTTCCACGACACGGCGGTGTACGAGGCGTGGTACCACCTGCCGCACACGGATAAAAATGCGGACCGGGCCTACGGGCTGGCCGAGCTGTATCGGGACGACATCCGGCAGGCGAAGATCATCGGGAATGCGGGGTGCTTCACCACGGCGAGCATCCTCGCTCTCGCGCCGCTGGCGGAGCGCCATCTGATCGACCTCACGTCCATCATCTGCGACGCGGCGTCGGGCGTGTCCGGCGCGGGCCGGTCGCCGAAGATCGGGAATCATTTCCCCGAGCTGTACGATAATTTCAAGGCGTATAACGTGGCGCACCACCGCCACACGCCGGAGATCGAGCAGGCGCTGTCCGATGTGTCCGGCGAGGCGGTGACGATCAATTTCACGCCGCATCTGGTGCCGATGGCGCGGGGGATTCTCTCCACGTGCTACGCGGATCTCGCGGAGGGCGTGACGGCGGACGATGTGGACGCGGCCTTCGCGGAGCGCTACGGGAAGGAGCATTTCATCCGGCTCCTGGGCCGCGGGGCGTACCCGGAGACGAAGTATGTGCGGGGGTCGAATTTCTGCGACCTCGGCTGGCACATCGACGACCGGACGCGCCGGGTGATCGTGCTCTCCGCCATCGACAATCTGGTGAAGGGCGCCGCCGGTCAGGCCGTACAGAATTTCAATATCGCCTGCGGGTTCGATGAGACGCTGGGTCTCACCGCCGCGCCGATGTATCCGTGATGCACAGAGGGGGAATGGCAATGTATACGATGAAGGACGCTGCGGAAGGCGTCACCTATCCGAAAGGTTTCCAGGCCTGCGGGGTCCGGGCGGGCCTCAAGAGGAGCGGCAAGCTCGATATGGCCATGATTTATTCCGACGCGCGGTGCTCCGCGGCGGGGACGTTCACCCAGAACGCGGTGGCGGCGGCTCCGGTGTGGGTGTCGAAGGAGATCCTCGCCGACGGCCACGCGCAGGCGGTGGTGGTGAATTCGGGCTGCGCCAATGCGTGCACCGGCGAGCAGGGCATGAAGGACGCCCGCGAGATGGCGCAGGTCACGGCGGAGAAGCTCGGCTGCAGCGCGGGCGACGTGGTGGTGGCGTCCACGGGCGTCATCGGCGCGCTCATGGACATGCCCCGCATCCGGGACGGCATCGAGATGTGCCGGCAGGCGCTGTATTACGACGGCAGCGAGGCGGCGAGCCGGGCCATCCTCACGACGGACACGGTGACGAAGTCCGCCGCGGCGGAAGCGGAGATCGGCGGGGTGCCGGTGCGCTTCGGCGTCATCGCGAAGGGCTCCGGCATGATCCGTCCGAACATGGCGACCATGCTGTGCTTCATCACGACGGACGCGGCCATCGCGCCGGCGCTCCTGAATGAAGCGCTCCACGATGCAGTGTCCTATTCGTTCAACATGATCTCCGTGGACGGGGACATGAGCACGAACGACATGTGCGTGTGCCTCGCGAACGGCCTGGCGGGCAATGCGGAGATCGCGGAGAAGGACGCGGATTACGACGCGTTCTACGAAGTGCTCCTGCATCTGTGCCAGGAGATGGCGAAGAAGATCGCCGCCGACGGCGAAGGGGCGACGAAGTTCCTCACCATCCACGTGACGGGCACGAAGACTTTCGCGGACGCGAAGCAGGTGGGCATGAGCGTGGCGAAATCCCCGCTGGCGAAGACGGCGTTCTTCGGGGAGGACCCGAACTGGGGCCGCGTGGTGGCCGCGGTGGGCTACTCGGAAGCGCCCATGGTGCCGGAGAAGACGAGCGTCGCTTTCGGCGGCATCCCGGTCTACAAGGCGGGGCTGCCGGTGCCGTTCGACGAGGCGGCGATGAAGAAGGTCATGAAGGCGCACGATATCGTCATCGACATCGACATGGGACTGGGCAGCGAAGAAGCGACGGTCTGGACCTGCGATTTCTCGTATGACTATGTGAAGATCAATGGGGAGTATCACACCTGATGGCAGAGAAGAAGAGAACGATGGAATCCGTCACGGCGGATATCCTCATGGAGGCTCTCCCGTATATCGAAGATTTCTACGGGAAGACGGTCGTCGTGAAGTACGGCGGCAACGCGATGATCAATGACAAGCTGAAGGAAAAGGTCATGGAGGACATCGCCCTCATGCGCTTCGTGGGCATCCATCCGGTCATCGTCCACGGCGGCGGGCCGGAGATCACCTGGTTCCTGAAGAAGATCGGCAAGGAGAGCTCTTTCGTCTCCGGCCTCCGCGTGACCGATGCGGAGACGGCGGAAGTGGCGGAGATGGTGCTGGACGGCAAGATCAATTCGGAGATCGTGAAGCGCATGAACCGCCGCGGCGTGCGCGCGGTGGGCCTCTCCGGCGAGGACGCGAACCTCATCCGCGCCCGGAAGAAGCTGGCGAAGGTCTACGACGACCCGGACTCCGCGCCGAAGGAAGTGGACATCGGCTACGTGGGCGAAGTGTCCGCCATCAATACGGACATCCTCCAGACGCTCATCGCTAATGATTACGTCCCGGTCATCGCCCCCATGGGCGTCGGCGTGGACGGCGAGAATTACAATATCAATGCGGACTACGTGGCGGCGAAGGTGGCGGGCGCGCTCAAGGCGGAGCGGCTCATCCTCCTCACGGACGTGGAAGGCGTGTACGAAGATTTCGACAATAAAGATTCCTTCATATCCATCCTCCCGGCGGCGAAGGCGCGGGAATACATCAAGGACGGCACCATCAAGGGCGGCATGATCCCGAAGATCGAAGCGTGCCTCGAAGCGATGGACGAAGGCGTCGTGAAAGCGCATATCATCGACGGGCGGCTCCCGCATTCCCTCATCCTCGAGATGTTCACCGCCGAGGGCGTGGGCACGCAGGTCATCCGCTGACAGAAGGAGGCTCCCATGAAAGAAACCACCAACGCGATCCTCGAGAAGGATCAGAAAGATTATCTCCCCGTCTTCGGCGGCCGGTACGGCATCGTCCTCGACCACGGGGAAGGCGTGAAAGTCTACGACAATGACGGGAAGGAATACACGGACTTCCTCGCGGGCATCGCCGTGAACGTGCTTGGCCACGGCTATCCGGCCCTCGTGGAGGCGGTCGCTTCCCAGGCGAAGAAGATGATCCACTGCTCGAATCTCTTCTACACGCAGGCCCAGGCCGACGCGGCGGAAAAACTCGTGGCGCTCTCCGGCCTCGGCAAGGCGTTCTTCGCGAACTCCGGCGCGGAAGCGAACGAAGGGGCCATCAAGGCAGCGCGGAAATACGGCCACATGACGGCCCCGGACAAATCCCAGATTATCACCGCGTGGAACAGCTTCCACGGGCGGACGCTGGCGACCCTCACCGCCACCGGCCAGCCGCATTACCAGGAAGGCTGCGGGCCGCTCCCGGCGGGCTTCGACTACGTCCACTATAACGACATCGAAGAGCTGGAAAGCAAGATGAGCGATAAGACCTGCGCGGTCATGCTCGAGACCATCCAGGGCGAAGGCGGCGTCTATCCGCCGAAAGGCGACTACCTGAAGCAGGTGCGCGCGCTCTGCGACAAGTACGGCGCGCTCCTCATCTTCGACGAAGTGCAGGCCGGCATGGGCCGCAGCGGCACCTTCTTCGCCTATGAGACGTACGGCGTCGTGCCGGACATCGTCACCCTGGCGAAGGGCCTCGCGGGCGGCGTGCCCATCGGGGCGTTCCTCTGCACGGACGAAGTGGCGAAGGCCTTCAAGCCCGGCGACCACGGCACCACCTTCGGCGGCAATCCGCTGGCGTGCGCCGCGGCGAACGTGGTGATCGACACCATCTCCCAGCCGGCGTTCCTCGCGCACGTGAAAGAGATCAGCGCGTATTTCCGCGGGAAGCTGGACGGGCTCGCCGCGAAATATCCGCAGCTCGTGAAGGAAGTGCGCGGCCAGGGCCTGCTTCTCGGCATGGAGCTCACCCAGCCCGGCGCGGCCGCGGTGAACGACTGCCTCGCCCACGGCGTCATCATCAACTGCACCATGGGGAACGTGCTCCGCTTCGTGCCGCCGCTCATCATCACCGAGTCCGATGTGGACACGGTCATCGCGGCGCTGGACGGCGCGCTGTCCCGGTATTGATCATCCTGCGAAAGACGCTCCTCTCCGGAGGGGCGTTTTTGTGTGGGTATATTCAGTTTATGCAGCACTGTGCATAAAAAGGACAGGAGCAGCGGGGCCGGGAGCGGGAAAATCGGAGAAAATACGGGAAATTCTGAAACGCTGACCAAAAAATTTCAAAAATGATATTGCATAAATATGAACATTGGCGTATAATTACAACATCGTTTTTGAAGAAAGTCCGGCGCGGCCGGCAGGAGGTCATATATGCTCAAAGGAAAAGATCTGCTCACCATTCACGATTTGTCACAGGAAGAACTCGCCGAGATCCTCGAAACCGCCGCGCGCCTCAAGATGGAACAGAAGGCGGGCATCCCTCATCCTATCCTCAAAGGGAAGACCCTCGCCATGATTTTCGAGAAGTCGTCCACCCGGACGCGCGTGTCCTTCGAGACGGGCATCTTCCAGCTCGGCGGGCAGGGGCTCTTCCTGTCCACGCGGGACATCCAGCTCGGCCGGGGCGAGCCGGTGAAGGACACGGCGCGCGTGCTCTCCCGCTACGTGGACGGCATCATGATCCGCACCTTCGCCCACAGCGAAGTGGAGGAATTTGCGGAATACGCCAGCGTTCCGGTCATCAACGCGCTGACGGACCTGCTCCATCCGTGCCAGGTGCTGACCGATCTCCTCACCATGCAGGAGTACAAGGGCAAGAATCTGAAGGGCCTGCACTTCGCCTACATCGGCGACGGCAACAACATGGCCAACTCCTATCTCTACGGCTGCGCGAAGGCGGGCATCCACTGCACCATCGCCTGCCCGAAGGGCTACGAGCCGGACGCGCAGGTGCTGGCGAACGCCCTCGAGGACGCGAAGGCAACCGGCGCGGAGCTCCGCATCGTGGAGGACCCGGCGGAAGCCGCGAAGGACGCGGACGTGCTCGCTACGGATACCTGGACGAGCATGGGCGAGGAAGCGGAAAAGGAAGTGCGGGAGAAAGTCTTCCAGGGCTACCAGATCAACAAAGACCTGCTGGCGCTGGCGGACAGGAAAGCCATCGTCCTGCACTGCCTGCCGGCGTACCGCGGCAAGGAGATCACCGAAGACGTGCTCGAAGGCTATGCGGACGTCATCTTCGACGAGGCGGAGAACCGTCTCCACACGCAGAAAGCCGTCATGGCGCTCACCATGTGCGATTGACTGATAGAAAAAACAAAAAGGAAGCCGCTCCCGAAAGGGAGCGGCCTCCTTTTGTATATAAAAAGCGCAGCGGGGGGAATAGGCCGCGCCTTTTACCGCAGATGGGCCCGCGCCGGCTCAGCTCATGGCGTAGAGCTGGCGGTAGGGGCTTTTCGTATTGGGCGTGAGCGCGTAGAACCGGTGAGGCAGGAGGCGGCTCATGGGCACGCCGAAGGCCTCGCAGTACGCCTCCAGATGGGGGCGCAGCGCTTCGATCTCATCCGCCGTAAGGTCCTGCGGCACCACCTGGTCGGGCAGGTTCACCGGGATGTGGTCGGAGCGCACCACGATGCGCCCGCCGTGCATGCCCGTGCCGCAGAAATAGCCGTAGGGCGCGCGGTCTTCGCAGCCGAGGCCGAGCACGAGGATGAGCCCGCCCGCCTGGTATTCGCCGAGGAAGCTCCCCGCCGCGCCGCCCACGATGAGCACGGGGCTCTTGTCTCTGTAGGATTTCATGTGGATGCCCGCGCGGTAGCCCACGTCCCCTTCGATGAGGATGGAGCCGCCCCGCATGGAGTAGCCCGTGGCGTCGCCGGCGCTGCCGTGGATGATGATCTGTCCTTCGTTCATGGTGTCGCCCGTGGCTTCCTGCACGTTGCCGTACACTTCGATGACGCCGCCGTCGAGGTACGCCCCGAGGGCGTTCCCGGGGACGCCGCGGATGGTGAGCGTGCGCCCCGCTTCGAGGGCGGTGCCGAGGAAGCGCTGGCCGAGGCAGTGGTCCACCTCCACGGCGCCTTCCGCCTGCCGGATGAGCCGGGGAAGCTGGTGTGGGTCTGTAGTCTGTGCGTCGATTTTCAAATGGATCCCTCCTTATTCGCCGGCGTGCCGCACGCCGAGGATGCGCAGCTCCGCGTCGGTGAGTCCCACGCCGCGGAGCATGAGCCGGTTGCCCCGGAGCGCTTCGATGGAATTGATGCCCATGCCGCCCATGAGCTCCTTGATCTCGCGGGTCCACGCGGTGACGAGGTTCACCAGATGGGCCTTCGCTTCGTCCGGATCGAGGCGGCGCACCAGTTCCGGGCGCTGGGTGCAGATGCCCCAGCTGCAGTTGCCCGTATGGCAGCTGTGGCACATGTGGCAGCCCATGGCGATGAGGGCGGCCGTGCCGATGGCCACGGCGTCCGCGCCGAGGGCGATGGCCTTCACGATGTCGGCGCTGTTGCGGATGGTGCCGCTCGCCACGAGGCCTACGTGATTGCGGATGCCTTCTTCCCGGAGGCGCGCGTCCACGGCGGCGAGGGCGAGCTCGATGGGGATGCCCACATTGTCCCGCGTCTGGGTGGGCGCGGCCCCGGTGCCGCCGCGCAGGCCGTCGATGACGATGATGTCCGCGCCGGACCGGGCGATGCCGCTGGCGATGGCCGCCACATTGTGCACGGCGGCGATCTTCACGAGGACGGGCTTCTCATAGCGGGTGGCTTCCTTCAGGGAGTACACGAGCTGCCGCAGGTCCTCGATGGAGTAGATGTCGTGATGGGGCGCGGGGGAGATGGCGTCGGTGCCCTCGGGGATCATGCGCGTGCGGGAGATGTCCCCCACGTTTTTCGCGCCCGCCAGATGGCCGCCGATGCCGGGCTTCGCCCCCTGGCCGATTTTGATCTCCACGGCCGCGCCCGCCTCGAGGTAGCGGCGGTGCACGCCGAAGCGGCCCGACGCCACCTGGACGATGGTGTGCGCCCCGTAGCGGTAGAGGTCGGGATGGAGGCCGCCTTCGCCCGTATTGTAGAACGTGCCGAGCTCGGTGGCCGCCCGGGCCAGCGCTTCGTGGCAGGGGTAGCTGATGGCGCCGTAGCTCATGGCCGCGAAGAGGATGGGCGTCTCCAGCGTGAGATGGGGCGGCAGGTCACTGATGAGGCGGCCGTTCCCGTCGCGGCGGATCTCCGCGGCGCTCCGGCCGAGATAGGTGCGCGTCTCCATCGGTTCGCGCAGCGGGTCGATGGACGGGTTCGTCACCTGCGCCGCGTTGATGAGGAGCTTGTCCCAGTAGAGCGGGTAATTTTTCACCGTGCCCATGCCGGAGAGGAGCACGCCGCCGCTCTCCGCCTGGAGGGCGATCTCCCGCCGGTTCGCCGCGCTCCAGTTGCTGCTCTCGTTCACGGCCTGCCGGTTCGGGATGATCTTCAGCGCGCCCGTGGGGCAGGCGGCCACGCAGCGGTAGCAGTTCACGCAGCGCCGCTCGTCAGCGGTGAGCTTCTTCGTCCCTTTCACGAAGCGGTGCACGCCGTGGCCGCATTCCACGACGCACCGGCCGCAGGCGATGCATTTGTCCATGTCCCGCACCACTTCGAAGCGGGAAGGGAAAGTATTCATCAGAGACATCACGCATCCTCCTTTACGGTGAAAATGGCGGCTTCCCCGCCGCGGGGCGCCCACACGCGGTCCAGGTCCGGCCAGACGGCGCGGATGGCGCTCTCCTCGCTGGAGATGTACACGCGGCTCCCCGCCTCGCCGATGACCATGGAGCGCAGCTTCAGCCGGTCATTGAGCGCCATGAGGCCGCCGGTGAAGCCCACGAGGATGGAGAACGGCCCCGTGAGGAGCAGGCTGCCGAAGGCCTGCCGCAGGAAGGTGAGGCGCTCCCGCCGCTCCGGCTCCTGCTGGGCGATGGTCGTCCAGAACGGCGCGGCCATGACGTTCGCTGCCTCCTCCAGGGTGAGCCCGCGCCGGCGCACGAGGTAGTCGATGATGTAGGTGATGACTTCCGTGTCGGTCTGGAGCGTGCACTTGTAGCCGTACATCTCGATGAAGCGGCGGTTCGCGTCGTACGAGGAAATCTCCCCGTTGTGCACCACGGAGTAATCCAGGAGCGCGAAGGGATGCGCGCCGCCCCACCAGCCGGGAGTATTCGTGGGATAGCGGCCGTGCGCCGTCCAGGCGTAGCCTTCGTACTCGTCCAGGCGGTAGAACTCGCCCACGTCCTCCGGGTAGCCCACCGCCTTGAAAGCCCCCATGTTCTTGCCGCTGGAGAAGACGTGCGCGCCCTTCATCTGCGTATTGATGCGCGTGACGCACCGCACCACGTACTCCCGCTCGTCGAGCTGGCACTGGGCGAGCTTGTTGGGCAGCGGGGCCATGAAATAGCGCCAGATGAGCGGCGCGTCGGTCACCCGCGGATGGGGCGACGTGGGGATCTTCGACAGGTTCACGATGTCGAAATGTTTTTCCAGGAAGCGTTCGCACGTCTCCTTCGCGGAGCTGCCCGCGTAGAATATGTGGAACGCATAGAGATCTTTGTACTGGGGATAGATGCCATAGCCGGCAAAGCCGCCGCCCAGACCGTTGGACCGGTCGTGCATGACCGCGATGGCCCGGACCATATCGCCGCCGCAGATGGTCCCGCCGCTCCGGTCGATGGCCCCGACGATGGCGCACCCCGAGGGGATCCGCACCTGTCCTTCTTTCTGCATACCTTGCACCTCCTGAGAGACTGCGGGCCTCGCCCGCATTTGTGGTCCTTTCCCATTTCTTCGCGCGCGTCCGCCGCGGACGCATAGACCGCAGGAGCCGTCTATGAGGGGAAAGACCGGGACATGCATGGGCGCTGAAAAAGACGGGGCCGATGGGGGCCCCGCCTTCAGGAATCGGAAATGTGAAATTAGTCCCATTATACGGAAGGCATGGCGGATGGACAAATTCATTTCTTTCATGCGGTGAATAGATAAAAACTATAGCCGGAACAAAACGGCCGCCCGGGAAGGGAGCGGCCGTTTCTGATGGTCAGGCGCGGTCCGGCGCGAGGGGGCCGTAGAAATACGAGGCGGTGGCGCCGCCGTCGATGAGGAAATCCGCGCCGGTGATGAAGGCGCCCCGGTCGCTCATGAGGAGCTCCGCCACGTTCGCCACTTCGTCGGCGGTGCCGGGACGGCCGGCGGGGCAGCGGGCGAACATGTCCCTGTAGAACGCGCCGCGGGGGCCGTTGAATTCGTCGATGGCGAGCGGCGTGACGATGATGCCCGGGGAGATGGAGTTGATGCGTGCGCCCCGCGCGCCCCATTTCACCGCTTCGGCCATGACGCGCTTCTCGTTGCAGCGCTTCGCCATCTGGTAGGCGTGGAGCGTGTCGCGCAGGGCGTAGGGCTGGAGCAGGGGGAGGGCGAGGAGCTCTTCCGCGGGGGTCGTGGCGAGGAGCGCGTCTTCTTCCGCCGTGAGCTGGGGCATGCGGTGGCCGGATTGGCTGGAGATGGTGACGCCGCAGCCGCCGGGGGCGATGACCTGTCCCGCGTCTTCGAGCAGGGCCGCCGTGCCGTATAGGTCCACTTTCAGGATGGCTTCCACCGGGGCCTGGCTGGGGGAGACGCCCGCGGCGTTCACGAGGAATTTCACCGGGCCGAGGGACCGGCCGGCGTCGAGGAAACAGCGGATGGAGGCCCGGTCGGAGAGGTCCATCTCCATGGGGCGGGCGTCGAAGCCCGCGTCGGTCATGATCTGCGCGATGGCTTCGGCGTGGGCGGGGTTTTTGTCGCCGATGAGGATCTGTTTCCCGTGGCCCAGGCGGCGGGCGATGGCCATGCCGATCTGGCCCGCGCCGGCGAGGAGGAGTACGTCTTTTTCCATGAATTTTTCTTCCTTTCCTGTGTCTGTCAATGGCCGCCGAAGACGGCGAAATGCATGGTGTCCAGCGCCGCGTCGATGCGGGCGATCTCGCCGGCGGTGAGCTGTACGTTCGCCGCGCCGAGGTTCTCCGCGAGGCGCTCCGGCTTCCGGCTGCCCGGGATGGGGATGAGATAGGGCTTCTTGCAGAGCATCCACGCGAGCGAGAGCTGCGCGGGCGTGGCGTGCTTTTCGTCCGCGAGGCGGCGGAGGAGCGCGAGCAGCCCCGAGGCGGCGCGGAACCCTTCTTCCGTGTACTGGGGCATGGCGCCGCGGTAGTCCGTCTCCGCGTCGAAATGGCTCTGCGGGGTGTAGCGGCCCGTGAGGAAGCCGTTCGCCATGGGGGAAAAGGCCACCCACGCGATGTGCAGTTCTTCCAGCACCGGGAAGAGCGGCTCGTGCCAGCGGGCCATCATGGAGTAGCGGTTCTGCACGGCGGCCACGGGGCACACCGCGTGCGCCCGGCGGAGATAGTCCTCGTTCGCTTCGGAGATGCCCCACGCGCGGATCTTTCCTTCGCGGATGAGACCGGCCATGGTGTCGGCCACCGCTTCCGGCGGGACGGCCGGGTCGATGCGGTGCTGGTAGTACAGGTCCACATAGTCCGTGCCCAGGCGGCGGAGGCTCCCTTCGAGAGAGGCACGGATGGTTTCCGGCCGGCTGTCCAGGAGGAGGCTCCGGTCTTTCCCGTGCTGCACGCCGCATTTCGTGGCGATGACCACGCGGTCCCGCACGGGTCGGAGCGCTTCGCCCACGACGGTCTCGTTGTACGCGACGGAGCCGTCGGGGTACAGGCCGGTGTAGCATTCTGCCGTGTCAAAAAAGGTGTAGCCCATGTCGTACGCCGCGCGGATGCCCCGCACGCCCTCTTCCGGGGGCATGGGAGCGCCGGACGCGTGGGTGATGCCCATGCAGCCCATGCCCACGGGCGAGACGGCGATGCCCGAAGCGCCGAGCAGTCTCTGTTCCATTACGGCTCCTCCGTTTCGTTCACACAGCGGCGCGCCCACGCGGCGATTTCCGCTTCTTTGTCCTGCACTTCCGCGCCGTGGATGGCGAGGCCCGGCAGAAGGCGCGCTCCGGCGCAGACTTTCGCCAGGTCCCGCTCGCTCCGGCCCAGGCCGCTCCCTTCGTTCGTGCAGAAGGGGGCGACGGTCTTCCCCGTCCAGTCGTAATGGGCGAGGAAGGTGCGCACCGCCATGGGGAAGGTGCCCCACCAGTTCGGATAGCCGATGAAGACGAGGTCGTACGTCTCGAGGTCGTCTTTGTACGCCTTCACCGGCACCTTCCGGGAGAGGCGGAGCTCGGCCTGCGCTTCCACCGTGCAGGCGTAGTAGTTGGACGGATAGGTCTTGTCCGGCACGATCTCGAAGCGGTCGCCGCCGGCGGCGTGCTGGACGGCTTCGGACGCGATGTCCGTGTTGCCCCGCTCGAGGAAGCACACGCGGCCGTTGCAGTAGTTGTTCCCTTTGCGGGAGAAATAGACTGTGAGGATCTTCATGAGGGAATCCCTCCTTTCTTTCCGTATTATAAAATCAGGAAATGCGATACATCAATTCCGATTTCAAGGGATAATCATAAGGAAATCTGATACGAAAAAAAGCCCCCGGAGGGGCTTGAGGCAGGACGGCTTACGGCCGGCGGCCGATGGCGGCGGAGAGGCGGTCGGCGAAGGCTTCCGCCGGCGCGCGGGGCCGGTCCTTTTTCCAGAAGGCGCAGAGGGTCTGCGTCACCGGCGCGCCGCCGCGGCAGAGCGGGACGGCGGCGATGCCCGGCGGTGCTGCGAAGCGGGCGGGCCGGATGAGGAATCCCTGGCCGCCGGAGATGAGGAGCCGCGCCTCTTCGAGCGTCTCCGCGAAGAGGAAGGGGCTGCGGAGGCCTACGGCGTGCTGCCAGTAGTCCGCTTCCTCCGCCTGCTGCGCGGGGCCGGCCAGGAGGATGCACGGCGTATTTTTCAGCTCTTCCGGCGACACCTGCGGGAGCGCGGCGAAAGGGCTCCGGGCGGAGAGTTCCGCCGCGCAGGGGCTCACGGCGAGGACGCGGTTCACGTACAGGTCGGAGAAGGCCCGGCGCTGGTCGCTCACGGCGAGGTCGAGGCGGTCCGTGCGGAGCCAGGCGAAGAGTTCCTCGTGGCTGCCCTGCACCGCCTTCACCGCGGTCTCCGGGAAGTCCGCCGCAAAGGCGGCGAGCGCTTCGCCGAAGGGGCCGCCGGAGAGGCCGCGGAGCACGCCGATGCGGAGAGCCGGCGCGCCGCCCCGGGCCAGCGACGCCGCCGCGGCGCACAGGCGGTCGTAGTCGGCGATGAGTACGAGGCTTTTCCGGTAGAAATACTCGCCCGCCGGCGTGAGGGAGAAGCGGCGGTTCTGCCGCACGAGCAGCGGGAAGCCGAGTTCGTTCTCCAGCGCCTGCACCTGCTGGGACACGGCGGACTGGGAGAGGGTGAGCTCGTCCGCCGCGCGGGAGAAGGAGCCGCAGCGGACGACGCACTGGAAGGTGCGGATCTGTCGGATCATGGGGAGCCTCCTTTCTTTTCTCTCTGTATTGTACAGGCTGTACGGCCATGAAAAAAGCCCTCCGGAGAGGGCCGGCGCTCACAGGAGCGGGATGGGGAAGAGGAGCCGCGCCGCGTAGATGGTGAGCGTCATGGTGACGCATGACGCGAAGGTGCTCATCATGACGAGCTCCGTGGCGAAGTCTTCGTAATTGTGGAATTCCACCGCGTAGAGCACGGAGTTCACCGCGGAGGGCACGCAGGACATGATGAGGATGACCTGGCTCGTCACGTTGGAGAAGCCCGTGCCGAAGGCGTTCCACAGGAAAATGAGCACGGCGGCGACGACCGGGCCGCCGATGAGGCGGAGCCCGCAGCCGATCCAGGCGTCTACGTCGCCGAAGGAGATGCGGCTCCGGTGGATCTGCATGCCGAGCGCCATCATGACGATGGCCACGAGGGCGTTCGCGCAGTTCTGGAAGACCGGCCAGAGGGGCGTCACGGTCATGTCGAAGCCGACGTACTTGATGGTGAAGACCGCCGTGAGGGTGTAGAGCACGGGCATGTGGAAGATGACCCGCAGGGTGTCCATGGGGGAGAGCCGCCCCTTGCCCGCCTGGTAGAGGCCGAGCGTATTGAGCGTCATGTTCATCTGCACGAGCGTCATGGTGGACACGGCGAGCGCCTCCGCCAGGTACGGCGCGTTCCCTTCGCTCCCGTAGGGGGCGTTCGTGTAGATGAGCGCGATGAGGGCGACGCCGATATTGCCGTTGTTGGAAAACATGGTGCCGTTCTTGAAGGCTTCCGTCTTGCCCGGCACGAAGCCGCGGAGCTTCCCGAAGAAGGCCCCCGCCGCGCCGAGGAGCGCCATCTGGACGCAGCAGAAGAGGAAGACGTTCACCAGATTCATGTCGAGCTCCGCCGAGTAGATGCTGTAGAAGATGAAGCACGGCAGGACGAGGTAGAAGGTGAGCTTCGTGAGGGACGCCACGTTCAGCTGGAAGCGGCGGTCCATGAGATAGCCGATGACCACGAAGAGGATGAGCGGCAGGATGTTGTCGGTGATAATGTGGAGAAATGCCATGGCTGCCTCCTTACAGGCCCGCAGGGTAGAGAATGCGCGCCGCGTAGATCACGCACGTCATGGTGATGATGCCCAGGAAGGTCGAGACGAGCACGGACTGCGCGGCGAACCAGGAATGGTTCCGGTATTCCGCGGCGTACATGACGATGGTGAAGCTCGGCGGGATGGATGCGGTGATGAGGAAGACCTGCGCCTCCACGGGGGAGAAGCAGCCCATCGCCTCGATGATGGCCCACGCGATGAGGGGGGCGGCGATGAGCTTCTGTGCGGCCGCCGCGAGGATGACCGGGCTGGGCCGGTGCAGGCGGGAGCGGTGCACGTGCGCGCCCACGATGATGGTGATCATCACGATGAAGGCCCCGGAGAAATGGTGGAGCACCGGCCAGACGAACGTCCCCTCGAGGGGCAGGCCCGTGTACTGCACGAAGAGCCCTGCGAGCACCGCGTAGAGCGCGGGCATGCGCGCCGCGAAGGCGGCGAGGTTCCGGAGGGAGATGTGCTCCGCGTGGATCTGGCACGCGCCGAAGATGTTCACCGCGATGTTCATGAGGATGAGGAGGAGCACCACGCTGCCCCGCGCCTCGTCGAGCCACGGTGCCGAGCCGTCCGCCCCGAGGAAGGGCACGTGGCTGAAGATGAAGACCACGAGGACGATGCCGATATTGCCCGCGTTCGAATAGGTGCACACCGTCTGGTACACCGAGCGCCGCGGGCCGGTGATGCCGAGGAGGCGCGCCGTCAGCCGCGAGAGGAGCCACGCCGCCAGGAGCAGCACGATGAAGGCCGGCACGAGGACGACCGTAGACCAGTCGGGCGCATACTGCGCCATGCTGTAGAAGATGAAGCACGGCAGGATGACCCAGATGACGAGCTTGTTGTACGTATTCAGGTCGAGAGGGAAATGGGAATCCAGGAGATACCCTGCGCCGATGAAGAACAAGAGCGGCAGGATGTCGTAGCAGAGGATCTGCAGGATGTCCATGGAGAGCTCCTTTCCGCCGCGGGACGCGGCCGGGATTTTTTATTTATCCAGTATATCCGCCCGCCGCGGTTCACGCAACGGAGCGGGCGTCACAGCCGGAGCGCGCCGGCCTCGCCGGAAGCGGGGAAGAGATACCGCCACAGGCCCCAGCGGGTGAGCGCGTCCGCCGCGGCCGCATCGGGCCGGGAGAGGGACGCGCCCTCCCAGTACGCCGCCGCGGCGACGGTCTTCGTCTCCCGGTCCACGAGGAACTGGAGGCTCCGCCCGTCCCGGTCCCGGTAGGTGAGCGTGTAGTAGCGGAAGTCCGGCCGCCCTGCGGAACGGGGGAAGGCGTGGGTGTTCTCCGTGTACAGGCCCGTCCCCGGCTCGTTCTCGTACACGTCGGAGCGGCTGTACGGGTAGACCGGGCCAAAGACGCGCACCGCTTCGGAGGCGGGAGCGCCCACGGAGACGCCGCCCGCCACGGGCGTACCCCGCCCGAGGAAGAGCACGATGCGGAGCTGTCCCTTCGCGAGCGTGAAGGGCGGCAGCGGATCGTCCCCGGTCCCCACGGCGAAGAAGACGGACCGGTCCCGGGCGAGCCAGCCGGCGTCGCCGCCGATCTGCCGGTACGCCTGCCAGCGGCCGTCCGTCGTGCGGGCTTCATTGGCCGCGGAGGACGTGTCCGAGAAAGGCGCGGAGAGCGCCGCGCTCTCCACATACGCCGCCGCCGGGCGGGGCAGCGCGAGGAGCGCCAGCGCGAAGAACGCCGCGCGAAGAAACTGTGTCATGAGATCTCCCTGCCCGGCTTCCTTTCCCGCGCCGGGCGGCGGAACGATTTTTTTCTATTGTAGCACAGCGGGCGGAAGGCGCCGCTCTTCATTGACAAGGCGGGGGCATTCAGATAGAATGAATAATATTAATATATGGAAGGGTGTCCGAGCGGTTGAAGGAGGCGGTCTTGAAAACCGTTAACTTCGTGAGAGGTTCATGGGTTCGAATCCCATCCCTTCCGCCACAACAGAGGGGCGGACGCGCCCCGCGGCGCTGCCTGGACGCAGCGTCTTTTCTTTTCGGGAGGTGACTTTATGACGATTGCAGGCAAAACGCTGCCGCCGGTCAAAAGTATACTTCAGCACGTGCTGGGCCTTCTCATCGGTTCGATGATCTACTCGGCCGGGCTGAACCTGTTCCTCGTGCCCAATGAGATCATCGACGGCGGCGTGGTCGGCGTGGGCCTCATCGCCACGGCGGTCACGGACATCCCCTTCAGCTTCTGGGTGGTCGTGCTGAACATTCCCTTCTTCTTCCTCGGGTACCGGAAGGTCGGGGCGAGCCTGGCGGCGTACGCCTCCGCGGCCGTCCTCATCCTCTCTTTCTGGAGCCCCGTCTTCGAGGCGATGGAGCCGGTCACGCGGGACCCCTTCCTGGCGACCATCTTCGGCGGCATGATCATCGGCATCGGCGTGGGCCTCGTCATCCGGAGCGGCGGCTCTCTCGACGGCACGGAGATCATGGCCATCTGGCTCGACCGGAAGACGGCCTTCTCCATCGGGGAGATCGTCATGTTCTTCAATATCTTCATCCTCGGGAGCGCGGGCTTCGTCTTCAGCTGGAACAGCGCCATGTATTCCCTCGTGGCGTACTTCATCTGCTCGAAGATGATCGACATCGTGTCGAACGGCCTGGACGAATCGAAGGGCGTCTTCATCGTCACGGAGAAATCCGATCAGGTGGCGGACGCGGTGATGAACCAGATGCACCGCGCGGTGACGCTCCTCCACGGCGAAGGGGGCTTCCTCAAGAACGACAAGGAGATCATCTACTGCGTGATCAGCCGCCTCGAAGTGACGCGGCTCAAGTACCTCACGCACGAGATCGATCCGCAGGCCTTCCTGTCCATCTTCGACGTGCGGGAAGTGCAGGGCGGATTCATGAAGCGCTCCCGGAAGCACTGAGCGCGGGGCGGAGTCCTTTTCCCCGCGCGGCGGGCATGGGCCCGCCTTTTTTCATGCGCGCCTGCCCGGCGGCCGCAGGCCGTGCCTATAACGACTGGCGGCGGCGGTTTTCCGTACGAAAAATGGTATAAAAGAAATCTATACCGTTTTTTTACCGATTCCTGAAATTCTCCTTGCATTGAGGCGATTTTTCTGTAAAATAAGCGATAGTGTGTTTACAGACTGCGCCGGCTGTCCCCGGACGCAGGGTCGTGGAAGGGAGAAAGGAAGACATATGGCAGACAAGACTCTGGAAGAACTGGAATTTGAGGAGACCGGCGTCACGCGGAAAGAACGCTGGAAAGTCATGTGGGCGTCCATCATCGGGTATGCGATGGACGGCCTCGACGTATTGATTCTGTCGTTTGCCATGGCGGCGATCGTTTCGGAATTCGGGCTGACGCTGGGCGAAGGCGGCCTCATCGCGACGTACACGATGATCGGCACGGTCCTCGGCGGCTACCTCTTCGGCATCATGGCGGACTATGTGGGCCGCGTCCACACCTTCGCGGTGACCATCATCCTGTTTTCCATCTTCACCGGCGCGTGCGCCTTTGCGGATTCGGCGACGCACCTGGAGATCTTCCGCTTCCTCGCGGGCCTCGGCCTCGGCGGGGAATACGGCATCGGCATGACGCTCGTGGCGGAGACCTGGCCGGCGGCGAAGCGCGCCCGGGCGACCGCGGGCGTGGCCATGGGCTGGCAGGCCGGCGCGGTGCTGGCGGCGGTGCTGGCGGCGGCGATCCTGCCGAGCTACGGCTGGCGCGGCCTCTTCCTCGTGGGCGTGGTCCCGGCGCTCCTCGCCGCATGGTCCCGCCACGGCATCAAGGAACCTCCGATGTGGGTGAAGCGCAAGCAGCTGAAAAAAGAGCTGAAAGAGCGCCATGACCGGGGCGAGCCGCTCACGGCGGAAGAACTGCAGCAGCTGGAGAACACCCAGAAATTCCCGCTGCTCCTCCTCTTCAACAGCCCGCGCCGCATCATCACGACGCTGGCGCTCACAGTGATGACGAGCGTGCAGAACTTCGGCTACTACGGCATCATGGTCTGGCTGCCGATGATCCTCCTCCGCGAGCACGGGCTCACCACGAACTCCATGGCGGGCTGGATGATCGTCACGGTGGTAGGCATGATCTGCGGCATCTACGTCTTCGGCTGGCTCTGCGACCGCCTCGGCCGCAAGAAGCCGTACCTGCTCTTCTATGTGTGCTCCGCGGCGATGGTCTACGTGTACGTCAACCTGGGCACCCCCATGGCGCTCCTCTTCGGCGGCGCGTTCCTGGGCTTCTTCTGCAACGGCATGATGGCGGGCTACGGCACGCTCCTCTCCGAGAGCTACACTACCGACGCCCGCTCCACGGCGCAGAACTTCATCTTCAATACGGGCCGCGCGGTGGGCGGCTTCGCGCCGGTCATCATCGGCACGATCGCCCAGGAGCAGGGCTTCGGCACGGCCTTCCTGCTGCTGTCCTGCGTCTACCTGGCGGCGGCGCTCAACGTGCTCTTCTTCGTCCGCGACACGAAGGGGACCGTCATCGAATAAGAAAACAGAGCGTGAGAGCAGAGGTCCCGCGGGGCCTCTGTTTTCTGCATCTTTCCGCACCGCGGGAAGATTGTACTTTTCCCCGGTTTGTGGTAAAATCTATCGTGCAGTCTGTAGCCAGACTGCCGTTTCGCACGGGTTCAATATTATCGGCACAGCCGATTTAAGGAGGAATATGAGTTTATGAACGTAAAGGCAGAAGCACTGGACAAGCACAGAGTGACATTAACCATCGACGTCACCGCAGAAGAGGTACAGAAGGGATTCAAGCAGGCGGTGTCCCGCATCGCCAATCAGATCCGCCTCAAGGGCTTCCGTAAGGGCAAGGCGCCGCGCAAGGTGCTGGAAATGTACATCGGCAAGGAAGGCCTCGCCAGCGAAGCGGAAGACATCGTCGTGAATCAGGCCGTGCAGGAAGCGCTGAGAGAACAGAAGCTCATCCCGGTGACCACGCCTGAGGTGAAGACGGTCTCCTTCTCCGAAACGGAAGGCGCTTCTTTCACCGCCACGTTCGTGAAGCAGCCGGAAGTCAAACTCGGCGAATACAAAGGACTCACCGCGCCCCACGTCCATCCGGAGATCCCGGACGAAGCGGTCATGGCACAGCTCCAGAAGGCCGCGGAACAGGGAGCCCGCCTCGAAGTGAAGGAAGGCGCTGCACTGGAAAAAGGCGACTATGCGATCATCGACTTCCAGGGCAAAGTGGACGGCAAGGCGTTCGAAGGCGGCGAAGGCAAGACCTATCCGCTGGAAATCGGCTCCCAGAGCTTCATCCCCGGCTTCGAAGATCAGCTCGTCGGCCATAAGGCGGGCGAAGACGTCCTCGTGAAGGTGACCTTCCCGGCGGACTACTTCGTCGCGGCGCTCGCAGGCAAGGAAGCGGAATTCTCCGTCCACATCAACGACGTGAAGCGCAAGATCATCCCCGAACTGAACGACGAATTCGCCAAGTCCGTCAGCAAGTATGACACGCTGGACGAACTGAAGGCGAGCCTGAAGCAGCAGATGCAGCTCCGCGCCTATCAGGATGCGGAAGAAGCGTACCACAACGCGCTGGTCGAACAGGCTGTGGCCAATGCGGAAGTGGACATCCCCGACGAAATGGTGGAACAGCGCATCGATGAGATGATCCAGGAAATGAAGCTGAACATCGAAGCGAACCATTCCACGCTCGAAGACTACCTGAAATCCATCAACAAGACGGAAGAGGATCTCCGCAAGGACTTCGCGGGCACCGCGAAAGAAACGGTCCGCCAGGGCCTCGTCCTCTCCGCCATCGCTGAGAAGGAAGACCTCCACGTCTCCGATCAGGACCTCTCCATGGAAGTCTACAGCATGGCGCAGCAGTTCGGCGCCGATCCGAGAGACGTCATCAAAATCATCAAAGAAGAAAACCGCGTAGGCATGCTCGTCGCTTCCGTGACCCGCAAGAAAGCCGCCGCCTTCATCTACGGCGCAGCGAAGCGGGAAGAGGAAAAGGCTGACGAAGCGCCCGCAGAAGAAGCTCCGAAGGCGGACGCTCCGGCGGAAGAAGCGAAAGCGGAAGACGCGGCGGACAAAGAATAAGTAAGCCGGCAGTGAAAGGGGTTGATCCCATGGCTTATGTACCGATCGTGGTCGAACAGACGGCCCGCGGAGAACGCTCCTACGATATTTATTCCAGACTCCTGAAAGACCGGATCATTTTCCTGGATGGACAGATCGACGATCACACCGCAAACGTGATCATCGCGCAGCTCCTGTTCCTCGAATCGGAGAATCCGGACAAGGACATCCACCTGTACATCAACAGTCCCGGCGGCGTCGTGACGGCCGGGATGGCGATCTACGATACGATGCAGTACATCCGCCCGGACGTATCCACCATCTGCATCGGCTCCTGCGCCAGCATGGCGGCGGTGCTCCTCACGTCGGGCGCGGCGGGCAAGCGCTTTGCCCTTCCGCATTCCAACGTGATGATCCATCAGCCGCTGGGCGGCGTGCAGGGCCAGGCGACGGAGATCGAGATCCACGCGCGGGAGATCCTCCGCCTCCGGGAGGAACTGAACGGCATCCTGTCTCTCCACAGCGGCCAGCCCATCGAGAAGATCCGGCAGGACACGGAGAGAGACAATTTCATGACAGCAGAGCAGGCGGTGCAGTACGGCCTCATCGACCGCATCCTTACCCGCAGCGAACTGAAGAACGCATAAGGAGGGGCCTTGGACAGAAATAACCGCAATGCACCTCCGGTGTGCAGCTTCTGCGGACGCTCCGGCGACGAAGTGGAAAAGCTCATCGCCGGCCCGGGCGTCTACATCTGCAATGAATGCATCGAAGTCTGCCAGAATATCCTGAAAGAAGAGCTGCGCCAGGACCAGCGGAAGAAGCAGAAGGATTTCCATCTGCCGGTCCCGTCGGAGATCAAGGCGCATCTCGACCAGTACGTCATCGGGCAGGACGACGCGAAAGTCGCCCTTTCCGTGGCGGTATACAACCATTACAAACGCATCCTGTCGCAGGAAGCGGGAGACGACGTGGAGCTCCAGAAGTCGAACATCGTCATGCTCGGCCCCACGGGGAGCGGCAAGACGCTCCTCGCGCAGACGCTGGCGCGCTTCCTCGACGTGCCCTTCGCCATTTCCGATGCGACGAGCCTCACCGAGGCGGGCTATGTGGGCGAGGACGTGGAAAACATCCTCCTCCGGCTCATCCAGGCGGCGGACTACGACATCGAGCGGGCCGAGCGGGGCATCATCTACATCGATGAGATCGACAAGATCGCCCGCAAGTCGGACAATCCCTCCATCACGCGGGACGTTTCCGGCGAAGGCGTGCAGCAGGCCCTCCTGAAGATCCTCGAAGGCACCGTGGCGAGCGTGCCCCCGCAGGGCGGCCGCAAGCATCCGAATCAGGAAATGATCCAGATCGACACGACGAACATCCTCTTTATCTGCGGCGGCGCGTTTGACGGCATCGACCGCGTGATCGAGCGGCGCATGACGAAGAATACCATCGGGTTCGGCGCGGACATCCACCGCAGCGAAGAGCGGCGCATGGGCGAGATCCTCCAGCAGGTCCAGCCGGAAGACCTCCTGAAATTCGGGCTCATCCCCGAATTCATCGGACGCCTCCCCGTGGTGGTGAGCCTCCATCCGCTGGACGAGGCGGCGCTCATCCGGATCCTCACGGAGCCGAAGAACGCGCTGGTGAAGCAGTACAAAAAGCTGCTCTCCATGGACCACGTGGACCTCACCTTCGACGACGCAGCCATCCGGGCCATCGCGAAGCAGGCCATCCAGCGCAATACGGGCGCGCGCGGCCTCCGGGCGATCATCGAGAAGATCATGCAGCGCGTCATGTACGAAGTGCCGGGCATGAAGGACGTGAAGTCCTGCCGCATCACCGAAGACGTGGTGCTGCACCGCGAGGAGCCCATCCTCACGCACGGCGCGCCGGACGAAGCGGCGGAAGCCCCGGTCCCTGCGGCGCAGCCTGAGACGGCGCAATAATCCAAAATCAAGAGAAGACTGTAGTGGAGCGATCCATTACAGTCTTTTTGCACCCCCGCAGGCGGGCGGCGGGCCCGTCCTATGCGCGGCGCTTCATCGATATTTACAGATATGGATATGTCATTCTCGCTGTGTTACAATACAATACAACGGAGGATTTCTATGACAGAATTGAATCAGAATACCAGTGAATTACATACATCGGAACAGCTGACCCTGCCCGTGGTGGCCCTGCGGGACGTGGTCGTGTATCCGCACATGACGGTGAACCTGGACATCGGCCGGAAGGAATCGGTGGCCGCGGTGCGCCGCGCCGTCGACTCGGACCGGTACCTGGCCATGGTCATGCAGAAGGACCCGGCGGTGGAAGTGCCGCAGCCGGACGACCTGTACCGCGCGGGCACGGTGGTGAAGATCAAGCAGATGCTCCAGCTCCCCGGCGGCATCCTGCGCATCCTCGCGGAAGGCATCTCCCGCATCGAAGTGTGCCGGGTGGAGCGGAAGGACGGCTTCCTCTCCGCGTCGGTCCGGGACATCCAGGAGACGGTGGGCTCCCGCGTGGAAATGGAAGCGTACCGCCGCGTCATCCTGAAAGGTTTCTTCCAGTGGCTCCACGAGACGAAGCAGAGCCTGCCCGACGAGCTCATGGAGCAGCTCAAGGCCATCGACGACGCGGGGCAGACCGCCGATTTCATCGCGTCGCAGCTCCTCGTGACGCCGGCGGAGCGCCAGAAGGTGCTGGAGCTCTCCGACGTGATGGCTCGCCTGAAGCAGGTGAAGGCCCTCGTCGATACGGAAGTGGAGATCGGCGCGCTAGAGATGAAGCTCAATGAAGACGTGCGCCGCCGCATGGAGAAGGAGCAGCACGACTACTACCTGCGCCAGAAGATCAAGACCATCCACGACCAGCTCGGCGACCGCGCCACGGCGGAAGAGGAAGCGGCGGAATACCGGGAGAAGCTCGAGAAGAGCGCCGTCCCGGCGGAGCTGCGGGACAAGGTGGAGAAGGAGATCGCCCGGCTGGAGACCATGCCGCCCATGATGGCGGAGTCCGCGGTCATCCGGAACTACTTGGACTGGATCTTCGAGATGCCCTGGGGCAGGGAGACGAAGGACAACCTGAATCTCCAGAAAGCGCAGCGCATGCTCGACGAGGACCACTACGGCCTGACGAAGGTGAAGGAGCGCATCCTCGAATATCTCGCGGTGCGCATCCTCGCGCCGAACGCGAAGGGCACCATCCTGTGCTTCGTGGGCCCGCCCGGCGTGGGCAAGACGAGCCTGGCGAAATCCATCGCCCGCGCCATGGGCCGCCGCTTCGGGCGCATCGCCCTGGGCGGCATCCACGACGAAGCAGAGATCCGCGGTCACCGGCGCACCTACATCGGCGCCATGCCGGGGCGCTTCATTGAGGCGATGTCCCAGGCGAAGTCCATGAATCCGGTGATCCTTCTCGACGAGATCGACAAGGTGGGCTCCGATTTCCGCGGCGACCCCGCGGCGGCGCTCCTGGAAGCGCTCGATCCGGAGCAGAACCGCACCTTCACGGACAACTACATGGACATGCCCTTCGACCTGTCCCACGTCTTCTTCATCGCCACGGCGAACACCGTGTCCACCATCCCGGCGGCCCTGCTGGACCGCATGGAGCTCATCTCGCTCTCGGGCTACACCGAGGACGAGAAGCTGGAGATCGCGAAACGCTACCTCGTGCCGCGCCAGCGCGAGCGGAACGGCCTCACCGGCGAGGACATCCGCTTCCCCGCACCGCTCCTGCGGAAGCTCATCCGCAGCTATACCCGCGAGGCGGGCGTGCGCGAGCTGGAGCGCACCATCGCTTCCCTGTGCCGCAAGGTGGGCAAGAAGATCGTCATGAATGACGACAAACTTCCCGCGCTCTCCGCGAAGACCGTGGAAGACTATCTCGGACCGGTGAAGTTCCTCCCCATGGCGGAGATGCATCCGCCGACGGTGGGCCGCGTGAATGGCCTCGCCTGGACGGCGGCCGGCGGGGAAGTGCTCGACACGGAAGCGGTGGCCATCCGGGGCCACGGCAAGCTCATCCTCACGGGCCAGCTGGGCGACGTGATGAAAGAATCGGCGGAAGCCGCCTATACCTATGTCCGGAGCCGCGCGGAATCGCTGGGGCTCCCGGATGATTTCTACGAAAAGCTGGACATCCACATCCACCTGCCCGAAGGGGCCATTCCGAAAGACGGCCCGTCGGCGGGCATCACCATGGCGACGGCCATGGCTTCGGCCTTCACGAAGCGGAAGGTGCGGAGCGACACCGCCATGACCGGGGAGATCACCCTGAACGGCGACGTGCTCCCCATCGGCGGCGTGAAGGAAAAGGTGCTCGCCGCGGACCAGTTCGGCATCACGCAGGTGCTCCTGCCGGTGCAGAACCGGAAGGATCTGGATGAACTGCCGGAATCGGTGCGGGACAAACTGCACTTTGTATATGTGAAGCACATGGACCAGGTTCTGGAACATGCGCTGGTGAAAGACAATGGCTGAAATCAAGGAAATCGGGAAATTTCATATCTTCTCCGCGGCGTATCTGCGCTCGGCGGTGGGCCGCAGCCAGTACGTCTCGGACGGCCGCCCGGAGATCGCCTTCCTCGGCCGGTCGAACGTGGGGAAGTCTTCGCTCATCAATTCCCTCTGCGGGCAGTGGCGCCTGGCGCTGGTCTCCCGCGAACCGGGCAAGACGAGGACCATCAATTATTTCTCCATCCAGTCCCGCCGGCAGGACGAGGCGGGCGAAGAGGAGCGCCAGGACTGGTACCTGGTGGACCTGCCGGGGTACGGCTTTGCGAAGACCGCCCAGCAGAGCCGCGACGCCTGGTCGGACTTCATCGCCGAGTATGTGGAGGGCTCGCCGGCCCTGTCCCTGCTGTGCCTGCTGATCGACCTGCGCCATCCGGGCCTCCCCATCGACAAAAAGGCCTACGAATGGCTCCGCGGGCTGAAACGCCCCCTGCAGGTGATCGGCACGAAGGCGGACAAGCTGGGCAGCGGCGAGCGCGCGAAAAACCTGAAGGAAGTGGCGCGCCTCTTCCCGGCGGAGCGGCCGCCGCTGGCGTACTCCTCGCAGGACAACCGGGGGCGGGACGAGCTGCTCCGGATTATTGAACAGTATGTATGCGGGTGACCCATCATGAAACCATGGAAAGCGTTCCTTCTGGCGCTCGCCCTCCTCTGCGCCGCGCCGTCCGCCTCCTGGGCGTACAACGTATACGCGCCGAACTCGTGGGGCGCGGCGGGGACGGACACCTGGGAGTATCAGGAAGTGTACCGCATGTGCGCGGAGGGGAAATCCCCGAAGTACGACGCGTCCTATTTTCAGGACGGGAGCCGGCTCAGCCGGTATGAGCTGGCCGGCGTGATGATCGATCTCATGGACAACGGGAAAGATCTCACGAACGGCGACTGGACGGAGCTGAACAAGATGCGCCGGTCCTACCGGAGAGAGCTGGAGGCGCGCGGCTGGCGCGGCGCCCCGAAGGAAAAGAAGAAACCGATCATCGAGATCCACGGCGACCTCCGCGTGCGCCACCAGAGCGGCGGCAACAGCGACAGCAATGACGACGCGCGGGCGCGGCTGGGCTTCACGTACCACGTGAACGACAACACCTCCATCCAGGCGGGGCACGTGGAAGAATTCGACTGACAACAGAAAAAAGCATCCCTTGCGGGATGCTTTTTTTGCGTGGGCTGCGCGATCAGAACGCGGGAATGATGGCGCCCTTGTACTTCTCGGCGAGGAAGTCTTTCACTTTCTGGCTTTCGAGCGCTTTCACGAGCTTCTGGATCTCCGGACGGTTTTCATCGCCCTTGCGGACCGCCACGATATTCACATAGGGGGAATCCTTGCTTTCCGTATAGATGACCAGGGACGGATCGAGCTTGGCCTGGAGAGCGAAGTTGATGTTGATGATGGCCGCGTCCGCATCGGCGAGGGAGCGGGGGAGCTGCGGCGATTCCAGCTCGGAGAACTGGAGGTTCTTCGGGTTCTCCGCGATGTCGAGCGGGGTCGCCGTGATGGGCGCGCCGTCCTTCAGCTTGATGAGGCCCGCGGACTGGAGCACGAGAAGCGCGCGGCCGCCGTTGGTCGGGTCGTTCGGGATGGCGATGTGCGCGCCGTCCGGCAGGTCTTTCAGATCCTTGTACTTGTCAGAGTAGACGGACATCGGTTCCAGATGGATGCCCGCCGCGGAGACAAGGTCCATGCCGCGCTCCTTGCAGAATTCGTCCAGGTACGGCTTGTGCTGGTAGTAGTTCGCGTCCAGCTCCTTGTCGTTCAGCGCCACGTTCGGCTGGACGTAGTCGTTGAATTCGACGATCTCCAGATTCACGCCTTCTTTCGCCAGGTCGTCCTTCACCGCCGCGAGGATCTCCCCGTGCGGGACGGGCGTGGCGCCCACCTTGAGCGTCACCGCCTTGCCGGCGTCCGCTTTTTCCGCCGGCGCTTTTTCCGACGAGCCGCAGGCGGAGAGCAGGCCGATCGTGAGGAGACCGGCGGAAGCGAGTGCGATCCATTTCAGACTTTTTTTCATTCCATAACCCCCTTGCATGTGACACCGCGCCGCAGAGCGGCAGCGGGCGGCAGAGCCGCACATAAATTTCCCTCATAGTACCATCAGTTCCCTGCGGTGTCAATGAAAACGGCGCGGGATTTTGTCCCGCGGGACGGGCCCGTTTCTTTTTCCATGCACTTTCGATATAATAAAGAGGTACTGACTTTTCAATTTCTTTACATTTGCAGTTGATGGAAATGAGGCGCACCGATGGCCTGCCGAGATCTGAGCCGAATCATCCGCTTTCTGACCTGCGCGTCGCTTTTCCTGGCGCCGCTCGACGCGTTCCTGATGTACGTGCCGCTCGTGCCCGCCGTGCTCCTGGCCGTATTCGACCGGGCGCAGGGCGCGCGGCGCTGGCAGACGGGACCGATGGCGAAGGCGGCGGCAGGCTTTTTTGCGTGTTCGGCCTGCTCGGCGGCGCTCTCGTACGACCCGGCGTTCTCCTTTTTCAACTGGCTCTTCCTGCCCTGCATGTACGGCGCGCTCTACGTGCTGCTCGCCACGTACCTCGTCACCGAGTCGGACGAGCGGCGGCTCCTCGACGTATTCCTCGCCGGGGCGGCGTGCGTCGTGTGCTACGGCATCTTCCAGTTCGCTGACGTGCAGAACATGGCGAATACTATCGCCGCGCAGGACTGGGTGGACCCGGAGCGGTTCCCCCTGCTGTACCGGCGCATGTACTCCACGCTGGAAAATCCGAATCTCCTCGCGGGGTACCTGCTCATGATGATCGGCCTCTTCTGCCCCTTCGCGCTCATGGAGCGGCGGCGGGACCGGCGGCTCCTGCTGTGGGCGGTGCTCGTCCTGCTCGGGCTGTGCCTGCTCCTCACCTATTCCCGCGGGGCGTGGCTCAGTCTCCTCGCCATGGCGGCCGTGATGGCCGTGCTGTACGACCGGCGCATCTGGCTCCTCTTCCTTCTCGTCCCCGTGGTGCTCCTCTTCTATCACGGGCAGATCACGGAGCGCTTCCTGTCCCTCTTCTCCGGAGAGGACACGTCCATCCTCCTGCGGCTGGCCCTCTGGGAGAGCACGGAGGCGATGATCGCGGACCATCCCTTCGCGGGCATCGGGTGGGGCGCTTACTTCCTCGCGTACCCGGACTACAATTTCTTCATCCAGGACCCGTCGGTCATCATCTACCACGCGCACAACATGTACCTCTCCATCGCGGCGGAGATCGGCCTGCCCGGGGCGCTGTGCTACTTCCTGCTCTTCTTCGGGCACGGGCTCCTCGCCGTCCGGCTCTACCGATCCGCGGCGTCTCCCTTCCGCCGGGCGGCGGGCCTCGGGGCGGCGCTCGCCGTGACGGGCATGGCGGTGTACGGCGTGGGGGACTACGTCCTCTTCAGCCGGGCGGTGTCCTTCTGCTTCTGGGGCATCTGCGCCTTCGCGGCGGTGTGCGCCGCCGGGCGGGACCGGGCGGCTGGCAGCCATAAAAATATAGAAACTATAACGAAAACTTTAAAAGCACCGGTTTGTCAAGACCGCCCGGCGGGAGAACGGACAGAAAATGCCGGAAACAGATGATAGGATTTTTCTATAACCGGTGTTAGACATTTTTGTGACTCCCCGGCGGGATTCAGTGAAGAAGATATCTGAATTTGTGATATAATATTGTAGGTCAAAGAAGAATAAAAGGGCATCCATGCAGGAAACGGCGGGCTTTCCGCGAGTTGACATACCGGATGGCCTCAACTAAAATAGAAATATGGAAGGGCTATTCTTCTAATAATTCCGGCAAAGACTCTGTGGTTTCGACCGCGGGCTTTATAAAAAATTTATCTAATTTGTATTGTTTGGGAGGATGATAGTAATGATCGATACCAACGACAGCGAATTTCTGAGCAGAATTGAGGACAAATCCCTGCTTTCCAAAGTCTGCGATGCGAAAACGGCTGCGGCTATGATTCAGCCTGGCGACATCATCGGCATCTCCGGCTTCACGCCCTGCGGCTATCCGAAGATCACCATGCATGAACTGGCTGAAAGAATGAAGGAAAACCCCTTCAAGGTCGACGTCTGGACCGGCGCATCCACCGGTTCCCAGATCGATCAGGAGCTGGTCGAAGCTGACGGCGTGCGTCTCCGCACTCCGTACCAGACGAACGGCACGCTCCGCAAAGCGATCAACGTAGGCCAGCTCGGCTACATCGATCTCCATCTGAGCCATTCCGCACAGCAGTTCCGCGAAGGCTTCTTCATGAACGCCAAGGGCGAACGCGTCACCGGCCCGGATTTCGCAGTCATCGAAGCCTGCAAGATCACTCCGGAAGGCAACATCGTTCCGACTACCGCGATCGGCAACAGCCCGGTATTCGTGACCCAGGCGAAGAAAGTCATCATCGAAGTCAACACGACCCAGCCGGTAGCGCTCGAAGGCATGCACGACATTTACGAAATGCCGAACCCGCCTTTCCGCAAACCGATTCCGATCACCCATGCAGGCGACCGCATCGGCACCCCGTACATCCCGGTCGATCCGGACAAGATCGTCGCTATCGTTCCGTGCGATATGCCTGACGTCACCCGTCCGCTCGCAGCGCTGGACGACGACGCCATCGCCATGGGCGACAACCTCGTCGATTTCCTGAAAAACGAAGTGAAGCACGGCCGTCTGCCGGAAAACCTGCTGCCGCTCCAGTCCGGCGTAGGCAACGTGGCGAACGCCGTCATCAACGGCCTCGTCCGTTCCGACTTCATGAACCTCTCCGTCTACACGGAAGTCATCCAGGACGGCATGTTCGACCTGATCGACGCCGGCAAGATCGACATGATCTCCGGTACGTCCCTGTCCCCGTCCCCGGAAGGCCTGCAGCGCTTCTACAAGAACATTGAAAACTATCGTCAGAAGATCATTCTCCGTCCGGAAGAAATCTCCAACAACGGCGAAGTCGTACGCCGCATCGGCGTCATCGGCATGAACACCGCTCTGGAAATGGATATCTACGGCCACGTGAACTCCACGCACACCAGCGGCACGAAGATGATGAACGGCATCGGCGGTTCCGGCGACTTCGCCCGCAACGCGTACCTGTCCTGCTTCTTCTGCCACAGCACCACGAAGCACGGCGACATCTCCGCTGTCGTTCCGATGTGCTCCCATGTGGACCACACCGAACACGACACCCATGTGTTCATTTCCGAACAGGGCGTTGCAGATGTCCGCGGCCTGACCCCGAAGGAAAGAGCGAAAGTCATCATCAACAACGTCGCTCATCCGGACTACAGAGATCTCCTCATGGATTACTACGAAAGAGCATGCGCTGCCTGCGGCAACTCCCAGACCCCGCATCTCCTCAAGGAAGCGTTCTCCTTCCATGAAAGACTCGCTGAAACCGGCAGCATGAAGCTGAAGAAATAATCGGTTTCTCAATATCTGCTGATTCACTGCCTCTGGCAGTCAATCATATATAGCATCCAAAGGGCCCTGCCGCCGTGTGGAAGCGCAAGCGGTGCGGCGGCTGGAGATCCCCTGGGATCTATGCTTTGGAGCATTCGGAAGAACTGAGAATTAGAAGACAGGAAATGCGCAGTTCTCTTTGGCTGCTGAAGCTCCGGTATCAATTTTTAGGAGGAAGATGAACTTATGGCAAATGAATCCCTGAAAGCCAAACTCGAAAAGTACGAGGCAGATTGCAAAAAGGCTGAAGAAAAGTTCCCGGAAAGAGTAGGACTGAAACACAAGAAAGTCTACACTCCTCTCGATCTCGAAGGTTTCGACTATGAAACCGAACTGGGCCTCCCGGGCGAATATCCTTACACCCGTGGCGTACAGCCGACCATGTACCGCAGCCGTTTCTGGACCATGCGTATGTACGCTGGCTTCGCAACCGCTGAAGAATCCAACAAACGCTATCGCTACCTGATCGCTAACGGCGGCACCGGCCTCTCCGTTGCATTCGACCTCCCGACTCAGATCGGCTATGACTCTGACGACGTTATGGCTCAGGGCGAAATCGGCAAAGTAGGCGTTGCTATCGACACCCTGAAGGATATGGAAATCCTCTTCGATCAGATCGATCTCTCCAAGGTTTCCACCTCCATGACCATCAACGGTTCTGCATCCGTACTGCTCGCTATGTACATCGCAGTCGCTGAAAAACAGGGCGTACCGGCATCTGCTCTGCGCGGCACCATTCAGAACGATATCCTGAAAGAATACGCCGCACGCGGCACCTACATTTTCCCGGTTAAACCGTCCATGCGTCTGATCACCAACATTTTCGAATACTGCTCCAAGAACGTACCGAAGTGGAACACTATCTCCATTTCCGGCTACCACATCCGTGAAGCAGGCTCCACCGCTGCACAGGAAGTTGCATTCACCATCGCTGACGGCATCGCTTACATCGAAGCGGCTCTGAAAGCTGGCATGAAGATCGACGACTTCGCAGGCCGTCTGTCCTTCTTCTGGAACGCTCACAACAACGTCCTCGAAGAAGTTGCTAAGTTCCGTGCATCCCGTCGTCTGTGGGCCCGCATCCTGAAAGAACGTTTCGGCGCTCAGAATGCGAAATCCATGAAGCTGCGCTTCCACACCCAGACCGCAGGCTCCATGCTGACCGCTCAGCAGCCGAACAACAACATCGTTCGTGTAGCTCTCCAGGCAGCGGCAGCAGTCATGGGCGGCACCCAGTCCCTGCACACCAACTCCCGCGACGAAGCACTCGCTCTGCCGACCACGGAATCCGTAACGATCGCTCTGCGCACTCAGCAGATCATCGCTTATGAATCCGGCTTGGCTGACGTAGTCGATCCGCTCGGCGGCTCCTACTATGTAGAAGCGATGACCAACGCTATCGAAAAAGAAGCGATGGAATACATCAAGAAGATCGACGAAATGGGCGGCGCTGTCGAAGCAATCGAAAAAGGCTACATCCAGAAGGAAATTCAGGATTCCGCTTATGCTTGGCAGATGGCTGTTGAATCCGGCGAAAAGACCATTGTCGGCGTCAACAAGTTCCAGCAGGAAGAAAAACCGGTTGAAGGCCTGCTCCGCGTAGACGCTTCCGCTGGCGAATTCCAGAAGAAGAAACTCGCTCAGGTCAAAGCGGAACGTGACAACGCGAAAGTCGCTGAAGAACTGGCTAAACTCGAAAAGGCTGCTGCTGATGAAAGCGTCAACCTCATGCCGGTTATCCTCGACTGCGTACGTGCTTACTGCTCCCTCGGCGAAATCTGCGGCGTACTCCGCAAGGTATTCGGCGAATACAAACCGCATGTAACGCTCTAATTTAGAGATCATCTTTCTGGAGGTAATCAACAATGGCAGATAAGAAAATCAGAGTTCTCGTTGCAAAACCGGGCCTCGACGGACATGACCGCGGCGCAAAAGTCGTAGCTCGTGCTCTCCGTGATGCAGGCATGGAAGTTATTTACACCGGCCTTCGTCAGACCGTTGATCAGATCGTCGAAGCAGCTGACTCCGAAGACGTTGATGTTGTAGCACTGTCCCTTCTGTCCGGCGCTCACAACACCCTCTTCCCGGAAGTTGTTGAAGGCCTGAAGAAGAAAGGCATGAATGACGTCCTCGTTATCGGCGGCGGCGTTATCCCGGCTGCTGATATCCCCGGCCTCGAAGCGGCAGGCGTGAAAGCAATCTTCACCCCTGGCACCCCGACCAAGGACATCATCGACTTCATCAAAGCTAACGTCTGATTCTTAAGTCGGATCTGAGCTTTTAGCAAGTGGCGGGGCTGCCCTCGCGGCGGCCCCGTATCACTACTTTTACTCTTATGTAAAGGCGGTACCATCCATGGAATTTTCTATGAAAGATTTTTGGAATGGATCCAGACGTGCCTTGGCAAGAGCAATAACCATTGTGGAAAACGAACAGGATGGTTATGAGGAGATCATGAAAGAGATCTACCACCATACTGGTCGTGCACAGGTCATCGGTGTTACCGGTGCGCCTGGTGCGGGTAAGAGCACACTGTCGGACAATCTTGTAAAATTCTACCGCAAGATGGGCAAGACCGTCGGTGTTTGCGCTATCGACCCGACGAGTCCGTTCAGCGGCGGCGCCATCCTCGGCGACCGCATCCGCATGAATGATCTGACTTTGGATCAGGGTGTGTATATCCGCAGCATGGGTACGCGCGGCAGTCTGGGCGGTTTGTCCAGAAAGACGGCTGATGCAGTCAAATTGATGGATGCCTGGGGGCTCGATGTCATCTTCATCGAAACTGTAGGCGTCGGTCAGTCTGAAGTCGATATCGTTAAAAATGCGGATACAACTCTCGTTGTGCTCGTACCTGGACTGGGCGACGATATTCAGGCAATCAAAGCAGGCATCCTCGAGATCGGCGACGTATTTACGATCAATAAATGCGACCGTGACGGCGCAGACCGCCTCAATGTGGAAATTGAGATGATGCTGGACCTGGGCGAGGCCCAGGATTGGAGACCTCCTATCGAGAGAACCATTGCCAATGAAGGCAAGGGGATCGAAGATGTTGTGAATGGCCTGAATGAACATCGCAAGTATCTTGAAGAATCCGGACTTCTCGAAGAACGGCGCCGCGAACGCGTCCGCACCGAGATGGCCGAGATGATTCATGATCGCATTTCCCGCCACGTGATGCAGGAAATCACGGAAACGGGCAAATTTGCTGACTACGTGGAACGCGTCTATGAACGGCAGACAGATCCGTACACAGTCGTTGATTCCATCGTGGGAAATATATTCAAATAATTCAAAGGAGGAATTATTATGGCATTCAAAGTTTTGTGCGTAGATCATGTCGGCATCGCAGTCAGCGACCTCGCTGGCAAAAAACAGATGATGAAAGACGTACTCGGCCTGGATCCGTATCTTCCGGATGAAACGGTTGAAGATCAGCACGTAACCACCAGCTTCTTCAAACCGTCCACCCAGAGCGAAGCCTGCGAACTCGAATTTCTGGGCTCCACCACGGAAGACGGCCCGATCGCACGCTTCATCGCCAAGAACGGCGGCCGCGACGGCTATCAGCATGTGGCTCTTCGCGTAGATGACATCACCGCTGCCCTGACCGAACTCCAGGAAAAAGGCGTAGCGCTGATCGACAAGAAATGGCGTGTCGGTGCTGGCGGCTGCCACATCGCTTTCATCCATCCGAAAGCAACCGGCGTTCTCATCGAACTGACCGAACGTCAGGGAGGCCCGTCTTTCTAATCTCCGCTGAAAGCAGACCGATTGGGAATATGCTATAAACCCTGCCGCCATCGACAGGGTTTACCCCTATGGGGGTATCAGATATTTTGGAGGTGTAAGAATGTATTCTGTTGAAGCAAGAATTGAACTTCTCCACAAGAACCTCGAACACGTCGAGGCTATGGGCGGGGAAAAACGTGTTGCAAAACAGCACGAAAAAGGCAAGCTGACCGCTCGCGAAAGACTCGATCTCCTTTTCGATAAAGGTTCTTTCGTAGAAGTTGATGCTTTCGTTAAATCCCGTTGCCACAACTTCGGCCAGGAGAAGAAAGATCTCCCGGGCGAAGGCGTAGTCACCGGCTACGGCACCATCGACGGCAGACTGGTATTCGCATTCGCTCAGGACTTCACCGTTGAAGGCGGTTCCCTCGGCGAAATGCACGCAGCCAAGATCGTTCACGTACAGGAACTGGCTCTGAAAGTCGGCGCTCCGTGCGTAGGCCTGAACGATTCCGGCGGCGCTCGTATCCAGGAAGCAGTAGATGCGCTCTCCGGCTACGGCAAGATTTTCTGGAACAACACCATTTCCTCCGGCGTCATCCCGCAGATCTCCGCGATCATGGGACCGTCCGCAGGCGGCGCGGTATACTCCCCGGCTCTGACCGACTTCATCTACATGGTGAACGGCACCAGCCAGATGTTCCTCACCGGCCCGGCAGTCGTTAAGTCTGTCACCGGCGAAGTCATCACGGCAGAAGCACTCGGCGGCGCAAAGACCCACAACACCATCTCCGGCGTTGCGCAGTTCCAGGCAGCTAACGATGAAGACTGCATCAAACAGATTCGCTATCTCCTCAGCTTCCTGCCGAGCAACAACATGGAAGATGCTCCGGTTGTTGAAACCACGGACGATCCGACCCGTACCGATGAAAAACTGAACACCCTTATGCCTGACAACCCGAATGCTCCGTACAACATGTACGACATCATCAAATCCGTTGTCGATAATGGTGAATACTACGATGTAGCCAAAGACTGGGCTAAGAACATCATCACCTGCTTCGCACGCATGGACGGCCAGACCGTCGGCATCATTGCGAACCAGCCGTCCTTCATGGCAGGCTGCCTCGACTACAATGCTTCCGATAAAGCGGCCCGCTTCATCCGCTTCTGCGACTGCTTCAACATTCCGCTGCTGAACATCGTCGACGTTCCTGGCTTCCTGCCCGGCAAACAGCAGGAATATGCAGGCGTCATCCGTCACGGCGCGAAGATGCTGTTCGCATACTGCGAAGCTACCGTTCCGAAGGTGACCCTCATTGTCCGCAAAGCATACGGCGGTTCCTACATCGCTATGTGCTCTCGTGAACAGGGCGCTGACCAGGTATTCGCATGGCCGACCGCAGAAATCGCTGTCATGGGCCCGGCGGGTGCTGCCAACATCATCTTCAAGAAGGATCCCGAAAAAGAGAAACGCACTGAAGAATATGTTGAAGAATTCGCTACTCCTTACAAAGCAGCTGAACGCGGCTATGTTGATGCGGTCATTGAACCGAAGGATTCCCGTCCGTACATCATCAATGCTCTGTCTATGCTCGCAAGCAAGAGAGAACTTCATCCGGCCAAGAAACACGGCAATATTCCGCTGTAATCTGAAGACCGCTTGAATACAACAATATTTAGAAAGGATGGGGACAGATGGATATCTTAGTTTACATTACCGGCTTTACCGCGATCGTTGCAGTAATCTGCCTCGTAATGTTGATGAACCTGCGTTCCGCTGTCGCTCCTGCCGAAGGTGGATCTGCTCCTGCTAAAGCAGCTGCTCCTGCTCGGGCAGCAGCACCGGCCGCAGCTCCCGCACCGGCCGCAGCTCCCGCTGCCGCTGACAATGGCGCTATTGTTGCAGCCATCGCTGCAGCGATTGCCTGCATGGGCGGCGGCGAAGTAGTGTCCATTCGCCTTGCTCAGAAGAACAATGGTTGGACTACTGCAGCACGCATCGCTGGTGTGCAGCAGAACTTCTGATTTCAACATCAGAAATATAAATCTTAGGAGGAAAGACAATGAGAAAATTTACTGTAACGGTTAATGGCGTAGCTTACAATGTAGAAGTTAACGAAGGCGCAGCAGCAGCAGCTCCGGCAGCAGCACCGGCTCCGGTAGCAGCAGCTCCGGCACCGGCTCCGGCTCCGGCGGCAGCTCCGGCTCCCGCTCCGGCACCGGCAGCAGCTCCGGCTCCCGCTCCGGCAGCAGCAGCTCCGGTAGCAGCTGGCGAAACCTCTGTTGATTCCCCGATGCCGGGCAAGATCACCAGCATCTCCAAGAAAGTCGGCGACGCAGTCAACGAAGGCGACGAAGTCATGGTTCTCGAAGCTATGAAGATGGGCAACCCGATCATGGCTCCGTGCAGCGGCACGATCAAATCCATCGCTGTAACCATGGGCCAGTCCGTACAGGGCGGCGATCAGCTCTTCGTTGTTGGCTGATTCTTACAGACAGAAAGCAGTGCTTCGGCACTGCTTTTTTGTTTGCCATTTTTCATGAGCGATCAGATAGGGGCGGGGAAAGAAAATCCCGGGGAGTCCGGCTGATGGGCGGCGGAGGGAAGTCTTTCCCCGCATAAGGCGGGAGAGGGAGGCCGGCCGGTAAGAAGAGTGGCTTTTCAAATGCAGGTGCAGGGGATAGAGAGTGAATGGGAATAGAGAGAAAGGGAAAAGAGAAGGCCGGAAGCCGGACAAACGGCGGGCTCCGGCAGGCAGTGAAACGGATAAGGGCAGGGAGGACACGGCACTCCCGCACAGGAACAGGCAGAGAGACTTTCCCTTTGTCTTCTGATACAATAAGGAAAAAGAGGCAAGGTCCTGTGTGGGAGTCAGGGATCGGGAAAGAGGTGTCTCATGAATCTGCTGAATCAATGCCAGCTCTGGACGGACCGGGGCGAAGACTGGCGAATCGTGGAGGCCGTGGAGGGCCTCACGGAAGCGGAGCGTACGCCCGAGCTGGTGAGCGAACTGGCGCGGGCGTATAACAATCTGGCCAATGGCGACCGGACGCTCTACGAGCGGGCGCTGTCCCTGCTGCTGCCGCTGGAAGAGACGCTGAAGGACGATTACCGCTGGAATTTCCGCGTAGGCTACGCCTATTATTATCTCGATGAAGAAGGTCCGGCGCTCCGCCATTTCCGGAAAGCGCTCGCCGCGCGGCCCGGCGACGAAGAGGCGGGCCAGTTTGTCCGCGACTGTGGGCGGCGGCTCGTGGCGCCTCTTTTCGAGCGGCCCTTCCGCACGCGTGTGCGGGACATGTGGATGGATTTTCAGTCCCGCGAGGCGGCCCTGCGGGCGCTCATCGACCGGCGCGGGGAGGCGGACGCTGCAGAGGAACTTCTGAAGCTTGCCGCGTCGATTCTGGATCAGGCGATCCGCGGCGCGGCCTTCGCGGCGGGAAAGGACGGAAATCAGTACGTGCTGACGCTGTCTCCGGAAGGCGATCCGGTACAGCTCTGGAAAATCCTGTACCTACTCCGCCAGGCGCCGGAAGAACTGCGCCCGCTGTGGCGTCTGGAAGCGGGCCTCCCCCGGAAGGATGGAGAGCTCCGTCTGGATGGACAGGCCGTGCCGGGCGATGCGGTTTCCGTGCAGTGGGAGCGGACGGAGCGCGGGATTCATTTCCGTCTGTACGCGCCCGTGCTGGCAGGGAGAGCACCGGACGTAGCGCAGGCGGCGGGCGCGCTGCTTCTGTATCAGGCGCTGGGAGAAGTGGCGGCGATGCGCCTCATGGACGGGCTGGATGTATTGTCCGCGCCGCCGGAAGGGGAGGCCCTGCCGCTGTCCCGGCTGGCCGGCGCGCTTCGGGAGGAGGGGGAGGACCTTTCGCCGGATGGGGAAGCGTGTCTTGCGGCGCGCGCCCAGGCCTACGGCGGTCATCCCATCCGGGATCGGGACACGGACTGGCGGCTCGATGTGACGGAGGGGCACACGCGCTGTCCGGAAGCGGCGGCGGGCTATCTCTCCGGTGATGACCGCGCCGTGGACGCGTTTCACCGGGACGGCATCGCGGCGGGATTTTTCGTGTGGCGGCCCGAGGACTGTCCGGCCGCGTACCGCACGGCAGAGAAAGTGCGCCGTGCGCTGGCGGCGTATGTGACGGAAAAGGCCGGGCCGGAGGCCGTCACGTGGACTGGCTGGGCGGACGGGCTCTACGCGGGGTATCTGGACTGTCTCGCCTGGGATCCGGAGCCGGTGCTCGACGCGGCAGAGGCCTTTTTCCGACAGGAGGGATTCCGGCAGGGCGCTTTCCACACCTTTCGCCGCCGCGTACCGACCGCCTATTTTTTGAAGGAGGCGGAGGAAAGCGCGCCGGCTGCTCCGCGGAAGGCGATCCTGACGGAAGACATGACGGAGCAGCTGCAGGCCTGTGTGGAGGAAACGGGCGGCTATTTCGCCCGCATGTTCCAGCTCCTGCAGGCCTGGCTCGTGAAAGGCATTTCCGAAGGGCGCTTCACGGAAGCGGAGGCGCGGGCCGACCGGGACACGGCGCTGTGGTACGCTTACGCCTGCTGCAATCTGGGCGATTATGAATGGTATTACCGCGCGGCGCAGTGGATGCCGGATTCGGAAGCGCAGGCGGCGGGCTGCGGCATGTGGTACTACCGCTACTCCGTGGCGCTCATGGGCTGCGGACGGCTCGAAGAGGCGCGGACCTACGCGGAGCGGGGCACCCGGGAGGAGCCCGATTACCCGTGGATCTGGCTGCAGGCGGCGAAACTGCGGAGCCACTTCGGAGACCGGGCGGGCGCGCTCGAAGCGGTGGAGCGGGGGCTCTTCCTCGTGCCGGGCGATTACGAATTCCGCACGCTCCGGGCGGAGATCCTCCGCGGGGCCTCCCTCGAAGAGATGGAGTACCACTGGATTGACCCGGACAGCGACAAGGTCCTGCAGGACGGGCTCGATGAAGGCGCGGACGAGAAGCTCCGGGCTCTCTCGTGCCTCACCACCGACGAGGCGGCTCTGCGGGAGATCTGCGCGCTCTTCCCGGCGGAAGACGCTGAGTGGGACGCGCCGTACTGCCGGTTGTTCTGCAAAGTCGCCGGGCATCCCGTCGATCTGGTCTTCTGCATGAACCGGGCGGGCCTGTCGAAACTGAAAATTGGCTGGCTGCGGCGGCTCCGAGAGGAAATGGACAGCGGGAAATGGCTCACCCGGCCCTGCGAGGGCGGAGACGAAGGCCTGCTCTCTGCGGTCATCGTGGGCCTCGACTACGGCGTGCGCCTGCGGTACATCCCTAGCAGGGGCGACGCGGTCTTCGATGCATCCCCGGACGGCACGCCCCGGAAAGAGGCGGAGACGGACGGGGACGGGAGCGCGGCGGTGCTCCTCCGCGGCGGGGCCTGGGACCGGGACGCGGTGGTGCGCGCGCTCGGCGCGGCGGGATTCGATGCGGAGGCCAATGGAGACGACGCAGTGATGGCCTCGGCAGGCGGCATGACGGCCGTGCTCTGCTTCTATCCCCGGCCGTACGGGACCGCAGGCCTGCCGGCGCACCGGTCGCACGTGACGGCGGCCGTCGTGGGCAGCGGGGAGCCGGGCGCGGCGCGGCGCCTCCTCATGACGGCGGTCCTCGCCTGCGCGGCCCTGCCGGACGCAGCGGCCGTCCTCACCGGCGGCGTCTGCCTCACGCCGGAGGCCTACCGGGCGCAGGCGGACAATACCAATTTCTGAAAAGGCGGCGCTTCGGCGCTGTCTTTTTTTCTGTATCTCCGATTCAGTCTTTCTCCGGCAGCCCGCGGAACTGTTCCCGAAATTTTCCGGGCGGTATGCCGCATTTCTCCCGGAATACTTTTCCAAAATAACTGGGACTGCGGAAGCCGCAGAGATGGGCAATCTCGGCGAGCGGCTTTTCACTGCGGATCATCAGAGAGGCTGCGGCGGACAGCCGGTATTCCGTCAGGTATTCGCCCGGGGATTTGCCGAGGACCGTCTGAAAGCAGCGGAAGCACTCGGTCCGGCTGACAGCGGCGGCTCTGGCGATATCGTGAATGCGGAGAGGCTCCTGGAAATGGGTGTGGAGGAAAGACAGGATTTCTTTCACCCGCTGATCCTGCCGCCGCATGTCCTCCGTCTGTCGGCTGCGGCTGTCCGGAACACGGCGGCGCAGCAGGGCACGCCAGATCCGGCAGATCAGTTCCATCCCGTGCAGTTCGAAGTCCGGTTCCCGCCCGGAAAGGGCGCCGAGTTCCCGGGGGCGGTCAGGATGTCACGGCTGCCGGGATCATCGGCGCGGAAAGACCGGCTCTCCGTACAGGCTTCGATTTCCGCGCAGACGTCCGGGCTGAACCGGCGGCCAAAAAAACAGGAAGGCAGTACAGAGACCGCCATGACGGTATCCGGCACCAGTCCCTTTGCACTGTGCAGAATGCCGGGAGCGATGAAGATCCCGTCTCCCTGCCGCAGCCGCATCACAGTCCGTTCCGGTCCGTCATAGATTGTGAAGTTGGCGCATCCCCGTGTGACGATGCCGCATTCAAAGGCATCGTGCCAGTGGCATCCCCATTCTCGTTGGAAATATTCATCAAAGTTTTCGACAAAAATGGACAGCGGGAATCCGGAGCGGTCATAGACGATGCATTCCTGCAAATCGCCGTTCAATGTGCATTTTTTGAAATCCAAGAGACGGCCTCCTTTTTGGAACGATTTTTGTAGCATATGGGACAATTCTCTCTTTTCCATCGATAAAGATGGGATTATAGTACAAGATATAAAACTGTGTTGTCAATGAGAGGCGGCATATGAGACAGAGGACAGACAGAATGGGCGGCGGTTCGGAAAAATCCGGGCAGGAGGAAGACAGAATCCAGATCATCGGAGCGCAGGAAAATAATCTGCAGCGGGTCAGCCTGTCGATCCCCAAGGGACAACTGGTGGTATTGACGGGCGTATCCGGCTCCGGCAAAAGCTCGCTGGCTTTCGATACACTTGCGGTAGAGAGCCGCCGTCAGTGGCAGATGTCCTATCCGCTGTATCTGCGGAACCGGATGCCGCATTATGAACGGCCGAAGGTGGACAGCATCCGCAATCTGACGCCGGTCATCGTGGTGGACCAGCGGGCTGCAGGGACAGGGAACCGGTCCACGGTGGGGACGGCTGTCGATGTGGCGCCGCTGATCCGGCTGCTGTTTTCCCGGATCGGACAGCCTGGCGCGGGCAGTTCCATGGCGTATTCCTCCCATCATCCGCTGGGGATGTGCCCCGACTGCAGGGGGCTCGGGCAGCGGATGGAGCTGGATGAGGACAGCCTGTTCGATTCCGGACGGTCACTGCGGGAGGGGGCGATCCAGTTCAGCCAGTTTTCCAACGGATGGCAGAAGTATCTATACTTGCAGAACCCGTTCCTTGACCCGGACAAAAAGCTGAAGGACTACTCCGCTGAGGAATGGGACATCCTGCGCTGGGGGACGAAGGAGCCGCTAAAGCTGAAGTCGCACTATTTCCAGTCCGGGCGGGTCTTTCATGTGGATTACGAAGGGGTCATTCCCCGTTTCCGCAGACTGTATCTGAATCGCGATATCTCGAAGCTGAAAAAGAAACTGCAGGAAGAGATCCAGGCTCACGTGCGCCGCGCACCCTGCGGGACTTGCGGCGGGACGGGCCTCAATCCGAAAGCGCTGGCATCCCGTATCCATGGCCGGAACATTCTTGATTATCTCTCGATGCCGGTTTGCGATCTGCTGCCGGTACTGGCGGAGATCCGGACGCCGAGGGGCGTTTCTCTGGCTGGACAGATATCGGCTTCTCTGGAGCGCATGGTGGAGGTGGGTATCGGGTATCTCTCTCTGGGGCGGCCCGTAGAAACCCTGTCCGGCGGGGAAGCCCAGCGGCTCAAACTGGTCCGAAATCTGGGCAGCAGTCTGAGCAATATCACATATATCTTTGACGAGCCGACCGCCGGCCTTCACCCGGCCGATGCGAAAAAAATCAGTCGGATGCTTCTGGCACTGCGGGATCGGCACAATACGGTTCTGGCCGTGGAGCACAGCCGGCAGATCATTTCTCTGGCCGACCACATCATCGAGCTGGGACCACTGGCCGGCGCATGCGGCGGCCGTCTCGTGTATGAAGGTGACCTGCCGGGCCTGCTGGCCGGACATACACTGACGGCCCGGTGTCTGAACCGGAAACTCAGGCTCCAGCCGTCGCCCCGGTCATGGACAGAAGGCTACCGCATCCGTCATGCGTGCTGTCACAATCTGAAAGATCTGGATGTGATCATCCCCCGGGGCGTATTCACCGTGATTACTGGCGTGGCGGGTTCCGGCAAGAGTTCCCTCGCCTGCGGGGAGCTCGCCGAGCAGCATCCCGAGGCGGTGGTGATTGATCAGAAGCCGGTCGGGACATCTATCCGTTCTACGCCCGCGACCTATACGGGGGTCATGGATGAGATTCGCCGGCTGTTTGCCCGGGAAAATGGCGTGGGGCCGGAATGGTTCAGTTTCAATTCCAAAGGGGGATGCCCGGTCTGCGGAGGGAAGGGAGAGATCCGCTATGAGATGGCGTTCGCCGAGCCCGTGGTGGTGCGGTGCGAAGCATGCGGCGGGCGCCGGTACGGCCCGGAGGCGCTGAGGTATCTCCTGAGAGGAAAAAATATCGAAGAGATTCTGGGGCTGACCATCGAGCAGGCGATGGACTTCTTCCCGGAAGAAAAAATCCGGCGGCCGCTTCGGAGTTTGATGGAAGTGGGACTGGGATACCTGACGCTTGGGCAGCCCACAAGCACCCTGTCCGGCGGAGAAAATCAGCGGCTCAAGCTGGCCGGCGCGCTGCAGCAGGAAAACCGTCTCTATATCCTGGACGAACCGTCTACCGGCCTGCATGACCGGGATGCGGAACAGCTGCTTTCTCTGTTCGGGAGACTGGTGGACCGATGCAATACGGTCGTCGCTGTGGAGCATCGGCTGGAATTGATCGCGCAGGCAGACTGGGTGATCGACATGGGGCCGGGCGGCGGCAGCGAAGGCGGCCGCATCCTGTTCAGCGGGACACCGCAGGATCTGCTGCACTGTGCGGCGTCGCAGACGGGGAAGTATCTGGCGGAGCGTATAGGATGGCCGCCGGAAAGAAAGCCGGGAGGCAACAGGGGAGAGACCTCACAGCAGGCGGACAATACGAATTTCTGAAAAGGCGGCGCTTCGGCGCTGTTTTTTTCGCGGGCGGCGGGATTTCTAATGGATTTCTCAAAACAAATTGACAGTCCCCGGGGCGCATGCTACAATGGAAAAAACCAATACAGAGGAACAGGTGCCCGCAAGGGCTCAATAGGGAAGCCGGTGGAAATCCGGCACGGTCCCGCCACTGTAACGCGGAGCGGCTCCAAAGATGCCACTGGGATACCGGGAAGGCTGGAGACGCGGGGAAGCGGAGTCAGGAGAACTGCCTGCCGGAATCACCGATAGACCTGCGAGCGATGGGGATGGTGGCTGACAGACGGATACGGCTGCGCCCTCGCGGTGCAGCCAATTCTGTTTGTATGATAAGACATTGAAAATTACCTGACCGCCCGGATGATGAGGATCGTCCGCGCGGCGTCCTCGGAGGATGGTGACAGGGAACACCATTCTCCATGCGGTCCGAGGAAGGCGCGCCCGCGCTTTCCCGCATGATGGCATCCCCCGCGAGGGGTTCCTATATATCGGGCTTTTGGCCCGTCTCATTTTCCTCCGGAGACAGCGGGCGGCAGGGAAACGGCCGCTGCCTCCTCCCATCTTCCCGATTCGGAGCGCAGCTCCCCTTCCTTGAAACGGTCTTGGCGGCCGTTTCTTTTTTTGTTGCGCCCGCCGCGCCGGATAGATTATGATAAAAGAAAATCACAGGCTGACAAGCAGAAAGGAAGATTCCATGAAACACATGACCTGGCCGCTCCTCCTCGCCGCCGCCCTCGCGGGCGGATGGGGCGCAGACGCGGCATACACGCTCCACATCGACGGACGGGACGGCATCGCCTCCGAAGCCGATCTCATGATCCCCCTCCGCGCGCCCGCGGAAGAACTGGGCTACACCGTCACCTGGAAAGACGGCACCACCGCCGTCACCCGGGACGGGACGGAGCTCCTCGTCCGCATCGGGGACGCTCATTACGCGCTCACCCATACCCAGAAAGACGGCGTCGTCATCGACAGCTCCGTCGACCTGGCTGCCGCGCCGTACCTGAAAGATGGCGTGACCTACGTGCCGGCGGATCTTTTCGCACATCTCCTCGAGGAAGGGCAGACCCTGACCCTCACCGGTGAGACTGTCGTGACCGGCGGCGGGGCAGCGGCCTCCGGGCCGGCAGAAACGGAAACGCCCGCGGAGACCGCCGAAGAAGAGACGGCGGAGGCCGCGTCCGCACCGGAGACATCCGCTCCAGCAGAGAGCGCGGAACTGGCCGCGGAGACGCCGGCCGCCGCGTCGACGGAATCCGCCGCGCTGGCCAATCCCTTCCAGGATTACGACACCCTCGCCGATGCGGAAGCTGCCGCGGGCTTCTCTATGACGCTCCCCTCCATCGGTGCGAATTATAACAGCGTCGCCTACCGGGCCATCCCGGGCCAGCTCCTCGAAGTGGTCTACGGCAGCGACGGCGCGGAAACGCTCCGTCTCCGCAAGGGCGCGGACCTCTCCAACGTGAGCGGCGACTACAACACCTACCGCACCATCAAGACCATCCGCGTGGACGACGTGAACGTGCGCATGAAGGGCAGCGGCAACCGCATGAGCCTCGCCACCTGGGAACGGGACGGCCATGCCTACGCGGCGATCGCCGCCGAGCCGCTCACCATCGCGGACATGATGGCCATCGCACGGGAGACCGTCTGACAGAAACGGCCGCCCGGCCAGTGAAAGGGAGGAGACCGGCATGACAGGACTGATCGACGTACACCACCATTTCATCCCCGAGATCTACCGGGAAGCGCTCGCCGCGGTGGGCATCCGGTCCTCCGGCGGCAAGGCCATCGCCCGGTGGATGCCGGAAGACAGCCTCGGCCTGATGGACCGGCTCGGCATCGAAAAGGCCTACGGGTCTATCTCGGAGCCGGCGGTCTACCCGCTCGTCGCGGCCGATCCCGCCGGGGCCGCCGCGCTCTGCCGGCGCGTCAACGAGGCCATGGCGGAGATGAAAGAAACCTATCCGGGCCGCTTCGGCGCGTTTGCGCTCCTTCCCATGCCGGACGCAGCGCGCTCCGTCGAAGAGCTGCGCTACGCGCTGGACGTGCTCCATCTGGACGGTGCGGGCTTGCTGTCGAATTACCGGGACCATTTTCTCGGAGACATGGTCTTCGACGGCCTCATGAAAGAGCTGGACGAGCGAGCCGCGGTGGTCTACGTCCATCCCGGCGTGCCCCTGCCCGGCACGGCACGTCCGCAGTTCGTATATGCGGACTTCATGCAGGAATTCTGCTTCAATACCGCTCGCGCGGCGGCGAACCTCATGATGTCCGGCACGATGGAGCGGGCGCCCCGCATCCGCTTCGTCTTCTCCCATATGGGCGGCGTCCTGCCGTACCTGCGCTGGCGGCTGTCCACCGTCTTCCCCTATACGCCGGAACTCCGGCAGATGTACGGCGCGCCGGAGACCGTCTGCCGCGGGTGGGAGCAGGTGAAGCAGAACCTCCGCGTCTACATGAGCCGGATGTGGTTCGATACAGCGCTCGCCACCGACCCCATGGTCTACCGGCTGGTCGAAGACACCGCGCCGGGCCATATCGTCTTCGGCACAGATTCCTTCTTCGCACCGGAGATTCTGGATCACCTCATGCTCCGGCAGCTGAAAGACATGCTACCCGAAGAAGAATTCCGCCGCACGGCGAGGACCAATGCGGAAGCCCTCTTCGCGCGGTCGCCGGAAGAGGCACTGCGCTGAAACGGGACGCCCGCCGGCACACAAAAAAGAGGCCCCTGCGGGGTCTTTTGTGTGCGCCGGAAGACAGCCGTGGTCTCATGGGGCGGTTCATTATTGAAAAGGCCTGAGGGCCCATCTCGGAGCCGGCAGTCTGCCTGCTCGTCGAGGCCGCTCCCGCCGGGGCCGCCACGCCCTGTCTCCTGAAAAAAATATCCGGGCCGCCGCTGGCGGTCGGGAAAAATTCCCGCTTCCGAAAAGGGGGCGGGGATTTTTTTGCGCCCATTTGTGGGCAGTCCTCATATGCGATGCCGTACGTGTCCGAAACATACGAATAATTCCGTTTCAGGAATACGATTCCATGGTCGCTACTTTCCTTCTTCTCCAAAGAAGAATGGAAAGTAGCAAAGGAAGAAGTTGCCGGCCAGGCGAAAAAGGACCTGTCGGCGGGGCGTCCTGCCGCTCAGTTTGTAATTCCCTTTCAGCTCAAATGCGGCGCTGACGACAGAGCGACAAGCATGCCGGGACAGTACAAACTGCAAGACGCGTCAGGCCGCCCCGCCTGCTGCGGCTCTGAGGAGCCGCACCGGCCCTTTTTCTTAATGGCCGGGCGCAATTTCGGCGCTCCGGTTGAGAGCGCCTGAGGAGAAGGGCGGCACAGATTAGAAAGCCGCCCCGCTGGAGCTGCCCGGCTTAGAGGTCGGGCTCAGGCGAGGGGATAAGCCGTATTCCCGTCCGCAGGGAAAGCAGTGTCCGCAAGCGGACATCTCCGCCGTGCTGCGCACGAGCGTAAAGGAAAGCGGTGTCCGGCTCCGCCGAAACTTTACGCGGCGCTTTGCGCCTGCGTATGGGAAAGAGGAAAGCCCGGCAGCGCCGGGCCCTGTCCGCCACGCTTCGCGCGAGCGTATGAGGAGCAACATTTTGCAGGATTAACCTTTGCATATGATTTGGAAGGTTTTTATTGTATGTGGGTTCGCTCCTGAATGAGAAGGTACAGAATCACAAGGGAGCCGCGAAGCGGCGACACAAACCTTCCTCGGGTATGAAGAAAATGGCGGTCGTCTCCATGTGGTTCTGCATCTGTGTATGAGAAACGTTCACGTCGGAAATGAAGCCCGCATCCTGTGCACGAAGCAAGTTTAGCATTGGTTCAGCTTCCCCGCCCCTTTGAACGGAGGCCGGTGCCCGAAGGGAGAAAATTTCGCCGGTGGCGTCAGCCGGAGCGCTTGTCTGAGCGACCGCAGGGAGCGAGTTGCGCGGAGGGTAGTGACCGGCGAAATTTTCAGGCCGCAGTGACGGGGCGGCTGCCCTTTCTTTTGCTTCGTTTTCTTTCCGTCAGACACGGAAAGAAAATGAAGGGACCATGGAATCGTATTCCAGAAATGGAAACGTTCGTACATGAGAAATACATACGGCATCTCTATGTGGACCTGCCCCCGGTGTTTGCGAAACATTCGCGTCGCACATGAATCCCGCACCTCAGGCATGATACAAGTCCAGCACTGGTGCAGCTCCCCACCCCTTTGAACGGAGGCCGGCCCCGCAGGGGCAAGATTTGACGGCCTGGAGCGCCCGGACGGAATGACTGTCTGAGCGAGCGTAGCGAGCGAGTTTCATTCCGTCAGCGGAGGGCTATCAAATCTTAGGCTGGAGTGACGGGGCGGCTGCCCTTTCTTTTGCTTCGTTTTCTTTCCGCCAGGCACGGAAAGAAAATGAAGGGACCATGGAATCGCATTCCAAAAATGGAAACAGTCGTAAATGCGTGAGCACGTACGGAATTTCTTTATGGGTTCGCTCCTCCTGTGCAGAAAGTTCTCTGCGACACGCCCCCGCCCCGGTGTGTGCGAAACTTGCCCATCGAAAAGGAAGTTTGCACCGCCTGCGCAGGTTCCCTTTTCGACGCAGACGAGTCTCGCTTCTGATTTCGCGCAAAAAAAACAGAGAAGGGGAAAATCCTTCTCTGTTTTCCTGTGCGTGAAATTATTTCACATCGTACAGACCGGTGGTGCCCTCTTTCAGATTGATGAGGATATTCTTGGTCTGGCTGTAATGGTCGAGCATGACCTTGTGAGTCTCGCGGCCGATGCCGGACTGTTTGTAGCCGCCGAAGGGCGCGCCCGCCGGGATCGCGTTGTACGTGTTGACCCACACGCGGCCGGTGTGGACGCCGCGGGAGACTTTCATGGCCGTGTTCAGGCTGCTGGTGAATACGCCGCCGCCCAGGCCGTAGACGCTGTCGTTCGCTTTTTCGATGACTTCGTCGGCGGTCTTGAATTTCTGGATGACCACGACCGGTCCGAAAATTTCTTCCTGACAGACGCGGAGGTCATTGCCTTTGGGATCTTCGAGGATGGTCGGACGGATGAAGAAGCCTTTGTCGCAGCCGTTTTCGGTATAGCGTTCGCCGCCGGTGACGAGATGGCAGCCTTCTTCCTGGCCGATCTTCACGTAATTCAGGACTTTCTTCATCTGGCTTTCGTAGATGACGGCGCCGAGCTGGGTGCTCATGTCGGTCGGATCGCCGATCTTCACGGCTTCGAAGGACGCTTTCAGGCGGGATACGAATTCGTCATAGATGCCTTCCTGGACGAAGACGCGGGAGCCTGCGCAGCAGACCTGGCCCTGATTGAAGAGGATGCCCACCTGCACGCCTTCGATGGCCTGATCGATGTCGCAGTCGTCGAAGATGATGTTCGCGGATTTGCCGCCCAGTTCGAGGGTGACCGGGATGAGCTTGTCGCAGGCGGCCTGGTAGACGCCGTGGCCGACTTCGGTGGAGCCGGTGAAGGCGAGCTTGTCGAGATCCGGATGGTCGAGGAGCCACTGGCCGGACTTGGAGCCTGCGCCGGTGATGAGATTCAGCACGCCCTTCGGGAGCACGTCCTGGATGAGGCGGACCAGTTCGAGGACGGACAGGGAGGTGTGGGAGGAGGGCTTCAGCACGATGGTGTCGCCTGCGGCGAGAGCCGGAGCGAGTTTCCACGCCGCCATGAGGAAGGGGAAGTTCCACGGGATGATCTGGCCGACGACGCCGATCGGTTCGTGGAGCACGAGGGACAGGGTGTTGTCGTCGAGCATGGTCGCGGTGCCTTCGTCGGCGCGGATGCAGCCTGCGAAGTAGCGGAAGTGGTCGGCGGCCATCGGGATGTCGACCGTGGAGGTCTCGCGGATCGGCTTGCCGTTGTCCATGGTTTCTACCAGCGCGAGGTGCGCCGCGTTCTCATCGATGATGTCCGCGATCTTGAGCAGGAGGTTCTGCCGTTCGATCGGGCTGGTGTGACGGTAGCTTTCGAGCGCGCGGTGAGCGGCTGCGACCGCTTTGTCCACGTCTTCTTTCGTCGCTTCGGCGCATTTCGCGAGAAGCTCGCCCGTCGCGGGGTTGTGCGCTTCGAAGGTCGCGCCGTCGGAAGCGGCGACCCATTCGCCGTCGATGAAGAGGCCGTACTGTTCCTGAAGTTCTGCTTTTGCCATGTGTTTCATCCTTTCTGAAAACATCCGGTGAAATAAGTGTATACTATTTCAGAGAAATATGGTTCGCTTATTGCGCGCCTTCATTATATCATCCTTCATCGGGATATTCAAGTTTCTAAATCTGTGAATATGGAATAAAATTTTTCAATGTAGAAGATTTCCGATATAATACACATTGATTCTACAGAAGGAAAGGGAGCGGGCATGGAGACATACATCGTGCAGGCGGCGGAGGCCGGGAAGCGGCTGGACCGGTTCGTCGCGGAGAAACAGCCGGACCTGACGCGGGTCTATATCCTGAAAGCGCTGCGCCTGAAGAAGATCCGGCGGAACGGGAAGCGCGCCGAGGGGAGCGACCGGCTCCTCGCGGGGGACCGGGTCGACGTGTGGCTCCCCGCGCCGGCGGGGCCGCGGCCCGTGCGGACGGACGGGTTCGCCGTGGTGTATGAGGACGAACATATCCTCATCGCGGACAAGAAGCCCGGCGTGCTCTGCGAGGACAGGACGGGCCGGGAGCCGAACACGCTCGAGGCGCAGGTGAACGCGTATCTCGCCCCGAAAGGGGAGCGGGCGCGGCTCTGCCACCGCATCGACTATAATACGGCGGGCCTCGTGGTGCTCGCGAAGGACGCGGCGTCGCTCGCCGCCATGGAGGCGGCCATCCGGGAGCGGCGGGTGGAGAAGCGCTATCTCTGCGTGGTCTGCGGCGATGTACGCCCCGCGCAGGGCACGCTCGCCGGGTATCTCTTCAAAGACGCGAAGCAGCACCGGGTGTACGTGACGGACGCGCCGGTGAAGGGATCGAAGACGGCGGTCACGCGGTACCGCGTACTGGACCGGCGGGGCGGGCTGTCGCTGGTGGGGTGCGAGCTCGTCACCGGGCGGACGCATCAGATTCGCGCGCAGATGGCGCACGCGGGCTGGCCTCTTCTCGGGGACGAGAAATGCGGCTCGAAGAGCGCGAACCGTCCCTACGGCGAGCGGCGGCAGCTCCTCGCGGCGTACTGCATCCGCTTCGCCTTCCCGCCGGATACGCCCGCGGTGGGCTATCTCGCCGGCCGGACCTTCTCCGCGCCCCGCGTGGGTTTCCGGGAGACCTATTTCGGGAAAAAATGAACACATAAAAAACGGCAGCGGGGCTGCCGTTTTTTGCGTCCGGAAATCAGAGGCGGGAGGTCTGCCGTTTCCAGAATTCTGTGAAAAGGGCGGAGGCAAGGACGAGCGCCGCCGTCACGCCCCACTGGGAGAGGGTGAGGCCGGGCACCTGGAAGACCGCCTGCGCCTGCGGCAGGAAGAGGAGGCCCGCCATGAAGAGGACCGAGGCGGCCGCAGCCAGCCGGAGCCACCGGCTGGGAACGGCGGCGCGCCGCCAGAAGGGCGCGCGGGACCGGAGGGAGAAGGGCCGGAGGATCTGGGAGAAGGCGAGCACGGCGAAGGCCATGGTCTGCCCTGCGGCATGGGAGCTTTCCGCGCCGATCCAGTAGGCGAGCGTCGTGAGGAGCGCGGTGAAGAGACCGCCGGCGGCCATGGCGCGCACGAGGCCGCGGTCGAAGAGGGAGCCGGACCGGATCGGCGGGCGTTTCATCGCATCTTTTTCTTCCGGGTCCATGCCGAGAGCGAGCGCCGGGAGCGTCGCCGTGGCGAGGTTCACCCAGAGGATGTGCACGGCGAGGAGCGGCGCGGGGAGATTGAGCACCGTGGCGAGGGTCAGGGCGGAGACCTCCGCGATGTTCCCTGTGAGGAGGAACTGGATGACTTTTCGGATGTTCCGGTAGACTCGGCGGCCTTCGCGGATGGCGTGGACGATGGTGGTAAATTTGTCGTCCAGGAGCACCATGTCCGCGGCGCTTCTGGCGACGTCCGTACCGGTGACGCCCATGGCGACGCCGATGTCCGCCGCCCGGAGCGCGGGGGCGTCATTCACCCCGTCGCCGGTCATGGCGGCCGTTTCCCCGCAGCGCTGGAGCGAGCGGATGATACGGAGCTTGTCGGCGGGGGAGACGCGGGCGTATACGGCGGTGCGTCCCGCTGCGCGGTCGAGGGCCGCGTCGTCCATGACGGCGAGATCCGCTCCGGTAAGGACCTCTTTTTCATCCTCGCAGAGGCCGAGTTCCCTGGCGACGGCCAGCGTCGTGGTGCGGTGGTCGCCGGTGATCATCACTGTGCGGATGCCCGCTTCGCGGCAGGTGCGGACGGCCTCCTTCACCTCAGAGCGGGGCGGATCGATCATGCCGGCGAGGCCAAGGAAGGTCAGTCCCTGCTCCACATCCGCGCCGCTTTCCGGCACGTCCGGCAGGAGGCGCTCTGCAAAGCCGAGCACGCGGAGCGCGCGGCCGGAGAGAGTCTGCGCGAGGGCGAGAATGCGCGCCCGGTCCTCCTCCGTCACGGGGCGCGGGCCGTCCTCCGTCAGGATCGACGTGCAGAGCGGGAGCAGTTCGTCGGGCGCGCCCTTTGTGCAGGCGGTGACGCGGGAGCCGATGCGGTGTACGGTGGTCATGCGCTTCCGGTCCGAATCGAAGGGCTGCTCGAAGAGGCGGGGATGGGACCGCTCGAGCGTTTCGTGGTGAATGCCGAAGACCTTTGCCAGATGGATGAGCGCCCCTTCCGTGGGGTCGCCGATGATTTCTCCCGGGCGGTCCGGGTCGAAACTGGCATCATTACACAGCGCGGCGGCAGGCACATTTCGATTTGTTTTGATGCATCGGGCGCGGACGCAGGCAGAGGACTCCTGACGGATCTCGAAAAAAGCAAAAGAAAAGCAGACGATGCCATTCATCGTCTGCCATATTTTCTACAGATCTTATTCCTCTTCCGACTGGGCGGCCACGGGAATGTAGACTTTTTTCAGCGGGATCATCCGCTGATATTTCTCGTCGAGCTGATCGTAATATTTCAGGATGAGATCGACCAGCTCCGTCCCGTTAATGCCGCGGATGATGGGCGTGTTGTCCAGATAGAGCCGGGCGTTCTTTGTGTATTCGGAGATGGTGACGAAGAGGCCGTAGTCGCCTTCCCGCATGGCGCCCTTCAGCGACTGGATGCTGGCCTCCGTGACCGGGCCGTCATAGCTTTTGACCTGCACGACGATGCGTGGCGGCAGTTCGTCCTTGTAGGCGATGATATCGATGCCGTGGTCGCCGCCGTGAGCGGATACGGTCGTGCGGTAGCCCATGGCCTGAAGCAGATTGGCCACGAAATCTTCCATGTCGTAGCCTTTGAGGCGGCGGCTCAGTTCTTTCAGGATGAAGTCCTTTGTGGATTCGAGGATGTCGTCCGCGGTCCGGGCGATGGTCTCGTCCGTATCCTGCGCGATGCTGTCGGCCGTGACATGCCGGCCCAGCGCGGCAAGGAATTCATCGACATACGTTTTTACCCGGAAGAATGTGAGCGCCGAGCCGATCTCATAGAGCGCGCCCTGGGAGAATGCCGTCCGCGGCAGGGTCTTGAGCCATTTCACGGGGCGGCGGTTGCAGTAGTGCTGGCCGGGGACATAATAGCAGTCCCCTTCGATGCGGCCGATGTAAATCTGGCGGTCCGGACGGGAGGGATAAATGACGTAGTCGCCGGGCTGGGCTTCGTGGAAGAAGCGGTATACGGTGGCAGAGGAGACGGCGATCGTCTGCTTCTTGGCGTTCGGATAGGTTTCCTCATATTTTTTCCGGAAAGCTTCTCGGTCGGCGGGCAGCTTCGATAGGTCGCCCATCTCGTACCAGCCGATGGCGATGAGATTCTGGGAGGGGAACAGGGAATCGTCCTTCGTATGGATGCCCCACACGGCGGGGGATGCGGTTTCGTCGGTCATGAGAGATTCTTCCTTTCTGTACGGCTCGATGCCGGTATGTATTTTTATTTCTTATTGTATACAGAGCACAGATATTTATCAATCGGCAGGATTTCCGGCATAAAAAAAGCCGCCCGCAGGCGGATGGGCCGTCAGAGGCGGACGAGTTCCTGCCAGAAGAGGAGGAAGAGTCCCGTCCACAGGCCGGCAGCGGCGAGGCTCTTTTCCATGGACAGTTCCTTCATGGCGCAGACCATGAGAAGCAGAAAAAAGATGCCCACGGCGATGAGACTGTGGAGCAGCGCAGATGTCAGCATGTGTGATGTCCCCTTTCTGTCATGCAGTGTACCATATTTTCTGTCCGAAGCAAATGAGGAGCGAATAGAGAAAATGTATACGGCAAACGCATTCAAAGATGAGTTAAAATGTGGTATAGTGAAGATAGGGTAACACACATAGATTTTTTCTATGCGTCCCCTGATTGCAGACGAGGTGAAACCTATGGCCAATTACAATCCTTATGAAAATATGCTCCATGTCCTGGACAAAGCGGCGGAGAAGCTGGGCATGGCGAAGAATGAATACGAATTCGTCCGTTATCCGGAGCGCGAGCTCACCGTGAGCCTGCCGATCGTCATGGACGACGGCCACGTGGAAGTCTTCTACGGCTACCGCGTGCAGCACAGCACCGCCCGCGGCGCGGCGAAAGGGGGCATCCGCTTCCATCCCGACTCGGACGAGAACGAGGTGAAAGCGCTGGCGGCGTGGATGTCCATCAAGAACGCTATCGGCAATATCCCCTACGGCGGCGCGAAGGGCGGCATCAAGGTCGACCCGAAGAAGCTCTCCCAGCGGGAGCTGCAGCGCCTCACCCGCACCTACGTGCGCCGCATCGCGCCCTTCATCGGCCCCGATAAGGATGTGCCCGCGCCGGACGTGAATACGAACGCGCAGATCATGGCGTGGATCGCCGACGAATACAGCGCGCTCACCGGCGAATGGACCCCGGGCGTCGTCACCGGCAAGCCCATCGTCACCGGCGGCTCCCTCGGCCGCAATGAAGCGACCGGCCGCGGCCTCACGTACACCCTCGAGACCTGGTGCGAGAAGAAGGGCATCCCCATGAGCGCCCTCACGCTGGCCGTGCAGGGCTTCGGCAACGTGGGCAGCGTGGGCTCGCTCCTCATGCACCGCGAAGGCGTGAAGGTCATCGCCATCGGCGACATCGACGGCTCGCTCTATAACCCGAACGGCATCGACGTGGAGAAAGCCTACGTCTATGCGAATTCTCACGGCCGCTCCCTCAAAGGCTACGAAGAGGAAGGGGCGTCCTTCATCCCCAATGAAGAGCTGCTGAAACTGCCGGTGGACGTGCTCTTCATGGCGGCGCTCGAAAACCAGCTCCATCCGGGCACGATGGAGGGCGTGCAGGCGAAGGTCATCCTTGAAGGCGCGAACGGCCCCACCACGCAGGAGGCGGACGACTATTTCGAAGCGAAGGGCATCGAGGTCCTGCCGGACGTCATGTCTAACGTGGGCGGCGTCGTGGGCTCCTATTACGAATGGGTGCAGAACAAGACCGGTCTCTACTGGACGGAGGACGAATACAACGCCCGCCTGAAAGACAACATGCGGCGCGCCTATGAAGACGTGGACGCCATCCGTCAGGAATACCACGTCACATACCGCCTGGCGGCCTACATGCTCGCCCTGAAGCGCATCGTGGAAGCGCAGAACACGAGAGGTTTCCTCGGCTGATCCCGTAAACGCAGAAGCGCATCTCCTCCGGGAGGTGCGCTTTTCTGCTGCCTGCCGAGGCTCCGCGGGAAGGACATCCGCGGGACGAGAGGGCGGTAGGGTAAGGAGGCCGCAAATGAGCGAGCACGTACAGCCTCTCTATGTGGTTCCACTCCTGCATGAGAACGTACAGAGCCATAAGGGAGCCGCGAAGCGACGAAACAAACTTTCTTCGGGTATGAAGGGAAAGAATTTCTTCTCTATGTGGGTTTGTCCCGATATTTGCGAAACGTTCGCGTCGAAAATGAAGCCCGCATCCCATGCATGATAGTGGTCAGCATTGGTGCAGCTTCCCCGCCCCTTTGAACGAAGGCCGGTGCCCGAAGGGAGAAAATTTCGCCGGTGGCGTCAGCGGTCGGCCTGTTTGAGCGAGCAAAGCGAGCGAGCTCTCCGGAGGGTAGTGACCGGCGAAATTTTCAGGCCGCAGTGATGGGGCGGCATTTTCTTCCTTTGGCGACTTTCCATTCTTTTTTGGAAAAGAAGGAA
>ERZ826016.161-NODE-161-length-83922-cov-5.907496_pt1 | contig 83922 bp, 75 predicted proteins | sample MGYA00519872_ERZ826016 | MGnify/ENA primary metagenome ERZ826016 (study PRJEB31778, sample SAMEA3449218) | human gut metagenome | biome: human gut; feature: human-associated habitat; material: faeces | place: United Kingdom | collected 2010/2012 ... | reverse complement strand
GATGGTGTCGATGGCCACGGCGGTCTTGCCGGTGCCGCGGTCGCCGATGATGAGCTCGCGCTGGCCGCGTCCGATCGGGACCATGGAGTCAATGGCCTTCAGACCTGTCTGCAGCGGCACATTGACCGGCTGTCTGTCGGCAATGCCCGGTGCCTTGATTTCAATGTCGCGGTATTCGTCGGTCTTGATCTCGCCCTTGCCGTCGATCGGCTGGCCGAGGGAGTTGACTACGCGGCCGATGACTGCGTCGCCGACCGGCACCTGCATCAGGCGGCCCGTGCGCTTGACGACGTCGCCTTCCTTGATGGTCTCATACTTGCCGAGCAGTACGACGCCGACATTGCTCTCTTCGAGGTTCAGCGCCATGCCGTATACGCCGTTCGGGAGCTCGAGCAGCTCGCCGGACATGCAGTTTTCGAGGCCGTACACGTGAGCGATTCCGTCGCCGACTTCAAGGACCCTGCCTACTTCATCGACATTGAGGTCTACTTTGTAGTTTTCGATCTGTTTTTTGATGACAGATGTAATTTCATCTGAACTGATTTTCATTTCCTATAAGTCACCTCAATCTTTTTGCATGATTTTTGCTTTCAGGGTTTGCAGCTGTCTCGCTACGGAACCGTCGATCAACTGGTCGCCGATCTGCACGGTGAAGCCGCCGATGAGGGCGGAGTCCACCTTCTGCTTCATGATGATCTTCCTGCCGGTCATCTCTTCGAGCTTCGCCTTGAGGGCGGCGGCCTGTTCCTGCGTGAGCGGGAAAGCGGAGGTGACGAGCGCGTCCTCGATGCCCATGCCTTCATGGGCCAGCGCGGCGTACACGCGGACCATGTCCGGCAGGAGCTCGAAGCGGTCTCTGTCGATCACGACGTAGCAGAACTGCAGCACGACGGGCTGCACCTTATCTGCAAACAATTTCTGTATGGTATCTTTCTTGGCATCCTTCGTAAGGAAAGGATGATTAAGGAAGGATTTCAGCTCTGCATTCTCCGCGATGGTATCGCTGATGAGAGTGAGTTCCTCTTCTGTTTTTTCCAGGCTGTTCTGCTCAAGAGCAATCTCATAGATAGCGCGTCCGTACTTTTTAGCGACGATTACGTTCTTATCCATGATTATTTACCTGCGTTGCGGGCACCCAGTTTCGCGATGCTTTCAGCGATCAGGCGATCGTTGGTGTCCGGAGTCATATTCTTGCTGATGATCTTGGAAGCGATGTCGCAGGAGAGAGCGGCCACCTGAGATTTCAGATCTTCGAGAGCTTCGGTGCGTTCTCTTTCGATCTGCTTGGAAGCGGCTTCTTTTTCCTTCGCGATCGCTTCGCGTGCTGCATCGATCTGTGCCTGTGCCTGGACCTGGGCTTCCTTCACTGCTTTGCTGACGATGTCCTGCGCTTTGACCTGCGCGTCGCGGAGCTGCGCTTCATAGCTTTCTTTCAGCTTCTGCGCGTCCGCATTGGCGCTGGCCGCGGAGTCGAGGTCGTTCTGGATGCGCGCTTTGCGGTCGTCCAGCACTTTCAGCATCGGCTTGTAGGCGAAATGGCCCAGAATAGCACAAAGGATGACGAAGTTTACGATCTGCCACAGCAAGGTTCCATTTAATTCTACCAATGAAATCCCCTCCTTAGGCTAATGAATGGTGTCGAATTAGCCGAGGAACGGGTTTGCGAATACGAGAACGATGGCGATGACGATAGCGATGATCGGAATGGATTCGATAAGGCCGATGGCGACGAGCATGTTGGTGAAGAGCTTGCCTGCCATTTCCGGCTGACGGGTCATGCCGTCAAGCGCATGGGAAGCGGCTTTGGAGTCGGAGAACGCGGCGGCAAGGGAAGCGCATGCTGCGATGATAGCTGCTGCGAGAACGGAATACTGAGCTACAATAGTCTGATCCATGGTTATGATTCCTCCTGAGAATGTAACTATTTTCCGGTTATCCCGGTATACATGCCGTTTGGACGGACGGTGCCGTTTTGGATGATGAGAAAATGTCCGTGATCACTCGACGCTCTCTTTCAGGTAGATGGATACGAGCGTGGTGAAGATGTAGGCCTGGACCGCGCCCACGAACAGGCTGAAGCCGATCCAGATCATAGGTACGAGCCACGGCGCCAGAGCATAGAGAACTTCCAGAAGAATTTCCCCTGCGAGGATATTGCCGAATAGACGCATGGCCAGCGTGATGGGCCGCGCCACCTCTTCGACAAGGTTCATGATGACGAACACGGAGAAGGGCTTGAAGAAATGGCCCAGCCAGTGTCCGACGCCTTTGTTTTTGATGAAGTAGAAATGGATGGCCAGGGACGAGGCGATCGCCAGCCCCAGCGTCGTATTCACGTCGTTGGTGGGGGAAGCCGTCAGATGATTCGTCGGCAGAAGCCCGATCTGGTTCGAAGTGAAGATGAAAAGGAAGAGGGTCAGGAGCCATGTCGCAACCTGACGGTATTTATGCCCGATATTGTCCTGGAACTGATTGCACAGCGCCTCCACGAGCATTTCCACCGCGTTCTGCACGCCGCTCGGCACCATCGCGCGTCCGCGGGTCGCCGCGAGCGTCACGAGGATGACGATGATGGCCGCCAGCCATGTGGTGAAGATGGTATCCAGATTGACCTGCATTCCAAATAACTCTGTCACTACGTGTGTACCTGTATGAAGATGCATAGTCTCACCCCCTCTCTCTTACAAGGATGTCAAGAAGATTTATTCCTTAATTACACCGACGACTCTGTCCACGATGGTGGCAGCCGTCAGTGAAAGTAAGCCAGCGAGAAAGCCGAGCACCGCAAGGCCCAGAAAGAATGCTGCGAGGACGCACGCCCCGATTTCCACAAAAAGCCTTGCGCCGGTAAAGGCGACGAGGCGTGCGCCGACGGTTTCAGGAGCCCGGCCCGCCTCGGACCATTTGATGTACTTGGCGCGGAGGAACGACAGGAACGCGATCTGGAAGAGCGCCCCCAGGAGGACGCCCGCGCCGTAGAGCGCGCCGCCGAAGACGAAGGCCGCCGCCGCGGCGATGGCCGCGATCCCCGCGGTCACTTTCCGGATGCGCGCCGCATAGACGGGAAAGGTCTCATCGTATACCATGTCATTTCCTCAGCATCTGCTTGATGACAGACCATATGCCGCTCACCGCGCCCAGGATGGAGAAGCCCACGAGGCCCCACGGGGACGTCCCGAAGTACTCATCACAGCGAAGACCTGCATAGACGCACAGTCCGATGCAGGTCAGCATGGTGAGCCCCGCTCCGGAAGCCACCGCCGCACTGCGCAGCGGATTGAAATCTGATTGCTTGTCCCTGGTGTGTCTGGGTTTCTCCATGGGCCGCGGCAGTTTCTCCTTCCTTGGGTGCTCATTTTTTATTCGGAAAAAATGACAGCACAGTGGTTATACATCTGTCAACTGAAAATCATACGATTTCATTGTAACATATGCGGATAGCCGGCGCCACTGAAAATGCACGGGAAATGGGCAGTTCTGCCGGAAATTCCGCGTTTTCCGCCCTGTTTTTCCGAAAAATTTTCCAAACGCCGCGAGGGAAACGGCCCCGGGCGTCCCGTTTCGGTCCGTTTCCGGCGCTCTTCCCGCGTCCCCGGCGCTTTCGGCAGTTCTGCGCCGCCGTGCGCCGCGGGAGGCGTCCTGGCGCTTCCGCATAAAAAATCATTCGCCTGTCAAAATATTTTTACGCCGGGCGGAACGGCTCCGGAATCGCCTCTGCAAGCCCCGCGCGATGGAGGAGCCACGCCACGATGCGCTCCGCCGCATGGCCGTCGCCGTAGGGATTGACCGCTTCGGCCATCTGCTGGTACGCCGCTTCGTCCGTGAGGAGGCGGTGCGCCGTCTCGTAGATGCGCGCTTCGTCGGTGCCCACGAGGGCGACCGTGCCCGCCTCGACCGCTTCGGGCCGCTCCGTGGTGTCCCGCAGGACGAGGACCGGCTTGCCGAGGCTCGGCGCTTCTTCCTGGATGCCGCCGCTGTCGGTGAGGACGATGGCCGACCGGGCCATGAGGTTCGTGAAGGGTTCGTACTCCATGGGCTCCACCAGATGGATGCGCGGATGGCCTTCGAGCTCTTCCGACACCGCTTCCCGCACGAGGGGGTTCCGGTGCACGGGGAAGACGATCTCCGTGTCGGGGATGTCGTCCACCAGACGGCGCAGCGCGCGGTACACGTGGTGCATGGGCGCGCCCAGGTTCTCCCGGCGGTGGGTCGTCACGAGGATCACCCGCTTGTGCTCCTCGATCTGCTCGATCTCCTTGTCGGCGAAAGCGTAGTCCTTCTTCACTGTGGCGAAGAGCGCGTCGATCACCGTATTGCCGGTGACGAAGATATTCTCTTCCTTTTTATTTTCCCGGAGCAGGTTGTCCCGGGCCGTCGCGGTGGGCGCGAAATGGTAATTCGCGAGCACGCCCGTGAGCTGGCGGTTCGCCTCTTCCGGGAAGGGCGAGAGAAGATTGCCCGTGCGGAGCCCCGCCTCCACGTGGCCCACGGGGATCTGCGCGTAGAACGCGGCGAGCGCCGCCGTGAAGGTGGTGGTGGTGTCGCCGTGGACGAGCACGCAGTCCGGGCGCTCCTTCGCGAAGACCTCCTGCAGGCCCCGGAGCACGCGCCCGGTGATGTCGTAGAGCGTCTGCCCCTGCGCCATGATGTTCAGGTCGTAGTCTGCCGTGAGGCGGAAGAGCTGCATCACCTGGTCGAGCATCTCCCGGTGCTGGGCGGTGATGCACACCCGCGTCTCGATCTCGGGATGCTTCCGAAGCTCCCGGATGACCGGGGCCATTTTGATCGCCTCGGGACGGGTCCCGAAGATAGTCATGATTTTCACAGTACATTCCCTTCCTTTCGGAGGATGCCGCCGCGGCGGCCCCTTATTTCTGCGCCGCTTCTTCCGGGCGGCTGTCTTCCGTGAGCACGCCGAGGCGCTTCGCCCACAGGAGGAATACGAGGAGCACCGCCGCCAGCAGGAGGAGCCCTGCGATGAGGCGGAGATGGATGACGAGGAGCGCTGTGCACGAGAAGAAGGCGGTCAGCGCGTACATGATGAGCACCACCTGCTTCTGGGTGAGTCCTTTCGCGAGGAGACGGTGGTGCAGATGGCGCTTGTCCGGCGAGAAGACCGGCACGCCGGAATGCTTCCTGCGGACGATGGCCATGAGCGTGTCCATGATCGGCACGGAGAGCGCCACCAGCGGCACGATGAGCACCGCGATGGCCGCGGTCTTCATGGAGCCCATCACCGCCACGGCGGCGATGACATAGCCCAGGAACATGGAGCCCGTGTCGCCCATGAAGATCTTGGCGGGATTGAAATTATACTGGAGGAACGCGATGGCGGAGCCGGCCATGGCCACCATGGCGGCGGCGCACACCCACTGCCCCATCTGGAAGGCGAGGAAAGAAATCGTCACCGACGCGATGGCCGCGATGCCCGCGGCGAGCCCGTCCAGCCCGTCGATGAGGTTCACCGTATTCACGAAGCCGATGATCCAGAAGATGGTGAGCGGGATGGAAATAAGCGCGGGGAAATAGATGAAGCCCACGAAGGGCAGGCGCAGCCAGTCGATGCGCACGCCGAAGATCACCACGAAGATCGCCGCGGCGATGATCTGCCCGAGGAGCTTCACCTTCGGCGGGAGCGAATACCGGTCGTCCAGGATGCCCACGAAGATGAGGAACGTCGCGCCGCAGGCCAGCCCGAGGAGCTGCTGGTCCCCGAAGCCCACGGTGAGCGCGATGGCCGCGATGAAGCCCGCGTAGATCGCCAGGCCCCCCAGCCGCGGGATGAGCCCGTGGTGGACCTTGCGCGCGTCCGGTTTATCCACCGCGCCGATCGCCACGGCCAGCCGCTTCACCAGCGGCGTGAGCACGAAGGTGACCACCAGCGCGGTCAGGAACGTGTACGCATAAGCGAACACCGTAACACCTCCTAATCCGAGTTTTTCATACTGCCATTGTAGCGCAAACGGGTGGGGATGGCAATTCAGGCCCCGCGGGACGGCGCGCCCCCGCGGAGGGACCGCGGGCAGGAGACCCCCCTGCCCGCCTCCCGTCATCTCCTTATATATATGTATATAACATTGTCTTTCCCGACGGAGGACGCGGCGCTTCCCGCCGGCCGCAGCGCTCCGCGCGCCCGCGGGTGTGCTACAATAGAAATATATCATTTTGCAAGGAGGCCCCATGCTCATCCCCTACACCGCGCCGGCGGCACCCTGCCGCACGGAGACAGACATACAGAAATCGACCTTCATCGCCGATCTGGCGCCGGCCGCGACCATGGACGAAGCGGCGGCCTTCTGGGACGCGCGGCGGAAAGAATTCCGCGACGCTGCGCACCACTGCTTCGCCTGCCGCATCGGCACGGCGCAGGTGCTGGAGAAATCGAGCGACGACGGCGAGCCGCAGGGCACGGCGGGGCACCCCATGCTGCACGTGCTCCAGATGCGGCAGCTCACGAACACGGTGCTCGTGGTGACGCGGTACTTCGGCGGCATCAAGCTCGGCGCGGGCGGGCTCACCCGCGCGTACAGCGGAGCCGCCGCCTCGGCATGCCGCGAAGCTTCGCTCACCGCGTACGTGCCGCATCTCCGCATCGCCCTCGTCCTCCCCTACGACATGGTGGGGCTCTTCGAGAAATACGCCGGCGACACGGCGCTCCGCGTGGCGGACCGCGCCTTCACGGATCAGGTGACGGCGGTGCTCCTCGTGCCGCCCGCCGACTGGGACCGCCGCCTGCGGGAGCTGACGAACCTCACCGCGGGCCGGGCGCGCGCAGAGACACTGGGCGAGGAGTATGTCCCGCTCGCTGCAGAAAGGAAGTGACCCTCCATGCCGGGCTATGACCGCACGGAGTATCTGGATTTTCTCTTTCAGAACAAAGACCGGGAAATGGTGAAGGTCTTCACGGGCCTGCGCGGCGCGGGCAAGACGTCCCTCTTCGCGCGGTACATCCGCCTCCTCGAAGAGCAGGGCGTGCCGGAGCGACGCATCCTCTACATGGACCTGTCGGACCCGGACATGCGGCGGCTCTTCCCGCAGGAAAATCTGTACCGCCGCATCGCCGCCCACCTCGCCGGCCGGGAGCGGGCCTATCTCTTCCTCGACGAAGTGCAGGAGCTGCCCGACTTCCCCCGGCTGGCGGACGCGCTCTTCCGCATCCGGAACTTCGACCTCTATCTGGCGGGTTCGGCGCTCCGCGCGGCCCTGCCCCGCCTGACGGCGCTCCTCCCCGGGCGGTGCCTCGTAAAGAACGTGTACCCCCTCTCCTTCGCGGAGACCGTCTCCACCTGGGACCGGCCGGCGGAAGAGGCGGACCTCCTCCGCTACGCGGAAGAGAGCTCGCTTCCGGGCGCCCATCATGGAGAAGCCCCGCGGAGCGCGCTCGACACGGCCGTCTCGGCGGCGCTCTTCCACGAAGTGTGCCGCAGCGCCTCCATCCGCACGGGTCTCCTCGAAAAGATCCTGACCTTCCTCTCGGAGCATCTCGGCGAACTCCTTCCGCTCGCGACCATCGAAAGCGCCGCGGGCCGCGCGGGTCGCCCCCTCCTCGAGAAGACCCTCCGCGCCTACCTCCAGGCGCTGGAAGACGGCGGCCTCCTCCTCGCCGCGCCGTGCGCCGTGCTGCCGGAAGACGGCTCGCCCGCCCCCGCGCCGGACGGACAGACCTGCCGCTTCTTCTTTCCCGACGGCGCCATGACCTCTCTCTGGGGCCGAGGCGAGGACGAGAGCGCCCCGCTCCTCAACGCGGCGGCGGTGGAGCTCTTCCGCCGGTACGGCGCGGTGGAGACCGCCCGGACCCGCCGCGGGCCGGTGGATTTCCTCACGGGCCGCACGGAGCTCCCCGCCCTGTGGCAGCTCATCCCCCGCGGCGGCAGTGCCGAAGCAAAAGAAAAGTGGGACATCCTCGCCGGCGCGCCGGCGGCGTACAAGAAATGCGTGCTCACCCTCACGCCGGACGCTTTCCCCGCGCAGGACGGGCTCTTCGTCTATCCCCTCCTGCCGTGGTTCCTCCGCCGCGCGCGCCCCGCGCTGTAAATCCTCTCCGCCTCCGGGCGGATTTTTCTCTGCCCGTTTCCGGGCACAAAAAAACTGTAAGGAAGATGCATTCCTTACAGTCTTTTTTATTTTGTCCGGCGTTTACTGCGCCTGCGCTTCTCCGGCGCTTTCCGCAGCATGCGGCGGTTCGCCCTCGTGGACGACCTTGATGCGGCGGTAGCGGGACATGCCCGTGCCGGCGGGGATCAGCTTGCCGATGATGACGTTTTCCTTCAGGCCGATGAGCGGATCGGACTTGCCCTTGATGGCCGCTTCGGTGAGGACTCTCGTCGTTTCCTGGAAGGACGCGGCGGAGAGGAAGGAGTCGGTAGCGAGCGCCGCCTTCGTCGTGCCGAGGAGCATGTTGCGGCCCACGGCCTTTTCCTTGCCCTCGTCCTCGAGGCGCTGGTTCTCCTGACGGTAGGCCACCATGTCCACCGTCTCGCCCGGGAGCCATTCGGAGTCGCCCGGATCTTCGATCTTGATCTTGCGGAGCATCTGGCGGACGATGATCTCGATGTGCTTGTCGTTGATCTCGACGCCCTGGGACCGGTAGACGCTCTGTACTTCGGAGACGATGTACTGCTGCGTCGCCTGCACGCCCTTCACGCGGAGGATGTCGTGCGGGTTGATGGAGCCGTCCATGAGCTTCGTGCCCGGCTCGATGACGTCGCCGTCCTTGACGATGGCGCGCTTGCCGAAGGGCAGCTTGTACTGCTCGCTGGTCTCTTCATTGGTGACCGTGACGATCGGCACGCCCTTGTTTTCCTCGGACTCGCCCACCGTGACGGTGCCGCCGATCTCACTGATGATGGCGTGGCCTTTCGGCTTGCGCGCTTCAAACAGTTCTTCGACACGGGGAAGACCCTGTGTGATGTCTTCGTTCGATACGGTGCCGCCGGTGTGGAACGTGCGCATGGTGAGCTGCGTGCCCGGTTCGCCGATGGACTGGGCGGCGATGATGCCCACCGCTTCGCCGATCTCCACGTGGCGGCCGGTCGCCAGGTTGCGGCCGTAGCACTTCGCGCAGATGCCGTGCGCGGAGTGGCAGGTGAGGATGGAGCGGATCTTCAGGCTCTGGTAGTGCTTCTGGATCTCTTCCGCCTGCTCCTCGGTGATTTCTTCGTTCTTCTTCGCGATGAGCTCGCCCGTTTCCGGATTCACCACATCGTCCACCGGGCAGCGTCCGGTGATGCGGTCGGCGAGGGTCTCGATGACGCCGCCGCTCTGGATGATCGGGGTGACTTCCACTCCTTCCACTTCATCCATATGGATGCGGATGGCCGGGACGTCGGCCGAGAGGATCGCGTCGGCGACGGGTTCGGTGATCTCCGTGCCCGCGGGGAAGAGTTCGCGGCCCGTGCGGTCGGCCGCCGCTTCGTCGAGGTGCTTGCCGCGGAGGCGGGTCGTCATGAAGTGGCGCAGGCTCGCGGTGAGTTCTTCGCGGGCGGCCTTCGCGCCCAGGTCGAGGGTCTCGGCCGCCGGCGCTTCCGCGCCTTCCTGATAGGCGGGGATGATCGTCACTTCGGGGATAAGGTAATGGTTCAGGAGAGAAACGTCGTCGGCGGTGAGGGCGCGGCCTGCGACGAGGAGGACGTTGCCGCTCTTCGGGTCGACCACGTCTTCGGCGAGCATCGCGCCGAGGAGACGGCTCTTCAGCGCATTGATGGCCGGACGGACCGTGGCCGCCATGCGCACCCGCTCCTTGTCGAAGTCGAGGACGACGATGTCGCAGTCTTCTTCACGGACGATGACGTCCTGGGAGACGTCTACCAGACGGCGGGTGAGGTAGCCGGAGTCCGCCGTACGGAGCGCCGTATCGGCGAGGCCCTTGCGGGCGCCGTGGGAGGACGTGAAGTAATCCAGTACGGTGAGGCCTTCGCGGTAGTTCGCCTTGACAGGCAGTTCGACCGGGCGGCCGGAGGTGTCGGCGATGAGCCCGCGCATGCCGGCGAGCTGTCTCATCTGGCTGTCGTTGCCGCGGGCGCCGGACTGGGCCATCATGGTGAGCGGGTTGAATTTCTTCATGCTCTCCTTCATGGCTTCGCCCACTTCGTCGGTGGCTTTCGTCCAGATCTCGACGACTTTCTTATAGCGTTCCGCGTTGGTGATGAGGCCGCGGCGGAAGAAATTCTTGACGCGCTCCACTTCGGCGTCTTTTTCCGCGATGATCTCGTTCTTGTTCTCCGGGACGGCGACGTCGTTGATGCCGATGGAGATGCCCGAGATGAGCGCGTAATGGAAGCCGAGGGCCTTGATGCTGTCCAGCAGGTCGCCGGTGGCCTTGAAGCCGAGCTTGCGGAAGCAGTTGTTCACGAGCTTGCCCATCTGCTTCTTGTCGATGACGACGCCCAGGCATTCCCGGCCGTCCTTTCTCTTATGGAAGAAGCGGAGCACTTCGGGGATGGCGTAGTTGAAGATCACGCGGCCCGGCGTGGTGATGACGAGGCCATGGCCGGGGATGTCCATGCGGATGAAGTGCTGGAGGAATTCCCCGCCGCGCTTCTCGTCCTTCGCCAGGTCGTAGGCGAGCATGATCTCGTCGTAGCCGGTGTAGGCGGGGAGCTTGTCGTACTCCACGTCTTCCTCGTCCTCATGGGTGATGGTGAGGTAGTAGCTGCCGAGAATCATATCCTGCGACGGGATGGCGACCGGCTTGCCGTCCTTCGTGGACAGGATGTTGTTGATGGAGAGCATGAGCGTGCGCGCTTCCGCCTGCGCTTCCACGGAGAGCGGCAGGTGGCACGCCATCTGGTCGCCGTCGAAGTCGGCGTTGTAGCCCGGGCAGACCAGCGGATGCAGCTTGATGGCACGGCCTTCCCACAGGATGGGTTCGAAGGCCTGGATGCCGAGGCGGTGCAGCGTCGGCGCGCGGTTCAGGAGCACCGGATGCTCCTTGATGACGTCGGCGAGGACGTCCCACACTTCCGGAGCGAGCTTGTCCACCTTCTTGCGGGCCACTTTGAGGTTGTTCGCCATACCGCGGGCGATGAGCTCGTGCATGATGAACGGCTTGAACAGTTCGACCGCCATTTCTTTCGGCAGGCCGCACTGGTACATCTTCAGTTCCGGGCCGACGACGATAACGGAACGGCCGGAGTAGTCCACGCGCTTGCCGAGCAGGTTCTGGCGGAAACGGCCCTGCTTGCCCTTCAGCATGTCGGAGAGGGACTTCAGCGGGCGGTTGCCCGGGCCGGTGACCGCGCGGCCGCGGCGGCCGTTGTCGATGAGGGCGTCCACCGCTTCCTGGAGCATGCGCTTTTCATTGCGGATGATGATTTCCGGAGCGCCCAGTTCGAGGAGGCGCTTCAGGCGGTTGTTCCGGTTGATGACGCGGCGGTACAGGTCGTTCAGGTCGCTCGTGGCGAAACGGCCGCCGTCGAGCTGCACCATCGGGCGCAGATCCGGCGGGATGACCGGGATGACCGTCATGATCATCCATTCCGGCTTGTTCCCGGACTGGAGGAAGGATTCCACTTCTTCCAGACGGCGGATGCTGCGCACGCGGCGCTGGCCGGTGGAGGTCTTCAGGTCTTCCTTGAGTTCCGCTTCCAGTTTTTTCAGGTCCAGTTCCTTCAGGAGGGTCTGGATGGCTTCCGCACCCATGGCGGCCTTGAAGGAGCCCGGGCCGTATTTCTGGACGGTCTCCTGGTATTCCGCTTCCGTGAGGAGCTGCTGCTTCGTCAGGTTCGTCGTGCCCGGATCGAGGACGATGTACGCGGCGAAGTAGAGCACGCGTTCGAGAGCGCGCGGGGAGATGGAGAGGATGAGGCCGATGCGGCTCGGGATGCCCTTGAAGTACCAGATGTGGGATACGGGGCACGCCAGGCTGATGTGGCCCATGCGCTCGCGGCGGACCTTGGCGCTCGTCACTTCGACGCCGCACTTGTCGCACACCGTGCCTTTATAGCGCATTCTCTTATATTTGCCGCACTTGCATTCCCAGTCTTTCGTCGGTCCGAAGATCTTTTCGCAGAAAAGGCCGTCGGTCTCCGCCTTCAGAGTGCGATAGTTGATGGTTTCCGGCTTCGTCACCTCGCCGTGGGACCATTCGAGGATCTTTTCCGGGGAGGCGATGCCGATCTTCATGGAGTCAAATTCATTTACATCTAACAATTGGATACCGCTCCTTTCCGGGAATGTCATTCGTCAGACCCTGCGTTCGGGTCGTCGGTGATGGTGAAATCCATGGCTGCGCCGGTGTCGTCCATGTCCTGCGCTTCCTGCGCGTCCGGCACGTCGGCGCCCATCGCGTCGGCAGAGGCGGATGCGCCGCCCGCTTCCATGTCGCTCCGGGAGATGGAGGTGCTGTCGTCGCCTTCCATGACTTCTTTCAGTTCCTTGTCGTGAGCCGCCTTGTCGCCGTCCCGGCCGTACCAGCGGTCGCCGCCGCCGAAGCCCTGTTCGAGGTCGTCGTCGTCCAGCTCTTTCAGTACGACTTCTTCGCCGTCTTCATTGAGAATGCGCACATCGAGGCCGATGCTCTGCAGTTCCTTCATGAGGACCTTGAAGGATTCCGGCACGCCCGGCGCGGGGATGTTCTCGCCCTTCACGATCTTTTCATAGGCTTTCACGCGGCCGATGACGTCGTCGGACTTGACGGTGAGGATTTCCTGCAGGGTGTAGGCTGCGCCGTACGCTTCGAGCGCCCACACTTCCATTTCGCCGAAGCGCTGGCCGCCGAACTGCGCCTTGCCGCCCAGAGGCTGCTGGGTGACGAGGGAGTACGGGCCGGTGGAGCGGGCGTGGATCTTGTCGTCGACCAGATGGTGGAGTTTCAGCATGTACTTCCAGCCGATGGTGACCGCATTGTCCAGTTTCTCGCCGGTGCGCCCGTCGTAGAGGGTGCTCTTCGCGCTCGCCGGGAGGTTCGCCACCCGGAGGGTCGTCGCGAGGTCTTCATCGCGGCAGCCGTCGAAGACCGGGGTCGCGATGTGGATGCCCGCTTCGTCCGGTTCCGGCATGCCGTATTTATCGAAATCATAGCCTGCTTCGCGGAGGCGGCGCTCCACGTCGGGATCGCCGTTGCGGATCTCTTCGCCGAGAGCGTGGCAGGCCCAGCCGAGGTGGATCTCGAGGATCTGTCCGATGTTCATTCGGGACGGCACGCCCAGCGGGTTCAGCACCAGATCGACCGGACGGCCGTCGGGGGTGAAGGGCATGTCTTCCACGGGGAGGACGCGGGAGCATACGCACTTGTTGCCGTGGCGCCCTGCCATCTTGTCGCCTTCGTGGATCTTGCGCTTCTGCGCGATGTATACGCGGACGCTCTTGTTCACGCCGGGGGCGAGCTCGTCGCCTTCCTCGCGGCTGAAGACTTTCACGTCCACGACTTTGCCGAATTCGCCGTGGGGCACGCGGAGAGAGGTGTCGCGCACTTCCCGCTCCTTGTCGCCGAAGATGGCGCGGAGAAGGCGTTCTTCCGGCGTGAGCTCGGTCTCTCCCTTCGGGGTGACCTTGCCGACGAGAATGTCGCCGGGGCGCACGTCGGCGCCGATGGAGATGATGCCGTTCTCGTCGAGGTATTTGATCGCGTCTTCGCCGACGGACGGGAGCTGGCGGGTGATCTCTTCATCACCGAGCTTCGTGTCGCGGGCGTCGCATTCGTATTCTTCGATATGGATGGACGTGTACAGATCTTCCTTGCAGAGGCGTTCGGAGATCAGCACGGCGTCTTCGTGGTTGTACCCTTCCCAGGAGACGAAGGCCACGAGCACGTTGTGCCCGAGGGCGAGCTCGCCGCCGTCGGTGGCCATGCCGTCCGCCAGCGTCTGGCCCGCTTCCACGCGGTCGCCGTCATAGACGAGCGGGCGCTGATTGATGCACGTGGACTGGTTCGAGCGCATGAATTTGATCATCGGGTAGGTGTCGATCTCGCCGTTGTCCGCGCGGACCACGATATTGCGGCCGTCCACGCTTTCCACGACGCCGGAGCGCTTCGCGAGGATGCACACGCCGGAGTCCTGCGCGGCGACGAATTCCATGCCGGTGCCGACGAGCGGCGCTTCCGGACGGAGCAGCGGCACTGCCTGGCGCTGCATGTTCGCACCCATGAGGGCGCGGTTCGTGTCGTCGTGTTCGAGGAAGGGGATGAGCGAGGTGCCGATGGAGACGACCTGCTTCGGGGATACGTCCATCAGGTCGACTTCGGACGCGTCCGCTTCGAGGGGGTCCGCGCCGCGGCGGGCCGTGACGTTGCGGTTCACGAAGTGGTTCTCCGCGTCCAGCGGTTCACTGGCCTGCGCGATGATCTTGTCTTCCTCGATGTCGGCGGTGACGTACTGACAGTTCGTCGTGACGATCGGATTCTGCGGGTCCGTCTTGTCGATGAGGCGGTACGGCGTCTCGATGAGGCCGTATTTATTGATGATCCCGTAGTTCGCCAGAGAGGAAATCAGACCGATGTTCGGACCTTCCGGCGTTTCTACCGGGCACATGCGCCCGTAATGGGAATAATGCACGTCGCGGACTTCGAACCCTGCGCGTTCGCGGGAGAGGCCGCCCGGGCCCAGCGCGGAGAGACGGCGCTTGTGGGTCAGCTCGGCCAGCGGGTTCGTCTGGTCCATGAACTGGGACAGCTGGGAGCTGCCGAAGAATTCGCGGATGGCCGCCACCACCGGGCGGATATTGATGAGCGCCTGCGGGGTCATCTTGTCCTGATCCTGGGTGGTCATGCGCTCGCGCACCACGCGCTCCATGCGGGAGAGGCCGATGCGGAACTGGTTCTGGAGCAGCTCGCCCACGCAGCGCACGCGGCGGTTGCCCAGATGGTCGATGTCGTCGGTCGTGCCGTAGCCCTGCATCAGGTTCAGCAGGTAGTCCAGATTCGCGATCATGTCCTCGGGCGTGAGGGTGCGGTGGTTGTCCGGGAGATTGCAGTTGTTGCAGATGACCTTGACTTCCGTGCCGTCTTCCTTCTCCGTGAGGAGCTCCACGAGGCCGTCGCCGCCGTACACGCCGCTTTCGTCGATCTTCTTCATCGCTTCGTCGTCGAGGAGCGTGTGCGCTTCGATGACCACTTCGCCCGTCTCCGGATTCACGATCGGCTCCGCCGTGGTGAGCCCTTTGAGACGGTTCTTCCAGCCGAGCTTCTTGCCCGCTTTGTAGCGGCCGACCTTCGCCAGATCGTATCTGTGCGGATCGTAGAAGAGGTTGTGCAGCAGCGTGGTGGCGCTTTCCACCGTGGGCGGTTCGCCCGGGCGGAGCTTCTTGTAGATTTCAATGAGCGCTTCGTTCGTATTGTGCGTCGGGTCCTTTTCGAGCGTTCTCTGGATGTGCACATCCTGCGCGAAGAGCTCGAGGATGTCGTCATTGGAGGACCAGCCGAGCGCGCGCACGAGGACGGTGGCCGGCATCTTGCGGTTCCGGTCGATGCGGACCGCCACCGCGCCGTTCGCGTCGGATTCCAGTTCGATCCACGCGCCGCGGTTCGGGATCACCTGCCCGCTGTAGATGTATTTGCCCAGATTGTCCTGCTCGCGGCTGAAATACACGCCCGGAGAGCGGACCAGCTGGGAGACGATGACGCGTTCCGCGCCATTGATGACGAACGTGCCGGTGGACGTCATGATCGGGAAATCGCCCATGAAGAGGTCGTCGTTTTCCTTGATCTCGCCCGTTTCCCGGTTCACGAGCTGCACCTTCACTTTCAGCGGTGCGCAATAGGTCATCGCCTTGGCACGGCAGTCGTCGCTGGAATTCTCCTCGGTGCCGAAGTAATAGTCCTTGAAATACAGCGCCCACTTGTGGCCGCTGTCCTCGATCGGAGAGATATCGTCGAATACATCCCGAAGACCTTCCTTCTGGAACCATTCATAGGATTTCGTCTGGAGGTCGAGCAGATGCGGCATCTTCAGCACTTCCGCCGCTCTTGCATACGTGTATCTTTTTCTCGTCCCTGCCTGTTCAGGTCTGAACATCCTGCGCCTCACCCTTTCATAGTGATACAACCGTTTGTCAATAGCCCGGAAAACGCCGGGCACAAAATGAAGCAAGGCCATACTTGACAACCTTGCCGGAATCGGTTCCTCGCGGTGAAATCCCCGCTCCGGAGCCTCCATGTGACCAAAAATAAACCTGTTGTGAATTCATATTTTACCATATCCCTTTATGGGCCGCAAGAAATCCCGCCGTTTCCGCCGGATTTTCCCGCATATCTACATTTTCTTTTCCATATAATAAAAACATTCTATCAATAGAATTATTTTTGCTCGTTATAGAACTTTTCTATTTTATCTGAGATCATCTGCCCTTATATCCAGTTCTTTAATACCGTCCAGTGCTATAATAAGACAGAATTTGTATTTCTCCTATGCTTTCATCAGAAAGGAAGGACCCCGCATGGGCTTCCGTTTTCGCCGATCCATCAAAATTCTGCCCGGTCTCCGCATCAATCTGTCTAAAAAAGGCGTCTCCAGCATCACCCTCGGCCGCCGGGGCGCTTCACTCAATATCAGCCGCAAAGGCGGAAAACGCGTCACTGTGGGCATCCCCGGCACAGGGCTCTCATGGCAGACGCGGCTGGACCGGCCCGCCGGGCGCGGTATGACCGAGTGCCCGTTCTGCGGGCATCGCATGCGCAAGCAGTGGGACTGCTGCCCAAAGTGCGGCGCATCGCTCATTGCCCCGCAGGAAACGAAGCAGGAAGCGCCGTCTTCCTCTTCCGCCGATGCGCCGGAAGAACCGCCGCTCGTCGGCGAAAGCGGAGAGCCTCCTGCCGGCGAGCTCTTCTCCGGCGCAGGCTGCGGCTGCCTCGGACTGCTCCTCCTCGCCGTCTTCCTCGTCTGGCTCTGGTGAGCCGGCCGCATGCCTTTCCAATCCATCCATCACGCAAAAACGCCCTGCAGGCTATGGCCTGCGGGGCGTTTTTTACATGCGGTTTTATTCGATGACGATGAGGAGGTCGCCGGAGGAGATCCGTGCGCCTGCCTTGGCGACGATCTCGCTGACGATGCCGTCTTTCGGAGCGGTGATGTTCGTTTCCATCTTCATCGCTTCGGTGACGATGATCGGCTCGCCTTTCTTCACGTGCTGTCCTTTTTCGACGAGGACCTTCACCACGGAGCCGGAGAGGGTCGCGCCCACTTCGCCGAGGACATCCTTGTCTGCCTTGCGGACTTCGATGTTCGCCGTGGCGATGTGCTTGTCGTGCACCTTGATCTCGCGGGGCATGCCGTTCAGCTCGAAGCGGATGAGGCGGTCGCCGTTTTCGTCGGGCTTCGTCACGTCGTCCAGCTTGATGAGGAGCATCTTGCCCTGCTCGATGACGACGCGGATCTCTTCGCCGGGCTTCATGCCGAAGAAGAAGGTCGGCGTGTCGAGGACGGACAGGTCGCCGTACAGTTTATACCGCGCCTGATAGTCGCTGTAGACTTTCGGATAGATGAGGTAGGAAGAGACGGACTGCTCGGTCACGGGGAGTTCCTTCTCTTTCATCTCTGCCTTCACGGCGTCGAAGTCCACATCCGGCGGCGTGGATTCTTCCATGGGCTTTTTGCCGCGGAGGATAATCTGCTGGAGCTTCTCCGGGAAGCCGCCGTACGGGGTGCCCAGATTGCCTTCGAAGAAGCCCACCACGGACTTCGGGAAATCGAGGGTGTCGCCCTTCTCGTAGATGTCTTCTTCGGTGAGGTTGTTCTGCACCATGAAGAGCGCCATGTCGCCCACGACCTTAGAGGACGGGGTGACCTTGATGATGTCGCCGAACATCATGTTCACTTTCGCGTACATGCGGCACACGTCGAGCCACTTGTCGCCCAGGCCGACGGCGGTCGCCTGCTGGCGCAGGTTGGAGAACTGGCCGCCGGGCATCTCGTGCATGTAGACGGTGGTGTTCGGGCTGGTCATCTTGCTGTCCACGCCCGCGTAGTACGGACGGACCGCCGCCCAGTAGCGGTCGATCGCTTCGAGCGCGTCGATGTCGAGCTTCGGCTGGCGCGGATTGTTCTGGAGCGCGTAGTACATGGACTGCATGGACGGCTGGCTCGTGCCGTTCGCCAGCGCGCTGGTGGCCACGTCCACGATGTCGACGCCCGCGTCGATGGCTTTCGCGTAGCTGTAGAGCATGACGCCGCTGCCTTCATGGCTGTGCAGATGGATCGGCAGGTCCACCGCGTCTTTCAGCGCGGAGACGAGCACGCCCGCCGCTTCCGGCTTCAGGATGCCAGACATATCCTTGATGGCGATGATGTTCGCGCCGGCTTTTTCCAGCTCTTTCGCCATGTCGGTGTAATATTTCAGATTGTATTTCTGCCGCTTCGGGTCGAGGATGTCGCCGGTGTAGCACAGCGCCACTTCCGCGAGCTTGTTGTTCTTGCGGACTTCGTCGATGGTGACGGTCATGTGGGAGAGCTGGTTCAGGCAGTCGAAGATGCGGAATACGTCCACGCCGTTCGCCGCCGCGCGGTCGATGAAGTGGCGCACCACGTTCTCCGGATAGTTCTCATAGCCGACGGCGTTCGCGCCGCGGGTGAGCATCTGGAAGAGGATGTTCGGCGCCGCTTCGCGCATAGCACGGAGGCGCTTCCACGGGCATTCGTCGAGGAAGCGGTACGCCACGTCGAAGGTCGCGCCGCCCCAGTTCTCGAAGGAGAAGAGCTGCGGCACATGGACCGCCGTGTAGTGGATGGCGTTCATGATGTCGTGCGTGCGCACGCGCGTCGCCAGGAGCGACTGGTGGGCGTCGCGGTAGGTGGTGTCCATGAAGAGGACTTCTTTCTGGTCCTGCACCCACTTCGCAAATTTCTCCGGCCCCATCTCGTCGAGGAGCTGCTTGGTGCCTCTCGGGCATTCTTCCCCGGATGCGTCGAGCACCGGGAGCGGAGCGAAGTCCGGCTTGTCCTGATGGCCCGCGCCGGCGTAGCCGTTCACCGTGATGTCCGCGATGTATTCGAGGAGCTTCGTGCCGCGGTCGCTCACGTCATGCGGATCTTCGAGGAGCTCCGGATGGCGGTCGATGTAGTTCACGTCGCACAGGCCTTCCTGGAAGTCCTTCGTGCCGAGCATGTTCTGGAGGAAATAGATATTCGTCTTCACGCCGCTGATGCGGAATTCGTCCAGGCAGCGCTGCATGCGGCCGATCGCGTCCATGGGGGTGCGCGCGTAGGCGGTGACCTTCACCAGCAGGGAATCGTAGTACGGGGTGATGACCGCACCGGTGTACGCCGTGCCCGCGTCCAGACGGATGCCGGGGCCGCCGCCGCTGCGGTACGCGATGATCTTGCCCGTGTCAGGCATGAAGTGGTTCTTCGGATCTTCCGTGGTGATGCGGCACTGGATGGCCATGCCGTGGTGGGTGATGTCCTCCTGTTTCCCGATGCCGATCACAGCATCTTCCAGCGAGTACCCTTCCGCGATGAGGATCTGGCTCTTCACGATATCGATGTCCGTGATGAGCTCTGTCACGGTATGTTCGACCTGGACGCGCGGATTCACTTCGATGAAATAGAAGTGCTTCTCGTCCTGATCGACGAGGAATTCACACGTGCCGGCGTTGACGTAATTGACGTTCTTCATCAGCTTGACCGCGGCGTCGCAGATCTCCTGACGGAGGGAGACCGGGAGCGACCACGCCGGCGCCATCTCGATGACCTTCTGATGGCGGCGCTGGATGGAGCAGTCGCGTTCGAAGAGGTGGACGATGTGGCCGTGCTCGTCGCCGATGACCTGCACTTCGATGTGCTTCGGGTTCATGATGCATTTTTCCACATAGACCTCTTCGTCGCCGAACGCCATCTTCGCTTCGGATTTCGCGCGGTGGTACGCGTCTTCCAGATCTTCCATGCGGTCTACGTTGCGCATGCCGCGTCCGCCGCCGCCGTTGACCGCCTTGATCATGATCGGGAAGCCGTGCGTCTCCGCGAATTCCTTCACTTCCTCAAAGCTCTTCACTGCGCCCTTCGTGCCGGGGATCATGGGGATGCCCGCCTTCTCGGCCTGGATGCGCGCGTTGACCTTGTCGCCGAACATGACGAGATGCTCGACCTTCGGGCCGATGAAGATGAGGCCCTCTTCCTCGCAGCGTCTGGCGAACTCCGCATTCTCCGCGAGGAAGCCGTACCCCGGATGGATCGCGTCCACATCGTGTTCCTTCGCGATGCGGATGATGTCCTCGATGTCCAGATAGGCGTCGACCGGCTTCTTGCCTGCGCCTACGAGGTACGCTTCGTCTGCACGGTTGCGGTGCAGAGACAGAATATCCTCTTTCGAATAAATCGCTACGGTGCGGATGCCGAGTTCGCTGCACGCGCGGAACACGCGGATCGCGATTTCTCCTCGGTTCGCGACCAGGACTTTATGGATCGTTCTCATATAACTCCTCCTTATCCCATCACCAACCGTACATCAGACATGATGAATGATATAAGCTACGTGAATGATTAGATAATACAAATGATATAGTGATACAGTTCTATTTTACAGAGCGCCGCCGTCAAATTCAATAGGCCAGAGCCCCGGAAAACAGTACACTTTTTGCAGGAAACGGCAGTCCAGGCCCGGCGGGAGGCATTGCGCGTCCGCCGCGGATGGGATACAGTGAAAAGGACATCATATATAAAAGGAGGCATTGCCATGAAGACCATCCGACTGCTTTATCCCGACTGCGCCGGCGGCGGGCTTTCCACCTACGCGTTCGGCGCGCGCCTGCTCGCCCACATCCTGCCGCCCAATGACCGCCAGCCCCTCATCGAGGTGCCCGCGGCCCCGCCGGACGTGCTCCCTCTGCCGGTGACGGACGGCATCGCCGGCCTCGAAGAAGTCACCGCGGGCATCCGCCGCGCGGCGGCCCTCATCGAGGACGCCGCCCCGGACCGCATCATCACCATCGGCGGGGACTGCCTCGTCTCGCTGGCGCCGTTCGACTACCTGCACGGCCGCTTCCCCGACGCGGGCATCCTGTGGATCGACGCCCATCCCGACGTGTCCACCGCCGCCTGCGGCTACCCAAACGCCCACGCCATGGTGCTCGGCGCGCTCCTCGGCGGCGGCGAGCCCGCGCTCGAGGCGCTCCGCCGGCACCCGCCCTTCGCGCCGGACCATCTCCTCTACGCCGGCCTGCAGGGCCTCCACGACTACCAGAAAGAGTTCCTGGACCGCCGCGGCGCCGCCTATACCGTGCAGACGGAGCGCTTCCTCCCGCTGGACGAGATCCGCGCCTTCGCCTCGCGCTTCGAACGCCTCCTCGTCCATCTGGACATCGACGTGCTCGACCCGGCGTTCTTCCACTCCACCTACTTCGCGAATCCCGCGCTCACCGGAGACGGAAGCGGCGGCGGCCGCATGACCATGGACGAGCTCGCCGCCCTCCTCGCGTGCGTCTCCTCCGCGGCGGACATCGCCGGCTTCACCATCGCCGAGTACCTGCCCTTCGACGAAGAGCGCCTGCATCACCTCTTCGCCGGGCTCCCGCTCTTCACCGGGCCGTGACGCCCGGCGGAAACGGCCGCAGAAAAGGCGGCCTCCCTCTCCGGGAAACCGCCTCATTGCCTGCTGTGAAATTTTGGTGCGAACGGGGGGACTTGAACCCCCACACTTTTCAGTACCAGAGCCTAAATCTGGCGCGTCTGCCATTCCGCCACGTTCGCCCGCCCTTTCATTATAGAGACGGCCCGCGGGCCCGTCAAGGCGGAGCGCGCTTTATGTCAATTTGTCATGACATATCTGCTTGACAATTTCTCCGCCGCACCGTATGATACAGATATAAGAATCAATCCTGCTTCCATCCATGGGAAGCTCCGTTTTGACCGTTTCATGATTTTCTCCGGACGCGCCCGGGCGGCGCGCCTTCGGGGCGCATCTGAGCAGAGATCCGTCCCGCCGGAAAGGGCTCCCGCAGGGGAGCCCTTTTTTGATGGCCGCCGCGCCCGCCCGCGATGATATAATAAAAGTAAGGAATAATAAGGGACTCTCAGGTCCCGATTTCAGGAAGAAGGTGCCATCATGGAGAAAAAACACTACACCGACGAAGAGCGCGCGGCGCTTGCCGAGCAGGCGGCGGCCAATGCGGGCGAGCATTTCCGCCACGGGCTGAACTGCGGCGAATGCGTGCTGAAAGGATTCCTCGATCTGGGCCTCACGGACTACCCGCCGGAGACCGTGGCGCTCGCCTCCGGCATGGGCGGCGGCATGGGCGGCACGGGCCGTCTCTGCGGCGCGGTGAATGCGGGCATGCTCGTCGTCTCCGCCATGCACGGCCGGAAGGACCCCTACGGGAAAGAGACCTTCGAGGAGCGGCTCGACGAGCTGCATCATCCGGAGACCGGCATCTACCCACGGCACGAAGCCTACCTCCGCGCGGTCATGAAAGAGCTGGGCTCCCTCGAATGCCGCGACCTGTGCTTCCCCTATCCGGACTTCGACTCGAAGGACCGCAAGCGGAACTGCAAGGCCATCATCAAGACCTGCGCCCGCATCGCCACCGATATGGCGCTCCGCGACTGAGGCCCGCCATGGCGAAGAAAATCCTCATCGTCGGCGGCGTGGCAGGAGGCGCGTCCGCCGCAGCCCGTCTGCGCCGGCTGGACGAAACGGCCCGCATCGTCCTCTTCGAGAAAGGGCCCCATATTTCCTACTCGAGCTGCGCCCTCCCGTACAGCCTCTCCGGCACGGCCGACCCGGCGTCCCTCTTCCTCATGACACCGGAGCGCTTCTGGGCCCAGCACCGCATCGAAGTGCGCACCGGCTCCGAAGTGACCGCCATCGACCGGGCGGACCGGTCCGTGCGCGTGGCGGAGGCCGGCGGCCGCACCTACGACGAATCCTACGATTATCTCGTGCTCTGCCCCGGCGCGGAGCCCATCCTCCCGCCCATCCCCGGCCGGGACCGGCCGAACGTCTTCACCCTGAAGGACACGGAGGACGCCGCGGCCATCCGGCAGTACATCGCGGAGCACCACGCCCGCACGGCGGCGGTCATCGGCGGGGGATTCATCGGCGTGGAGACCGCGGCCAATCTCGCCGCCTCGCTGGACGTGACCCTCGCCGAAGCGGCGGACCAGATCCTCACGCCCCTCGACCACGACATGGCGCAGATCCTCCAGAAAGAGCTGCTCGACCACGGCGTGCACCTCGCCCTGCGGGACGGCGTCGCCGCGGTGGAAGACGGAGCCGTCCGCCTCGCCTCCGGCCGGACCGTCCCCGCGGACCTCGTCGTCATGGCCATCGGCGTGCGCCCCCGCACCGCGCTCGCCCGGGACGCAGGCCTCGCCATCGGAGCGAGCGGCGCCATCGCCGTCGACGCGGACGGCCGCACCTCCGATCCCGCCATCTTCGCCGCAGGCGACGCGGCGGAAGTGGCCCTCCCGCTCCTGCGGCGCACGGGCCGCCTCTCCCTCGCCTTCCCCGCGCAGAAAGAAGCGCGCCGCGCGGCGGACGCCATCTGCGGACGCACCGGCCCGAACCGCGGCTACCTCGGCAGCTTCGGCATCGAAGTCTTCGGCCTCCGCGCCGCCGCGGCGGGCCTCAATGAGCGGGACATCGAGGCGCTCTGCATCCCGCACGATTTCGCCTACGTCATCCCCTTCGACCGGGTGAGCCTCATGCCCGGCGCGTCGCCCCTCCACCTCAAGGTCCACTTCGAGACGCCCACCGGCCGCCTCCTGGGCGCGCAGGCCGTCGGCCGCGGCGCGCCGGACCGGCGCATCGACGTCATCGCCGCCCTCCTCGCGAAAGTCGGCACTCTCGAAGACCTGGTGGACATCGACCTCTGCTACGCCCCGCCCTTCGCCACCGCGAAAGACGCGGTCCACCTGGCGGGCCTCGTGGGACTGAACCTCCTCCACGGCGAATTCCGGCAGGTCCCCGTCTCCGCCGTGCGCGGCCTCGTGGAAGCGGGCGCGGCCATCATCGACGTGCGCGAGCGCGGCGAATACGCCGCCGGCCACATCCGGGGCGCGGTGAACCTCCCTCTCTCCGAGCTCCGGGACCGTCTCGGCGAACTCCCGCAGGACCGGCCCCTCTACGTCCACTGCCGCTCCGGCCAGCGCAGCTACTACGCGTGCCGCCTTCTCGCCGCCCGCGGGTTCCGGGACGTGTACAACATCGCCGGCTCCTACCTCGCCCTCTGTCTCTACGAATACGCCGAGGACCAGCTCACCGGCCGCGCGCCCATCGTCACGGCGTACAATTTCCAGTGACCGTCCCCTTCATCCAGGACTTCCCCTCGCGGGAAGTCTTTTTCTTTGCCTTTTCATCCGCCGCGCGCCCTGCTATGATGGAAGAAAATACAGCCGCACAGGAGGAAAAACCAATGGACGAAGAAATCACTTTCCGCATCGCCGGCACCGTGCTGTCCTATCCGGCGGACATGGCTCCGTACATGCAGTACCGGGGCCGGGGGACGCGCACCGCCATGGACGCGTCCCTCGATTTCATCGAGCAGTACCGCCAGTGGGGGAGCCTGCGGCGGTTCTGCGCCGAAGGATTCGACTGGGGGCGCCTCGCCATCGCGCGGGCCGTGAAAGACGCCGTGCAGTGCGCCGTGGACGCCGGCCGCTACGACATCAACGAGACCGCCTTCACCGCCCTCGACACGGAAGGCCTCCTCATCCGTCCGTGGCAGGAAGCCTTCCAGCAGGTGTACGACCGCTTCGTCGACCTCGAGACGGAGAAACTCGGCGAAGCGGAGCGCCGGCGCATCCGGAAGGAAATGCGGGGCCGCTTCCTGGGCGGCGGCTTCGGCCTCGACGCGGCCATCTGGGCGAGCCTCGAGGCGGGCGCGGTGAACATCGTCACCGGCGCGGCGCACAGCGTCTTCAACGCGCTGGGCAATCTGGTCACCTCCGTCCGCATCAGCGGGAAAGAATCGGCCGTCTACGAAGACCCGGAGACGCTCCGCGCGCTCCAACAGGCTCTCTCCCGGTGCGTGCAGGACGCTTTCTTCCGCATTCTCCCCATGCGCGCGCTCGGCCTCGCGCCCACCCGCGCGCCCCGGGAAGACTTCGCCCGCGCCGCCGCCATCATGGACAACATCGTCCACGGGCGCATCCCCAAAGACAGGGAAATGGAGCCCCTCCTCGCCGTGCTCCGCACCATGCCCATCGACCCCCGCACCTACCGGGCCCTCCGGCCGCACCTCACCGCGTACGAAGACGTGAAAGTCCTCGCGGACATGGCCAATTTCTTCCTCGTCCCGCAGAGCCTCCTCGCCCGCCGCGCGGTGAACTCCGCCATCGACAAAGACGATCCCGACCGCACCGCCCTGCTCCGCCGCGCCGCCTCCGGCGATGCCGACGGCATGGCCGCGCTCTCCGCCTTCACCTTCGCCGGTGGCGACGACCGCCTCGCGCAGGCCCTCCTCTGGTCCGCCTTCGCCTCGGGCAGCGCCGAAGCGGGCCGCGTCGCCCTCGCCCTCCGCCGGGCCGGCCGGGACGTGCCCTTCCTCGGGCCGATGATCCTCGCCTCTGCCGGCACCGGCGACCCCGTCGTCCTCCTCGAGCTGGGCCGCCTGTACGCCGCGGGCGGAGACGGCTTCCCCCGGGACGCGGAAAAGGCCGCCGACTGCTTCCGCCGCTGCCTCGAAGGAGGCGACGCCCTCCGCCGGACCGACGCCGCCTTCGAGCTGGCGAAACTCTACCGGGACGGCGCGCTGGGCGCGCCCGACGAAGCGCAGGCCCTGCACTATCTGACCCTCGCCTCCGAAGGGGGAAACAAAGACGCCTCCGCCGCCCTCGTCGCCCATTTCGAAGCGCAGGGAGACGACCTCGCCGCCTTCCCGCCCCTGTGCCGCTGCCTCAGCCTCCCGCGGGAAGAACCCTTCGCCCCCGGTCCGGACGGCCGGATAACCTTCACCGGCCAGGCCCCCGATGCGGCGTCCGCCGCGTACAGCCTCGGCCTCGTCTATGAAATGGGACCGGGACCGGCCGCCGACGCGCTGGACGGCCTCTACGACAACGCCTCCCTCAAAGCCGCCCCGGCCGCCGCCCGCCGCGCCTACGCCCGCGCCGCCGCGGCAGGGTGCGCCCCCGCCGCCTGCCGCCTCGCCCGGCTCCTCGAAGCGGACGGCAAAGCCGAAGACGCCGCGGCCGTGTGGGAGAAAGCCGCCGCCATGGGAAGCGCCGAAGCCGCCCTCCACCTGGGCGAAGCCTGCAGCGCCGAAGGACCTGCCCGCGACGCGGAAAAAGCCATCCGGTTCTACGAAGCCGCTCTCGCCGCCGGGGCCTCCGCCGCGGCCCTGCCCCTCGCCCGGCTCTACGAAGAGAGCGGCCGCACCGACAAGGCCCTCTCCCTCTACCAGACCGCTGCCGACGGGGGAGACGACAGCGCGGCCCTCCGCCTCGCCCGGCTCCTCGACCGGGACGGCGCGGACTTCGACGACCTCCACACCGCCCTCGGCTACTACACGCAGGCCGCCCTCCACCACGCGGACGCCGCCCTCCGCGCGGGCATCATGTACGACGAAGGCATCGGCACCCCGCCCAATCCCCGGCTCGCCCTCCCCTGCCTCGACATGGCCGACCGCCTCGGGAGCGCCGAAGGAGCCTTCCGCTTCGGCCGCCACTACGAAACAGGCGACGGCACGGACAAAGACGACCAGAAAGCCGCCGCCTGCTACGAGCGGGCCATGAAGCGCGGCCACACCGGCGCCGCCCGCGCCCTCGCCGCCCTCTACGCCCGCAAAGGCCAGCTCGCCCGCGCCCGCGGCATCTACGGCCGGCTCGCCCAGCAGGGCGACGAAGAAGCCGCCGAAGCCCTCGCCCGCCTCGCCCCGCCGCCCGAACCGTCCCCCGCGCCGGAAAAAGAAGACGCCGGCCTCGGAGGCTTCTTCAAAAAATTCTTCAAATAAGCAGTCAAAAAAGCAGACCTCCCGCGAAGGGTGCCTGCTTTTTCTTTCCCGCTTACTTTTGCAACAAGAATGAAGAAATTTCGCAATATAATGTGCATCGTACATAAAATATGCTATGATGATGACAGAGAAAGAAGGTGAGAAGATGTCGTCGAATGTAAATGTAAATATCCGTATGGATCGGGAATTAAAACAGCAGTTTGAATCCTTCTGCAAGGATATGGGGCTTTCCATGTCTACAGCCATCACGCTGTTTGCTCGGAAAACCGTCCGGGATTATCGCCTCCCTTTCATCATAGGTGCCGATCTGCCGAATGCGGAAACCCGCCAGGCCATCCGGGATGTGCGCGCCGGAAAAGGGCTGAGCCGCGGCTTCTCCTCGGTCGAAGACCTGATGGAGGATCTGGATGCTGACGATTAAATACTACAGCGCATTCAAAAAAGATTATAAAAAACTCAAAAAAAGAAAGTACGATATTTCACAGCTGGAAATAGTGATTCAACTGCTGGCGGACGAAAAACCGCTGCCTGCCCGATGCAGAAATCATCGTCTTTCCGGAGAATTTGACCATTGCTGGGAGTGTCACGTTGCGCCGGACTGGCTGCTGATCTATGCCATCGATGACAATGAATTGATCCTGTACTTGATGCGGACCGGCTCTCACAGCGACCTTTTTTGAACGCTTCTTCCTAGAGAAAAGGACACCGGCCTCGGCGGTTTCTTCAGGAAATTCTTCAAATAAGCAATTAAAAAGCAGACATCCTGCGAAAGGGTGTCTGCCTTTTCTTTTCCGCTGCCCGTCGGACAAAAGCGCGGGGAGAGGCGGCCTATGGTGCGGATTTACCGCCGTCCTGTCATGGTCACGGCGCGCGCTTTCCCGTATACTGGAGGCAGGAATCCATGCGGACTGATGGAGAGAGGAGGAGCGGAGATGGGACGGTTTTTCAGCGATGCCGTGGAGACGGCGATCCAGTGCATCTATTACGACCTCGGCGCGGGCCGCGGACAGGAGGGGTATCGGCTTCTCGGGAACGCGGCCGAGGCGGGGGACGCCGACGCGTACTGCCTGCTCGCCCGGTGCCTGTACGGGCCGGAGTACACATGGCCGGGGCACCGCTTCCCCACGGACGAGCCGATGGGCGATGCGCTCATGCGCCAGTCCGTGCTGCGCGGCAGCGCCATCGGCACGCTCATCTCCCTGCGGTGCGGCGTGATGGACAAGGAGCTGGCTCAGGCCATGCCCTTCGCCAGCCTCCGCGAAGCGTTCGACGAGGTGCTCGGCAAGGCGGAACAGGGCGAGCATTTCTGCGAGATGGTCATAGGGAACGTCTATTACTGGTGGGATTTCCTGCTCATCGAGGGGAAAGGACCGGAGGATTTCCCCTCGGAGGAGGAATTCCACGCATACGTGCGGGAACATGCGCTGCGCTGCGAGGACTGGTACTGGCGGTCTTTCCGGGGCGGGATCTCTGCCAGCGGCATCAATCTGGCCCGCCTCTATGCCGAGGGGGAGGAGAATCTCATCCCGCCGCGCCCGGAGAAGGAGCTCGAGCTGGAGCGCTGCGGCGCGGAGCTGGGCTACCCGCCCTGGCAGTATCTCTACGCGTGCGACCTCTACAACGCCGGCCGCCGGGAGGAGGCGTCTGTCCTCTTCCGCCAGGCCGCCGACGCCGGCGAGCCCCGCGCCTTCTACAACACGGGCTATATGTATGAGCAGGGCACCGGCGTGCCGCAGGATTACGCCCGCGCCGCCGAGTATTACGCGCGGGCGCTGGACGCGCCGTCCGCCTCTTCCGCGTACCCCGCCGCCCGTCTGGGCATGCTCGCCTACATGGGCTACGGAGTCCCGAAGGCCCGGGATCGCGCCTTCCGGCTCCTCCGGTGGGCCGACGACCGAGGCTGCCGGACGGGCATCTTCTACCTCGGCCTCTGCTATTTCTACGGTTACGGCACGGAGCAGGACTACGCCCGCGCGCGGGAGTGTTTCGAAGCCTTCCCCGGCGACGATCCCGACAAGTGCTATCTCCTCGGCTGGATCTACTGCAACGGCCAGGGCGCCCCGGAAGACATCCCCCGCGGCGTGGCGTGGCTCCAGAAGGCCGGCGACCACCCGGCGGCACAGGAAGAGCTGCAGCGCTACCGCCAGACCCGATTCACCCGCCGCTGGGTCCGGAAATAAATTCCAAGCGAGCCCTCACCCGCCCGCTTTTTTCGTCCGGAACCGGACACAAAAAAGAAGCACAAGAAATGTTGTGCTTCTTTTTCATTTCCAGCCGCGGTGCGCCTCTAAAGGGGATATTCTCATTTCGCATCCAATTCAATCCCCTATTCCCTCTCATTTTTTCTGTATGTGGTGCAAGCGTGGTACGAAAACGAAAAAAGGCATTCTCATAAAGCCTGAGAATGCCGATAAAATCTGGAGCGGATGAAGGGAATCGAACCCTCTACATTCAGCTTGGGAAGCTGACGTTCTACCGATGAACTACATCCGCGCATTCGATTTACGAGATATATTGTATCACATCTGCCGCGCGCTGCCAACCGGGCCCGCGGCGCGGCAGCGGCGGAGGAGGCGGGCCATGGGGAGGGCGGCCGCGGCGGTGAAGGCCATGCCCGGGAGGGCCGCGAGGACGAGAGCGGGAAATCCCCCGCCCAGCACGCCGGCGAGCACGGCGCGGGCAGCGAGGGTCCCCGATGGGCCGGCTAAGAGATAGAAAAGCCGCCCCTCTCCGAGGAGGCCGTACCCCGCGCCCACGGCGAGGCGGAAGGTCAGGGCGACGAGCGCGTGCGGGGCCGCGGCGGTCCCCGTGAGGAGGGAGAGCGCTGTAGCGAGGACGCCCGCGGCGAAGTAGATCCGGAATCCGAAGACGCCGCAGAGGGCGACGGCGAGCGGCGCGGAGAGCTGGAACTCGCTCCCCGGCACGGGGGACGGCAGGCGCAGGAGGCCCGCGGCGAAGAGGAGCGCCGAGAGGAGCGTAGTCTCTGTGAGGGCGCGGGCGCTTCTCATGCGCCTCTCCCCGGCCAGTGCCGGATGAGGATGGCCGCCGCTTCATCGATTTCCGCTTCGGTGTGCGCCGCGGTGACGGTGAGGCGGATGCGGCTGGTGCCTTCCGGCACGGACGGCGGGCGGATGGCGGAGAGGAGGAGCCCGTCCTCGCGGCACGCGGCGGCGAAGGCGACGGCTTCTTCCGGATCGCCCATGACGATGGGCAGGATGGGCGTCGGCCCGGGGAGGAGCGGCAGGCCCGCTGCCTCGAGGGCCCCGCGGAGGCGGGCGGTATTCCTGCGGAGGCGGGCGAGGTACGTCTCCGGCGACGCTTCGAGCAAGCGGAGCGCGGCGAGGGCGGCGGCCGCCGTGGCGGGTCCGATGGCCGTGGAAAAGATGAAGGGCCGGGACCGGTTCCGGAGCCATTCGATGACGGGCCGGGAGGCGCACACGAAGCCTCCTTCCGCGCCGAGGGCTTTGCTGAGGGTGCCCACCTGCAGATCGATGACGCCGGGCATGTGCCAGTATTCAGCGGTGCCCCGGCCGGTCTCCCCGATGACGCCGGTGGCGTGGGCGTCGTCCACGAGGAGGCGCGCGCCGTACGCATGGGCGAGCTCCGCCAGCGCGGGAAGATTGGCTACGTCGCCGTCCATGCTGAATACGCCGTCGGTCGCGATGTACCGCTCGCCCGCGCAGGGCGTCTCCGCGAGGAGCCGCGCGAGGGCGGCCATGTCGCTGTGCGGGTAGACGGCCACGCGGGCGCGGCTGATGCGGCACCCGTCGATGAGGCTGGCGTGGTTCAGGCTGTCGCTGAAGATGACGTCGTTCCGGTCCGCGAGGCCGTAGAGGACGCCCAGATTCGTCATGTACCCCGTATTGAAGACGAGCGCCGCCTCATAGCCTTTGAATCGGGCCAGCGCCGCCTCGAGATCGGACAGCTCGAAGGACGCGCCGGAGGTGAGCCGCGCGCCGCCGGAGCCGGTGCCCCACCGGAGGGCGTCCCGCGCCGCCGCGATGACCGCCTCCTCGTGGGTCATGCCGAGGTAGTCGTTCGAGTGGAAGACGAGGCAGGACGATCCGTCCCGCCGGAGGCCGCGGGAGGCGCTCTCCATGCGGAGGTCGGAAATGGTGCGGTATTCGCCCCGCGCGCGGACGGCGCCGAGCGCCGCCGGGATATCTGCGAGTTTCATGGCTTTGCCTCCACGAGCACGGTCTCTTCCTGCATGTAATGGATGTACGCGCCCATATCCGTGCCGGGCGCGGCGAAGAAGATGCGCCCGCCCACGGGGTCGCCTTTTTCTTTCAGCACGGGGATGCGGCGGTAGCCGAAGCGCGGCGAGCCCACGTAGCCCGTGACGTACTGCGGGTCGTCGGACCAGCAGAGCTCGGCCACGGTCCCCGGCGCGGCGGCCACTTTCGACGCGAGCACCAGCGCTTCCCGCGGATGGTCCCCGCCGAGGCCGCGGGCGGCCATCTTCCGGTCGTAGTCCGCGCTGTCCGCGGCGTCCATATTCGTGCAGCGCACGCCCCGGTCTCCCAGCCCGTCCAGTCGGCGGCCGGTGCGGCTGTCCAGCACCATGGCCCCGCGCATGCTGTCCGTGAGGGCGGCGAGCGCCGCGAGACCCGCGTCGGCGGCCTGCGGGGAGACCCCTGCCCGGATGAGCTCGTCCCGCGCGGCAGCGCGTCCTTCTGCGGCAGTCTCCGCGGCCCGCGTGCTCACCGGGAGGAGCGGACACGTGCGGATGTCTCCGTCCCGCACTTCTTCCACGCGAATCTGGATGAAATCCGCCCGGCCCCGCTCGTGGGTACGCGCCCGGCGGAGCATGGCCGCCGCGGTCTCCTCCACCGCCTCCTCCGGGACGATGCGCTCCGCGCCGGAGATGTGCCGTCCGCCTGCGCCGCGCCGTCCTCCTCTGCTCGATCTCATTTTCACGCTGTAGAGCATACTCTGCCTCTTTTCGTATTGTAAATTTCTTTAAAATAAAAAGTTGACCGTCTGCCTGTGAAAAAGGCATCCTGCGGACCTTTGCAGGATGCCCATACGTGCAGTATAGTCAACTTATTTTATTTTGTCAATTTGACAATCCGTTTTCTGTTACAATTTCAGCACGCGCTGGATGTCGTCGTTGCGGCCGATGAGGAGGATGGTCATGGACGGCTCGAGGCGGGTGGCGGGGGAGATGCCCGCGTCGATGTGGCCGTCCCGCTTCACGGCCATGATGTTCACGTGCCACGCGCGGCGCACGTCCAGCTCGCCCACGGTGCGGCCGGCCCACGCGCCGGGCACGGCGATCTCGTAGACGGCGTGGTCCCGGTCGAGCTCGAAGTAGTCGAGGACGCGGTCCGAGCTGTAGCGGATGGCGGTCCAGATGGCGAGCTGCTTCTCCGGGTAGACCACCTGATCCGCGCCGTTCCGCAGGAGGAATTTCGCGTGGATGCCCCGGGCGGCGCGGGACACGACGAGCTTCGCCCCGAGCTCTTTCAGGAGAGACGTGGTCTCGAGGGAGCTCTGGAAATCATCGCCGATGGCGACGATGGCGAGGTCGAAATTCGGGATGCCGAGGGATTCGAGGAAGGCGCGGTTCGTGCTGTCCCCGATGAGCCCGCGGGTGAGGTACGGCAGCGCCATGTTCACGCGCTCCTCCACACGCTCCACGGCGAGCACCTCGTGATGGAGCTCCCAGAGTTTTTTCGCGATGTGCCGGCCGTAGCGGCCCAGCCCGATGAGAAGTACAGATTTCATAAATCCTCCTGTGGAAAATCAGCCGACGGCCACGTGCTCTTCCGGGAGCCGCGCCGGGAAGGGGCGGGTGTCGCGGTGCGCCGCGTAGATGAGGGTGAGCGCCCCCACGCGGCCGAAGAACATGAGCGCCATGAGCACGCACCGGGAGAGGTCCCCCGCCTCGGCGGTGACGCCGATGGTGAGGCCCACGGTGCCGATGGCGGACACCCCTTCGAAGAGGCAGTCCAGGAAGGCGAGGCCCTCCCGGTAGCTGATGAAAAGGCTCCCCGCGAGGAGCAGGACGAGGTACATGAGAAAGACCGTGAGCGCCTGCCGGATGGATTCCGGCGAGAGCCGCCGGCCGAAGCACTCCACGTCGCGCCGGAGCCGGAAGGTGGCGGCGGCCGCCGCGAGGAGCGTGTAGAAGGTGGTGGTCTTGATGCCGCCCGCGGTGGAGCCCGGCCCGCCGCCGATGAACATGAGGATGATGAGGAGCATCCGCCCCGCTTCGGTCATGGCGGTGAGGTCCACGGAGTTGAATCCCGCGGTGCGCGCCGTGACGGACTGGAAGAGCGCCGCGAAGACCCGCGCGCTGCCGGTGAAGCCCGCGAAGTCGAAAGCGTAGAAGGCCGCCGCGGGAATCGCGATGAGGCCCGCCGTGGCGGTGAGGATCATCTTCGTCTGGAGGCGGCACCGGGAGAGCCGGCCCCGGCTGGCGAGGAGGTCCGCCCAGGTGATGAAGCCGAGGCCCCCGGCGATGATGAGCCCCATGATGGTGCAATTGATCACCGGGTGGTCTGCGTAGTACACGAGCGAGCTCCCCGGCGCGAGGATGCCCGTCAGGTCGAAGCCGGCATTGCAGAAGGCCGAGATGGAGTGGAAGACGGCGAACCACAGGCCGCGCGCGAATCCGAAGTCCGCGATGAAGACCGGCGCCATGAGCGCCGCCCCGAGGAGCTCGAAAGCGATCGTCCCCCGGAGGATGACGCGCAGAATCCGCACGAGGCCGCCGATCTGCGGCGCGGCCACCGCCTCCTGGAGCGTGCTCCGCTGCATGAGGCTGATGTGCCGCCCGGAGAAGACCGCGAGCATCATGGCGAGCGTCACCACGCCCATGCCGCCCGTCTGGATGAGCAGGAGGATCACCAGCTGGCCGAAGAACGTCCAGTACGTGCCGGTGTCCACCGTGACGAGGCCCGTGACGCACACCGCGGACACCGCCGTGAAGAGCGCGTCCAGGAAGTCCGCCCCGCCCCCGTGCGAGGCGAAGGGCAGCATGAGAAGTAGCGTCCCCGCCGCGATGGCCGCCGCAAAGCTCACCGTGATGATCTGAAAGGCCGATAGCCGTCTGAGTCTGTCCATAGCGCCTCCGCCGCCCGCCGTACCGGGCATGTTGTCTCTCATTATATCATCCCCTGCGCGCCGCGGAGCCCGGCGCCGGGATTTTCAAACTTTTTCCGGAAATCTTTTGACATTCATTTCCCCGCTGTGTATAGTTAGACGTATAAGAAAAAAATATGGGCACTGCCCAGAAGTAGTCGTCCGGCTATGGGCCGGACCCAGGAGGGACCCGATCATGACGCTGCAGCAGCTGCGCTACATCATCCAGATCGTCCAGTCCGGCTCCATCAGCATGGCCGCGCAGAAGCTGTACATCACCCAGCCGAGCCTGTCCAAGTCCGTCGCTGATCTGGAGAAGGAAATGGGCATCACCATCTTCAACCGAAATAACCGCGGCGTCTATCTCTCCGACGACGGCGCGAAATTCCTCGCCTACGCCCGGCAGATCGTGGAGCAGGCGGACCTGCTCGAGCATCAGTACAAATTCGGCCCGCCCATCCGGCGCGTCTTCGCCGTCTCGTCCCAGCACTACGCCTTCGCCGTGGACGCCTTCGCCGCCCTCGTGCGCGACTACAAAGACGAGCAGTACGAATTCGCCCTCCGCGAATCCCGCACGTACGACATCATCGAGGACGTGCGCACCCAGCGGAGCGAGCTGGGCATCCTCTACCTCTCGAAATTCAACCGGGACGTGCTCCAGCGCATCTTCCAGAATGCGGAGCTGAATTTCGTCCCCCTCTTCAAGGCGAAGCCCCACGTCTTCCTCTCGCGGAACCATCCCCTCGCGCACCGCAAGTCCGTCACGCTGAAAGACCTGAAGCCCTTCCCCCGCCTCACCTACGAGCAGGGGCTGGACCACGCCTTCCACTTCACGGAAGAGCTGCACTCCACGGAAGAAGCGCAGCAGAGCATCGTCGTCTCCGACAAATCCACCATGTTCCAGCTCATGGGGGACATCCTCGGCTACAACATCGCCTCCGGCGCGCTGAACGCCGACCCGGACAGCGAGGAGATCGTCTCTGTGCTGCTGAAATCGGCGGAAGTGATGGACATCGGCTACATCCATCCCACGGACCATCCGCTGTCCGCCCTGTCCGAAGAATTCCTGAAGCACCTCCACGAGTGCATCGAGACCTTCACCCAGTCCGAGGGCGCAGCCCGCCTCCGCTGAGGATGAACGGCATATAAAAAGAGCTCCCCCAGGGGAGCCTTTTCTTTTGTCTTTTTATAAGCGGTTCAGCCAGTGATCTTCTCCCGCAGGCGGATGAGCTCTTCCTGCTCGTCCACGGTGAGCTTGCCCATGAGCTGGGACACCCGCTGGTAGTGGAGCGGGAGCAGCTTCTCCGTGAGCGCGCGGCCCGTCTCCGTGAGGCGGATGTGCTTCTGCCGGCCGTCCTTCTCATCGGCGGTCTCCGTCACGAGGCCGTCCCGCTTCATGCGGGAGAGCATCATGCTGATGGTGGCGCGGGTCACGCCGGCGCACCGGGCCAGCTCCGACGGCGCGAGATCCTCGTTCTTCTGGTACAGGATGATGAGCACGCCGAATTTCCCGCTGGACACGCCGAATTTCCGGGTGAGCCCGTCCAGCACGGCATTCTGCACCTCTTCGCCCGCGCGGAGCACCCGCAGCATGGCGAGCACTTCCGATGGATGGATGAGCGGATTCCGGCGGGCGAACCGCTCCAGTTCCTCCCGCGGGGGGATGACGACTTTTGCCATGATTCCTCCTTTCCTCTGTCTCTTATTCGTTAGCTGTCTAACAGTCAGTATAAAAGAAAGGCTCCCCGCTGTCAATCCGGGCGGCCCGCCCGCCGGAAAATCGCCGGCCGCGCGTTGACTTTTCTCCGTGCGGTGGTATGATAAAAAGAAATCGTTTTATGACTTCTCTGCAAGTGAGGTGACTCCCATGAAACAAAACAACGCCTTCGTCGCCATCGGGCTCATGCTCTTCGCGCTCTTCTTCGGCGCGGGGAACCTGATCTTCCCGCCCTTCCTCGGCCAGCAGGCCGGGACGGACATCGTCCCCGCCATCCTCGGCTTCCTCATCACGGGCTGCGGCCTGCCGCTCCTCGGCGTGGCCTCCGTAGGCTGGTCCGGCAAAAACCTCCAGGGCATGGGCGGCCGCGTCGCCCCGTGGTACGGCGTCTTCATGGTGGCCGCCATTTCCCTCACCATCGGCCCGTGCTTCGCCATCCCCCGCACCTGCTCCACCTCGTACGAGATGTCCATCGTGCCGCTCCTCGGCCAGCTCGGGCAGACCGGCCTCTTCGTCTACTCCCTCGTCTTCTTCGCCCTCACGTGGTGGCTCGCGGTCTCCCCGTCGAAGCTCGTGGACCGCGTGGGCAAGCTCCTCACGCCCATCATGCTTGTGCTCCTCTTCGCCCTCTTCGCGGCGTACGTCATCGCTCCCATGGGCGAATGGCAGCCTCCGGCGGCGGCGAAATACGCGGACGGCCTCTCGTCCTTCTCCTCCGGATTCATCGAAGGATACAACACCATGGATGGGCTGGCGGGCCTCCTCTTCGGCATCCTCGTGGTCGAAGCCGTGCGCGCGACCGGCCGGACCGACCCCCACGCCATCGCCCGGGATACCCTGAAATCCGGCGTGGTGGCCATGTTCTTCATGTGCGTCATCTACGTCTTCCTCGGCTTCATCGGCGCTTCCTCCGTGGTGCCCCTCGGCATGCAGGAAAACGGCGCGCCCATCCTCGTGGGCTCCATGAACTGGTACTTCGGCGCGGCCGGCCCGGCGATCCTCTCGGTCATCGTCCTGCTCGCGTGCCTCACCACCAGCATCGGCCTCGTGGCCTCCGTGGCCGCTCTCTTCCACGCCCTCGTGCCGAAAGTCTCCGCCTACGCCTTCGCGACTGTCTTCTCCGTCGTCTCCTGCGGCATCGCGAACTTCGGCCTCACCACCATCATTTCCGCCGCCGTGCCCGTGCTCGTCTTCCTCTACCCGCTCACCGTGGCCCTCATCATCCTCACCTTCCTGAACGGGACGTTCCGCGGCTCGCCCCTCGTGCACCGCACGGCCACCCTCTTCACCCTCTTCCCCGCCCTCTACGACGGCCTGAAGGCTCTCGGCGCGGCGCCCGCCTCCGTCTCCGCCGTGATGGACGCGCTGCCTCTCGCGCAGTACGGCCTCGCGTGGTTCCCCATCTTCGCCGCAGGCCTCCTCATCGGCTGGGGCCTCTACCTCGCCGGCGGCCGCAAACCCTCCGACGAATTTGCGGAGAAACCGTAAAGACGCCTCTCCTGCGCCCGCTTCGGCGGGCGTTTTTTCATGGCCGCGTCTCCTCCGTTGACATATGTCCTGCGCGCGGTCATAATAGGGCAAGTATGCGCGGCGGGCATCTGCCGCAGAATCGAGGTCATCATGAAACAAAACAACGCGTTCGTCTCCATCGGGCTCATGCTCTTCGCCCTCTTCTTCGGCGCGGGCAACATCATCTTCCCGCCCTTCCTCGGCCAGCACGCCGGGACGAACACCCTCCCCGCCATCCTCGGCTTCCTCATCACGGGCTGCGGCCTGCCCCTCCTCGGCGTGGTCACCGTGGGCTGGTCCGGCCGGAACCTGCAGGACATCGCCGGCCGGGTCGCCCCGTGGTACGGCGTCTTCATGGTGGCCGCCATCTCCCTCACCATCGGCCCCTTCTTCGCCATCCCCCGCACGTGCTCCACGTCCTTTGAAATGTCCGTGATCCCCCTCTTCGGCCAGCTCGGGCAGACCGGCCTCTTCGTCTACTCCCTCCTCTTCTTCGCCGTCACGTGGTGGCTCGCCGTCACGCCCACGAAGCTCGTGGACCGCGTGGGCAAATTCCTCACGCCCATCATGCTCGTGCTCCTCTTCGCCCTCTTCGCCGCCTTCACCGTTGATCCCTTCGGCGCGTGGCAGGCCCCGACCGACTCCCGCTACATGGACGGCTTCTCCGCCTTCACCGCCGGCATCATGGAAGGGTACAACACCATGGACGGGCTGGCGGGCCTCCTCTTCGGCATCCTCGTCATTCAGGCCGTGCGCCTCACCGGCGTGACCGAGCCCCGCGCCATCGCCCGGGACACCCTGAAATCCGGCGTGGTCGCCATGTTCTTCATGTGCATCATCTACGTCTTCCTCAGCTTCATCGGCGCGTCCTCCATCCAGCCGATCGGCGTGCAGGAAAACGGCGTGCCCATCATCGTGGGCTCCATGAGCTGGTACTTCGGGCAGGCCGGCCCCATGCTCCTCGCCGTCATCGTTATGCTCGCGTGCCTCACCACCAGCATCGGCCTCATCGCCTCCGTGTCCGCCCTCTTCCACACCCTCGTGCCGAAAGTCTCCGCCCGCACCTTCGCGACCGTCTTCTCCCTCGTCTCCTGCGGCATCGCGAACTTCGGCCTCACCACCATCATCTCAGCGGCGGTGCCCGTGCTCGTCTTCCTCTATCCGCTCACCATCGCCCTCATCATCCTCACCTTCCTGAACGACGCCTTCCGCGGCTCCCCCGTGGTGCACCGCACGGCCACCCTCTTCACCTTCTTCCCCGCCCTCTACGACGGCCTCCACGCCCTCGGCGCCGCGCCGGAAGCGCTCACCGCCTTCATGCAGACCCTGCCCCTCGCCTCCTACGGCCTCGCGTGGCTCCCCATCTTCGCCGCAGGCCTCCTTCTCGGCTGGGGCCTCTACGCCGCCGGCGGCCGCAGGCCCTCCGCCGAATACCTCGAAAGCCGCAAATAAAAAAAGCGCCCCATGCGGGGCGTTTTTCATTTTCCTTTTCATCCCCTCCGGGGGATTTTTTATTGCCCGCGCCGTACCATAAAAAAGAGCGGCGCAGGCCGCACAGAAAGGAGGCCCACCGTGGGACAGCAATATGGATACATCCGCGTCAGCACCAGAGAACAGAATGAAGACCGCCAGCGCATCGCGCTCCGCGCGCTGGCCATCCCGCCCCGGAACATCTACGCGGACCGGCAGTCGGGCAAAGATTTCGAGCGCCCCCAGTACCGGCGGCTCGTGCGGAAATTGAAACGGGACGATCTGCTCTGCGTCCAGAGCATCGACCGCCTCGGCCGGAATTACAGAGAAATCCTCGAGCAGTGGCGCATCCTCACCAAAGAAAAAGGCGTGGATATCGTCGTGCTGGACATGCCGCTCCTCGACACCCGGCGGGGCAAAGACCTCATGGGCACCTTCCTCGCCGACATCGTCCTCCAGATCCTCTCCTTCGTCGCGGAAAACGAACGCGCCAACATCCGCCGCCGGCAGGCCGAAGGCATCGCCGCCGCGAAAGCCCGGGGCGTCGTCTTCGGCCGCCCGCCGCGCCCCCTGCCGGCTGCCTTCCCCGGCGTGTACCGCCGATGGAAAGCGGGCGAACTCAGCGCCACCCACGCCGCCGAAGAATGCCGCATTCCCCGCGCCACATTTTACTATTGGGCCGCCAAATACAAAAAAGAATCCGGCCAGTAAAAAGAACGTCAGGATAAGCGTGCGATTTTATAAATCCCGTCTATTTTTCATCCATCTGTATTTGATTTATGAAATCCTGCATACGAAAAAATCCTGTCGGACCAAAAGTCTGACAGGATTTTTTATTTTGGAATGTTTTATTCGCCCATTTCGGTGAGGACGCGGGCGCATCTTGCGCAGACGTGCGGGTGGGCCGGGTCGGAGCCGACGGTGGGGTCGTGCTTCCAGCAGCGTTCGCACTTCTCGCGGGCGGACGGGGTGACGGTGACTTTCACTTCGCCATCTTCGGAGGCCTGCGCGCCTTCGGGAGCGCCTTCGGTCCCCTTCACGAGGGTGACGGTGCTGACGATGCAGAAGTCGGCGAGGAAGTCTTTCATGTCTTCGAGGGCGTCATAGCTCGCGCCGTTGGCGTAGACAGTGACGTCCGCGTCGAGGGCGTGGCCGATCTCTTTCGCCACGCGGGCGTTTTCGAGGGCCTTGGTGATGACGCTGCGGAGGGCGAGGCGCTTCTCCCATTTCTTCTCGAGGTCTGCGTCGAGGTACTGCGGCTTTTCTTCCGGCCAGTCGGCGAGATGGACGCTTTCTTCCATGCCCGGCTTCTTCGGCATGGCCTGCCACACTTCTTCGGCGGTGAAGGAGATGACCGGCGCCATGATGCGCACGAGGGTGTCGAGGATCTCGTACATGGCGGTCTGTGCGCTCCGGCGGAGGCGGGAATCGGCGGTCTCAGTGTAGAGGCGGTCTTTCAGCACGTCGAGGTAGATGGAGGAGAGGTCCACGGTGCAGAAGTTGTGCACGGCGTGGTACATCACGTGGAACTGGTATTCTTCCATGGCGGCGGTGACTTCATTGCGCACGCGCTCCATGCGGAGGAGGGCCCAGCGGTCGAATTCTTCCATCTGGTCGTAGGGCACGGCGTCTTTCGCCGGGTCGAAGTCGGCGAGATTGCCCAGGAGGTACCGGAAGGTGTTGCGGATCTTGCGGTACACGTCGCTCATGCCCTTGATGATCTTGTTGCCCAGGCGGACATCGCCCTGGTAGTCCACGCTGGAGATCCACAAACGGAGCACGTCGGCGCCGAATTTGTCGATGATCTCCTGCGGAGCCACCACGTTGCCCACGGACTTGGACATCTTGCGCCCTTCTTCATCCATGGTGAAGCCGTGGGTGAGGACGGACTTGTAGGGCGCGCAGCCGTTGACGGCGACGCTGGTGAGGAGGGAGCTGTGGAACCAGCCGCGGTGCTGGTCGGCCCCTTCGAGGTACATCTCGCAGGGGTAGTCCATGCCTTCGCGCTGGCGGAGGACGCCGTTCCACGTGGAGCCGGAGTCGAACCACACGTCCATGATGTCTTTTTCCTTGTGGAAATGGGTGCCGCCGCAGAAGGGGCACTTGTAGCCTTCCGGCAGGAGTTCTTCCGTGGTGTGGGCCCACCAGGCGTCGGTGCCTTCCTTCTCGACGATGTCCATGACGTGCTTCACGGTGTCGTCATTGATGATGTACTTGCCGCAGTCGTCGCAGTAGAAGGCCGGGATCGGCACGCCCCACGAGCGCTGGCGGGAGATGCACCAGTCCTGACGGTCGCGGATCATGTTGTACAGGCGGTCGTGGCCCCATGCTGGATAGAACGTGGTGGCGTCCACGGCGGCGAGCGCTTCCTGCCGGTAGGAATTGATGGAGGCGAACCACTGGTCGGTGGCGCGGTAGATGATGGGGTTCTTGCAGCGCCAGCAGTGGGCGTACTGGTGATGGATGTTCTTCTTGCCGAGGAGCATGCCCGCGTGGGCGAGCTTCACGATCTCCTTCACTTCCGCGTCCCATACGGAGAGGCCGGTGAGGTCCGGGTCCTCCGCTTCGGCGGTCATATTGCCCTTCGCGTCCACCGGGCAGAGCGCGTCCAGATGAAGCTTGCCTTCATTGTTGTATTTCTGCACGACTTCGAAGTCGTCCACGCCGTGGCCCGGAGCGGTATGGACGCAGCCGGTGCCGGCGTCGAGGGTGACGTGGTTGCCTTCGAGCACGTAGGACGGGCGGTCGATGAGCGGATGACGGAAGGTGGCGAGCTCCCATTCCGCGCCGAGCATCTCGCGGCCGGTGAATTCCCAGTGCTCCACTTTGCATTCTTCGAGCGCTTTCGGAGCGAGTTCCTTATTCATGAGATAGTATTCGTCCGCGTCGAGATTGTGCACCCACACGTAGGTGAATTTCGGGTTCACGCAGATGGCGAGGTTCGCCGGGATGGTCCACGGGGTGGTGGTCCAGATGACGGCGAAGAGCTTCTTCTCGTCCACGCCGTCCGGGCCGAGGCCTTTCACGTCCATGGCCGGGAATTTCACGTAGATGGAGGGGGACTTGCGGTCCTTGTACTCGATTTCCGCCTCCGCGAGCGCCGTCTCGCAGTGCGGGCACCAGTAGACGGCTTTCTTGCCTTTATAGATATAGCCTTTGTCGGCCATCTTGCCGAAGACTTCCAGCTCGTGCGCTTCCAGCTTCGGGTCGTAGGTCACGTAGGGATGGTCCCAGTCGCCGATGACGCCGAGGCGGATGAAATCGGACTTCTGGATCTCGATCCATTTCTTCGCGTAAGCCAGGCACTTCCGGCGCAGTTCGAGGGGCGTCATGGTGGCGCGGTCTTCCCCGGAATCCTTCAGCACGGCGTATTCGATGGGCAGGCCGTGCGTATCCCAGCCGGGGACATAGTTCGCTTCGCAGCCGCGCATGGCCTTGTACTTCACGATGATGTCCTTGATGGTCTTATTCATGGCGTGGCCGATGTGGATCTTGCCGTTCGCATAGGGCGGGCCGTCGTGGAGCACGAATTTCGGCGCGCCGTCCCGCTTCGCGAGACGCTTGTGATACAGGTCCATGTCCTGCCAGAATTTGATGAATTCCGGTTCCTTCTTCGGAAGATTGCCCCGCATGGGGAAATCGGTCTGCGGCAGATGCAGAGTCTTGCTGTAATCCATTTGTTCCTCCTCAAAAAAAATCCCGCCCCTCGTAAGGGGCGAGAAAAAGTTCCCGTGGTACCACCCTCATGACCTTTCCGGCCACTCGGCACAGATAACGGCTGTGAGTCCCGGCGGAGCTTTTCTTCTCCGCAGCTCCGGAGTGATCCGTCTGCTCCCGTGCTGCCCCTTTCCACCCTCCGGGGCTCTCTGCCAGCATCCTGCGGCGCAGACCGTCTCCTTCAATGCTTCATATAATAGATAATCTTACCCCCTTCCTCCCCATCCGTCAAGCCGGTCACCCGGAGGAAACCGGGGCACTTTCCCGTGCGTACTTCTCCCGCCGCGCCGGCGGGGCTATAATGGAGAAAAAAGAAAAGAAAGAGGTGTGCCTCATGGACAAAGAACTGATGGACTATGTGAAGGAAAAGACGGCGGACCTGCTCGCCGCTCCCATGTGCTGCAAGGAGCTCCGCGCCGCGGCGGAAGCGTGGCTCGCCGCGCTCGGCACCGAGGAGGAAGCCGCCGCATCGAAAGCCTATGCGGCGGAGCTCGAAGCGGACATCATGCCGGTGGACGGGCTCATCGCCTTCACCGAATCGGACGCCGGGAAGGCGCTCTTCGGCGAAGAGCGGGCCGCTGCCATGGCGGCTCACGGCCATGCGCTGAAAGACGCGGGCCGCCTCTACTGCGACTGCCCCGCGTGCACCGCGGCGGCAGCCATTCTCGAAAAGAAGGAGCAGCTCCTCTGAGCCGGGAAAGAGCCGGGACGCCCCGGCTTTTTTCATTCCCGTTTTACGGAAACCTGACGAAACGCTGACACGGCCCCGATAGAAGCGGCGCCCGTTTTTCTTTATACTGGAGAAAAGAACAGTCTGCATTCCCCGCGGAGGCCATCATGAAAGAGAAGACCACGTCGTACAGAAAGAATCCGAACGGTTCCTACACCCGCACGGGAAAGATCGTCCAGCGGCCAGAAGACGGCTGGCAGGAGAGCCAGGGCGCGTCCATCGAGCAGCGCAAGGGCTGGGGCGTGTGGTTCACCTGGGAGACGGACGACCCGAAGTACACCCGGCCGGGGCTGGTGATCTTCCTCCTCTTCTTCATCGCGATCTTCACGGCCATCTTCTGGTGCGCCTGGGAAGCCGCCCGGACGCCCTCGCAGCAGATCTTCTCCGTCATCGTCTGGGCGGGCTTCCTCGGGTGGACGCTCTACGTGGGCAACGGCCTGCGGAAAGCCATCAACCGCCGCGAAGCGGAGCAGCAGGCCGCTGTCCGTGCGGAGCGGGAAAAGAAGCGCCTCGCCCGGCTGGCGGACACTGCCCTCCCGGAGGACAGAGAGCGCGCCGGACAGGACAGGCCGGACTGACGCCGGGCCGGGACCACCCGGCTTTTTTTCGCGCCCGCCGCCGTTTGACACCCCCGCGGGCCGTATGGTACCATGCAGAGCAGAAACGCCGGCCGCGCATCACCGGATGCCGCGGCCATGAAGGCATTCAGAGCTTTTCCGCAGGTGCGGCGCACAGCGCCGAAGGAAGAGCCCTGGATGCCTTTTTTCGGAGCTTCGCTCCACGGAGGCACCAATGCTCACCCTTGCCGTCATGCTGCTGGGCGTCCTCGCGGGACGCTTCTTCCCGGCCGCGCACAAATCGAAAAATGAAAAACTCCAGCTCGCCTGCACCCTCGCCCTCATCTTCGCCATGGGCGTCTCCCTCGGCGGGAGCGGGCGCTTCTTCGCGGACCTCGCCTTCATCGGCGGGCAGAGCCTCCTCTTCTGCCTCGTCCCCACGGCGGGCTCCATCGCGGCGGTGTACCTGCTCTCCCGCCGCTTCATGGACGGCGGCGCGCCGGGCGCGGAGCAGGGTCCGAAACGCACCGTCCCCGCGGCGGGCGACCCCATGGTCTTCCTCGCGGCGGGATCGCTCGCGGCGGGACTCGCGGGCGGCGCCTGGTCCGTCTCCGCCTCGTTCCTCGTCCCACTGTCCGCGTATTCCGACGGCCTGCTCCTGCTCCTCATGCTCTCCGTGGGCGTGAGCGTGGGCATGCGCCGGGGCCTCCTCGCTATCATCCGCCACTACCACGTGAAGATCCTCGTCATCCCCGCGGGCATCATCGCCGGGTCCCTCGCGGGCGGCGCACTCCTCGCCCTCGCGACGGACTGGCCCCTCGGCCCGGCCCTCTCCATCGCGGGCGGGCTCGGCTGGTACAGCCTATCCGGCGCCGCCGTGAGCCGCCTCGCCGGCCCCGAGATCGGGAGCATCGCCTTCCTGGCGAGCCTCCTGCGGGAGCTCTTCTCCTTCTTCCTCATCCCCTTCCTCGCACGCGGGCTGAACGGCTGGACCGCCATCGCCCCGGCGGCCGCCACCAGCGAGGACACGACGCTCCCCATGCTCATCCGCTACACCAATGAAGAGACCGCGGTCTTCGCCGTGGTGAACGGCATCCTCTGCTCCGCCGCCGTCCCCGTCATCCTCCCGCTCTGCTACTGATCCCCCTGGAATCCTGACCGTGGGGAAACATCTGCTGCCATACGGACAACGCAATAAGGAGGTTCTTTAATGAAACGGATTCTGCTCTACATTCACGGCAAAGGCGGCGGCCCGGAAGAGGCGGCGTGGTACCGGCCGTTGTTCCCCGGGTACGCGGTGCGCGGCGTATCTTACCGGGACGAAACGCCCCGCGCTGCCTATGACGCGGCCCGGCGGGAAGGGACGGTGTCTCTCCTCGCGGTGAGCCTCGGCGCGTATTTCGCCATAACCGCCCTCGGCGATGCGGAGATCGAGCGGGCGTTCTTTCTCTCGCCCGTGACGGATATGGAAGCGCTCATCGCAGGTCTGATGGCCCGGGCGGGCGTGACGGAGGACGAACTCCGGGAAAGAAAATCCATCCCCGCAGACGACGGCGAGCCTCTCTCGTGGGACTATCTTCAGTATGTGCGGGCCCATCCCCTGCGCTGGACCGTCCCCACGGACATCCTCTGCGGCGAAAAGGACACGCTCCTCCCGCCCGGTTCCGTGGAGCGGTTTGCCCGGCGGTGCGGCGCGCGTCTCACCATCCTGCCGGGCGGCGGGCACTGGTTCCACACGGTGGATGAGCTCGCTTTTCTCCGCGCATGGCTGAACCGGGTACAGACCCCCAAAGAAGGAGGCGGACGCGCATGACACGTATTTTATTCATCTGCCACGGCAATATCTGCCGGTCGCCCATGGCGGAATTCATCATGAAGGATCTCGTGACGAAAGCCGGGCTGGCCGGGCAGTTTGACATTGCTTCCGCCGCGGCCACGACGGAAGAGATCGGCCGCGACATGTACCCGCCGGCGAAGCGGAAGCTTCGGGAGAAAGGGGTGCCCTTCGCGCCCCGCGCGGCGCGGCTCATCACTCCCGCGGACTATGCGGCGGCCGACGTCATCCCCGTGATGGACCGGGAAAATCTCCGCCGTCTCGCCCGCCTCCTCGGGCCCGACCGGGAGGGCAAGATTCGCCTCGTCATGGAGTACGCCGGCGAGCGCCGCGAGGTGGCCGACCCGTGGTACACCGGCGATTTCGAAATGACCTATCAGGACCTTCTCCGCGCCTGCACGGGGCTTCTCGCCGCGTGCCGCGAGAGCAGGCTTCCCGGACAGTAAGCACACAAAAAGACAGCTCGTACGAGCTGTCTTTTTTTCGCGGCCGCGGCCTCATTCCAGCACGGAGAGGTCCGAACCGGTGGCGAGGAAGGCGATGCCGCAGAAGGCGACCGCCCCGGCGGAGATGGCGTCTTCGCTGAAATGGATGCGGCTGTTGTGGAGCGGGAGCCGGCTCGCCGGGTCGTCCGAACCGGTGCCGAGGCGGAAGAACGCGCCGGGCTTCTTTTCCAGATAGAAGGCGAAGTCCTCGCTCCCCATGGAAGCCGTGGGGAGGACGTCCGCCTTCTCCGGGCCGAGGAGGCGCGTCACCGCGGTCTCGATCATATCCACAAGGCGGTCTTCGCCGATGACGGGGCCGCATCCTGGCAGGATCTCCACGGAGGCTTCGACCCGGAGGGAGAGCGCGGTGCCCGCGGCGATGCGGCGGATGCTCTCATGGATCTTTGCGCGCGTCTCCGGCAGGAGGTAGCGCAGAGAGCCTTCCAGCACGACTTCGGAGGGGATGATGTTCGCCGCGGTGCCGGCGGTCATCTTCCCCACGGTGACCACCGCCGAGTCGAGCGGGGCCGTCTCGCGGGAGACGATGGTCTGGAGCTGGGTGATCATGTACGCCGCGGCCGCCACCGGGTCGGGCGTCTTGTGCGGATGGGCCGCGTGGCCGCCCGGCGCGCGAATGGCGATGCGGAAGGTGTCCGAGCCGGCCATCATCGCGCCGCGGCGGTAGCCGATAGAGCCGCCGGGCGTGTCCGGCCAGGTGTGCGCGCCGAAGACGGCGTCCACGTCGTCCAGGAAGCCGTGCGCGATGAGGGACCGCGCGCCGCCGAGCTTCTCTTCCGCAGGCTGGAAGAAAAATTTCACCGTGCCCCGAAGGTGTGCCCGGTATTCCGAGAGGAGCCGCGCCGCGGCGAGGAGCGTCGCCATGTGGATGTCGTGGCCGCAGGCGTGGCACCGGCCGGGGATTTCCGAGGCGAAGGGGAGGCCCGACTCCTCCTGGATGGGAAGCGCGTCCATGTCCGCCCGGAGGGCGATGACCGGCCCCGGCGCCGCCCCGCGGAGAATGCCTACGAGGCCGGTGTCGTCCCCGTTCGGCAGGATTTCGATGCCGCACCGCGCAAGCTCCTCCCGGATGCGCGCAGTGGTCTCCACTTCTTCAAAGGCCGTCTCCGGCCGGCGGTGCAGCGCGCGGCGCACCTCGATGTACTCCGGCGCGAGCGCTTTCATTCGTTCTTCGATGGCTGTCATATGGATATCCCTCCTCCAGGGCCGGCGGCATCCTTCTTTCGGTCTGCCCGCCTTCGCCCAATAAATCATAATATTATAATATTTCCTGCATCCTTTCGGCCGCCGGCTCAGAATTCGCCCGCGTTGTACTGCACACGGTAGTCCCACACTTCGGAGTTCACATAGTATTCGCTGTAGATGATGGGTTCGTAGTCCGCGTCGAGTTCCTTGCGGAGGATCTTGAGGAGCGGGAAGCCGAAGGGCACGGAGAACAGATTCCCCAGCGTGCAGTCCGCCGCGGCGGCTTTCACGCGCTCGGTGACGTACGCCGGGCGCAGGCCATAGCCGGAGAGAAAGGCGCGGATAGACTTGATCTCGCCCGCCCGCTGCACGTCCTCCGGCCCGGGGTGCCCGAAGTAATGGTTCAGGAAGAAGAGCGGCTTCCCGTCCACGTAGCGCACGCGGGAGACGAAGGTGTACTCCCGCTCTTCCGGCGTGTGGAAGAGCGCGGCCTGCTCGTGCGTCATGCGCCGGCGGTCGCAGAGCAGGGTCTCGCAGCGCATGCTGTCCCCTTCGATTTTCTTGTCGATGAAATGCGTGCCGAACCCGCTCATGAGGAGCATGTTTTCCCACGGCATGGAGCGGGACACGAAGGTCCCCCGGCCGGGGATGCGGCGGATGAGCTGCTCCAGCTCGAGCCGCCCCAGCGCCTGCCGCACGGGCGAGAGGCTCGCACCGTACGAGGCGGCGATGGCGGCCTCCGTGGGGAGCTGCTCTCCCGGCTTGTAAAAATGGCTGCGGATCCTGTTGTACAGGTCCTGGTAGATGCGCAGACTCAGCGTCTGTCTCATGGTCATTCCCCCGTCCCGCGGCTTTTGTCCGGCCGCCTTGCATTTCTTTTCCGTATATCCTAATATAATAATATAATGATATTTTCATATGGTAAAGAGAAAAGGAGTGAAATCGTATGGAAAAACATGCGCTGTATAAGATGACGTGGAAAGAAATCGAGGACGCCTTCGCACAGGACCCGGTGGTGCTCATCCCCATGGGCTCCACGGAGCAGCAGGGCATCCACTCGCTCACGGGGGACTATCTCGCGGCGGAGGAGATCGCGAAGCGCACGGCCGAGGCGTCCGGCGCGTACTACATCCCGGTCATCCCCTTCGGATGCAGCGAATATTTCCGGTGCTTCCCCGGCACGATCTCGCTCCGGCCGTCCACGGTGGAGGCGGTCATCACGGACGTGGTGCAGAGCCTCACCGAGCACGGCGTGACGAAACTCTTCTTCATCAACGGCCACGCGGGCAATACGCCCACCATCGAGGACGTGGCGCGGAAGCTCCGCCGGGAGAAGGGGCTCGCGTGCTTCTCCATCGACCTGTGGCAGGGGCTGACGGACGCGGCGAAGAAGGAGATCTACGGCGAAAAGGATTCCTCCGGCCACGGCGGCGACCCGCTCACGTCGGTCATGATGTACCTCTTCCCGGAGTGCATGCGCATGGACCTGCTCGGCCCGGTGGAAAATATCAAAGAGTACAAGGGCGTCCCGGTGACCGGCCTGAAGAAAGGCATGGTGGCGGGCGTGCCATTCAACGTGTACATGGATATGAGCGACATGACGAAGCAGGGCGTCATGGGCGACCCCTTCGCCTCGTCCGCGGAGCGCGGCAAAAAGATCGTGGACCATCTGGTCCATGCGTGCTGCGATATGGTCGAGATCATCCGCACGCACGACACGCACATCTGACAGACGGTTCCCGGATTTCCCCCTCCAGGAGGTGAGCTTATGTTAGCGGTACTGGGTTTCGCGACTATCGCGATCTTTCTCTATACCACGATGACGAAGAAGCTGTCCATCCAGGCGGCGCTCATCGGCATCCCGGTCGTCGCCGCGCTGATCGCCGGCTTCGGCCTCGACATCGGCAAAATGATGATCGACGGCGTGCTGAAGGTGACGCCCTCCGCGATGATCCCCATCTTCGCCGTCATCTACTTCGGCCTCATGATCGACGCGGGGCTCTTCGACCCCATCGTGAACCGCATCCTGCGCCTCGTCCGCGGCGACCCGGTGAAGGTCACCATCGGCGCGGCGGTGCTGGCCATGCTGGTCTCGCTGGACGGCGACGGCACGACCACCTTCATCATCTCCGTGACGGCCATGCTGCCCATCACGACGAAGCTCGGCATGAATCCGCTCATCCTGCCTTTCGCGGTGGGCATGGCGGCGGGCGTGATGAACCTGCTCCCGTGGAGCGGCCCCACCACGCGCGTCATGGCGGTGCTCCACGCGGACTCGTCGCTGGTTTTCACACCGCTCGTGCCGGCCATGGCCGCGGGCATCGCGTGGGTGCTCTTCGCCTGCTGGTACATGGGCATGAAAGAGCGGAAGCGCCTGGGCGTCTTCCACATGGACGCGCACACCTTCGAGGGCCTCGGCACGGACCCGGAGGCGAAGCGGCCGAAGCTCTTCTGGTTCAATCTCCTCCTCACCGTGGTGATGATCGTGGTGCTTCTCATGGACGTGATGCCCATGGCCACCATCTTCATGATGGGCTTCGCCCTGGCCGTCACGGTGAACTACCCGAAGCTCTCCGACCAGACGAAGCGCCTCAAGGCGTACTCCGGCGAGGTGCTCATGGTGGTGGCGCTCATCTTCTCCGCGGGCTGCTTCACGGGCATCCTCTCCGGCACGAAGATGATCACCGAGATGGCGCAGGCCCTCGTGTCGCTCATCCCGGCGGGCATGGGCCACGTGCTTCCCTTCCTCGTGGCGGTGACCTCCGTGCCGCTCAGCCTCGTCTTTCCCACGGACGCCTATTACTTCGGCGTGCTCCCCGTGCTCTATGAAATGGCCGCGTCCCTCGGCGTCGATCCGCTCGAAGTGGGCCGCGCGGCCGTGCTCGGCCAGATGACGGTGGGCTTCCCGCTCTCCCCGCTCGCCGCGGCGACGCTGGTGCTCATCAGCCTGTCCCGCGTGGACGTGGTGGACCACCAGAAATTCATGTTCCTCTGGGCGATGGGCACCACGCTCGTCATGACCGCCGCGTGCTACCTCACGGGCGCGCTCACCTTCTGAATGAATCTTCGCAGACGGCTGCTCCGGCGGCCGTTTTTCATGGAAATCCCGGAGCCGCACGCGTGCTCTTTATTCCTGTCCCTTGTCTTCTGGCTCCGCATGAAACAGGACCGGCCGTGAGGGCCCCTGTTTCCTCATCTCACAGAAAGGAGTTTCCCATGAAACGCTCTCTCCTGCCCGCCGCGGCGCTGCTCTGTCTCGCCCTGTCCGTCCTGCCTGCCGGCGCCTCGGCCGCCGTCCCCGCCGCCTGCTCCGCGCAGGCCGAAGCGGAACGGACCGCAGGCTTCTCCCTCTGCGTCCCGGAGACGCTTTTCTCCCGCTATGAAAGCCGGGGATTCTGCGCTGTGCCGGGCCGAACCATCATCGCGTCGTACCGCTCGCCTGCCGGCGCGCCCATCCGCATCGCGAAGACGCGCGGCCCCGCGGCGCTGCCCGGTCCGTATCCCACGGTGCGCACGTTCCCCGTGGACGGTACGGACACCGTGTTCGCCGGCTTCGGCGAATCGGTATACGCCGTGCAGTGGGAAAAAGACGGCTTCACCTACACGGTCCATCTCGGCCGCCCGTCGGACGTGCAGGTCATGGCGCGGCTCATCCGCCGCGTCCGCTGACCGCCGCACCGGCGCAGAAAAAGCCCGGCTCCCCTTTTTTCGGGAGCCGGGCTTTTTTTATTCTTCGATCACCAATTTGATGCGCTTGCCTTTTTTCTTATCTTTCTTCTTGTCCTTTTTCTTTTTTTCTTTGTCTTTCTTTTTCTTGTCCTTCTTGTCTTTATCTTTCTTCTTTTTCTCTTTTTCTTTTTTCTTCTTGTCTTTCTTGTCCTTTTCTTTCCGGTCTTTGACGGCCGCGGCGCGGAGCGCTTCTTTCCGCTCTTTCTCCTCCGTCACGAAGGGGAAGCCGTCATCGTCATCCTCGTCATCATCGTCGTCGTCATCCTCATCTTCGTCCTCTTCTTCGTCGTCCTCGTCGTCTTCCTCTTCGCCGGATTCGGTTTCGTCTTCTTCGTCCGCTTCTTCCTCATCGGACGCCGGCGCTTCGGCGAAGGCGGTTTCGGCCGTTTCTTCCTCCGGTTCTCCCCCGGCGGCCGGGCTTTCCTCTTCCGTTTCTTCGTCCGAGGTCACGGCGTCCGGGATTTCCTCCGCTTCGCGTTCCGTTTCATCGGCGGGCGCTTCCTCCGCGGGGGCGGCGGCTTCTTCCGCGTCCTCCGCGGACGTCTCTTCCGGTTCCTCCGGCATCGCGTCTTCCGCCGGCTCCTCTTCGTCGTGGAGCGTCGCTTCGGCCGCTTCCTCGAAGACCGCGGCTTTCTCCGCTTCTTCCGCGGTGAGGCCGTCTTCCTCGGCGGGGACCGCGTCCGGCCGGTCTTCCGGGACGTCCGTTTCCGCCGGTACCGCCGCTTCGGCCTCCGGCTCCTCTGCCGCGCCTTCTTCCGGCAGCGGTTCGCCGCCCGTCACTTCCACGTGCACGGCGCCGTCTCCGCTGTCGATGGAGATGTCCTCGATATCCGGCGAAGGCGTGCCGTCGTCGGGGGTGCCGATGGTGTGGCTCTTGTATTCGAGGCTCTGCAGTTCGTCCTCCTCTCCGGCCCGCCGGCCGTCCGCGTCCTCCCCGCTCTCGATCTCCTTCAGCACATGGTCGATGGTCTCCTCCATCAGGACCGCCAGCGAGAAGATGCGGCGGATGCGCATTTCCTCATCGGGCAGCTCCTCCATGAATGACCCCTGCTGCAGGCGCCGGTTCAGGAAGATCTCGTCTTCCATCAGCTGGCGGTGGATCTCCCGGAGCGCGTCCTCCAGAGACATTTTCCACTCATTGTTCCCGTTCATGCCTTCTCCTTTCCGGCAGGACCTTCCTGCCGCTCCGTGACGAGCACTTTATCGATGCGGCGGTTGTCGCAGTCGAGTACTTCAAAATGGAAACGGTCGTAGTCCACCGTCTCCGCTTCCTTCGGGATATAGCCCAGAAGGTATACGATGAATCCGCCCAGCGTCTTGTAGTAGTCTTCCGCTTCGCCGGGGAGTTCTTCTTCCAGATGGAAATGTTCGCGAAAATCGTCGATGCTGCACAGCCCCTCCACGAGCCAGGAATTGTCCGACCGGCGGATGAAGCGGTTCTGCTCCTCCTTCATATCCTCCGCGTCGCCGGGCATGTCGCCCACGATCTCTTCCAGCACGTCGTGGAGCGTCACGAGGCCGGAGAGCACGCCGTATTCGTCGATGACGATGGCTTCATGCACGCCTTTGTCGTGGAACTGGCGGAGCACTTTCACCAGCGTGAGCGTCTCGGGGATATACACGGTCTGGCGCAGCACGGCGCGGATGGAGTCCGCGATGGTGTGCTCCGGATGGCGGTGATTGTCCATGAGCACGTCGCTCACGTCCACGATGCCGATGAAATCGTCGAGGGAGCCCTGCCCCACGGGGAGGCGGAAATGGTTCGACTCCTCGAAGACCTTCCAGATCTCCGCTTCCGTGTCCTCGATGTCGATCCACGTGAGCTGCGTCCGGGAGGTCATGCAGTCCGCCGCGGTGAGGTCGTCCAGCTGGAAGACCCGGTCCACGAGGATCGGCTCCGCCTGGTCGAAGGTGCCCATGCGCGCGCCCTGCCGGAGCAGGACCCGGATCTCTTCCTCCGAGACAGGCTGTTCTTTATTCATGTCGATGCCGATGAGGCCGATGACGACCTTCGTCGACCAGGTGCTGAACATGACGAGCGGCCGGCACAGCGCGGAGAACATGAGCATCGGCTTGGCGATGGTGCAGGACGCTTTCTCCGGGATGGCGATGGCCAGCCATTTCGGGGCGAGCTCGCCCAGGATGAGCGTGGCGTACGTCACCGCGGAGATGACGATGGCCATGGCCAGGCCCTGCGCGTACGGCGCGACCGCCGGGATCTCCCGCAGCTCCGCCGCGAGCGGCACCGCCAGGGACGCGCCGGAGAACATGCCCGTCAGGATCCCGATGGCGGTGATGCCGATCTGGATCGTGGAGAAAAGGTTCTCCGGATTTTCCGCGATCTTCAGCGCGTACTCCGCTTTCTTATTGCCCTTCTTCGCCATCTCGCGGAGCTTCGTCTTCCGCGCGCCCACGACGGCGATCTCCGTCATGGAGCAAATGCCGTTAAATACAATCAATACGAGAATAATCAGAATTTCCGACCATATGTGGCCGCCGTCTTCCATACGTTCGACATCCTTTCTGCGGGGAATCGCCGGCTGCCCGGCGCATCAGGCGTCTAATCCGCCTATTCTGATTTCATTATAACATGCAGGGCGCGCCGCCGCTCGGAAAATGCGCCGGTGTATTCACCGGTCATTCTGATTTATAATAAGGAAAGAATCACGAACAGGGAGGTGCCTCATGGAACTGTTTTCCTTCATCACGCCGGCCGCGCTCGCGCTGTACTGCGCGGTCATCTTCGGCGCGAACGTCATCCAGGCGCTCACCGGCTTCGCCGGGACGCTCCTCACGCTGCCGCCGTGCATCCTCCTCTTCGGCCCCGACCTGGCGAAGGCGCTGGCCAATGTGCTGGGCCTCCTCCTGTGCGGCGCGGTGGCGTGGCAGAACCGCGCCTGGCTCGACCGGCGGCGCCTCGCGCGCATCCTGGGGCTCATGCTCCTCGGCATGGCCGCCGGCGTGTGGCTCTACGCCCGTCTGGACGCGTCCGTCCTCATCCCGCTCTACGGGGCGCTCCTCATCGCGGTGGCGCTGAAGAATCTCCTCGTCCATTCGGAGAAGCGGCTCCCCGCGCCGCTCCTCACGGCCATCCTCCCCGCGGCGGGCATCATCCACGGCCTCTTCGTCTCCGGCGGGGCGCTCCTCGTGGTGTACCTCGCCGCGGTCTTCCGGAACAAGCACGCCTTCCGGGCGAACGCCGCCGCCGTGTGGACCGCGCTCAATCCGCTCCTCATGATCTCCGACTGGAGCCGCGGCGTGTACACCGCCGAGTTCGCCGTCCTGCTCCTCGCCGCCCTGCCGTTCCTCGCCGCCGCCGTGTGGCTGGGCAACCGCATCCACGAGCGCATCTCCCAGTCCCTCTTCCGGCGCATCACCTACGGCCTGCTGCTCCTCTCGGGGGCGATGCTCTTCGCCTGACGGACTCAATAGAAAAGGACCCTTCCGGGTCCTCTTTTTTTGCGCCTTCACGCGCCGAAGCCGCCGTCCGCGCCGTACACCGAGCCGGTGACGAACCGCGCCTCGTCCGACGCGAGGAAAGCCGCCACCGCGGCGATGTCCTCCGGCTGGCCGAAATGCCCCTGCGGGATGGCGCGGGCGATGCGCTCCATGTGCTCGCGGATGCCGCTGGCCGAGAGCGCCGTCTTGCCGTAGATGGGCGTCTCGATGGAGCCCACGCCGACAGCGTTCACGCGGATGCCGTCCCGGGCCAGTTCCTTCGCCCAGATGCGCGTGAAGATCTCCACCGCCGCTTTCGTCCCCGCGTACATGGACATGTTCGGCAGCGCGTTCCGGCAGATCACGCTGGACATATTGAGGATCGTCCCCCTGGCCGCTCTGACGAGCGGGAGCGCGTGGATCGTCATATTGACGAGCGCCCGCACATTGACGCCGAAGACTTTGTCGTACTCGGCCATGGTCACTTCGGAAATCGGCGTGACCGGCGCCCAGCCCGCGTTGTTCACAAGGATATCCAGCCGGCCCCAGTCCCGCCGGATACGTTCCGTCACGCGGTCCAGATCGTCTTCCTTCTCGATGTCCGCCACGGTGTACCGGATCTTCCCGTCCGCGGACGCGGCCTCCCGGAGCGTCGCCTCCGTGCGGCCGAGGATGAGCACCTCCGCCCCTTCCTCCGCGAAACGGCGCGCCACCGCCCGGCCGATGCCGGTGCCCGCGCCGGTGACGAGCGCGGTCTTCCCTGTCAGTCTCTGTTCCATCCGATGCCTCCTCTGCTCAATACAGGATCTCCCGGTCCTGCCTCTTCTCATACATGTCCCAGTACACCCGGGCGATGACCGCCGGATCGTAGCGCGCATCCCCCGGCGCGATCACGCCGCGGATCAGCACGGTCCCCGCGAAGATGCCCCGCGGCGCGAGCTGCTGATGCAGGATGCAGGCCATGGCGCGGAGCGCGGCCTTGTCGATGCAGAGCGGCACGAGGCCCGGCACGGGGCGGAACGTCTGCGCGAAGCCGCCGCCCGTGAAGAGGATGGCCCCGCGCTTCGCCGCGAAGTCCTCCGTCGCCGTCAGGCGCGCGCAGTGCCACGCGCTGGCCGCGTCGATCTGGTACCGCTCCATGAGGAGCTCCGACGTGACCGCCCGGTCCCCGTCCGGCGCCGTGACGCCCACATTGTACACCAGCACGTCCGGCGTCCCCAGCCGCTCCGTGAGCGCGGAGAGCGCCCGGGTGAGCGTCTCCGGCCGGGCCGCGTCCGCCGCCTCCGTATCCACTTCGATGCCCTCCCGGCGGAAGGCCTCCGCATAGGCCGCCAGATGCGCTTCGCTCCGCGCGACGAGCGCCGCCCGGAATCCGTGCGCGGCGAACTCCCGCGCCACCGCATTGCCCAGCCCGGGCCCCGCGCCCACCACGACGATCGTTTTTTTCATCCTGTTCCCTCCCTGTCCGTAAAAAAAAGACGCCCCTTTCGGTACGTCTTCATCTTACCCGTTCCGCAGCGGAAGCGGAAATGCCCATTCCTGAGTCTCGCCCATGCAGGAAATGCATCACCCGCCGCGCCGCTCCAGATACTCCGCGAACGCCGCGGCCGCCGGCGCGAATACCTGCCGCGTCTTCCACGCGATCTGCGCGCCCAGCCGGAACGGCGGATCGAACGGCACGAAGCGGAGCCCCTCTCGGACCCCGTCCGGCCGGGGACAGACGGCCGCGCCCGCCCGCGCCTCCACCAGCGTCGCCGCGTTCGCCAGCAGATTGTAATGGACGATGGGCATCATCCGGTCCGCATACGGCCCCGACCAGCGGGCCAGCGCCCGGTGGATCGTCTCGTCCATCACCGTGATGAGCGGCACCTCCATCAGGTCTTCCGCGCGGATCCCGGCGCGCGCTGCCAGCCGCGACGACCCGTGCACCAGCACGCCCCATTCGTCCCGGCTCCGCATCCGCACGTAGGAATACCGCGCTACCGCCGCCGGTTCCACCAGGATGCCGAAATCCACCGCCCCCTGCTCCAGCCATGCCTGGATATCTTCATTGCCGCCGCTGCGGAGCGTGAACTTCACCAGCGGATGCGTCCGGCGGAACGCCACGATCCATTCTGCCAGCTCCCGCATGCTCCGCGACTCGTTGCACCCCACGGCAATCTCCCCCGTGAGCGCCTCTCCCGACCGGGCCAGCTCCGCCCGCGCCCGCTCGGCGAGGCTCAGCATCTCCTGCGCCCGCCGGCGGAACAGCATCCCCGCCTCCGTGAGCGACACGCTGTGCTGCCCCCGCAGGAACAGCGCCGTCCCCAGCTCCTCTTCCAGCTGCCGGAGCTGCCGCGACAGGGCCGGCTGCGACACATGGAGAAGCCGCGCCGCCCGCGTGACATTCTCCTCCCGCGCCGTCACCAGGAACGCCCGCAAAACTTCCAGATCCATTCCGCCGCCTCCTTTCGAAACCGTCCGTTTCCCGTGAAACACATCATTTGCCGCGCCCCTGCCGCCTGCCGGTCAGCGCCGGCCGTCCTCTCTCCCGCGGGCTGCGCTCTCCCCGTCAGGCGCGGTATCGAAGGCGAAGGCCTGCATGACGGGCTTCACGATCCATGCCGGCAGATGGTTCGCCAGCCAGATGCCGCAGGCGAGCTCCCACGGGAAGATGCACCGCGCTTCCCCGCGGGCCGTCCCGTCGAGCGTCCGCCGGGCGGCTTCCGCCGCGGTCAGGGAGAACCATTTCCGCTTCCCCCGGAACCGGCGGCCCATGGGGCTGTCGAAGAAGCCCGGCATGACGAGGGTGAGCGCTGCGCCCGCCGCGGCGAGGCGGTCCCGCAGGCCTTCCCCGAGCGCGTTCATCGCCGCTTTCGACGCGGCGTACGCCGGTGCGAAGGGGAGCGGCAGGAGCCCCGCCTGCGACGTGACGACCGCCGCGAAGCGCCGGCCCCGGCCGGCACGCTCCCACCCGCGGCAGAGCAGGACCAGCGCGGATGCCGGGGCGAGCACGTTCACCGCGAAACACCGCGCCATCTCTTCCGGCTCTTCGAACCCGTCGGCGCTCTTTCCCGGCGCGACGCCGCACGCGAGGAACGCCCCGTCGAGGCCGCCTTCCAGTGCGCGCTCGAGGCAGCGGGCCAGCGCGTCCCGGTCCCGCACATCGCACGGAAGAACGTCCGCCGCCGTCCCCGCGGCCCGCACTTCGTCCGCCAGCGCGGCGAGCGCCGCTCCGTTCCGCCCGGAGAGCACGAGCCGCCCGGCCCCGCGCGCCGCGAGCTGACGGGCCAGTTCGCTCCCCAGTCCGCCCGTCGCCCCGAGGAGGAGCACCCGCTTCCCCTGATAAAATGTCCCGACCGCCATGGTCCCGCCTCCTTTTTTTCATTATACTGCGCTTCCCGCCCGGCGCTCCGCGGAAGCGGGCGCAAAAAAAGACGGCCCCGATACAGAGACCGTCTTCTATTTTTATGCCTTCTCCGCGTCCGCCTTCATCCGGTCCCGTGCGCGGACGATGGCGCGGATGGTGTCCGGCGCGGTGCGGCAGCAGCCGCCGATGAGCCGTGCCCCGGCGGCGTGCCACGCGGGGACGAGAGCGGCGAAATCCGCGGGCCGTCCCGTCCACACCCGCCGCACCGTGTCGAAGACCTCGCCGGAATTGGGATACGCGGCGAGCGGCTTCGCCGTGTGCGCACGCATCCGCGCAAGGAGAGGCGCGACGCATGCCGGCGCGGTGCAGTTCACACCCGCCGCCGCGATCTGCGGCACCCCGTCCAGGAAAGCGGCGCACCGGGCGATGTCGTCTCCGCTGCAGGTACGGCGCCCGTCCGCACAGGAGAAGGACACCCACGCGCAGCCCGCCGGATACGGCGCGAGCACGTCCGCGAGGGCCTCCGCCTCCTCGAGGCAGGGGATCGTCTCACAGGCGATGAGATCAGGCCCTTCGTCCCAGAGGAGGGCGAGGCGCTCCCGGTGGAACGCCGCAAGGGCCGCCCGGGAGAGACCGTACCGGCCGCGGTATTCCGAGCCGTCCGCGAGGTACGCGCCGTACGGGCCGACGGACGCCGCCACGAGGGCATGGCGGCCCGTTTCCTCTTCGTACACGTCCCGCGCGTCCTTCGCGAGGCGCACGGAGCGGCGCAGGAGGCGGCGGGCTTCCGCGGCGGTGCAGCCTTTCCGCTGAAATCCGGGGACCGTCGCCTGATAGCTCGCGGTGGTGATGACGTCCGCCCCCGCTTCGAGGTAGGACCGGTGGACGGCGGCGATGCGCTCCGGCGCGTCCATGAGGGCGAGCGCGGACCAGAGCGGGTCGTCGATGGCAAAGCCCGCCCGTTCCAGTTCGGTGGCGAGCGCGCCGTCCAGCACGAGGAATGGCTCCCGGGCAAGGATCGGTTCGAGCGGATTCATGGGACCTCCTTCGGGCAAAAGAAAAACAGCGGAGATGTCCCCGCTGTTTCCGGATTATTTCGCATGGATGACCACGTGGCGGTACGAGCCTTCGCCTTCGCTATCGGTGGCCACGTCCGGATCGTGCTGGAGTGCCAGATGGATGATGCGCCGTTCGCCCGGCTCCATCGGTTCGAGCTCCACGGGCTGGCCGGTGCGCTTCGCCTTCTCCGCGAGACGGCGGGCCAGCGCGGTGAGGGTCTGCTCCCGGCGGGAGCGGTAGTTCTCCACGTCGAGCATGACGAAGTAGCGGTGATGGTAGAGCCGCCCCGCCGCGAGGTTCGTCAGGTACTGGAGCGCGTTCAGCGTCTGGCCGTGCTTCCCGATGAGGATGCCCAGGCCGCGGCCGCGGAGGTTCAGGAGGATGCGCTCTTCGTTCGTCATCTTTTCCATGGTGACGTCGAGGCCCATGCCCCGGAATACGCCGGTGAGGAATTTCTTCGCTTCTTCCGCGGTGGCGTTCTGCTCTTCCTGAGAGAAGGGCGTTTCGTCCCGGCGGGCCTTCCGACCCTCTTCGGCCGGCTCCTCCGCCGCTTCGCCGTCCGCCGCCGCTTCTTCCGCGGAGGCCGCTTCGGCCTGCGGCGCGTCGGCTGCGGGCTCTGCCGCCGGCATCTCTTCCGCCTGCGGGGCGTCTGCCTGCGCGGCCGGCGCTTCTTCCGCCGCTTCCGCTTCGTCCGCGGAGGCGAGGCCCTGTACGGCCGCGGCGTTCTCCGCCTTCGCCCGGGCGGCGGCTTCGCGCCCTTCTTGAGCGAGCTCGTTGAGGAACTGCTGCGCCGCGCCTTCGTCGTCCATGCAGCTCACGTCCACCACGGCCTGTTTCCGGCGGAGCAGCCCGAAGAGGCCGCCGGACGGTTCTTCCACCACGTGGACGATCGCTTCTTCCCGGGAGATGCCGAGCTGGGCGATGCCCTCCGCTACGGCTTCTTCCACCGTTTTTCCTGTGACACGTACTGTTTTCATTTCCTGTCCTCTTTTCCTGCTTCTGCGGCGTCCGTCTCCGGCGCTTTTTCCGCGGCCTGCGGCTCCGCGGCGGGCGCGTCTTCCTGCGGCGCGGCCGGGCGGTCTTCCGCCGGGGCCTCAGCTTCCGGCGCTTCCGCGGGCGTCTCTGCCTTCGGCGTTTCGGCCGGGGCTTCCGTCTGCGGGGTTTCCGCGGCCATCTCCGCCTTCGGCGCTTCGTCCGCGCCGGCCGCTTCCTCCGCGGCTTTCGCTTCGGCGGCGGCTTTCGCGCGGGCCTTCCGCGCCGCGCGCTTCGCTTCGGCTTTCGCCTTCTTCGCTTCTTCTTCCTTCTCCGCTTTGGCGCTCTTCTTCACCGCGACTTTCTTCACGGTCTTCTTCGCCTCACCGCGGCGGGGCGTATGGATGGTAACGACGCCTTTGCGGCTCGCCGCCAGTTTTTCCTTCATCTCCCCGCGGAACATGATCGTCTGCTGGATGAGCTGGAAAATATTGCACACCACCCAGTAGATGACCAGGCCGCTCGGGAAGGACAGGCTGATGTAGCCGATGAAGAGCGGCATGATGTAGAGCATCGTCTTCTGCGAGCCCTGGACGTTCTTCGGCGTGGTCTGCCAGGAGATCACCCAGGTGGAGAGGGCGGACAGCACGGGCAGGATGTACGTGGAGTCCGGCGAGGCGAGGCTGTCCAGCCAGAGGAAGCTCTCGTGCGCCGGGTCGTAGGGGAATCCCTGCAGGGCATAGTAAATGGAAACAAGGAAAGGCATCTGGATGAGAAGCGGCAGGCATCCCGCCAGCGGGGACACGTGCGCGTCCCGGTAGAGCTTCTGCATCTCCGAGCTGATCTTCGCCCGGTCGCCCTTGTATTTCTTCTGGATCTCCTGGATCTTCGGCTGGAGCTCCTGCATGGCTTTCATGGAGCGGATCTGCTTCACGGCGAGCGGAAGCAGGACGATCTTGATGAGGATCGTCAGGACGATGATCGCAATGCCGTAGCTCGGCAGGCCGAAGTCGGTGGACATCTCGTAGCAGAACTGGAGCGCGATGCGCATCCAGTCCGCGAGGAGCCCCACGAGCTGGGCCAGAATCGGAATCTGAAAATCTGACATGGTATCGTTTTCTCCTTACGCGGCCTTCATTTCATCCGCATTGATGCGCGCCGGGATGCGGCGCCTGTTTTCCCCGGGAAAACCCCGCGGCCGGAGCAAGCTGGATTTCATTTGCTCTGCCGGCGGGCAAAATCCGTAAAAAAAAGAAAAAGCAACCCCTCACGGTACGGGATCATAGCCGCCTTTGTGGAAAGGGTGGCATTTCGAGATCCGCTTGACTGCGAGCCAGCTGCCTTTGACAGGACCATATTTTTGAATTGCTTCCAGCGCATACTCGCTGCATGTCGGCACGAACCGGCAGCACGGCGGCTTCAGCGGTGAAAGATAAACCTGATAGAAACGGATGGCTCCGATCAAGAATGCTTTCATGCGTGCGCCTCCATCATTCCGGCTTTGCGCCACAGAGCGAGGACGGCTTTTTCGGCCTCCTGATAGGATGCACGGGTCAGAAAGGAACCGGCGAGGAAGACCGCCTCATGTCCCCCGGCGAGCTCATGCCGGTGGAGACGGTACACTTCCTTCATCAGGCGGCGAGCCCGGTTGCGCGCGAATGCGTGGCCGATCTTCTTCGTCGTCACGAAGCCGATCCTCGTCGGCCGGCCCGGCGCCTTCACGACATACAGAAGGCCTGCCCGATTATTGAATCGCTTCCCGCGGGCATAGATCCGGCGGTAATCCCCATTGCGGCGGATGCGGGTCTCCCGGGGAAGCGTATACCGAATTCTTTCCCCGTCCATCGTAGAATCAGGCACTCAGTACCTTTCTGCCTTTTGCTCTTCTTCTCTTCAGCACGATGCGGCCTGCGCGGGTCTTCATGCGGGCGCGGAAGCCGTGGGTACGTTTTCTCCAGGTATTGTTCGGCTGGAACGTCATTTTTGCCATGTGTCACACCTCCTTACTTCTGCCATGGCAGTGTCATCTCTGCACACTGTAACAGACTAATTATAATAAAAGCGGTCCCCTCTGTCAATGAAAAATCCCCGTATTTCCGGCGCTTTTCCTACCTCGTGCGCAGGAGCAGGAGGGCGCTGCCGCCGACGATGGCCGCACCGCCCGCCCAGGAGGAGAGCGTGAGCACCTCGCCCCAGAAGAGCCATCCCGCGAGGATGTGGAAGAGGATGGCCGTGTACATCACGAAGGAGATGATGAGGGAGTGCGCGTGCTGGCATCCCCAGGTGAAGACCATCTGCGCGGCGATGGCCGTCACGGAGAGGCCGAGCACCCACAGCCACTCCTCTCCCTCGGGCCAGACGAAGCCGAAGGGCAGGAGCGCCGCCCCGCAGAGCATGCTGTAGAACTGGAAATAAAAGACGAGCTCCGTCCCGGAGTGCCGCCCGGGCACTTCGGTGAGCCGGCCGATGCAGATGTACGCCGCCGCCGAGGACAGCGCCGAGCCGAGGCCGAAGAGGGCGTAGCCGTTGAACGAATCGAAATTCCACACCTGGAGCACCACCGCCGCGCCCGCCGCGATGATCCCGAGGGGCAGCGCCACCTCCCGGCCGGGATTGTCCCGGAGGAAGAACGGCGCGAGGAGGCACATGAAGAACGCCGAGAGCTCCGTGAGGATCTCCGCGTCGCCCAGCTTCAGCCCTTCCAGCGAAAAGAAAAAGAGCAGGATGCCGAGCCCGCCCGTGAAGCCCCGCAGGTGGAGCGTGAACCGGTCCGCGCCGGAGAAGACGCGCCGCCCTTCCTGCCGCGCGATGAAGGGCAGGAACGCGAGGCCGATGGCGCCGCGGAGGAAGGTGATCTCCCCCGCGCCCAGCCGAGGCAGCGCCTTCGCGCACACGTCCATCCCCGTGAAGAGGAGCGCCGCCGTCATCGCCGCCGCGATCCCCAGCGTCACCTGCCGCCCCTTTGTCCTCTGCTCCATGCCGCTCTCCTTCCCGCGGGCCGCCGCCCGCCGTGCGATACGGCTCCATTTTACCCGATGGCCCCGCCGCTGGCAAGCGCCGCCCCCGCCCGCGGTATATAATGGAAGAAATACTGTGCAAAGGAGGCGCGCCATGCCCATCGAATGTCTGCCCGTCATCGGATTCCTCGCGGGATTCCTCGTCATCTCCTTCGGCGGCGGAGGCGGCGCCATCTACGTGGGCGTGCTCACCGCGCTGTGCGGCATCCCGCCGGCGCTCGCCGCCTCCACGTCGCTCGCCACCATCATCCCCACCACGCTCGTGGGCGCGCTCGGCCACATCCGCGCGGGCCACGTGGACTTCCGCCTCGCGGGGGCGCTCCTCGCCAGCGCCCTCCTCGGCACCGCCATGGGGACGTACGGCTCCACCCTCCTCCCGGACGCGGCGTACTACCTCATCTCCGGCGCGCTCCTCCTCATCCTCTCCACGCAGATGCTCTGGACGTGGCTCCGCCAGAAAGGGAAAGCCTTCCGCCCCGCCGGCGCCCGGCTCACGCCGAAGGAATGGGCGGCCGCCTCGGCGTACGGCCTTCTTTCCGGCCTCATGACCGGGGCCATCGGGCTCTCCGGCGGCGGTCCCATCACGGCGGCGCTCTTCCAGCTCCGCTGCCCGGCGCTCCGTACGGTGGGCACCTCCGTGGCGGTCATCGCCGTCATGTCCCTCACGGGCTTCCTGGCGCACCTCTCCCTCGGCCGCGTAGACTGGACGCTCGTGGCTTACCTCGCCTCCGGCACCATCGCCGGCGCGGCCGCCGCGCCGTACTGCCTCTCCCGCCTCGGCAAAGAGCGGGCCGAGCGCGTCATCCGCCCGTCCATCATCACCGTGAACTACATCCTCGGCGTGCTCATCCTCCTGAAATGAGCCGCGCCCGCCGCCTTTCTCCCCGCGGCCCGGCCGCCGCCCCTTTTCTTCCCGCCGGCCGGCCATTATAATAATACAAATACTTACGCACACAAGGAGGCTCCCATGGCTGCTGCGACCAACGATCTCAAAAATGAAAAAGTAAAGCTCCTCGACGACTATTTCGCGAAAGAGCACCTGAATTTCTTCCACAAGCGGGTGACCGGCAACGCGTCCGACACGGTGGTGTACATCACCGCCATCCCCGCCGGCGCGTACAAGCTGCTCGCCGCGGTCATCACGGACAACAGCATCTACACCATCGTCCGCTGCCACCTGGGCGACCGCATCCCCGGCGCGGCCGACGAGGCGCAGTTCCTCGAATACCTGCGGAACCTGAACGCCCATCACGCCTTCTTCAAGTACGCCATGAACCAGGACGGCGGGCTCTACCTCGACGTGTGCCTCACCGCGCGGGACGACCATTTCGACCCGGAAATGGTGCGCACCACCCTGAATCTCCTCGTGTACCACATGCAGGAGAGCTACGGGGACATCGTGCGCTGGCTCTCGAAGCCCGGCGACGCGGAAAAGGAACTGAACGGCACGTATTGAACGGCATAAAAAAAGAGAACGCTCCCATCGCGAAGCGTCCTTTTTATTTGTCCCTGATCGTCCGGTCACCCGCCGTCCCGCGAGACCCAGCAGACGGCGGCCAGGATCGCCGCCGCGCCGCAGAGCTCCGCCGCGCCGAAGGTCATGCCCAGGAGCGCCACCGAGAAGAGGATGGACGAGAGCGGCTCCATGGAATTCAGGAGGCTCGCCTCGCCCGGCTCGATGTACGCCACGCTCGAAATATAGAGCGAGAACGCCGCCGCCGTGCCGAAGACCACCACGAAGGCGAGCGCCCCGTACGCGGAGAGGTCCCACTGGCCCGGCGGGGCCGCGAGAGACGCGAGCGGCGAGAGGAAGAGCCCGCCGATGAGCATGCCCCAGCCCACCACGAGAGACGACCGCCACCGCCGGATGAGTCCCTTCGGCTGCACCGTGTAGAACGCCGCGCCCGCCGCAGAGAGGAGCCCCCAGAAGAGCGCCTCCGGCGAGACGGCGAGCGTCCCCCATTCGCCGCGCGTCACGAGGAGCAGCACCCCGCCCACCGCGAGGACCAGCGCCGCCAGCACCCGCCCGGACGGCCGCGTCCGCTCCGAGAAAGCGGTCCACAGGATGACCAGGATCGGCATGGTGTACTGGAGGATGGTCGCCGTGGCGGCGTTGCTGAGCGCGATGGCCGCGAAATACGTGTACTGCACGCCCACCATGCCCAGCACGCCGAAGAGGAGCAGCATCAGCGCCTCATGGCGGCTCTTCCAGATGGAGAAGATGTCCCCGCCGCAGCGCAGGCCGTCCAGCCCGAGCAGCAGGATCCCCGCGCCGATCATGCGCGCCGCCGAGAGCCACTCCGGCGTGACGCCCCGGTCCTGCAGGAGGAACTGCCCGGCGATGCCCGACGCGCCCCACAGCACCGAACCGGCCACCGCGAGCGCCACGCCCTTTCCGTGTCCCGCCTTCATGCCCATCTCTCCTTCAGCACGGGGAACCACTGCGACAGGAACAGCCCCGTCATGGTGAGCACGATGCCCGCGCCCATGAGCGGCGTAATCGTCTCCCCGAGGACGACCACCGCGCAGGCCACCGTGATGACCGGGCTCGCGTAGATGTACGCCGACGTCTTCACCGCGCCGAGCGTCTTCACGCTGTACGTCCACGTGGCGAAGCACAGCGCCGACGCGCCCACACCGAGGAAGAGGAGGTTCCCCAGATTCACCGGGTCGGCCAGCCGCGCCAGCCCCCAGTGGAAATCGAACGCGTACAGCGCCGGCCCCATGAAGACGAGTCCCCAGAAAAAGATATGCCGCGTGGCCTCCGCCGACGGTTCGCCGAAGGCGGCGATCTTCCGCGTGAAGATGGAGTACACCGCCCACGTGAGCGCCCCCATCACCGCGAGGAAATCCCCGAAGGGATTCAGGTGCATCTCCTCCACGCTGCTGAACGAGATGAGCCCGATGCCCGCCGCCGCGCAGAAAAAGCCTGCCACGAACGACCACCCGATGCGCTTCGACCGGAGGAAGAGCCGCGCCGCGACCGCCGTCAGCATCGGCGCCGACGCCATGACCATGGCCACGTTCGACGCGTAGGTGTACGTGAGCGCAATATTTTCGAAGAGGAAATACAGCGTCACCCCGCAGAGCCCCGCCGCCATGTAGAGCCGCTCCTCCCGCCACCGGCGGAACCGCACCCGCGTGCGGCACACCAGCGACAGCACGAAGAACCCGATGAGGAACCGGGTGAACAGGATGTCGATGGGCGCATAATCCTCGAGGAGCACCTTCGTCGAGATGTACGTGGTGCCCCACACGAGGATCGTCGCCGCCGCCGCGAGATGGCCCGAAGCCGCGCTGCCTCCCTGCATAGTCTTTCCCCCTCTCTGCTGCTGTCTATTATAACAGACCCGCCCGGCGGCCGCCCCGGAGAAATCGGCCCGTTTCCCCCGTTTGCGGCTTGCATATCAGTAAGTCATTGTTTATAATGGCAAGTGTTAATTTCCCCAAAGGAGCGTATTGCAGTGATCGAGGCAATTTATCATAGAAGAAGCACCCGCCATTTCATCAAGAAGCAGATCCCGGCGGACGTGCTGGAGTCCATCCTTTCCGCGGGCATCAAGGCCCCCTCTGAAAAGAACCAGCAGCCCTGGCGCTTCGTGGTCGTGCAGGGCGCGGAGCGGCGGAACGTCATCCGCTGCATGAAGGAAGGCATCCGGAAGAACCGCGCGGGCGAAGGCATCTTCTCCAAGTACCCGCAGTTCATCCCCAGCGCCGTCTACACCACCCGCGTGCTCGAGCAGGCGCCGTGCCTCATCTTCGCGCTGAACGCGCTGGGCTACGCCCTCGACTATGAGAAAGACACCGCGGAAGCGCTGAAAGAATCCAGCGACATCCAGTCCGTAGCCGCCGCCATGCAGAACATGGCGCTCGCCGCGACCGACTGCGGCGTGGGCAGCCTCTGGACCTGCGACATCTACTTCGCGTACCACGAGCTGCAGGACTACCTCGGCGTGGAAGGCGAGCCGGTGGCCGCTCTCGCTCTCGGCTACACCGACAAGGAGATCCCCGCGACGCCCCGGAAGCCTCTCTCCGACGTGGTCACCTACAAAGGCGAGCCGCTCCCGGAAACGGAAGAATAAGCGCATACGAAAACAGCCCCCTTTCGAGAGGGCTGTTTTTTTGCGCCCGTTTCAGCCGCCGAAGGCGCGGCGGAACGCCGCCAGGTTGTACCGGCCCGCCACGTCCTCCGCGTACACCGCAAACGTGATCCGCCGGAAGAGCGACTGCCACCGCTCCTCGATGAGCACCGCGCGGAAATCTTCCGCCATGTCTGCCGCATCGTGTCCGAAGACCCCGCAGCCCCACGCGCCGAGCGTGAGCGACCGATACCCCATGCGGTGCGCCGCCGCCAGCAGGGCCCGCAGACGCCGCCGCACCGTCTCCCGCACCGCCGCCGGCGGCAGGCCCCGGGACGACGACGACAGGTCCGGCGCGGCGCACGTGAGGACCGCGCAGACCCGCGGCTCCGGGAGCAGCGCGTACCCCGCCTCCATGGGCGCGCGAAAGATCTCCGCATGCGGCGTGACGAGGAACGTGTCCGCCTCCGGCCCCCGCCGCGCCCGGTTCGCCGCGTACATCGGCGCGGCCGCCTCCGACGCGAGCGACGCGTAGAGCGTGCTCTCCCGGCAGAGGCACTCCTCCTGCGCCGCGCTCCCCGCGAGATACGCCCCGCCCGGCGTGTACGCGTCGGCGAAATTCAGCACCGCCTCCTCCGCATGGGCCATCGTGTCCCCGGAGACCACGCGGATCTCCGCCCGCGCCTCCGTGCGGGCCGCACCCTCCGCCGCAGTGAGCGCCCCGTGCCCCTCCTCGGGGAAAAGCACGCACGCCCGGATGCGCGGCGAGAACACATGGCGCACGCCGCCCGCCTCGTACCAGCCCTGCGCGATGAGCCGCTCATTCTCCGCCGCCACCGCCCGCAGCCGCCGCGTCCGCTCCGCTCTGTCCATAGCCGACTCCCTCCTTTTGAAAACAACTTCCCTTTCCTCCATTATACAGGAACCCCACCCCGCTGCCGGCTCCCGGCCGGAACGGAGCCTGTGATACAATAGGAACATCCTCCCACAGAAAGGAGGTGTTCTCCGTGGAGGACTTTTTAAACCTGATTTGGAGCCCGTTGCTTGCTCCCGTTTCAGCCGGCATGATCCTTGCGCTTTTCGAGCGCTGGCTCAATCACCGCTGAAGTCATAAAAGCAACAAAAAAGGACGAGTGGCAACTCGTCCTTTTTCGTTCCCCAAGGGGACTTTTTAAACCTTTGTGTTTTTATTATACCGCATCCCCTTCATTTTGCAAGCGCGGCCCCGCTCCTTATGCGGGAAAAATGGTTTGCGTGTAATGCCGGTCTGCACCGTCCGGAAAAACTTCCGGTACGCTCTCCCGTACCAGGTACAAAAAAACTGCGTACTCGACAAATTCCGTAAAAGTCGTATGCTGACAGAAGAAAATGATGACGGAAATGATTCTGCAAGGAGGACCCCATCATGACACCATCCATTCCCGCTTACGAAGCGCAGTACACTCCCGAAGAAAAAGCTCTCGCGGCACACATCATCGGCCTCGAAAAGGCTGCGCTCGACAAATGGTTCCAGGGCGACACGTCAGGATACCGCGCTCTCTGGTCGAAGACCAATTTCAGCTATTTCGACGGCGCGGCTCCGCACCGCATCGACTCGTACGAAGAAATCTGCCGCTTCCTCGACACCATCGAAGGCAAGCTCTTCGCCGACCATTACGACTTCTGCGCGCCCCGCGTGCAGTTCGGCGGCACGATGGCGCTCCTCACATACCAGCTCTACGCGAAGACGACGCTCCTCGACATGCAGTACAACTGCATCGAGCTGTACCGGAAGGAAGAGGACGGCGTATGGCGGGTCGTGCATTCCACGTGGTCTTTCATCCGCCCCATGGACATGGACTTCAGGAAAATCAAGGAAATCGTGTGACCCGTTTTTTACAGGCAGCCTCCGGGCTGCTTTTTTCGTGTGCAGAATGAGCGAAGCCCGAAGCAGAAGCGCAAAATTTACACGGATGGCAAATATGAAACCATTTCCCGGAAACGCGGGCATGCTGTGAGGGAAGGCGCGCTCCGCCTTTTTTCTTTCTTTTCTGTTCATGAAAGATTTCGCGAAGCATGTGGGGCCGCGGCAAATGAAACAGAAAGAAACGCGCAATCGATGCGCGCGAGAGCGTGCGGCATAAATCCTCCCCAGGCATGCGTTGAAGGTTCACGAAGAATACGGGTACGCTCCGGCATACTTCCCAGTCCGTATCGCCTATGAATCGCACACAATGGATCCAAACAAATGGAAATGTGCCTGCCGCCGCGCCGCTTGAAAACGAACAGGTCAGCACGGGTGCAGCTTCCCCGCCCATTGGAACGGAGGCCGGTACCCGAAGGGAGAAATTTTGGCTGGCAGCGTCAGCGGTCGGCCTGTTTGAGCGAGCGCAGGGAGCAAGCTCTCCGGAGGGTAGTGACCAGCCAAAATTTCAGGCCGCAGTGACTGGGCGGCGGTTTCTTCCTTTGCGCACTTTCCCTTCTTTTGCGGAAAAGAAGGAAAGTGCGCGGCCACGGCGCTCGTACTCCCAAAATGGAAATCGTGGAATATTTCGGACACGTACGGATAGATGCTGCGGGTCCGCAGAATGATGAGAAGCAACTTACTACGCCGCGATGCGGGCCCTCACCGTATGCAGAAAAAACGGTTCCATTTCCCCACGCAAAAAGCCCGGCACAGGCCGGGCCTTTTCGGAAACATTATTTCAATACGCTCGGAAGCCAGGTGGCGATTTCCGGGAAGAAGCAGAGGATGAGGATCTCGAGGGCCATCATGCAGCCGAAGGGCACGACGCCGCGGATGATGTCGGTCATCTTGCTGTCCGGGCTGACGCCCTGCAGGACGAAGAGGTTCATGCCGACGGGCGGCGTGATGAGGGCGAGCTCCAGATTGAGGAGCATCACCACGTTGAACCAGATCGGGTCGAAGCCCAGCCGCATGATGAGCGGGAAGAGGATCGGCAGGGTGATGAAGATGATGGAAATGGACTCGAGGATGCACCCCAGGAAGAGGAGCAGGATATTGATGGCCACGAAGACCGCCCATTTGCCGAGCTCGAGGCCGGCCACCCAGTTCGTGAGGGCCTGCGGCGCGTCGAGGATGGTGAGGACGAAGCCGAAGAGGCTCGCGCCGATCATGATGGCAAAGATCATGCAGCTCGTCTGGACGGTGTCGTTCAGGATGCCGGGCAGATCTTTCGGTTTCAGCGTCTTGTACACGAAGAAGGTGATGAAGAGGCTGTACACGGTGCCCACGCCCGCCGCTTCGGTGGGGGTGAAGGCGCCGGTATAGATGCCGCCCACGACGATGATCGGGAGCAGCAGGCCCCAGATGGACTGGCGCAGCGCGGAGAGGCGCTCATGCCACGGCGCGGCGGCGTGCCGTTCCAGATTCCGCGAGGAGTAGACCACCACGCAGATGAAGAGGAACATGAGGAGCACGCCCGGTACGACGCCGGACATGAAGAGCTTGCCCACCGATTCGTCCGTGATGGCCCCGTAGAGGATCATCGGGATGGACGGCGGGATGAGGATGCCCAGCGTCCCGCCGGCGGCGACGGTGCCGAGGACGAGACGGCGGTCATAGCCGCGGGAGAGCATTTCCGGGATAGCGATGGAGCCGATGGTGACGGCGCACGCCACGGACGAGCCGGTGATGGCCGCGAAGATGGCGCAGGCGATGACCGTGGCCACGCCGAGGCCGCCCGGCAGATGGCAGAGCCATTTATTGGCCAGCTCGAAGAGGTCATTGCCCACCTTGCCGGTGAGGAGCACCTGGCTCATGAGGATGTAGAGCGGCACGGAGACGAGGACGAAGTCGTCCAGCGACTTGTACCCGATGATGGGGAGCTGCGCGAGCGCCCCTTCGCCGCCGAGGAAGAGCACCATGCCGGCGACGCCGCCGAGCCCGAGGGAAAAGGCCACGGGGAGGCCCGAGAAGAGCAGCACCAGAAGGAGGATGGTAAATAACGCGAGCATTTATTTTTCCTCCTTTTCTTCATACTGGCCGGTGGTCATCTTGTGGAAATCGTGAAGGATCGTCCCGAAGATCTGGAGCGCGAGGATGGCCAGCCCGATGGGCATGGAAATCTGCGGGATCCACAGGGGCGTCGAAAGCGTCGTGGGCGCGCGGTTGTCAAAGGCGATGGAGAGCATGGTCATGGCCCAGCCTTCCACGACGAAGACATAGCTGTAGTAGAGCGCGAGGATGCACGTGACGAACTCCACCCAGCAGCGCACCTTCGGAGAGAAGTGCATGATGAGGATGTCCACCTGGATGTGCTTCCCGCCGGCGTAGGTGACGCCCATGCCGAGGAAGCCTGCGATGATGACGGCGTACGTGGAGAGCTCCGTCACCCACTCGGTGGGAGAATTGAAGACGCCGCGGGCGATGATCTCATAGACGATCATGAAGCCCACCGCCAGGACGAGCGCCCCGGCGATGACGCCGGCGAGCTTCGTCACGAGCGCCACGGCCCGGTCGTAAGTACGGATGAAGGATGTCAAAGGATCACACTTTCTGTTTCAATCAGGAAATCACTGCTTCGTGCAGATATCGACCAGTTCTTTGCCCAGGTCGCCGGTCTCTGCGATGAACTGATCCCACACGGGACGGGTGGCCGCCTGCCAGGCCGGGAGTTCGCTCTCCGGCACGACGTAAACTTCCATGCCCTTCGCCTTCAGATCGTCCAGCGCTTTCAGGTCTTCGGCCTTCGCGTTGTCGCGGATGGACTGCTGCACTTCCTTGCACGCTTCGTCCAGCGCTTTCTTCTGGTTGTCGGAGAGCTTGTCGTAGGACTTCTGGCTCATGGCGACGATGAATTCCGGAGACGCGTGGTTCGTGACGGTCATGTATTTCAGCACTTCGTACATCTTGCGGTCGCGCATGGCCGTGGTGCCGGAGGTCTGGCCGTCGATGGTGCCGCGCTGGATGCCCATGTACACTTCGCTGGATCCCATGGTGACAGAGGACGCGCCGAGGGCATTGATGGTCTCGGAGGAGAATTTGCTGTAGCCGCGGATCTTCATGCCCTGGAAATCTTCCGGCTTCGTGATGAGCTTGCCGTTATTGGCGAACTGGACGAATCCGTAGTCGGCCCAGATGAGCGGGCGCACGCCTTTCTTCTCCAGCTCCGCGCCGAGCTTTTCGCCGAGGCCGCTGTCGATGGCCTGATCGACCTTCTCATAGCTCGGGAAGAGGAAAGGCACGTCGAAGACGTCCATCGCCGGAACGATCGATGCCCAGCGGCCCACCGTATTCAGCCCCATGTCGATGCCGCCGGAGATGAGGGCGTCGTTCATGTTCTTGTCGTTGAAGAGCTGGCCTGCAGGATAGATATTGATGGTGATGGTGCCGCCGGATTTCTCCGCCGCTTTCGTCTTCAGCTGTTCCATCGCCTGCACCAGCGGATGGCTCGTGGGGAGCGCCGCCGCCAGTTTCAGCGTCACCGCCTGATCGCCGCCGGCGGATTTCGCCGGAGCCTTGTCGCCGCTGCCGCCGCAGCCCGCCATCGCCAGCACCACTGCCGCTGCCAGTGCGGCTGCCGTCATCTTTTTCATCATCTTCATGGGGATCATCCTTTCTTTCTCCGGGGCCCTGCCCCGGTCTCACTTACTTATATTTCTCATCCAGCTCGTTGTAGGTGTCGAGGCCGATGAAATGATTGAAATCGCTGAAATGCATCATCTTGTCTTCCACATTGCGCGTATTGCCGTCCGTGCGGAGCGCGTGCATCACGTCGGAGAAGGCTTTCGTGATGGCGTACACCGCGGTGCACGGCCAGAAGACGATGTCGAAGCCCATCTCCTCCAGATCCTTCGCGGTGAGGTTCGGCGTGCGGCCGCCCTCGATCATATTCGCCACGAGGATCGTGTCGGGGAAGCTCTTCCCGATCTTCTCCAGCTCCTCCACGCTCTGCGGCGCTTCGATGAAGAGCGCGTCCGCCCCGCTGTCGAGGTAGAGCTTGCCCCGCTCGATGGCGGCGTCGATGCCGTACACCGCCCGGCTGTCCGTGCGGGCGATGAGGAGCGTCGAGTCGTGCAGTTTGTCATCCGCCACGGCACGCAGCTTCTTCGCGTGGAGCTCCGCGTCCACCACCTGCTTGCCGGCCATGTGCCCGCAGCGCTTCGGCCATACCTGGTCTTCGAGAAGCACCGCCGCCGCGCCGGCCCATTCAAATTCGCGGAACGTCCGGCGGGCGCACATGGCGTTGCCGTAGCCCGTGTCGCCGTCGGCCACCACCGGCACGTCCACCGCGCGGGTGATGGTGCGGAGCGCGTCCCGCATCTCCGTCATGGAGAGATAGCCCACGTCCGGCTGTCCCAGACGGGACGCGGAGACCGCGTAGCCCCCCATGACCAGTCCGTCGAATCCCTGCGCCACGGCGATCTTTGCCGTCAGCGCGTCATAAATGCCCGGAAGGACGAGGATCTCGTCCTTCGATAGTCGCTCTCTCAGTTTTTCTCCAGCTTCCATGATTGCCTCCATTCTGGATGTATGGCACGGGCTCGCCCATGCGGTCCAATTTCTTCTATAACAAAACGCCCCTGCCGGTTTCACTTCCGGCAGGGGCGTAGTTACGCGGTACCACCCTGCATTGTACTCAAAGCCCGTAACGCAGGCCTGCGCTCTTCCTACTCCGTTCAGAAAAGGACTCCCGGGCGAGGACATGCAAATTTGACTCTGCCGCTTTCCACCGCCCAGCGACTCTCTGCAATGCGCCTTTGCATGGCTCCCGTTCATCATCATGAGGGGATGTCGATTTGAAATATGCATTCAGTATAACAACATCCCCCCGGCGCTGTCAATACGATTTTTGCACTTTTCTCATCCATTCATGCGAAATCCGCGCCGCGTCTATCCATCAGTTTTCCTTATAGGCCCTGTCGGAAATCCAGATTGATTCGCCGGCGATCCATCCGCTACAATGCAGACAAATCGGTATTCCCTCTGTTTCCGGAAAGGAGCTGCCCATGAAAAAAAGAACCGCCTTCCTGCTGCTCGGCCTCGCCGCCGCCCTCGTCCTCACGCCTCCGGCGGCGCGCGCCGCCGATCCTCTTCCCGGCTCCGTCCCCAGTGAAGCCGTCACCGTCACGCCCGTCCCGGCCGGCACCGGCGTCACCGTGCGGAAGGTCTCTTTCCTGCGGAGCAACCACATCGTCCTCGCGGGCAACCTGTTCCTCCCGCCGGATTTCGATCCCGCGAAAAAATATCCCGCGATCCTCTCCGTCCATCCCGCCGGCAGCGTGAAAGAACAGTCTTCCGGCCTGTACGCCTTCCTCCTTGCCGGGCGCGGCTTCGTGACGCTCGCTTTCGACTCCACCTACGCCGGCGAGAGCGGCGGGGAGCCGTACGCCTCGGAAATGCCCTGGGATCGCATCGAGGACATCCGCTATGCCATCGACTATCTGGATACGCTCTCCTTTGTCGATCCTCACCGCATCGGCGCGCTCGGCCTCTGCGCCGGCGGCGGCTACGTCATCGGCGCGGCGCCCACGGAACGGCGCATCCGCGCGGTGGCCGGCGTCTCGGCCGCGGACATCGGCGCGGCGAACCGGGAGAGCTGGCTCGGCGGCCGGCCGATCGCCGAACAGATCCGCATCCTCGAAGACGTGGCGGAACAGCGGATCAGGGAAGCGCAGGGCGCGCCGCTCCGCATGCTCTACATGTGCCCCGAGCCGGATGCGCACACCGCGCCGTCTTTCCGCGAAGGCTATGAATATTACCGCACCGCGCGGGCGTACCACCCCCGCGCGGACAACCGCTTCCTCTACCGCAGCCAGGCTTCGAAGATGGCGTACTCCGCCATCGAAAACAGCGCGCTCCTCACACAGCCGGTCCTCCTCATCGCAGGAAGCCGCGCCGATTCGAAATGGCAGACCGACCGCTTCTACGCCGCGCTCCCCGAAGGGCACAAGGAAGTCTATATCATTCCCGGCGCGTCTCACATCGACATGTATGACAAGCCGCAGTACGTTGCGCCCGCGGTGGACAAGCTCGCCGATTTCTTCACGAAGTCGCTCGCGGCGGAATAACAACGGATTTTGTTTTTCGGCCCGGCCCTGTGCCGGGCTTTTTCTGCCTCTGCGCCGTCTGCCGGCCGCGGACCCGCACCGCCAAATCTCCCACGCAAAAAGACTCCCGTGAAGGGAGCCTTTTCTTTTGAAGAAATCAGAACTTGTAGTTCAGTGCAATTTCCCATGCATCGTCAAGGTCCTGATCCGCATGGTCGGGATCGTAAGCGAATGCATATTCACCGCGGATGTACATGTTTTCCATGATCGCTACGTCAGCCGTCGCGAGCCAGAAGTTGCTGCTGCGTTCGAACATGGTGCCGTCGATGTCGAGGCCGCTCATGTTGTGATGATACAGGCCTTCTTCCACATCGTAGTAGGCCACGTCGATGTCAAAGGTGCCCGGCTTCTGGAGATCCATCGCGCCGTAGCCGAGACCCACAGCCCAGATCTGCGGATCGCCCTGCGCTTCGGTGTCTTTGTAGTAGTCGCCGAAGATGCGGAAATCGCTGATCGGAACGAGGAGATTCACGCCCCAGACAGAGGATTCACCTTTCTTCGTAGCGGTATAGCTGTCATCCGTCCATTCTTTGAAGCTGGAGGTGGTGTAGTAATCTACGCCCAGTTTCGCAAAGCCGAAGTTGGCTTTTGCCTGTGCGTAGAACGCTTCCGCATCGCCGAATTCATCACCGCCAATTAAAGCTTCCTCAACTTCACCTTCATAATCACCGGTTGCATCATGGAAGCGGCCGAAGCCGAAGTTCAGGGAGTAGTCGTCGTTGAACTTGATCTGCGCTTCCGCACCGTCGAAAGCGTTGCCATAGAGCCAGGTAGCCTGCGTGCCCATGTCGACTTCATAGCGGCCCATGGTCAGACCCACATGGTCGCCGAAGTCATGGTGCACATAGATGCGGTCCATGGAGACGTCGCCGTTGCTGTCGCCTTTCATGTCGACATTGCCGGAGGTCAGACGGCCGAAGACGTAGGTGCTGTCATTGACCTGCCCCTTCATGTTGATGCGGACACGGCCCTGCCAGTTGTCGGTGCCATCCGGATTCGCTTTATAACGCATGCGGGCATCGCCGCTCCAGGAGATGTTGCCGACTTTCTTTTCGAGGTTGGACACGCGTACGCCGAGGCTGTCCAGTTCGTCTGCGTATTCTGCAGCCAGTTTGTCGATCGTAGCGCGCTGTTCTGCATTGTACTGATCTTCTTTCGCCATCAGGCGGGCCACGATCTGTGCCATTTCATAGCGGGTGATGTTCGTCTGGCCTTTGAACGTGCCGTCCGGATACCCTTCTACGATGCCCTGATCAGACAGATCGGACACTGCCTGATACGCCCAGTCGGACGTGGACACATCGGAAAACGGATTGGCTGCGTAGGCGGATGCGCCCGCAGCGAGAGCAGCGACGGCTGCCATTGCGAGAATTTTTTTCATGTTTCTTCGCTCCTTTGGTATTTTACCTTTCATTCGTGGGAGCGTCCGCGGACCCTTCTGCAAGAGTGGCCTTGTTTCCTCTGCGCCGTTTCCGCTTCCATTCCCTGCTCATACAGGAAAGGCATCTGTCCCATACATGCGGGGCATCTGTAAAAGCTGTGTCTATGATATCAAGTTCACGTCAAGCCCGTCAAGCCGTTTTCTGCATAACTATGCATAGATTCTGCGCATGGCATCCATTCCCATGGCACATGCGCGGGGCGATTCATGCGTCCGCCGCATAGTAAGGCCCGCTGCCCCGCGCCCTGTCCCGTCCGGCTTCCATGCCCGGTCCGTATGTGCCGCCTCGAAGAGGCACCGCCGGCTCAGCGATTCGGCCGTTCTCCGGCACTGCCGGCTTCCGCAGCGAGCCACAGGTTCCGGAAGAGCGGCGCGCCGTCTGCCAGGGAAAGCGGGCCGCACCACGCCGCCCCGCCGATGCGCCGGCCGTCCCGATCCCACACGTCGGTCAGCTTCTTGTCCAGCCGGTACGTGCGGGTCTCTCCGTCCGCCGTGAGGCGCGCGTCATAGCGCTGGATATTAGATACGAGCGTCCCGCGCCGGTAGTCCGCCGGACCGGGCCGGTACTTGTACACCGCCGCGTACAGGGTACCGGAGAAGGCCGCCCCGCCGGACTGCGATGCGCGGCGGACGGTCGTCATGTCCGCGTACACCGTCTCCGCTTCGTCGGCATAAAGCACGCGGTACCGTCCGGGCGACGCGAGAAGTTCTTCCATCGTCATGGCAGAGGCCGCGGCCGGGAGGCACGCGGCGCATAGGAGGCAGAAAAGCGCGATGTGTTTCATGGGGAGGTCTCCTTTCTTTACGAACCCGCGGCACGGCGGAACGGCGCCGGCCCGGCGGTGCATAAAAAATCAGCGCTCCCCGGAGGAAACGCCGATTCATTTTTACCTGTTATTTACTTTCCTCTTCGTGCCGGATGGCTGCTTCCACGAAACCGCGGAAGAGCGGATGCGGACGGGTCGGGCGGGATTTGAATTCCGGATGGGCCTGCGTCGCTTCGAAGAAGGGATGGTCCGGGAGCTCGATCATTTCCACGAGGCGGTCGTCCGGGCTGGTGCCGGCGATGACGAGGCCTTTATCCACCATGGCCTGACGGAATTCGTTGTTCACTTCGTATCTGTGGCGGTGGCGTTCATAGACGATCTCCCGGCCGCCGTAGAGCTCTCTCGCCTTCGTGCCCGCGGCGAGCTTGCACGGATAGAGGCCGAGGCGCATGGTGCCGCCCTTGTCCGTGATGTCTTCCTGATCGGGCATGAGGTCGATCACCGGGTACCGGCAGTCCGGCGCGATCTCGCTGGAATTGGCGTCGGTCATGCCGCACACGTGGCGGGCAAACTCGATGACCGCGCACTGCATCCCGAGGCAGAGGCCGAGGAAGGGTACCTTGTGTTCCCGCGCCCAGCGGATGGAGGCGATCTTGCCCTCGATGCCGCGGGAGCCGAAGCCGCCGGGGACGATGATGCCGCCCACGCCGGCGAAGACTTCATCCAGCGTATCCAGATGGTCTTCCAGTTCTTCCGAATTCACCCAGTGGATCTTGATTTTCGTACCGAAGGCAAAGCCCGCGTGGGAGAGCGCTTCCGCCACGGAGAGGTACGCGTCGTGGAGCTCCACGTACTTGCCTACGAGAGCGATGTCCACCTGCTTCTCTGCGCTGAGGATGCGGTCCACCATGCCTTTCCATTCGGTCATGTCGCACGGGCGGTCTTCGAGGCCGAGTTTTTCCAGGACGATGCGGTCGAGTCCTTCTTCCTGGAGGAGGAGCGGCACTTCGTAGATGGTGCTGCACGTCATGTTCGAGATGACCGCTTCCGCGTCCACGTCACAGAAGAGGGCGATCTTCCGCTTCATGTCGTCGGAGATCTCCTTTTCCGTGCGGCACACGATGATGTCCGGCTGGATACCGGCGTGCTCGAAGGCGAAGAATTTACCGGTACGGGCAAAGCCAGCCTGCACTTCATCGACGATCAGCAGAATGCCATGCTCTTCGGTCACTTTGCGGATGCGCTGCAGCCACTCGACCGGCGCCGGGTTCACGCCGCCTTCACCCTGCACAGCTTCGAGGATCACCGCCGCCGGTTTACGGACGCCGCTCTCCACGTCGTTGATCAGGTTTTCGAAGTAGTAGGTCAGGGCTTTCACGCCGGCTTCGCCGCCGATGCCCAGCGGGCAACGATACAGGTGCGGGTAAGGCATGAACTGGACTTCCGGCATCATGCCGTTAACCGCCGCTTTCGGCGACAGGTTGCCAGTGACGGACAGCGCGCCATGGGTCATCCCGTGATAGCCGCCGGAGAAGCTGATCACCGCCGTACGGCCAGTGTATTTTTTCGCCAGTTTCAGCGCGGCTTCCACGGCGTCAGCGCCGGAAGGACCGGTGAACTGCAGGCAATACTCTTTCCCTTCGCCCGGCAGGCAAGAGAGCAGGTATTCGGAGAAACGATCTTTTAACGGGGTAGTCAGATCGAGGGTATGTAACGGCAAGCCGCTGGTAATGACACTTTGGATGCTCTGCAATACATCAGGGTGGTTGTGGCCCAGAGCGAGAGTACCGGCGCCCGCGAGGCAGTCCAGGTACTGTTTGTTATCCGCATCCGTCAGCCACACGCCTTCAGCTTTAGTGATAGCCAGCGGTAACTTACGCGGGTAACTCCTGACATTCGATTCGAATTCGGCCTGACGGGCCAAAAAGGTTTCGTTGTTTGCGTCTAATAAATCGGCACGTAAAGTATCAATACGGACTTTATCCGTCATCATATCACTCCCACAACCAGCATTGCGGTTGAACGCTGGTTGAATAATTGGTCTAAGGAATTGAATTGGCATTCATAAAGCGCGCACAATATATGGCTTTTTAAATCCGCATTCAACGTTTTATTGATTGCGCTATTTTGACGTTATTCTTACCGGGGCAATAATTAACGTAACCTGCTGAATTATAATAGAACAACTGCGTGTCACGATAACCCTTTAAAGTGTAATTATTAGTGAGAAAGTCTCTATATTTTTATTGCCGCTGCGTTAAAACGCTGACGGAATGCCTTCCGTCAGCGATAGCAAGTCTCAATGCAGTTCCACCGCATAATTTGTTAAAGGTGTGACTTTTTTCACCAACTTATTGTTATATAAAAACTGTTCATAAGCTTCGTAGCGCGGTTTATCCAGCGCCGCCGGATCGGTGGCGAACAGCGGCACGGTTTGCAGCCACGCCTGGTGGTTGAGTTCGGTTTTCAGCTCCGGGTGGGCGGCGGCAAACGCCTCCCAGCTTTCCTGCGGATGGGCGCGCAGATAGCTCACCCCGGCCTGCAGGGCGGTGAGGAATTTACGGATCTTGGCCTCATGAATCGCGTCGCGATGGGCGACAATCACCAGCTCGTCATAGGCCGGCACGCCGTAATCTTCGACGTTCATCACTACCGGCGTTTTGCCCTGCAGCTTCAGCTCCTGTGCTTCTATATTACGGTAGCCGCCGATGACCGCGTCCACCTGGCCCGCCAGCAGGGCGCTGGTCAGCTGGAAATTGACGTTAACCAGTTTGATACTGGCCGGATCGATCCCCGCGTGTTGCGCCATGGTCGACAGGGTGGCCTGCTCAATGCCGCTGACCGAATAGCCCACCTTCTTACCTTGCAGATCTGCCGGAGTTTTGATCTGCTTGTTGAGAGCGATCACCGTGTTCAGCGGCGAGTTAATCAGGGTCCCGACGCGCACCAGCGGTAACCCTTCGTCAGCGAAGAAGTGCACCTGCGGCTGGTAGGTGATGGCCAGATCCGCCTGACGGGCGGCCACCATGCGGGGAGGCAGCGCGGGATCGGAGGGAGGGACAATCTTGACGTCCAGCCCCTGAGCCTTAAAGGCGCCGATCTGCTCGGCCACCATAATCGGCGCATGGTCGGGGTTAATGTACCAGTCCAGCACCAGCGTCAGCGGTTCATTGGCCAGCGCGTGGCCGCTGACCAGGGCCGTCAGGGTTGCCCCGGCGAAAAGCGACTTTTTCATCTGTTTTCCTTTATTACTTCATCTTTATTCCGGTGACCAGTCGATCAGCCGGTGTAGCAGGGTATCTACCGCCAGCCACAGCAGGAGGGTCAGTAGCACTAAAATAAACAGCGCGGCGAAGCAGATATCGGTTTGCAGCCGCGCATTGGCATTGAGCATGACGTAGCCCAGCCCCTCAGCGGAGCCGACCCATTCGCCGATAATCGCGCCGATGGGCGCCACCGCCGCCGCCATCCGCAGGCCCGAGCCCAGCGCAGGCAGGGCAGCCATCAGGCGGACATGCCGCAGCTGAGCGCCGAAGGAGGCGTTCATGCTGCGCGCCAGATCGAGATACTCCTGGTTGACCCGTCGCAAGCCATCAAAGAAGGCGGAAGTCACCGGAAAGAAAATCACCAGCACGGCCATTGCCACTTTGGCGCTCATGCCAAAGCCCAGCCACAGCACCAGCAGCGGGGCGAGGGCAAAGACCGGGATCGCCTGACTGGTGAGGACCAGCGGCATCAGCCAGCGCTGCAGACGCGGAGAGAGGATCATACCCAGCGCCAGGGTGACGCCGAGCGTCACGCCCAGCGCCAGGCCGCTCAGGATCTCACTGAGCGTGATAAGCGTGTGCCAGCCGAGATAGGCGCGATTAACCCACAGCGCCTCGGCGACCGCCATCGGGGAGGGTAAAAGAAAGTGAGGAATGCCGCTGCGGCTGGCCAGACCCCAGAGGATCATCAACCCGCAGAACACCATGCTGCCCCGCCAGAGACGTCCGGTCATGGATGAGCCCTCATCAGTTGCTGCAGCAGGGCGGCCTGGCTGTTCAAGAGATCGGGCGCGTCCGGCGCGCGCGGAGGTGTGCCGGCGAGGTGATGGCTGTCATCGATGTCGCCGTCGGCCGCCGAGAGGACCAGCAGGCGGTGGCTCAGCCGGCAGGCCTCCTGCGGATCGTGGGTGATCAGCACCACCGTGCGACCAGCCAGCAGGGTGGCTGCCAGAGTTTGAATGCGCGTGCGGGTGAGGGTATCCAGCGCCGAGAAAGGCTCATCCATCAGCACGATGGGGCGATCCTCATACAGGGTGCGGGCCAGCGCGGCGCGCTGACGCATGCCGCCGGAGAGGGTTGCCGGCCGGGCGTCGGCGCAGGACGAGAGCTCAACCTGATCAAGCAGGGCGGCGACCCGGGCACGATCGACTTTTTCACCGCGCAGCCGCGCGCCGAGGGCGACGTTGTCCCGGACGCTCAGCCAGGGGTAGAGCAGATCTTTCTGCCCCATCCACGCCAGACGGCCCTGAATAGGCTGCCCATCGCTGGCGACCACTTCTCCCCGGGTGGCGGGCGCCAGACCGGCCATCACCCGCAGCAGGCTGGTTTTGCCGGCGCCGCTGGCGCCGAGGAGCGACACCCACTGCCCGCCGGGGACCGTAAACGACAGGTTGTCGAACAACCGACGGTCGCCGAAATGCAGGCTCAGGCCACGGACCTCAATACCCGGCGCCGTCACGCCCGGGTCTCCGCCGTCGCGTTGAGGCCCATCTGCCAGAACTGCGCCTCAAGGCGGGTGGCAGTGGTGAAAATCTCGCTCAGCTCAGTGATCCGGGCCTCGCTCCCGCGCTGCTGCCACACCGTTTCCAGCAGCGCCAGCGCGGCGTTGACGCCGTGCAGATAGCCTTCATCGCCATAGTTGCGGATCCACGAGGCGTAGGGGTTATCGTCCAGTCGGGTGGCGGGATGCTGCAGCAGGCCGAGACCGATTTCCGCATAACCGGCCACGCAGGGCATCAGCGCGACCAGCAGATCCAGCGCGTCACCCGAGTGGCCAATATCCAGCACGTAGCGGGTATAGTTAATGGTTTCCGGCGCTTCAGGCTGGGTAGCCATCTCCTGCTCGCTAATGCCCCACTGAGCGCAGTAACCGACGTGCAGCGGCAGTTCGTTGAGGATGGCGTTCATTGAGGCGGCCGCGGCCCGCATCTCCGGCAGCGTGCGCAGTTTACTCACCAGCAGCGCATAGCTGCGGGCAAAGTGGATCAGAAACAGATAATCCTGGGTCAGGTAGCGACGAAATGCGCTTTCCGCCAGGGTGCCCTCGGCAAGCTGCTGGACGAAAGGATGCGCCACATAGTGCTGCCAGTCAGCGGCGGCCAGCTGGCGTAAACGGCCATAAAGACCATGGCTAAACGCGGGAATTATCACAGGACCTCCAGATATTCAGGGGAGATCCGGGCGTGCAGGGGTGTGAACAGGCAATGGCGGTAATGCAGGCAAAATTGCCGACCCGTCCCTTCGCTGGCATGACCCAGATCAGGTTCAAAGGGTTCGGCTTGCGCCATCTCAGCCCTCACGGGACACCCCTCGGTAGCGCTATGTTATACGATATTCACCTTTTGAATACAATCACCGCGCTGCCCTGTATCGCGATGGCATTTTTCTGTGATAGCCAGCACTTTTTCGTTTAAAAATACCCGAAAAACAGGCGGCTGCGCGTTGGTGAGCATTATTCTCATACGTTATATTTTCATTACCCCGTCGCGTTAATACTGTTCGTGAGGCGTGTCGTGCGTCCCCAAAGCCCCGGAGTAAGCATGAAATTCCTGTTGTCCGCACTGGCGGTCGCGGGCCATTAATCAGTCATTCATCCACCATGATAACCCTTTGATGTCCCTATTTCGCGCTACCGCTATCAGGGCGACGACGTGGTCACGGCGCAAACCTCCCTGGGCCTTCACCCCGCGCTGGATCCTGCAGGGATTCGTTGGCGCGGGGTGCGCGGCGCGCACGCCAGCGGAACAGTCAGAGGTGGCATGGGGGGCCGGTTTTCGTTACCTGATTGCACGGCAGTACGGTTTGCGTACCGGGATTGACGTGGCGTTCAGTGAGCATGAGCAGGCGGTCTATTGCAATGTCGGTTCGGGTTTATAACTACACATGAGAATAACAATGAGAGCATCCGGAACGGTGTTAACGCTGCTGTTGGCGGCCTGTGGCGCGTCGGCCGCGGAGCAGAGCGAGAGCGACAGCTATTTTCCGATATGGGGAGATGAGGCACGCGCCCGGGGGTATTCGATCCCGTTACCCTACGGCGTCAACCTGAGCTATATGAATATCCGTCAGGATATCATGGTCGACAGTATTACCTTTTCCGGGCTTAAGCTGGGCAACCATCCCATTCCCAGCGATATGTTCGCCATCGATGCCGGGCACACCCGCGAGAAGAGCAAAACCGAAAACCTGCGCCTCGATATGTGGGTCTTTCCGTTTCTCAACGTTTACGGGCTGGTGGGGCATACCCGCGGGTCGTCTGTCTCCCAGGTCTCCGTGGATTCGGATCCTTCGCAGTTTCGCGGTCTGGATCGGGTGATCGCCGGCGCGGTTCACCAGCTTTATCAGAGCGGAAAACTGCAGAATATTGATTTTACGCTTGATTTCAAAGGAACCACCTGGGGAACCGGCTTTACGCTCGCCGGGGGATACGGCAACTGGTTCGGGTTAGTAGACACTAACTACACCCGTACCGATTTCGATATTCTCGACGGCAGCATCTCGGCGGTCACCGTCTCGCCGCGCGTCGGCTACCGCTTCAGTTTTCAGGGGATCGACGGGCCGTCCCACCTCAGCCTGTGGGTCGGGAGCATGTATCAGGACGTGCAGCAGGAGTTTAAAGGCGATCTG
>ERZ826016.159-NODE-159-length-84392-cov-14.553174_pt1 | contig 84392 bp, 84 predicted proteins | sample MGYA00519872_ERZ826016 | MGnify/ENA primary metagenome ERZ826016 (study PRJEB31778, sample SAMEA3449218) | human gut metagenome | biome: human gut; feature: human-associated habitat; material: faeces | place: United Kingdom | collected 2010/2012 ... | reverse complement strand
GGCTGCGGTGTAATCGGCTGCTGTGGAACCGGCTGCTGTGGAACAGGCTGCGGTGTTGTCTTAGAAGCTGCTGTCTTTGAAGATGGAGATTTTTTTGACGGCTTAGGAGATTTCTTTTCAGGAACTTTTGATGGCTTAGCTTCTTCCGTTGGCTCAATCTCTTCTTTTGGCTCGGCTTCATTTGTTGGTTCTTCCTTTTCTGCAGATTCAGTTTCTGGATCTTTCTGATCTGATTGCTCCTGCGATATCTCTTTTATTTCCTCTTTTGGCTCCTCTGTATCTGTTTCTGTTAACCAATAATATGCCGCTGTTACATCCTGATCATTGACAGATTTATTTTCTCCGGCCATGATGCAATACTGCGTACAACCGATTGGAATCTGATAATAGCAGTACAGGTTTCGGATCCAGTCGCCATCTTTTTCTGCCTTATATGTCATATCATAGGTTCTACCGGATATAATGTTATCTTTATAGACAAGGCTTTTGCCATCTACACCGCATAGCGTAATATTTACATATCCATCCTGCGCATTGTCACAATATACATAGTTGAGGTCATATTGTATAACTTCCCACATATACTCATTTTCACATGGATTATATTCATATTGTTTGGTAGTTTCGCAGAAATCTTTAATGATTGCTTCTGCATCGGTGCCTCTATATACTTCTTTAGGACAGATAATTGCATCTTCATATCTTGTAGTTTGATCGTTAAATATACTAAGAAGACCGTTATCTCCTATGGAGAGCATATTGTAAGGAGAGGATGTATAAGCCATTTCCCCATTTTTATTTACAATCTCCTTCTGATTATTCAGATTTAAGGAATCTGCATCACTTCCTGTATTTCCTTCTTTTATCTCTACCGCATTTTTATCACTGTTACCGCTTATAGATACTGCATATATCTGATCGCTACCAGCTGTTTCGTCCGTAAGGGAAAATGAGTTTATGATTGTATCGATCCCTTGGGAGGCTGCTTTGGATATGTCATCGTATTTCTGCCCCGGAACGCCTACAAATAACGACCATTCCTCTCCGGATTTTTCTATATTTATAAGTTCTCCGCAGTAATCCCCATATGTTGTTTTATTTATGGAAACACTGGCGGCTACTTTTGTGACTGTTACATCATTTTCTGTTTTACAGTCAAAATCATCTGTTCCCTTATCGAACCAAATATTTAGCAGATCAGAATTTTTAAGAGCCTGCTGTTTATCTTCGGCTGTATTTATATGAAAGGAAGTGCCTTTTTGTGCTGCGACCACAAGGGATGACATATTAAAAAGCAGATATTTATCTGATCCATTTGAATATGAATAAAATTGATTTTTTTCAAAGTTAACACTATCTGAAATTTCCACAACGGCTGTTGCCCGGTCAATAAATTCAGAATTGATATAGAAGGACGTTCCATCTACTTCTCTGACCTGAGTATATCCTTTCAGATTTTCATTGTCTTTTTTATTATTCCGTCCATTAACAAGTACAATAACAGCAAGTATTATACAAATAATTATAGTAAGTGATAAAATATAGTTCTTTTTCATAAAATTACCTCCGAAAGTATTAGTTATAGTTATATTATAACGAAAATCAATAGATAAGGCAATAAAAGTAAAAAAAAAACAGCCTGCCACAAGTGGCAGACTGAAAAAATAATTTTTTATAAGATAGGCGTTAAAGGCGTGCTGCAATTATCTTCCTTATCAATCAGGTTGATATGAAGAAGATCTGCTGCTGTTTTGACGCAAGCTGTATCCCAAAGTGGGGAGCAAGCATCTTCCTGTAACTGCCTTGCTTTTCTTGCTACCTTTTCAGCTTCCGAAACAGAAACGTTATAGGTTTCAAGAATATAGTCTTGTGTCTGGCTTATAAGGTAATAATTACTGATGGCTTCGAGTTTTAATACATCGAGATGTATTCCATCAATATCATATCCTTTTTCAGACATTGTTTTGACATCTTCTTTCATCTGCTCATTTTCCGCACATGGAATAAATTCCTCGACGATATACTGTGAAAGAAGCTGATTCTCCATACTGTCATTTGACACTGGCATATAAAGCTGCATTACCGGTATGACAGCTTCTTCAACATGATTGCCATAATCAAATTCATCACTGTTAAAATAATACATCGGAGCGTCCTCGTCTGTATCTGTGACAGTTCCGTTTACTTCATCAACGATCTGTCTCCTGCAGTACAGGTAATCGTTGAAACCCATGTTAATATCTTCTTTTGAGATATTTGCGCCGGATCCCTTCTGGATAACCAGAAATTCTCTTTTTTCAGGAATAAAGAGCATTATTGAGTTACAGTTTTTGAATTCTTCCAGTTTGCTTTTTGCCTCGCTGATTGTTATTTTTGCCATGTTTTTTTCCTCCGTTTTTTTTAATGAATGGTTGCTATATATAAACAGGCATAGCCTGATATATTGGTAAATATATAAAAAAAGAGCCTGTTCTAATGTCGTTAGATCAGTCTCTTGCTATAAGGGTAAAATAAAGCCCTATCATCAAAAGATAGGGCAATACATACAATATATATGATATAAAACTACTTAAAAACAATATTATAATAACATACTTATATAACCTATGCAACAATAATTAGCCATCAATTACAATCACATCCGTATTTTTCTCAGTCTTATCTTTCATTACAGGTGGCTCTACACTGGTCTCTTCCGGATAATGATAGATTCTGACTGTATATGTTCCCGCAGAAAGATATGGTACATCATAATAGATATAATGCTTTTTATCGCCTTCATCTGATGATTGCGTCTCCGTCTGCATCTGATAGGTTGAACCATCTTCGGCTAATACAGTTCCAAACATAGTGAGATTATTTTCATCTTTATTTGGATCATAGATCTTATATTCTGCTATAAATTCAACATTTTCTCTTGCATCTGGCAGATAAAATTCGGTCTCTTCACACGTTGCCTCTTCTTCCGCTTCGTCGCTCTCAGTAGTTACATCTTCAATGGTAAGTGTTTTGGGTATAACATCCACGATCCAGTCTCCGGACATAGCCTCAGCTAAAGTGAGCTCTAAGGTGCTGTCATCTTCATTATATATCATGTCGTATCTTGTATCATCCGGAGCAAATAGTATACCCTGTATATCAGCCGGAACGTCGCCGTCAAGATCAAGATCGCTTATACTGAATGATACCTTGATTTTCATGTTCTTGACTCTTTTTGGCACGGATATTTTATATTGCCTGGAATACGCTTCTATTTTACTCTTTTCATCCGTGTAATAGCTTTCGTTCATATTTATACTGTCTATATCTATTTTCTGATCCTTTGTGTAATTAAGATACCGGAACATTCCGCTGCCATTTATATTATAATAACCATTTTTTAAATCTGTAGGTGTTGAAAAACACCTGTACCCGTTTTGAGTATCCGATATATAATCAGAACCGTAATTAAACATTTCAAAGGCTGCATATAAATGGGTATCTGCGGTGATATCCATTTCATTATATTTTGTACCTATATAAAAACCAACTGTATATACCGTGTCTTTTTCAAGACCGGTTATAATACCGGCTTTCTTATAAAACTGATCATCCGTAATCGATTTTCCATCTACGGATACGATTCTTATATCTTCTGATTGTGCATCCCCTATAGCATCTGCAAAGGAGCTGTCTGTCACAAGTCCATCCCGCCTGCTTATATATATGCTCCCATCGGACATCCTTTTGCCATTGTAACATCCAAGTGAATAACCAAGATCCATAAAACGCTCCAGATCTGCAGACTGAAAACTGAGGTCGTCTGATGTATAAGCTATAAACTCATCACTGTAATGTGTTGGAATCAGTGCATCATCTTTAAGCGTTGCAAATACTCTTGTTTCATTAAGTGCCTGAGCCTGCTGTTTAGCGTTACCTCTCTCTGGAAGATATACCGGGTAGAATGTGGTCTTATCCTTTACATAGTATGTTTTATCTTTTATTTCACTATCTTTTACACCTATGAGCAAATTTGGATCTGTATGTGTTTCAAATAACTGTACACTTTCGCAGCCAGATAACAAAGCAGAAAGCAATAATACGATCATAACAATAGTGACTTTTTTATTTTTCATCTGCTTTTTCCTCTGGAATGTAACATAAAATCTGTGTCTTTAATCTGGCCAATTTTCTTTTAAAAATCAGATGAACTGTTACATAAATAATTATAAATATAGCTGCTATTATAATCAGCCCTATATATGCATTGCTTAGATTCCCTGATATATCCAATACGTTTGTAATTTTCATTGTCTTTTCTTCCCGCTTTCTATTATACTTTTAGTTATATTATAATGAATTGTATTGGTAAAGGCAATAAAAAACCGTCATATAATGACGGTTTTTTACAGGTTTGAAAAGATGATATACACTAAAATTCAGCGCAGTTTCTTATTTTCATTTTATTGGCAACGCTTTCATCATTAAAATTATACTTGCACTCATATTCTCCATCGACGTTTTCATAATACTGACATCCGGCGCAAGCATCTTCTACGGTGATCTGTGCGTCATACTCTGACAGGAGCCATTCTTCTACCAGCTTTTCAAATGACTCTTTATCCATGTTATCTATACAGAGTGAAATAGTTTCTGCTCTGTCACATACAAGATCTGTTATCAGATCACGTACTCTTTTTACATACTGTTCCGGATCACAGTTTCCCTCTGCAAATTTATCAATTACTTTCATCACTATTCCTCCTTTTTTTCTCTACTCTTTTTAGCATATCTACATACTTTTCTAAATGCATATTGTCTTTGCTGCCAACAGGATCATGTTCAATAATATATGTTCCATTTTCAGATTGAACAAGGATATCTGACATTTTGCATTTTCTGAAATTGATATTAGATAATGAATAATTCATGTCCCCAGTTTTTTGTAGTCGTTTACGGAACGTATTGATATTTACCCCATGTGCCTTGCACAAATCTTCTGTATTTTGGTACATATCGTTGTTAATACCTGAGACTTTCAAATCCTCTTCTTTTTTGTATATCTGATCCAGGGAATAGCCTGCTTTAGTTTTATTTCGGAGCGTAGTATCGGAAATACCGGTTGCAGAGCAGAAGTCCTTCTTTGTTTTATATTTAGTTCCATCCTCAGAAATATAAAAGAATTTACCTTCAAGAGCTTCCTGCAGTGACCATCCTCTTTTTATACGCTTGAAATATAACGTAGGATCAATGTCATATGCCAGGCACATATCAGCTACAGATACATAGCTGTTTCCCTTATGATCTTTGCATTCTTTACTTGATTGCATATTCATTTCCTCCATTTATTTTATCTATTGTACCATAAAGAACCGATTTTTGTCACTATATTATATTATCTATTTTCTGTTTGTGTCTACTATACTACTATCGGCAAAACCATTTGGGTATATGTTTCTTCTTTTTTTGTCTCCTTTTTTTCAATAACAGCTGATCGTGATATGAGTTCTGAAAGCATGGAATACCTATCTTCGATCATATTATTGTCGATTGCATCATAGAAAGCAGACATAGTACCTATAAGTGTTACTTTGTGCTTTCCTCTCGTTATACCAGTATATAGGATATTGCGTCTCTTCATCATGCCATGTTTATCTGTCATGCACAGAATAACTGCATCATACTCTGATCCTTGAGATTTATGTACGGTAGTTGCGTAGGCAAGTGTAAGCTGCTCCTTGGCATCTTGGTAAGTATATGTTACATATGTCTTTTCTCCGAATTTTACTACAACTTCTGTTGCACTTATAAGCTCTACATATCCAATATCTCCGTTCGATACATCCTCGATATTTTTAAGCTGCATGACCGGATCACCGGCTCTAATCGACATATCAAACGGTATGGATAACTCTAATCCTTTTTTCGGTGGATTAAGGGCATTTTGCATAAGTGTATTCATTCTGTATACCCCGGCATATCCCTTTTTAAAGGGGCAGAGAACTTTCACATTATCAAGTCCAAATAAATCTATCTGATGAATCGCCTGTGACAGCAGTTCTTTCTCGGCATCCTCAAGGTCAGATGATTCAATGATTTCAAAGTCATAACCTGTATTTAATTTATGCACCCCATTTTTTATATTCTTAGCATTATCGCAAATATTGTGAGCATCACTTGACTGCCTGTGTATGTGTGATAGCTGAATACAGGGTATGATCTTAGATGCAATCATATCTCTTAATATAGAGCCGCATCTGACAGATGGAAGCTGGTCTATATCTCCTATAAATCCAAGTGACGAATTTTTAATGCTGCATATGAGATGATGCATCACAAACATATCTACCATGCTTGCCTCATCTACTATTACGTTCATATCTTCTAATAGGATTTCTCTATTATCTGCAAATACATCGTCATTATCAATCATACCAAGACCAAGTGCGGAATGGATCGTTTTTGCCGGGTATCCCGTGCTTTCCGTGATTCTGTGTGCTGCTCTGCCGGTAGGAGACAAAAACATATTGTTGTCTACAGATTTATTTAATTCCTGGTTAATATGAGCAATAATTTTTAATATTGTTGTTTTACCGGTACCGGGACCTCCGGTAATAATAAATAATGGTTCAGTGACACCCATTTTAACAGCCAGCTTCTGAACCGGATCCAGCTCTATAGAAAATAATTTTTCATATTTTTTTATCAAATCATCTATATTTACATATTCATTACGCTTTTTCTGCATAAGTAGAGATCTTATCCGTGCAGCAATCTCTCTTTCGATCCGATATGTGTGCGGATAGTAGAAAAATTCATTTTTCCCATCAATCGATATTCGCTTATTATAATAAATATCCCGGTTTTTGATTAAATCAAGAACATATTCCAAGATATTATTTTTATTTATATAGGGTGTATTGAGTACATCGATCAGTTTAAGAGCATATGAGATCTTCGGCATACATACATTTCCTGTCAGCATATCTTCTTTGAGAATGTAATCCGATGCAGCCCTTATACGCATAGCAGAGGTTTCAGATATTCCATTGTCCTTTGCGATTGCATCTGCAATCGGGAAGGTGATTCCCTTTATTTGGCAGAGGTCATACGGCATATTATGTACTACATTAAGGGATTCTGCCCCATATTTTTTTGCGATTCTGCCACACGCATTTATGGAAACACCATATTTTGTAAGCAGCTGCGCAACCAGACGATTATTTTTCTTTTCATCATATGACTGTTTGATCTTGGATATAGTCTTTTCTCCAACTCCGGATACTTCCGATAATCTGTTTATATCTGTTTCCAAAATTTTAACTGTATCTGATCCAAATCTTTTATAAATCTTTTCTGCTATTTTTTTTGAAATACCCGGAAACAGACCACAGGATAAGTAATTTATAATATCCTCTTCTGTCTGATTTACATATTCTGTAAAAGATAACACGTTGTAGCTTCCGGCATATTTACCGGTTTCCTGCTTTTTAACATCAAATTCATATGTCATATTCTTTGTTGTAGGAAGATTGATACCGGTACATACTACCGTTTTACCGAGATCAGAAGATTTATACTGACATACGCTGTAACCGGTTCTTTCGTCATAATATACTCTATATTTAAACTTAACATACATTGCTCGGATAACTCCTTTCATAGCTTTCTATATAATTTTTTCTTTCTGTTACCGATAATGCCTGGGCTATTTTTGATACCTTTTCATATAGAGCAGGGTAATCGATGATCAGATTGATAATGTCATTTTTCCCGGACTGCGCAGTACCAAATACATTGCCCGTTCCTCTGTTTTTCAGATCTTCTCTTGCAATTTCAAATCCATCTGTAGTGTGAGCAATTATTTCAAGATTTCTGGACTGCACTTCTTTATTTGATTTTTTTAAAATACAATAAGACTGGATGCTGCCCCGGCCAACACGACCACGCAGCTGATGAAGCGTTGCAAGACCAAATCTTTCTGCACTTTCTATTACAATCAGAGTGGCGTTTGGAATATTTATGCCAACTTCGATTACTGTCGTTGCGATAAGGATTTTGATTTTATTTTCATAAAATGCTTTCTTTGTCTGCTCGGCAGTTTCGATATCCATTTTTCCTGTAATGATTCCGATGTTATCTGATCCAAACTTTTCTTCATACTTTTTTGCTACTTTTTCGATGGAAGAAATCCCAAACAGTTTATTATCTTCTTCTGCTTCATCTATAAGAGGACATACCACATAAGCCTGATGCCCGGCATTTATTTGTTTTTCCATAAAATCAAGTATCTGCTTATCTGAAAAGCTGATCGCAGTCTGTACCGGCTTCCGGCCGGATGGCATTTGCCGTATGTTAATAATTTTTACGTCATTTCCATAGATACTGCAGGCTATCGATCTGGGGATTGGTGTAGCAGACATAGATACCATATGCATACCGGGCTGTGCTTTAGTCTTTAACTTGTCCTTTTGAAGTACACCAAATTTGTGTTCCTCGTCTGTAATAACCAGACTGAGATTTTTATACTCCACATCATCTGAAAAGCAGCTGTGTGTACCTACAATAAGCAGATGGGAACCTTTTTTTATCTGCTCTATGGTTTCCCTTTTTTCAACCGAAGAAATATCTGATCCTAAAAAAGCTACTGTATATCCTAATTTTTCTGCATAATCAGATAACTCGTTGAAATGTTGTCTTGCAAGCATCACCGTAGGAGCAAGTAACACACTCTGATAGCCGTTTTCTGCAAACAGAAGCATAAGAGCCATAGCAACGATAGTCTTACCGCATGATACATCACCCTGCACAAGTGCATTGGTTTGTGATCTGCACATTTGCTCCCGCAGATAAGAGATTGCTTTTTTCTGGTCATCTGTCAGTTTAAAAGGAAGATGATTTATAAAATTTATTGTATTTTTGTACTGAACCGGTTTTACATCTGATACATCATCTGAAAGATCCTGCTGCAATGTTTTGGATGAAAAATAAAGCATATCGTCAAATACAATGCGGTTTTTTGCAGCACTTATTTGGCACTCCTTTTGTGGAAAGTGAATGTTTCTTACTGTCTCTTTCAGGCTGCATAGATTATATTTTTTCTCTATACATTTTGGTAAGTAATCTTCTGACAGATCATTATAGGCTGTGCAGATTGCTTTTTCATAGGCTTCTTTCGATATGCCTTTATAGTTCCTATATACCGGATAAATTCTGAGATCCTGTTCATTTTCTGTAATTAAAAATGGATCATTCATGCAGAGGATTTCTTTATCCTTATATCCTTTAACCTGTACCATCCCGCCGATATACATTTTTTTATCCATGTATTCTCTATAACTGGCAAATTCATGTCTCTTACCATAGATACTGATATAAAGTTTTGTATTATTTTCTTCATTTACCAGCTGCATTTTAATAACAGTCATTTTGGCAGATGGTAATTTATCAAGAATCACGCTCTTTACAATGCCACAAAACACCACTGGAGTTTTATTTTCTGATGCTTTTCTAACTTCTGTACTTAGGGCAAGATATGTAAGATGATTAAGCACCATGTACTTACGAGGCATTTTAGTTAAAAGCTCATATGGTGTTGCGATACCACACTTATTAAGTTTTTCCAGGCGTTTTCCTTTAAATCCAAGTTCTTTTAAATTATCCATACTTACTGCACCTGCTTTCTTATGTATATATTTTACCACTTTAGTTCTGTTTATGTCAATGAATATTACTATTATATTTCTGTTTTTGTCAGTTTGCAGATATAGAAAAAGCCGCATTATCCATGTCGGATAAATGCAGCTTTTCTTGCATACTATAGCATTTTTTTCAGCAGATCATTGGTTGATAAATAACTGCTTTTATTCATGTTTTTCTGCTCTTCTCTTTTTACATACATAAAATGAAAGTTTTCCTCTGTTTCAGCATCACTGTTAAAGTCCCAATTTGGCACTATTTGATATGCTTCCTGGTAATTTTCATTTTCTTCCTGAGTCTTACTGGACTGTACCTTATAGTAATTAAGTACAGTATGGCAGGATATAATATCATCTTTTCTCAGTCCAAATTTTTTTATAGCTTCATATGCCGGCGAATCGTTCCAGCAAAACAAGTAATACTTCTTTAAAAAATTGGGTGCACTTATCTCTATTGATAAGCGTTTTCCTGCCTTGTATTCTTTCTCCAGAAGAGAAATAACTTTCATGTTGTAAAATGTTACTTTGTTCCATGTCATCGGATTTTTTTTGAATGGAGCATTAAACGGTATGAATGATTGCATAATAAATTGCCTCCTTTAATTTGCTTATATAAACAGGCATAGCCTGAAATACTGGTTAATATATAAAAAAAGAGCCTGCTCCAATGTCATTTGTCATTAGATCACAAGCTCTTGCTGTAAGGGTAAAATAAAGCCCTATCAAAAGATAGGGCGATATATACAAAAAATATGAAAATAATACTTAATAACATAATTATAGTAGCATAAATAATTTATTGTTGCAATAAAAAGCATATAATAAAATATAGGCTCTCTCAATACCTGAGAGAGCCCTGCTGTACAATGCATTCTTAGTAGAATTATCCTCATATAGAAACAGATTCGTTCTAAAATGGAAGTTTATTTATTGCAAGATAAATTTCCTTTTTTCCTCATCTGTTAATTCACTAGGATATTTTCCCTGTTTTTTTGCATATAGTATAATTCCCTTATAATCAATAGGATATAGTTTATCAGCTTTTGGTTCCGGAGTATTCTTTAAAGATTCCCTGTAACGTTTAAAGTTCATCATCTGTCCACTCATAATCATACACCTCCTGAATTTTCTTAGCACTTTCTTCTGGTATAACTATTTGATAGGGATGGAGCATTTCTATTGGTATGGCACCAAATTTCTCTATATAATGTACCTCCAATTTTTTATTTGCTGCGAAACCGGTCATTTCACCACTATAACCAAAGTCGGCTGACTTCCTTGCCGCAATCGCAAATAAATGACCTCCAACACCATCATATTTTTTTTGTTCAACTACCTGCAGATTATTTTGAGGAGCTGCCACCATCCATGATATATAAGCAGTTCTCATATTTATGTCATTTCTGACAGAGACAAGACCTTGTATATCAACAGTTCCTTTAATAACTAAGGCATAGACTTCATTTTGTTCAACTTCATTACTCCACGAAGTATACCATCCATTCTTTTTGTTGAACTTCTGTAAAAAACTTTTTCTTTTTACACGAATTACTTCTGTTTCAACAATATCTCCTGTAGATAAATCTACGAGACATGGTGTTAATTCGTCTATTTCTACACATATCATAATTGTCATCTTCCTTTCTCTATTATTTAATAGTGAAGCTACATTTTTAATAAAAACAGAGAAAGCTACACCAGCTATCCCTGTTTAAATTCTTTAGGGATATCCCTGTGTCTATATCTATATATTATTCTAATTTGATAACAGTTTCAAGCTATTTTATGGTACTGTATCACAAAACAATTATAAATAAGAATAGAAAGAGATAACGCTACTCTTCCTATCCTTATTTTATGTATTTAATTTGTTTTTATTTGCAACCCATCATTGGTCTGTTCAACAGAACACACATTGTTTATCTGTTCAAACAGTTTTTTTGACAGGCTATAGATATCAATTCCATCTAATTTATCATTTGGGATCAAAAATATATCCGCATGAGAAGATGAAATTTTGATTAGCAGATCCATATTTTGTGAACACCAGTCTGCGACCGATGTATCTTTGCCTGATTCTGCACTCGTTACAACAACCTGCCGCTTATATGTGTTATATACAGCTCCTGATGCATTTTTATATGCATCTTTATATCCGGATGAATTTATTTTGTTTTCTTCTTCAACCGGATGAGCTTCCTGATTGCTATATTTTTTGGTATTGTCGTGTCCGACCATGGCAGCAACAACAACTATCATCATGTTGACGATTGCATACGCTGCAGCCATAAACGCACAAATAAAATCTGTCATATATATTTCCTTTCCGGGGCTGCATCAAAGCAGCTCCTTTTTGATCAAAGTTGCAAAGGCTTGTGGCAGTTTAGACATATCAGAATAATCAAGGAATTTTGCTGCATACTTTGATTGTGCACCATCCTGATATACTCTTTTTATATCCAGTGCGCAGTCATCAATACCTGCTGTCACAATTTTTATACCTTTTTGTTTATATTTTTTTACTACATCCTGAATATCTCTCTTAGCAGCTGGACCATAGTAACCGTCCGCCTCCGGAAGTCCATCTGAAATAATCAGGAGCAGCTTATTTGTAGCCGTACTCTTTGTAAGAGCCTCACCGCAGAAGTTGACGGCCCATCCATCTCTGTTATCTGCATCAGCTCTAAGCATAAAAATACGTTTTCCGTCATCAGAATCAATATTCATAGGATGTGCCACACAGTCAATTTTAACGTGAGTTTCCGGGTGCCTATTCGTTGTATGTCCGTAAACAGAACAAGGGATCTGCATTTCGCTGCAAAACTGCCATGTGATATATGCACAGTTTCTTGCCTGTTCCATTCGATCGTCCGAACTCATTGAGCCGGAGCAGTCCACAAGCACACATACTTCCATATCCGGGATATTCTCCGGTAAGATTTTCTGAGAGAAAATTCTTTTGTCTTTTCTGTATGCGTGAGGGGCATCAAACTGTTTTCCGACATATAATCCTTTTTTAACATCTCCACGCCTGCGCTGCTTGATTACCTTGTCAAGATTCTTTTTTACTCTTCTTGCAATCCGGTCAAACTCCTGATGATATACTTCGTATTCTTCTTTTGCATATCTATCGGGCTGCAGATAAGTCATGATACCTGGGTACTTATCTTTTCTGGTCTTATACATATCCTTTTGTGTCCGAACCATTTCTCTCTCGATGCGGTTATGAATCTCTTTTGAGATCATTTCCTCAGCAGCTTTTTCTTCCAGATGGGATATATCTATTTCTCCATCTTCGGCTGCTTCGGAACTGTCTAAGTCTCCGTCATCTTTAGCAGTTACGGTTTTAGAGCTTGCACGTGTATGATCGCTCATATCTTCCATCGATTTCAGATCCTTTTCAAGACCTTTTAAAGTCTCTTCCATCTTCTTGGATACTTCCAGACTTTTAGCATCATCAGAATCTTCTTTTGTATCCTCTGGATCGGCAGAATCGTCGGCTGATCCACTGGTGGATGATTCAACCGATTCTGGTTCTTTCTCTTTTTCATCATCGGTTGCAGATCCATCAGCAGATGATATATCTGCTTTTGATTCTTCCTCTGACTCTTTACTGTCTGACATTTCAGGATCTGGTTTTTCTTCTGATTTTTTTCCGATTTCTGCATCAATAAATTTCACGATTTTATCAAATACAATATTTATCTGCTTCATCCTATCCGGCGCATGATAGCTTTTCATAGCTTTATCTATTATGCCTTGGATATCTTTAAAAGAATCGGTCAGGTCATCCTCTATGCCATCTGTCAGATCCATGCTGTATTTTGCGTAAAATAACACCATATTGATCATCATGCTGATGCGGTCTAATTCCTTCCCTGTCTCAGCTGCTTTTTTTATGCTTGCATCGTAAGATAAAATACTGCTATCCTCCATGTGCATTTTCCTTACTTTAATAAGGCATTCACCATAACCCGGAACATCTTTGATAACAAGTCTTTCGATAAAACCATCTTCGATACAGTTTTCAAGTGATTTATATACCCGTATAAGCATAGCACCTTTTCCATCTTTTAACATAGCATCCAGTGCTTCGTTTATTGTTATCGATGGATAGATGCCGTTAGCAGCTAAACACAAAATGGCTTTTTTAATCAGTGCAAAATCTGTGTATAAAACATGGCCGCATTCATGCAGGATCAGACCAATGATTGCATAATACTTCTGCTGTCTGGTCTCTTGCGCCTTAACAAAATCTGAGTTTAAGCTGATTTTTATATCATCTTCATCTGTGCGGGCAACAAAATCTGCTTTCGGAATGACGGTAGCTGTTATATTCCGGTTATAAGTTTTACATATACCTTCTATAATTGTCTGTAAATGTTCTTTCATGCTTGACGATGTAAAAAATTCCTCATCAGTCATTTCTTTTTTTGTTTCTTCTAATAGCATTCTGCTAATTTTTTTCATGTTTTTCCTCCTGTTGGTTGCTATAAAAAGCTAGGAACAATCACGTCCCTAGCTTTCATTTTTGGTTACTATAAAGTTTTGCGAATTGCATCTACCTTACTTGCTGAGAATTGTTTTTTGAACACCCCAACAATAATATCCTCGATGTCGTCTTCGTTTTGCGCTGCTTTTTCCAATATGGTCTCAAATGCAGCTGTGATAACGGAATCTTCCGAAATAGAAGTTTCTTCCTGATCCTCTGATTCCAGCATTGTAGCCTGCGCCCAGTCGATAAGCTCTCTTGGTCCGCTTACGCCGCTTGTGATATCCTTGTCTTTACAATAATTATGAATCTCATATACTGTAAGAGCCATTTTTTTGAGCCAGGAAGCAGACGTAAATCCCGTTTGGGATTTTGTTCTTGCGATCAGTTCTTCTACACTTGGTTCCGGTATCTGCTTAATAAGGTTGATACGAGAATATACAGCCTCCTGCAGATCATTACATCCTTCATAGTCACGATTTACTGTAAAGGCAATGATGCAGTCCGGATGACGTCTGATGATTTCTCCAGTCTGCAGCTTTACAAAAGATGTATCCCCGTTATTTGCTAAAAGTGGATTGAGTGCTTCCATAACTGCGCTGTTTTTGATGATATTTGCCTCCTGAATTTCACAGAAGCCTCCTGTCTTGATCGCCTGGATAAGTTCTGACTCTACGAATACAAAATCGTTATCATCAGCTTTTTTACTTTCTTCAAGTATTTTTTTGCTGATCTCTTTAAAACAATCCGCTGCTGTGTCAAATTTACCTGGGGTTTTCCCAAACAATTTTTCAAATGATGCTTCAAAATCATTTTCAGCATCATCATATGTTGGGATACCCAGTCTTTCACAGATTTCATCGGGTGTTTCTTTTACTACAGATTTTTTATTCGTATTTGGTATCAGATTTCCCAGAAGATCAATTTTATCATCATCTACTGAACTGCCATAACTATAATATGGAAGTCCCAGCATCTCGGCAATCGCCTGACTACCTTCCGTTTTACCGGTACCTGATGGACCATAAAGCAAAATGTTGCTGATCGTATTTCTGAATCTTCTTGATTTTTGGATACGACTGGCAGTTTTTTTAGCCCATTCCGGAACACAGTACCACTCACCTAAATCTGGTACTCTTTTTTCCTCTTCCTCTGTAAGTTTTCTTTCTTTATTTAAGAGGTAAAGATTTCTTAAAGATTCTGTTTCTTTTGGCTTTGATTTTTTTACTGACTCCGGTACTTTTACGATATCCCTTGAAAATACCTGTGGATCTCCGCAGTATACTTCTGCTATCTGAACTGCATCAATATCAGCCTGTGAAATTCTCTTAACTTCCTGCGAATAAGTAATCGGATCAGTGGATTTTTCATCTTTAATCCTGTAATAAATGTTATTGCACAGTCCGCACATAGCCATTGAATACTCAATATCTTCTTTATCATACATTTCAAGCAGATTTTTGTAATTAAGTGCCTCATGATCTGTAAAAATAGTTGGAAGTAAAGAGCTGATAAATACAGATCCTTTATGTCCTCCATTAAACTGAGATAACATTCCTGTACCAGACAATATACCGGCCTGGAATGTAACAGTATCCGATTTTTCCATGATGCAGATCTGAATAGCATCCATATTTTTCCCATACTCTGCTACGAATCTTCCATCGGTTGTACGAGCTACAAACAAATGCAGCGTTTTGATCTGCTGCAGGTAATTTGCAATCAGTTCTGCTACATATGTATCTGTTACATATTCTGAGATACGTGATGCAGATGTTGTACAATACTTTGTCTTTGCTGCTTCTGTTGTTATAGGAAATGCCTGTGTAAGATCAGAAAGTTCCTCGCAGAACTCCCCGTTGAAATTAAATGAAATAAGTTTTTTTGCCATTGTTTTTTTCCTCCGTTTTTTTAAATGAATGGTTGCTATATATAAACAGGCACAGCCTGATATATTGGTAAATATATAAAAAAAAGAGCCTGCTCTAATGTCGTTAGATCAGTCTCTTGCTATAAGGGTAAAATATAGCCCTATCAAAAGATAGGGCGATACACACAATATATATGATATAAAACTACTTAAAAACAATATTATGATAGCATATATCTATATAGGATTCAATATTTTCTTTATTCTTTGGGTATATCTTTTATGACATATTTTCCGTTAAAAACAAATCCCATTTTTTTATATAATGCATCTCTTCTCTTATGATTTTCGGGATCATTTTCATCCGCTTCGTTTAACTTGCCTTCGATATAATCTATATTCAGTTCTTTAGCGAAATCGATAAGTGCCTGTAGCAGGGCAGTTCCATAGCCTTTTCCGCGATCCACTTCTTGGCAACAAATATTATCGATTACGATTTTATTATCTCTGTCATAAATTTTTGCATTCAAAGCAGGCTGGTGTGGACATAATGTTCCTCCTGGGTTGTTTAGTGTTCCGCCCATGATATATATACTGATGACATCATTGTGATAAGTGAACATGACAAAGGATATTTTATATAATTTATCCCAAATTATACGATATACATACGGAACACTCGGCGGATCAAATTTATTATATAACTCTGGATTCTTTTTCACATTCGCTACCTGCCCCCAGAATATATGTACCAATGATTCCATATGTTTGTTGAATTCTTTAATCGAGAATACATAATGATCCTCTATCAGCTTTCTTGCATAGTCCTTTTTTTCTTCTTCTATTTGTTTCCTATATTTTTCTTTTTTTATGAACATACTTTCTTTTCCTATCCTAAAACCTATTGTATTCTCAAATAATCATTCAGATACAAAATAAAATCAAATAGAATATGATTTAATTTTTTCTGCATCTTCTCTCGTCCTCGCCCATGCGATTCCTTCACTTTTCAGTGTGAGAGAAAATCTATTTTTCTTCTGCTCACTGTCTGCTTCTACTGCAGTATATCCTTTTGCAGTTATGGCAGCAATCACATACGCCTTTATATCTCGTCCATTTTTATAATTTCCATAGCAGCTCCAGATAATATCTCCTATATTTAATGAATCACTATCTTCCACCGATGCTTTTGCTGATACGCTGCCATCGACCTCATCTTTAGATTGCTGTAGATCAAATAAAGAAAGCTGCCCTTCTATTTCCTTTGTTTTCACGCTGCCGTTCTCCTATTTTTTTATATGCGCTCATTCCAGTTTGTTAAGGCTGGATCAGCAACATGACTCTTATGTGCCCTGTACAATGTTGCTTTAGATATACCTGTCATATTAGCGACCTGCGTATAAGAATACTCTTCTAGCAGCTGCATTGCGTGAGAAATTTGATCTTTTTTATACTTCTTTGGGCGACCTTCTTTATAGCCTGGTTTTGTTCTGGCTATTCTTTTTCCTTCTTGCGTTCTTTCTACGATCATCTGTCTCTCAAATTCGGCAAATGCAAGCATAACAGTCCATATCAATTTTCCGGTTGGAGTATTGTCGATCTTACCCATATTCAGAACATTTACTGTAATGCCCGTATTAAGCAGCTCATCGATCATGGCTGTACCCTGATTAACACTTCTTGCAATTCGATCCAGCTTCGTGATTATCAGTGTATCCCCACTTTGTAATTCTTCTATCATTTTTTTGTACTGTGGTCTGTCTGCTGTCTTCCCGGTAAAAGCATCAGCGTATATTTTTTGTGCTCCATTTGCTATAAGAAGCTCTTTTTGTGCATCCAAACTGTTGCCATCTTTCGCCTGCTTGGTGGTGCTTACTCTCGCATATCCATATATCATAGCATTGTCATTCCTTTTCAAGCTGTTCTTTGAGATTTTTATTCTCTTCTCTTAATTGCATTATGACTTTATGCAGCCTTTGTATTTCGCATCTCAGGTTTTGCATTTCGTTTTCTGTATATATCTTATCTTCGTCTCTCCAGCCCATAAATTTTCCTCATTTCTTCTTTATATAATCCGCACCCAGTCCGGAATGACGTTATTTTCCATCTCTACTCTAATCAATATCCTCTAACTGCACTACCATGTTGTCACCTGTTCTGTCCGTTACCTTGATTTCATTTGCTTCGGTCTTGTCCTATTCATGTCTTAACCTCTCCTTAGCTTTCCACCATTCATTGACTTTTTCGACTTCTTTCTCCCAGTCGGCTTTCTCATTTTCTTTGAAAAAGTCAGCTTTGATATCTGTAATCCGCTGTTCCCAGTCCTCAATATCATTTTTCAGAAATTCGATTTCTTCTTCATCAAAAACACTTGGGTCTTTTCTGTAATCTTCCAGTTCTGCATATCCAGTTTCAATGTCATCTATGATTTCCAAAAAATCATCATACACATCATAGCCCCTGTACAAGAGAAAATTTAAAAGTGTTTCTTCTGTGATATTTCTTTCTCTGATTGTTTCAATTTCTTTCTTCTGCTGTTCTCCGTATGACATAAAAAACCTCACTTTCTTCATATCCTAGTTTCTTCTTTGCTCCACTTATTTTCATTTCTTGATTCCACAATCTTCATATTCGTTTTCTTCTGCTGAGTTTCAGTCATTGCTTCTTTTGAAATGCATCCGATTGATTTTTTGAAAATATTACTTTTGCAGAGCTTATTATGAGGAAGATTCCATTGCTAAATACAACTACAAGTAAAAACAGTGCCAAAATCATCTTTATAAAATTCATATAAGATGAAAAATTAAGCTGTATAATATTGTATTTGTAACTTAAAGTTGCAAATCCAACTCCATACCTTATTACAATAACTCCCAAACTCCATCTAAAGGATGCCATTATATAATTAGCCTTTTTTTCTATATCTTTGGATTTGATCGTTTTGTATAAGCCAATAATTATACCGACTATTATAGCTATGAGAGTCAATTCTGCTAAATAATTAGGTACGGTATTATAAATATCAGCAATACTTACTGTATTTTTTTCTACTAAAAACATAACAATTTTTCCTTTTTATGACGTTTATAATGGTTTTTTATACAGCCATTTACACTTTTCACATTTGCTGCAAAGCATATAGTCCGTTTTCCATGTCTTTGGATTCCACTTGCTTTTAGACGATCCATTGCACAGATCACTTTCTATTTTTTTGTTAAAACATACTGGCTTTTCACTCAGCCAGAATTTAACCGGTTCTATTCCCGCCTTTGCACACAGTTCCAGATATTTTTTCTTGGATAACGCAATAACAGTGTCAAATCGCAGCTCGTTAAATAAATCGTCACATACCCACAGCATAGGATCTATATTATTGAGTATGCTGTTGCCACGGTATTTTACTTTCGGATCCCAATTTTGGATCTGCTGCGGCAGTTCATTTACTTTTACACCACACATTTTTAAAAGGCTGTCTAATGTCATAGGATGTACTGTAATCACGACACCTGCCTTATCGCCGGTTAAAGCACATCTGATTTCCGCTTTTGATGGATACCTGCTACTAGCACCAAGAAATGCAAAATTTCTTCTTCCATCATCATCTTTATACCACTTTTCAAATTCCTTCTGTCCTGATGGCAGATCGCCTTTAAGATGCATAATGCAGATTTCTTCAAGTCTGTTTTCGATCAGTGACTTTACTTTCTTTTTAATATAATCCGAGTTATTATCATAATCATCTTTAATCAGTTTTTGAATGGAAAGTGCATAGTTATATCTTACCATCCACTTATGATTATATATAGCCTGTTCCTCTGTTTGTGGCATAGACAGCTCCGTTGCTCGAAGCCCTCTTTGATTAGTACCTGACGCATAATTATTTTCTTTATACTGCCCCGCATATCTTTCTGCACTCTCTGTACCTGCTATGATATTGAGTGTATCTGGATCAATCTGATCTTTATATCTGTCTATCAGATAATCCATATCTGAGGTATCCACTTTCTCTTCGTGATCATTCCCGAATCCCATGTCTTTAGTGTCGTCTATTGTGACAGGATTCAAAGCTATAAAGCCAAAGTATCTCTGTACGGTAAGTGCATTATCATTTTTCGTAATAAGCGGTGAAACAATCATGCTTTTTGTATAGGATAGCTGGATCTGTGGAAGATCCTTGGAAGAATAAAATTTATCTTTTATAAGAGATACCATAACAATCGTCCAGAATGCTTCATCCTGATGCATCTTTGACAGATCACCGATCGGTACTCTGCAGTCTGAATCATCATTTATATTTTTTACAACTGTATTACATCCGCTTTCGCCAGCTCCATACCTTCCCTTATCCCACAGATCAGATGTATCGATATTTCCTATACTGTCATACGGAAAGAAGTTACTGTCAATACGAATTGACATATCGCGCCCGGGACAACGTTTCATGCTTTTCTGCAGAGGATGTACATATGTTGGCATATCTGTCAGAAACCACAGATTCCGTCCATTTTTTATGATAAAGCCAAAGTATGAAGCTGTCAATTCATCATTATCACGGATAAATGCCAGACTAACGCCATCAATATGTCCTCTCGCTGCAGAAAGCGAAAGAGCATCCATATCCCGGTACATATAGATGGTTTTATCAAACTTAAACTCTTCTCCTGCAGTACCGGATGAAAGCTGGATCAGTTTGAGCCGGTTATTTTTCATGCACTTGATAGCAGACATCCGGATCTCCATTGTAGCATATACATCAAGATCATATGGGAGATCATAAAATGCCATTGCCTTTTGCGCTTCCGCTACGATAATCTGATCTTGTCTGTTTTCCTGCAGATCTGTATATAACTTTTTAATATCATCTGCAAGAGCAGATACACTTTTATCCATGATAAGATCATACATCGTGATTTTCTTATCCTTTATAAACTTCTCAAAGTAGATGGCAAGGTAGCTTTCCGTAAAAATACCTGTTTCATCTTCCCTAAGCGATTCCATGATTTTATCATTCATTTTTTTGATATCATAATCAGATAACCGTCCATCCATGTGGATCGTATACATAGTTTTTTCTTCTTCCGGGTTTACGCCGGTGATCTTTACCCAAAGATCAAGTTTTTCTTTCAGTGTCATAGATAATTCCTCTCTTTTCATTTATAATAACTGTTTATCGTACTTTGTGAACGATCGGGAGATTGTCCTTTGGATTACCATTAACAAAAACAGGATCGATCCATTTGATTGCCGTATCCTGTCTCCCGGTACCAACATGGAATAAACGAAAATGCCCCCGGCGCATATGCGGAATAGGACTTTTCCTTTTATAATCAAGCACATATCCCTGATTATGTCTGTGTCCTTCCTTGTTACGTCGGAAAGTTTTACCTACGATGTATCCTACATCCCACTTTCTGACGGCAGAAAATTTATTCTGCAGTTTCTTTTCCGGCCGGTAGGTTTTCTTTGTTTCCTCATTTTCTGCCATATCTTTATTGGTGGTTGAAATATACATGGCAAGCTGGATCACAAAAATACAAAAATCCGAAAATTTGGTATTATCAATTTCTTTTTTCCCAATGTTTCTTACTGCCTCATTTGCGACAGGTATAGTTTCCTGCACAGGAATATTTTTTCGCAAATAACTGTAATATGCAATCCCATCTTTAACATGAATATCTTCCGGAGGAAACAAAATGTACATGGAAAAGAATACTTCGTCATTGACTATTCTTATCACATGAACTTCTAAATTATTTTCTGATGAATACCGGAATGTAATATACGCATAATCAATATCAGGGAAATAATCATTATGCTGCAGATCAAGACAGAATGTGTTAAACGGCATCATTTTTACGATATCAACCGGTATAGTAAGTTCATCTGCCGACTGCAGGCACTCAATAAAGTCATCTGTACAGGTAAGTACCTGTTTATCCTGCTTCCAGAGATCACATACTGCAGCCATTGAAAATACATCTTTCCATTCTTTTATAATGTCAGTTCCCGGATCAGTAAAAATATATTTACCAGCATCCATAAGAAACCTGTATATCTCTTTTTCCTGCTTATTAAGTGGATGCAGATCTTCTCCCATCAACTTGTCCCACAAATCAAATATAGAATCGCTCGTTATGTATTCTTTATATGGAAATGATTTTTTGTAAAGCAGCTCATAACTTTCCGTAATAAAACCGTAGGAACAATTAGATGCGTATATAAGTGGTCTGTACATAATTTTCTCATTCTCCTTCTAAAATGTGCATATATTTATGAATATAAGTTTTGAATACGTTTCCAGCCTTAGAATAGCACATATCAAATTCATAGTCAATACTTAAAACTTTTGAATACGATCAGTAAAAATAGGTAAAAATAGAACCCCATCTTATATAGATGGGGTTCCTGCTTTTCGTATCTGGTTTCCTTATTTTTTAAATCTTAGTTTCATAACCAACATTCGTGTAAGAAATAATCGGTATCAATCATTCCTACATACCACTGTACTGAGCATGGAATCTCATTTGCATCTACCATCATTTGACTTTCTTTGTTTGTTGATTCTAAGTAAGCAGCTATTTCACTTTCGATTTTATCAAGAATATTTATATATTCATCTTTATATTCTTCTTGTACATACTGATATACCTTTTGATAATCTGCACATTCACATAAGTTTTTCCATCTGTTTTTCATTTCCATCTACCTTTCTTTATTTTTAAGTAAATTTTAGTTTCATTGTTAATCAAATTGCGGAGATTTAATTTCTCCTTTTGAGGTGTATCCTAAACAATATCTCTGTTCTTCTCTCATGGCATCACAGATTCTCATAATCTGCGAATATCCATCAGACTGACTTTCTGTACATTTTGCTGCAATTCGTTCGATTTCTTTAATATATTCTTCCATATTGTTTTTTCCCTTTCTTTTCAAATGAAACACGTATTTTCATGTTAATCTTAGTTTCAATGGCTGATTTTCAATGCTGATAAAATATCTGATATTTCTTTTTTTGTTTGACATAGATGAAATTCATCTGTTGATGTTTTATTATAATCAGCATAGTATTTTTCTTTTATAGTGTTTAGTGAATCATTCTTATCAACATCATAAATTATATGCCGTACTATATAAATGTCCTTGATTTTACTTAATACCACACAATACATATAATACCTCCAATCTTCCTATGAAACACATAGTATGCTTTCTGTATGTGATTCCATGTTACCTCTTATTCTGCCATATCCAGCATTAAAGTTGAATTTGCATTTGCCAGATAATAACTTGTGTTACACATAACTTTGTTGTATTCAGTTTCTCCTTCAAATTCGTTTACAACAGCCTTTTCTTCTGCCGACATATCATTGTATTTTTTCTTTCCGTAGGAAGGTGGCAGCCAACCTTTATGCTGTGCTCCGAAGATATTGAATTTTTTAAGCAGCTTATCGTTATTGAATGTGATATGACAAGTGCCTTTTTTATAGAAGGTTACATTGAAATATTTCAGTACAATATCTTTTGATTTTCCACATTCTTCTGCGAACTGTAAGGACTGTTCCAAATCAACCGCCTCAGTCAATCCACCATCAAGATAATTGAAACATTTTTCTATATCTCTTAATTTTCGTATGGCATCGTAATTCGTTGGCTTAAATCCGCCCCATGAATATTGCAAGTCTTTCCAGCCGTTCAGTGGAATAATTACCTTTTTATTGATGATCCACGCTTTATTTGTTTTCCAGCCGTTGAAGTAATGAATATTTTTTGAACACTCGTCATAATAGGAATATTTTTTACTAAGTTCTTCAAAGAGTGAAATAATCGTATCTTCAATCCCCTTGATAACCTTTTTACTCATATCAATTTTCAACTCATAGATATTATGCAGCGAAAACTCATAATCTTTTAATTCCTCTACCTTGCTGCAATATTCCCTTTGTAAATTATCGGTAAGCTGTCCAATAAACTTCGGATTTTTAAATAATGCAGACCAATATTTACCACGAATTTCTCTTATGTATTCGTTTACTGATGCACTGTTTTTTCCAATGCTAAGACTTAATACGCATCCACCAGTTTGTATTGTTTCTCCTGTTTCTTTATCTTTGCCAAACTGATATAGAATATGTGGTGACATTGCATAATACTCTTTGATAAGTCTTATACCAGCTTCGACTTCCATTTTATATTGTTCAACAATCATTCTAAAGAAATCGTTTTCTGCAACCTGTGTATTCTCTGCATTATATGTATATTCTCTCTGTTCTTTCACTTTTTCCAAGTTATCAAATATAAATGATTCCCTGTGAACATCTGGAAGTTTTACTTTTATTAGTGCAATTTCAACACTCGTTTTCCTTTCTGCATCAACAAATGCATCCTGGACGTACTGAATATCTGCATTATATTCTTTTAACATCCTATTAAGCATTATTCTTTCATTTGTACATTCATTCTTCAATGTTTCAGCATTAAGCAGACAAATGACTGCACCTCCGTTTCTCTGCTGCATCTCTAAAGCTTTTAGTAAATGCTTACATCCATTTGAGAACGGTGGATTCATAATGATTAAGTCATATTCTTTCATAGTGTCATATGTCAAAAAATCATCATGTACAACTCTAAAGTTTTTGTCTTTTAAAATTGCTCTTAGGTTCGCATCGTTCTCTATGCAGTCAATATTCAATTTATTTGTTGTATACCATCTATGGTTAAAAGCCTCTTTCTTCTTTAAAGCTTCCACTATATTTCCCTTACCTGCCGATGGTTCCAAAACTGTATATATCATCTTCCACTCCAGACCTTCCATCATTCTATCAATTAAAGTCTGTGGTGTTGGGTAAAAATCTTTATTTTCTGTAAACATAATTTTTTCCTTTCATATAAAAGACAAAGGCACGCCTATACAGGAATGCCTTTGACTTGTTCGGTGTTTTAATTTACATTGATAAAAAAGGCGAAAAACAGAGCTAATATTGTCATGGTTGACGCTGCTATGTATTTTCCAAGTTTATTTTCCTGTTCCTGCGTTTTGATAATTTCAAAAATCAAGAAAATGGCTAATAATAAAAAAATAAATAATTTGCTCATATCATTTCTCCTTTTCATCTTTATAGTCTGATTCTAATTTATCAAGCCATGCCCCAGCGATCATGCGGTTAAACTGCTCCCAGTTCGGGTTAAGCTTTGTAGCAAAGTCATTAAAGGCATTTATCGATTGCTCCCATTCAGTGTCCTTTTCCATTTTGGCAAATTTTTGCATAAACTCGTAGTACTTATTCATTACTTCAAGTCGCTGCTTCATTTCAAATCTCAGCTTTGCTTCCCAGGCATTTGCCAGAGCTTTTTTATATTCAGCCCATACAGCTTCGTCATCTGCAGTAAATGTCTCAGCCTCTTTTCTAAAAGCTTTGATATCTTCCTCGCAGTTTACAGAGCCGTATTTTTTCATAAGAGAAAAAAACTGCTGCATTACCTGAAATTCTTTGTCTGTTTTCTTAAATTTGATCGCACACATAATAATCCTCCTGATTCTAATTCATTTCTTTGCTGTACCATGTCGGATTTGCTGATAAGATTTTTCTCACATGATCCTGTGTGCAATCACAAATCCAGGCAACAATTTTATCGTTACCATTTCTGTCTTTAATGCTTGAATCGCATAATATCAAGTTTACTTTTGCCATTTTGATTTTCCTCCTAAACTGTGAAAAGGCACACCCGCAGGTAATGCCTTTTCCAAATTCTTTTTGGTTGCTTTATTTTATCTGTTATATCTATCTTTCAGATCCGGATCACTGTTTATGATCGCAAGTGCTGCATCTTTTACCACGATGCTGTCTGATCTGTTTACAAGGTAAATGATATTGGCCGGAGCCACATCATAGATCTTACCGAGCGGAATGCCTTTGTAATTACCCACATCTGCAATTACATTCTTTGCACTCTCAATACTCATTTCCGAATTTACCTTTTCTGTCTCAGAAGCTGCAGCATCCGGTTCATCTTCCTCTACCGGATCTGTCTCAGAAGATCTGTCCGGCATTTTTGGAACCTCTGGTTTTTTGATATCAGCATCCGGTTCTTTTTTCGGTTTGGGAACCGGCATACCGGATTCAGAATATGTCTTTTCTTCCTCCGCAGCTTCTTCCTTTACCTTTTTCGGTCTGCCTCTTTTTTTAGGTGCTGCATCAGATCCTGATACCTCATTTTCATCAAGATTTTCTTCCGGAGCAAATACATCTCCATAAAATTCGAGTCCAATGCCGCCATCATAAAGTGCCCAGGATTTTGCACCGCCGATCACAGTCGATTTCCATTTGGAAATCCTCTCTTCATCCGACATAAAGACACCGGAAAAGATTTCACTTAATGCAAGCGAATGGAATCCATGACCTAAAACCTGTTTTTCGCCATTTTCCAGATATTTAACCCAGTAGACATTTGCGCAGCATATCGTAGTATCACCGACTTTCTCAAAATAGACATCGGTTTTATCGTTATACTCAAAAGCGGTATTAAACATACCACAGATAAGTTTTTCAATGATGCGCTTATACTGCAGGGGGATGAACCGTCTCCCATTACCATCTTCTTTTGAAAGATAGTAAAGATTACTCATTACATCCTCAGCCTCTCTGATATCTTTTGTACATCCGGCTTTTTTCATTACTTTTCCAAGGAAAGTAACGTAGTTTTTTGTAAGTAATTTTTCCAATTTGATCTTCCTCCTTAATAAAAAAGGGTATATCTTGCGACATACCCTTTTCCTACTCTAAGTTGATTGGTTGCTATGTAGTTGTTTTACTTAATTGAAAGGTAATTCTTCATCCAGTCCATCCGGGATATTCATAAATCCGTCATCTGCAGCCTGTGATTCATGTGGTGCATTTCCGGATTCGCCCTGTGTATTTTTGCTTTCAGCAAATTCCTGGCTTTCTACGACAACCTCTGTCGTATATACCTTTACACCGTCCTTATTGGTATAGCTGCCTGTCTGCAGTCTACCAACAAGTGCGATTTTGGTTCCTTTATGCAGGTATTTCTCTGCAAATTCAGCCATTTTGCCGAATGCTAAGATGTTTGGAAAATCTGCACTTGGCTGACCTTCCTGCTGTTTAGTCATACGGTTTACCGCTAAAGAGTATCTGGCAATCGCCATCGGATTTTCTCCCTGCGTATAACGTACCTCCGGATCTCTTGTAAGTCTTCCCATTAAGATTACTTTGTTCATATTGATTTTCCTCCTTTAATTTTTTTATAGTTAACATGAACTATATTAAGCAGGTTGCTAAAATAGGTAATAAAAAAACCGTTTTCCTTTACCGGAAAACGGTTCATAAATGCCCTAATTTAATATAACTTACTTAATAACAATTACATTATAATTTATATAGAAAAAATCGTCAATAGAGAATTTTTCTGACAATTACACCCGAGTATCTAAGAAAACAAAACTCTTTCGATCGTCTATGACAGAAAGAGTTTAATATTTTTATGGAATTGGATAATCAGGAACAGGATTTAATGCTTTGAAATTCTGTCATGATTTCTGTCTCCTTCCTTTAACAGTAGATTCTTTAAGCGTTTATTTTTATCATGATATATTTACATGCATTTGGAATCCATTTGAATATTGCGATCATGATTATTATCCCAGGTACTAAAACAGCTATATAAGTCAGCGCTACTTCCCGAAGAGATAACAATGTAATACTCTTAGGATTGAAAGTGCACTCAAAAATAAATGTCATGATATCGTGGTAGCTTTTTATAGTCCGGTCGATGTATCCGAAATAGTCTAATGCATATGCTAAACAGCTTTCCATTATAACTAATAATATAACTCTTAAATACTTTCGCAAATTATTTTTCATTTCTCTAAAATCCTTTGTACATTATAAATGCATACTTTGATTCTATTATCATATGTTAAATTTTAAAATTTCGCAATAACAAATATTGTTATTAAATATTTATGCCATCCGTCACCTGCCTGTTGGCATATTCTGAAAATCTCTGGCTGCAAAGAGAAAGACAATCATTTTCAGGGCAGCTGTCGTATTCATTCCTGCATATATCACAAAACTTGATATCCGACATATCCAAGGGAATGGTCTCACACTCCTGCAGATGTACCGCAAGCTGTTCAAACTGCTCTGTATTCATATTTTTTATCTGGTCTATGATATTTTCCTTCATTCTATCAAGGTTAGTCATTATTTACTCCTATGTATCCATTTACTTCTATTTTGTTATCTCGAAAATATTTATCTATTGCTTCATCCAAAACCGAAAAGTCCAGCAGGTTGTCTTTACAGATTTTATCTGTATTTTCAAAGAAAAACTTTTCTTCTCTTGTATACCCTGCCTCTTTATATTTTACAATGCTCCTGTGTCACTATTATGACCTTTCTGCGGACTATCCCTGTTACGTGATACTCATACACCAATTTATCCCACAAATCTGCTTTATCTTTATTGCCTAGTCCATCTAAAGTTCCAACATAAGTTGGCTCTCCTAACAATGCGAGATTCTTTTTATTAACCTTTTGTTCTCCTTCTAGTAAGACCAGTTTCGTGGCAGACAAGTCACTAAATCCTGCTTTTATAAGCAGATCTATCTTTTTAGATGCAATTCGGTGAGAGAGAAATTTTTTGTTCGGATGATGTGTTTGCACGTATGCGCGGTCTGTCCAAAGTTCGCATCTTTTAAACCCGAAACCTATCGAGAGTATAATAAGTTGTCTGACAGTTATATTTTGAGACACAAGTAACATATTTTGAGTCCTTTCTAGCTAATCTTAAATTTCGTAATATTCCTCACCGACTACTAATCCAAATTCTTTATCGTATTTTACATCACAGATAATGTGATCTCTGTATAACCGGTATCCGTTCTGCAGTACATATTTTACAGGAACTGGGCACTCAAACATGTCCAGATCTCCCTTCTGTTCTGCATCTTTTAGCAGGCATTCTGGAATTGCCATGAGTACATGACCGGTCTCTCGGTCATTGTAGTAGTAACTAAATTCTTTGAGTTCTGCCGGAAGTCCCGGGTAGTTGTCTTTTGATACTCCACTGAGTCCTATGTGTGATCTACGCATTTTTAATCTCCTTTACTTTCCTCTGATATTCTTCTTTTAATTTCAGGTACTTCTCGATTTCCGCAGCCTGTTCATCTGTTAAACTCACCTTTTCCCCGTCCGGATAAACTGAATGGTTCCCTGGTTTTCCATAGATCTTCTGATTCCATCTATGCCCTTTGAGTACATCTGGAACAGATGGCTTTGCAAGTTCAGCGATTTTTGTATGTACTTCTTCCCATTTACGGTATTTTTCGAGAGCTATTTGATAATCAACCATAGCCATCAATCCTTTTTCAGAAGTAATGGAAGCAGCTCCTATTGATTTTGCTTTTTCAATCTCTTCCGGCAGTTTTGTAAAGGCAGTGGTTTTAGCCCAGCAATACTCTGTTTTTAATGAGAAAAAATCACTGGCTGATTCACGTTCCTCCCATCTGTATCCCAATGACTTAATAGCGTCTTTATGTGGCTTTGTGTTACCGCTAAACCATACATATACTAAGATGTTTCCCGTTTCTTCACTGATATAGGGTAAGACAGATGCGTTGAGTATGAGCGGTTTCTTAGCTGTTTCCTCTTCCATTTTTTTCTTATAGCAGGCTCTGCACAAACCGCAAGACTTGAGGTAATCGAGAGTCCGCTCTCGATCCGAAACCTTACCTCCAAGATCTACTGTATCTTCATGCCCACATCCCATCATGATCGTATATTTCATGGTTTATCTCCTCTTTCTTATTTCATTTCATTCTCAATTTTATCTAACAGGTCTTTTATAGCCGACCTTATTGCCTTCACACTTTTGTATTTACAAAAAAGCAATATTATAATGTATAGTGTGAGCAGACCAGCAAATGCGATGGCGGGGCCCGTAATAGACGCCAAATCTCCCGCGATATTACCTAACATAATTTTCTCCTTCTGCATACATTGGCTGCGGGAGAAATGGATCTCCCGCTACCTTATGTTTACTTCTTTACCTTTACGCCTTTGGTATATTTACCCTTTAGCAACTTCGTGTATGATCTCAGCTTTTTCTTTGGAACCTTTATGACTGCCTTTTTACTAATACCGGTAAATGCTTTACTGCCTACCTTCGTCAGCTTCGTGCTCTTAACCGTAACCTTTGTGAGCTTCTTGCATCCATAAAAAGCCTTGCTTCCGATCACACGTACTTTGCCTGGGATCGTCACTTTTGTAAGTTTCTTGCATCCATAGAAAGCCTTGCTTCCGATCTCTGTTACTGTCTGCGGAATATCCACTGATTTCAGCTTTGTGTTCTTATAAAAAGCCTTATCATTGATCTTGGTCACTTTATATCTTCTGCCGCTTTGATATACATAATCCGGGATTGTCACATCTGACGTTTTCTTTCCGGATCCGGTGTATACAGCTTCCTTTCCGTCTGTTTCAAAGTACATATTTCCAACAGTGATAGTGATACTTTCTTCTGTATCTTCCCCTGGCTTAGTGACTGGTTTACCGGATGGTTTTACTGTATCATCTGTTTTTGGCACATCCGGATTCTGGGATGGCTTTACAGGATCCGGTGTCTGCATATCTGATCCGGTTACAGTTACATGGAATGTTACCGATACCTTATCTCCATCTATTGATGCGATCGTAATATCTGTCTCTCCGGCTTTATTCGCTGTTATAACTGCCATTCCGCTGTCCGGGTTAATATCGCTTGGAACGGCATTTCCAACCTGTGCTACTGACGGATCACTTGATGTCAGTTTCAGCCTGTCTTTCCAGCCATCCATACTCGGTGATGCATCAAAGAACGTCTTATAGGTTTCTCCCTGCTTAACCGTTACATTACCATTATATACCTGGATATCTCTTATGGCTGGAAGCACTGTTACCGTGATATCTTTTGTGATCTTACTTCCGTCCAATGTAGTCATGGTAATAGTCGCTGTACCTTCCTCTACTGCAGTAATAACGCCTTGTTCAGATACTGTAGCAACATATGAGTTACTGCAGCTATAGGACAGTCTCTTATCTGATGTATTTTCCGGTAATACCACGGCATTTATCTGGTATGTCTCTCCTTCATAAAGCGTTACGGTATCTTTATTAGTCGTAATACTTTCTGCCAGCTTGCCTACCGTCACTTTACAGGTAGCACTTATCTGTTTTCCGTTTGTGAGCTTACTGTCTTTATATGATGCAGTGACAGTGACACATCCTGCTGTCTTTGCCGTTACCTTTCCGGAAGTATCAACAGATGCGACATTTGTATCAGAGCTTTTCCATGTCAGCTTATCGGCACTGATGCCTGCAAATTCTTTTGTAAATACCGGAGTAAGTTCTACGGAATTTCCGGCTAAAAGTGATTTATCCTGCAGCGAAAATCCTGTGCTGTAAACTGTCACATGGCATTTATCTGTACTCATGCCATCATAACTTGTTACAATGATATCGCATTCGCCATAACCTACTGCTGTTACATTCCCATTTGCATCTACTTCTGCAACAGAATTATCCGTTGATCTGAAACCATAGGTTCTATTTGTAGTACCTGCAGGTAATACATTTGCTGTCAGCTTCTTACTATCAGCTTCTGAAAGCGTGATATTATGACTATTGAGTGTAATGCTTGTAGATAATGTAATACCGGAGGCTTTATTTGTAAGTCCTCTGATACACGGTGCACCTACTTTATTATAAGGAGAGTCTGCATTATCAGATAATGATTCCAGAGAATATCCTGTGTAGGTCTGACCATGATCCTGATAATAACCTCCAGAACCAATAGATGAACCTCCGGCTGATGTAGCCTTATCTCTCTCTGTCTCTATACAGATGCCATATGTCATGCCATCCGGCACATAAATATTCCGGCTCTTTAAATCGATCGTGTAAAATCCCTCGTAATCGCTACACCCGGAAAGAGCTTCGCTCTTTCCGGAATAACCTACCAGTTTGCCGCTTTCGACAACAGGGTTACTATACACTGTTACCGAAAACGGCATATTTGCCGCAAGGTATGTCATAACGCCATCTATCTTTTCTACTGATCCTGTTCCATATGCTTTTGCCTCATAGATGTTTAAAAACGTGGTGCCCTTGTTTGCATTAAGATTGACCATGTTGCCGCCATCATAGGCATACAGATTAGCATAAGTATCCTTATTATCGTATTCTACTGCAATAATGTCACAAATCGATTTATCGTAATAAGATATCCAAAAATATCCGCTTCCATTTACACCATTATTATCAGTAAGATTTGTTCCCCATGAGTTTTTCATAAGCCATGCCCCGTTTCCAGCAGGTATTTTCTTGAAGTTGGATGCCGGGTAATCATCATCCCATCCGATCAGCTCCACTGCATGATTGGCTGCAGCTTTGTAAGGAAAATAATACGCTATATCATCTCCTTTGTTAAAAAAGGTTCTGTATTCATAACCAGTAGCATCATAGTAGGACATACTGACACCGCCATATGTACTGATAAGCTCTTTTACGTTATCAATATGATCGATGTCATAATCACAAAATCTTGCTCCCTTAAAATGCCAGTTACTTGATCCGGCACACAGCTCCTGTCCTAATACTACCTGATTCAGCTCATTATAATACGCATCGTATTGATCACTGGGAATCGTATCAAGATCCTTTACCGGAGCCTGAGATTCCAGTACCGGTCCGGTCCACTTGGAAAGAAAGGACACTGCAGCTGTCGGCATACCACCTTCACCAAACATTTGCACATTAGTTTTACCTGTATCAGAGGTATCATTTGTATAAATCCCAAGAGGATCTATATTTTTATGGTTCATAAAATAAATAAGCTGAAATTCAGACAGATCAACGGAACTGTCTGCCAGTCCCTTTTTAATAAGGTTCGACTCTACTGCAGCAATAGCAGAATAAGCCCAGCAGGAACCTAAAAACTGGTTTCTTATAGCAGATACCCCAAGTGGTCTTGGATCATACTTTGCGGGGAAACTTACAGAAGTATCAGCATCAATGTTATTTTCTCCACCGGCTGCGTTATGATCTGCATAACCATAGCTTCTGCCAGAGCTGATCGTTCCGTTAGGTGGTGCATTAAAACTAAAATCACTGCTTTCTTCCTCTGCATCAATATCTAATACTTCCTCAGTCTCTTCCTCATCTTCCGCTACATCAGCCGTGTATTCATTATCAGAAACGGTATCAGATACGTTCTCAATTTCAACAATGTTTACATCAGAATATACCATAGGCACAGACTGCCAAATGATTGATAATGCAAGTATCATGGTAATAAATAAATTTCTCTTTTTCATGGTAAACCCTCCTTCTTATGATTATATCTTATCGTATATTATTCGTCTACATAGTAGCTTTCTCTGTACTATTATATTACCACAAATATTCGCATTTTGTCAATGCATTATACTATAGTTATTCTGATTTTGTCCTTTTTAATATGGAAATAAAACTGAATATATGATATGATATTTATGTTGCCACCCCTATATTGGCGCAGAAAGGGGGGCTGACTTATAGATACACTCTTAACTTTTATCATATCTATTGTGGCGAGTATAGTTGCCTACTATATTTGCAAATGGTTGGATAGAGATGATTAAGGACGGCAATCAGCCTAAGGTCTAAGCCACCTTGCCAAAAACGGAATGGAAAACCCCACGAGTTCGCTCCTCGTGGGGTTTTTGTTGACTTACAGAAGTCACTCTTAACTTTTTGCCTAAGCACACTATATCATATGCCATGGCTAAAATCAAGTATCCCTTTTTGGTGGTTTTTTATACATATTCGTATTTTGTCTATTTTGTAAAATGGAAAGCATGAATATTATTGACGTGGAAATAATAATAGCATATAATAAAAGTACAAAAAATCGTACGTTTTTTTGTACGGAAAGGAGATCTTTATATGTTAGCTGTAAAGAGCATGGATGTCAGAGATAATTTCAAAAGTTTATGCGATAAGGTTTTTGGAGGGGAAACACTGATTATATCAAGACCAAAAAATGAAAACATAGTGATGATATCGGAAGCTGAATACAATGAGATTATGAAAGCAAAAAGAAATGCTGATTACCTTGCTATGCTGGATAAATCCATGGCAGAAGCCGAAGCAGGAGGCTTTATTACAAAGACCGTTTCAGAACTGGAGGCTTATGAGTAAATGAATGTAGTATTTACACCTACTGCATGGAAGCAATACACCGAATGGCAGAAGGAAGATAAAAAGATGGTAAGGCATATCAATGAGCTTATCAAGGATATTGATAGAAATGGGCTTTTATATGGTATAGGCAAGCCCGAACCATTAAAACACCGTAAAGCGTGTAGCAGGCGAATTACAGATGAACACAGGCTTGTCTACAATATGGATAATAACCAAAATCTGATTATATACTCATGTAAATATCACTACGAAGATTAGCCCACTCAAACGGAGCTAATCTTCTGTGAATGAGAAAAGTATCATGCACAAGAAATTGCAATCAGAATTTTCCTGCTTACCGTTCCAGATCTTCTTCCTCTGATACAGATTCACGGTCTTTTTCAAATAACTCCCGCATAATATTTTTATAACATTCTCTGCAGTAATATTTTCCACCATATTCTTCCGATCCTTTTTCGGAACATTCTGACGAATCACATTGTCTTTCATATTGGATTTTCATAAACAAATTCTCCTTTATTTTTTAAGTTATATGTGAAAAATCTGCAAAAAAGTGTATAAAATCATTCTGCTGATCTATTTTTTTTATCCATTTTTTCTTTTATCATAAAAACCAAAAACAACATACAAAATATGAAAGAAACAATAGCAACAGTTAAAAAATAAACTGTATAGTCTGGATTATATGGGTTTACAGACATTGGTAAACGCTGCCACTGTGACAAACTATTATATTCCCTGATAGCTGCAGCTTTTTGTTTCATCGTGATAACATACATAATAGATGATGCTACTGTTATTATTAAGTGTAAAAAGAATAAAATTTTTTCTTTCATTTTCCAATCTCCCAATCATTCAATGTTTTGTATTTCTTTCTTATCCAATAGCTGCTTATATTTCTCTTCCAGTTCAGCTTTATTTTCTGTCAGATCAAGCATTACTTCCTGCCGGAGCTGTTTTGACATGGCTGCTACCTTTTCGGCTGTCTCCTGCGATATGTAAGAAGGTGTCAGTTCTGTTTCATCCGTAAGCAGTATATGACGCTTGATGAGATCTTCCGCTCTTTCCAGATCAGCATTTTTTCCTCCCATACATCCGTCTCCGGCTTTTCCAAGCAGAATCTGCTCTCCTACAAGACCCGCATAAAATATTTTTACGCAGGTTGACACACTTGTACGATCAGATATATTTACTATACAATCTTCCATTGTCGTGCGTCCGGTAATTATGGATACTTCCTTTACTTTAATTCCAAGAAGTTCTACCATCAGCCAGTGTCCGGCTTCATGAGCCGCCTTTACCTCACTTGTTAGTTCCGGTGTCTTTAATAATGTAGCAGATCCCTCTCCAGGATCCAGACGATAATATGTTTCCTTTTCACAATACCCCATGCCAACTTTTACGCATTTCATGATATAGAAAAAAAATATACACAAAAGGAAGAAGGCTTCTACAAACTGCAGGGTGCCATCTACATCCCCCGCAAGTACCAGCTTCCTCACACTATCCATGACATTCCCATAAATAGGTAACACCACTTTATTAAGAACCAGTGCCATGATAAGGAGCTTCTCGGTTATCCTGATGTATTTATTTTTCTTTAGTTCATCTACTTTTCTAATAATGCTTTTTATTTTTTTCATTTATGCTCCATATTAGCGAAACAGGCTCCATAAACCGGAGCCTGTTTCTTATGTGAAAGTGTAAAGTGGGGGCTTAGTATTTTCCCTTGAAGAGTTTCTTATAGCTTGCAGTCTTCTTGTTTGGAATTTTAAACTGGATTCCCTTTTTGCACTTCTTGAATGCTTTTGATCCTACGCCTGTTAATGCATTTGATTTGATCGTAACATTTTTCAATGACTTACAATTATAGAAAGCCTGTGATTCGATCGTCTGTACTCTTGACGGAAGCGTGATCTTTTTAATCTTTTTACATCCGCTGAATGCCTGTTTTCTGATCTTTGTCACATTTTTTCCAATCGTAACGCTTGAAAGTTTTGTATCACTCTTGAAGCATTTAACAGGAACTGTAGTCAGCTTAGCCGGAAGAGAGATCTTTTTTAGAGCTCTACAGTAATAGAAGCACCCTTCTCCCATTTCCAGAAGCTGTGACTCTGCTGCAAATGTAACTGATGCCAGTTTTGTACATTTACCAAATGCGTAACTACCAATCTTTAATACTGACTTAGGGATCTTGATCTTTTTCAGACTCTTACAGTTATAGAAAGCCTTTTTGCCAATCTTTAAAAGTCCATTATTGAGAGTTACAGTTTTGAGTTTCACGCAGTTTTCAAATGCATAGTTTCCGATGTTCTGAACAGTAGACGGCATCTTTACAGATTCAAGTGCACTACAGTCCCTAAATGCCTTGTCTCCAATGTTGACAAGACCTTCATTTAATTTAACAGTCTTTAAGTTAATACATTTTTCAAATGCCGAATTACCGATCGTACTGATGTTTTTGGAAACTACTACCTCACGCAGAGAAGTATTGTCATAAAATGCCTTATCATGTACCTCAGTGATCCGGTATACTTTATCACCGATCTTGATCACATCAGGAATAACAACCTTTGTGTCAGTCGTAGTTACAAATTTAATTCCAAGCGAACCGTCCGGATTTTGAACAATCTCATAACTTGCACCTTCCAGATCGAGCTTAAAGGAAAGTCCGGCAGCCAGTTTCTTAGCAATCTCATTGATTGTTGCTTCATCTGTGATGTTTACGGCATTCTGACCGTCCTTACCATTTTCCCCGTCTTTTCCTGCTGCAGCTTTACTGATGCACGCATAATAGTATTTTACAACAAGCCCCTCTTTAACGGTAACTACCTGGAGCTGCGGCTTGTCGCATTTACATCCTTCGATCTTATTTACTTCCGAAATGGCATCTTCATTAAGAGCCGGTGTGATTGTTGATCCAAGATCAGCACTTTCCTTTGTTGTCTTGTAAAGCTCATACTGTCCGCCCTCGGATCTTTGGATATAATGCTCTACTTTGTATTCTACAGCCGTATTTCTCTTTTTCAGGTTATAGTAATAATTTACAACTGTTTCTTTTGTCAGCGTAACTGTCTTTGGAGCTGCATCTACCGGTACAAGGATATATTTTTTATATGCATTATTAAAATTTCTCATTGCATCCGTATCACTTGTCAGGAACGGGATCTCTTTATTTTCTCCGACCGTACCACTAAATGTATTTGTGTAGTTATTCTGTGCATAATCGCCAAATTTACCATCATAAAGGACGTAATCGCCACCCTCTACTGTCTGGTAATAGTGATTGACTGTAACGGTTGCTCTGTTATCAATCAAATTGTAGTAGAAGTTGAATGTTGTTGATCCGTCTCCTGAGATATTCTGCGTAATAGCATCCGGTGTTTCATATCCCGGAATAGCCGTAGGAATTTCTGTTACGGATGTATCGGTTGTTGCTGCTTTAATTTCTGTACCAAGCAGAGGATTTTCTGTACCTTCCAGTGCTTGGTAAATTTCATATCCTGTTGCTGGATCGGTGTTATCAAATTCTTTCTGAACGTATCTGTTGATCGTATATGGAGTGTTGGTATTTGCCGTCCACTGCGTCGTAAGTGTTACAGAACCACCATTTACATCTGTCAGGTTGTTAACGCTATCTCCATCCTTGTACTGATGATTCCAACCTGCAAATGTGTATCCCGGCTTACTGATGCCAAGGGATGCAAGAGTTTTTAAGTTCTGGGCTGTACCATATGTAAAGGACTGGCTACTTACTTCATTTCCATCTGATACATATTTAACCGTATAGCTATGCGCTTTCCACTGCGCCGTGTATGACACATCACAGTTTACTTCATGCTGCGCACCTGCGCCGTATACTCCCCCATTCTGGGCACATCTCCATCCTATAAAATCATATCCTTTTTTAGATGGTGCACCTGGCATGGTAAAAATTGTATTTCCCCAGACAGGATCAAAAACAACATTACTTGTAAAATTGGTTGGGAAAGCTGCACCTGCAGCATAATTTCCACCTACGCCTCTAATTGTCCATCCGCTAAATGCCCTTGCTTCTGTAGAATTACCGCCACCATCAGAAAAAGATGCTGAAAAACTTGGAGCTGTTGGTGCAGCAGGTAAACTATTATTGCCTGATCCATAAGTCCATGTTGCAGAACCGGCACCTGTGAATGTTGCCGTATAAGTAATAGGCATTCTCCTAATATAAATTGCACTAGCCCCGCCATTAGCATGTTGTCCGATAGTAGATTCTCCCCAGAGATTTATTGTTAAATAAATATTATCTACAAAATCAGATGTAGCATTCCATCTTTCATAACCTGTTGATCCATCTGTAGTAAATTTGCATTCTCCCGCATAAGTTTTATTACCCGGAGCTAAACTTGATTTTTGATAAGAATATCCTTTAACTCCATGAAATGCTAATGGAACATTAAGATATGTATAATTTCCTGCAGCACTACTAGGATTAACAACCGTTTTTGCTGTACCTTCTCTTAATGTAAAATAAGCATAACTTAAACACCAATCAGAAGGAGCTGCTAAAACAATACCAAATTTTCTTGCTTTTTCATATGTTGGATTTGTTGATGTACTATTCAACATATAAGTAATCTTTTGAGATGCAGAAGCATTATTCGGTGTATCCGGAAACCAATAACCAACTTTAGAAGTGCCAGTTTCTTTCCAAACATTTGTTGCCTTTATCTTACCGAATTTATTCTTTAAATATTCAATATAAGGCATTTCCATATAATCTTTTTGATTATATGCTTCGCCATTTTCATCGAGTTCGTATTCGGCATACTGCACATCATGGTTAAATACATAATACTGCATTACATTTTGCTGCATTTCATCTGATAAAGATGAATAATAAATCCAAACATCCTCATCTTCTGCGTCTGTAAAATATTCATTGATCTCCTCTTCGGAATGCGCCGTCAAATCATAATCAAGTAATTCTTCTAAAGAATGCATTTTAATATCTGATCCATTCTCAGATTCTTCCCCTGATTTTTCTTCCTCTGCATCAACAACCAGCGAATCTCCTGATACGCTAATATCAGCTGCTGATTCATCTGCTGCATCTTCTGAAATGTCTTCGCTATCATCCGTAGCAGTTTCTGTATCTACTGAAATTTCCGTAGTTCCAATTTCAGCAGCTGACACCGGCATGGAACCAAATGCCATAGCTGCAGCGAGACCATAACAAAGCACTTTGTTTACGAGTTTCTTTTTCATTTTTTTCTTTCCTCCCTTTTTTCTTCTATTTCAGGTTGCCATAGATGTACTTCTTTTCTTCATCTGTGGCAAAAATCTGAACGACTACTGATTCGCCCATCACAGGCATACGTTTGTTTCCTTTTGGGAACTGGCAGAGACAATCCATCTTGTTTGCAAGGTTGACGTAGATACCTCGTTCTGTGATTCCGGTAATGTAACCCCTGTAAATGTCTCCGATTTTAAACTGATCAAAATACTTCTCACGCGGATTTGGCATCGCCTGCTTGATCGATGCTGTGATATCGACAAGTGAATAAACTGAATTATATTTTTTTACCCGCTTTGGCGGTTTTACACTTAAAATCTTTACTGTGACGTAATCGCCGACTTTATAACATTCCTCCGTGGCTACGCCATCAAAATTACGCGCGTCTGTGTTGTACAGCCACGAGATTTCCTCCAGCGGTATCCGGCACTCTGCTCCTGCTGCATCAACTGAAATAAAATCACGGGCAATGGCAGTGATCTTAGACTGCACCTTCATACCCGGAACGACGCGAGGCGTGTTTCCATTTTGCATCGTATAATTTCTAACCGCTCTCATAGAAAGAGCTGCCAGTCTGTCACCTATCGCAGTACCTTTTTCCTCATTGACATGACGTACTACAAACGTGATCTCTGATCCGATGCGGCGCATGATGTTCTGCTGAATTTCGTGCGCTGTATACTGGTTCATGTTCGGATAGTCGTAATCATAAAGGACAAATGATGGGATGCTTACCTCGAACTTGCCAGTTTTGAATTTGACGCGAGCCATATATTCAGGGATGTAGTCCGGTGCATCCTCATCCTTATTCGTTGGAACCTCTGTGACGGATTCAATGGTGCCCTTTACAATCCTGTTATTATTAGCACTTGCCACAAGTTCCAGGTATTCCTCTTTTCTAACCGCAGCATCATTGTTGTCAGGCTGCAGCTCATCTCCATCCTCAACAAAGACATCTTCCCTTGCATACAGTTCTTTCTTAGTTTCTTTATCAGCCATCTCGACTGAATAGGTATTCCTCTGCGCATGAAGAGTGATCTGCTCACTTGCCGTCATGTCTTCTAATTTTTTCTTTGGCCTGCCTCTTTTCCTTTTCTCCGGCTGTGGCTGCGGATCGTTGGCAGCTTCTGGTTCTTTGGAAGATTCCTGCGTCTTTACATCATCAGGCTCATTTGTTGACTGATTTGAGCCATTGATGATCTCTTCAACGGAATCCGGTTTTAATTCCATTTGCATATGTAACCTCCTCTTTTTTACATTTTTTGACAGTTTTCCCTGCTATATTTTTAATAATATTATAACAAGATATAACAGTCAATTACTTTTTATTATTAAATTTTTATTATAACTAATTGTATATCAAAGTTTTTTTCAATTATTTATAATAAGCATTGACAAAAACCGAATATGTATGGTAATATAATAATGTCAATAGATTTTCCTCCAATGATTTGAAAATCATTGACATGGTTGCTTATATAGGAAAAAGAGCAAGAAATCCTCTGTCATTGACATTGGTTTCCTTGCTCTTTTTTCGCTTTCTTTCAGGCTCAGTTACATCTCTTAAACTTTCCTATCTTTTCAGGAAGTCTTGAGACCCTATTGCTATCAGAATTTTTATTGATTGCATCATTATTGTTTATTTCATTATAACTATTATTGATATTATTACTTTTTATATTACTTTCCGCATTACTTTTTGCATTACTATTATCTATAGTTTTATTTATATCATCTGCTTCACTCTGGCTCTGATCACTGTTATTGACTGTATGCTTCTTATCTTCCTTCTGATGATCCAAATTTATTACCGGTGTAATCCGGGCAGCCGGAGCAGCTTTATCAGATGATAACGGCCGATCTGTTTTTGCCCCTGGATCACCCACTGCTTGTACGACCGGTCCGTTGCCTTTCTTTTCCGGTGTAGTAGCAGAAGCAGTTTTTATTTTCTGCACATCTGGTTCTGATATTTCCATGACCGGCTTTTGCATTTCCATGTTATTTCCATAAACCTCTTCTCTTTGTTTCATCCTCTCTTTCTCTTTATCCTCTTTAGCTTTACGCCATAATGGTTTATGCCGTCCCGGTATCCGCTCTCTGTAGTCTTGCAGATATGGATTATTAAATGACAGATATTTATTCAGCTTTACCGGTTCAAATCCCAAGATGGAAAGAATTAAAATATCCGGAGACATCTTAAATGCATCTGCTGCAGGTAAAAGATCTTCGCCGACAAGTGATTCTGTTTTTGTTTCAAAATCATGCAGAGGAAATGACTGCGACAGATGCTCACTGTACCTGCCTGCTGCAACACGCCTTGTCTGTCTTCCGCACAAAAGCGTAAAATATTCAGCTGTATCTTTATCGCCTGCACGAAGTAGCACTTTAGTAGTCATTGATCCAAGTATTGCCTGTGCTGCTGTTTCCGTATACATATCATTGAGCTGTCCGATTGTCTGCAATACTACCGTGATAGCAATTTTACGTGATCTTACTGTAGTGATAGTCTTGTCAAAATCATTGATTGCACCTGTTGATCTAAATTCGTCAAGTATATAATTTACATAGAGCTGCTTTTTCTTTCTCTCTTCTGATAAGCTGTCTGAGTATTCACACTGTTTAATAAGCATCATATTAAAAAACAGATTGGCGATTCCATTAAAGGTCTTATTAGAATCCGGTATAACTACAAAATACATACACTTACGTTTCATCGGAAGTACCAGATCGATCTCATCATGTGATACAATTTCCCTAGCATTTGGATCAGTAAAAAAACCAAGCGTAATACCCATGCCATTTAAGATCTGACCCTGTACATCTTCCTTTGCCTCCGCAAAAATGTCATATGCCTGTCTTGCCGGATGGTCTTTGTCAAGATTTGAAAATAGTACGGCAAGCTCCTGTGGTTTTTTCTTGGATAGCTCAAACATCTTTGCCAGTGTATTTTCTCCGCACGCCTTATATGTCTGATTTGTGCTGATATACAAAAGAAGGGCTTTATAGCCATTCATTTCATTCTTTCCCCAGTAGTCCATATGACCATTACCGCAGTTTTCAATAATAGCATTAGCCAGCATCTCTGCTCCGGCTGTGTCACCCGTTGTACCGTTATCAAGGTATTTTAAAAGATGAAATGCATCTGAATTTTTCAGCTCATTTGGTTTTAAATTGAGTACCCTTACCACATATCCATTATCTATTGCTTTTTGGGACAGTTTTCTGTAGAGATCACCCTTGGAGTCTGTAATAATAGCAGATTCTCCTCTTTCCATACATTTCATAATGTCATTCTCAATTATGGCTGCCGACTTACCGGATCCTGGAACACCAAATACACATTTGTTTCTGTTGATACCTACCAGATCAGGTCTTAGCGTATATAGTAGTCCATTATCATCTATTCCCAGAATATCTCCTTTTAGATCATCATAGTTTTTGCTCCGCTTAAAGCATTTTTCTCTTTCTTCCTCAGTCTGCCAATGGGCTGTCCCATGCACACCGCTCTTTGATATCTGGAAATTTCCCTCTCTATCCATGTAATAGTCTTTTTCAGTAACCTTGTGAAAACGATACTGCACGTTAACAGCCATAAATGAAAAAAACAGTGCCATAATAATTCCTACCGGGCACATCCATGCGGTAAATAATTCAACAATATATATTTTATCCTGCTTTCCAACCAGATTTAAGACAAGCTGTACAATTAGTGATGCAACTACGATACCAATTATTATTGATGATATAATCATTGCTTTGTACATTTTGGGATTCTTTTTTATATCCAGTATTATATCCTTATAACTCTGCTGGATTTTATTCATATCTGCTTCTTCTGTGTTCCCACGCAGCTTATCAAAACCTGATGGTCTGAAATTTTCATCTTCTCTTTTCATATGTTGCCCCTTATCTTATCTGAAATCTTTCATAAATTCATTCAGACTGCAGCTTAGTACGTTTGCATATTTATCTGCTGTTTTTAATACAAATTCTTCCTGGTAATCAAAACAGAGTATCATAAAATCATTCTTTGTTTTCAGACCACGTGAGATATCATATATGACTTTACGTAGGAAGAGGATATATCTTTTAATATCCGGTACGCAGAATATAAATGTGTATGTACCATCTTTGTAATAATCGCAGGCATATTCAAAATTTTTATCTTCTTCATATTTTTCCTCCATTGCCATCTCTTTGATCTGTACATCCCAGTCCGGCTTTGTCATTAAATATGTCATGTCACGACCGGCATTACTATACGGCAGCACATATATATGCTGGTATGTGTTTGCCAGTGCATCAAATTTGATTCCGCTACTGGATTTTTTAAGTAGCTGCATGAAAACGTTGTAGTTATATGTATAAAGAATCGCATCATCTAACTTACAGTTTTCTTTCATTTCTTTAGCCAGCATATTTTCGATCTGGGTTTTTATCTTATATTCTCCCGTGGCATTCCACAGCTGCAGGTCTTTTCCTATATGATAAATATTGTAATTTACCCCTTCCGTTATCAGCGTGCCATTGACACGGGTTGCTATAAGTATCTTTTTATTCTCATCTGATTCATACAGATCATCTTTGTATCCGGCATTTCTCTTAATATCTCTCGATGTATAATAGGTTGCTTTTATCTGCCTATCCGCCTTATCAATTATTTGACTTGGCAGCGCATTTATCTTTGCCGTATACATCAGTATTATCATCTCAGCATTTCTGACAATTCTTGTACTGTTTCCTTTTTTGTTTCCTTTTGCATATTTGGCTCTCTTTAGATCAGCTTTTCCATATTTTTGAAAATATTCATAATCGATATATGGCAGGTCAAAATGATTATTCACATTGTCGTCATAATTAAGAAGATTGAAACACTCGAATACCTCTTCATTCTTATTTTTTTCAATTACACCCTCTTTTTTCATTTTGCATATCGTATTCGCCATATAGGGTTTGTCAAACAGCTTATATGTTCTCGGTGTTATCACAGCTGTTATGTGCAATAGATCTACTACCATATATCTGATAGTACCCTCTGCATACCTTGGTTTATTGTTCATATTGGATTCCTTTTTTCTAATTTTATTCGTTCATTATTTGATTCAACAAAAAGTGCACGTACCGCCTAAACCATGTACTCTTGACAGCCAAAAAACCGTCATTTTATGCTACTTTCGTAACTTCAAAAACATTATTTTATAAAAGCAAAAAAACAGCTGATAAGTAATGTCTTTTATGTATTTTTATATTGCATTTCGATTTTTTGTATAATGTCTTTGAATTTTATTTATGATGTTTTACAACTACTCTAGCTCATAATATCCAATACTCGGAACTTCATTAACTTTACCGTCAAAATACGCTATCATATACGGTATAGTAAGCCTCATTGATGCAATCTTTTCCATCACATCTTCATCTGTAACTACAAATATATACATTCTATTACTTTCCTCTTCTTTTCCAACGCTTACACCGGAAGATGTATAAAAAGAATCCTGTATATATGCAACGGTTGTCAGTTTATCCATATCAATAAAGGCGATATACTCTATTACTTTGTTATCCCTGATATAGCAGAGGTTAATTCCTCCATCATCAATGCAACACGCAGCTCCCTCTACCTCGGTTGTTTCGTATAATGCATCTTTCTTGATTCTATCAATCATTACCCAAATACAGGCAAGCGTATCTTTGTCGTATGTCTTCCGGTTCTGTACAACGGCATAATCATTATCAACCATCTTTATGTAGCGGGTTTTGATGAGAAATGACATTAAATGGCCCGGATTATATTTTGTTCCTTCAAATAATTTGTTTATCTGACTTGTAGTAAGTGATCCAAATTTGGATAATAAATTAAGGATTGCTCTTGCTTCTTTTGAATAAGTCATAATTATTTCTCCTTTTCATCTGAAATATTTGGTTTTTCATCTATTATTTTTGCTTTTTACGCTATACCGATATATCAAAAAGATTTTCTTGTTTTTACTATACATTTGACCGTTTTTCTTCTATTTTTTTTATATAATAGAAGAAAGTGCCACAATTTCAGTCTGTTATGCTGTATTTATAGATTTTTCCTGCTCTGCAAATTTCTTTCGCAGGTTAACATCCGTCGTAAATATCTTAAGTTCTTCCTCTGATGAAATAAGTTCTATAAGCATCTTGTCTCTGTCTGACATCATCAGCGTTCTTCCATGCGCAGGGAATTTTTTGATATTCGCTCTGTCATTTGCATTAAGATCTACTACCTTTGCGATCTGACTGAGTTCCATATCTTCGCAGCGCAGGAAGAATTTTATCTTGCTGGATGCAAGTATTGACTCTCCAAGTCCGTTATTAGCTCTTAAAAAGTCTCCGATATCCTGCGTAGCAAGTACAGTACAAGATCCATAACCTCGAATGATCTTTACCATCTCTTTTACCTGTTTTGCACAGTCATCGTTTTGCATCATAAGCCACACTTCATCCAAGAAAATAGCATCTTTACTCATAAGACTTTGCTTTGCCAAATCGTAACAGCAGTCAAAAGCGATATACATGATTGCAGGTAGATAGTCTGCGTTAATAGCAGTTTTATCTACATCAAATACGAGATACGGATTATTGAGATCAACATTTGTGTAGCCGTTGAAATTCGAGAACATTCCGCCATACATATACGGTGCAAGAACATCTATTACTCTTGACAGTACCGGATCTTCCCGAAGGGCATCATTCAGATCCTGTAATATAGGCATGGTTTTCAGTATGCGTTTTTCTTTATCGAGCCAGATTGAATCATTATTTTTAGTTATTCCATAATTGGCATACAATTTTGTACACAAAACATTAAATCTGTTCTTCTCAGCGACCGTTAATTTATCGTCAATCATGTTAAGCTGCAGCCATGCACATAAGGATGCAATCTTACGTGCCAGAAGCGGTGCTGCCATTCCCTCTGCCTCGTCCGTATCTTCAATAAGTTTTCCGTCTTTTGTTACCTGCGGTCTTATTTCCATGATGTTTATACAGGCTTTCCCTCCTGGGATAAGCCGAATATACTGACCGCCTATATCCTCACAGGCTTTCAGATATTCATGCGCTTTGAGTGGTATGATATACATAACCCGTGTACCCATCATGCGCATCCTGTATCCAAGCATCATTTCAAGATATGATTTTCCTGTGCCGGGCGGTCCCATGATAACAATATTGCCATTAGAATATAAATGGGTATCAAAGTTATTGATTGATACCAAAGAGCCACCAAGTAAATTTTTTCCAATCACATATCCTTCGTTGCTGAACAAAGATACCGCTGTGAATGGATAGAGCTGTGCAAGATTACGCGTTAAAAAATTGTGTGAGAACTTTTTAAATAAAGATCTGTTATTATACATATCCGGAGCTGTACATTTTAAAAATTCAAGAGTAGTCAAAAAAGAGGTTGATGTATAAATAGAATATCCATCCAGTCTGCTCCTAATAGATGACTGCATATCCCTCATAGCTGCATATGTAAGTGATCTGATCGTAACAACTACTTCTACGCTAAATAAATCTTCATCACAATCGTCTATTGCAGATCTTATGTATTCTGCATTTGCAATTTCCCTTGATAAAGATTCCGCTTTATCGGGATTTGTTATATGTGCATTATAAGAACCGTACTTTATTTTTCTTATCTGATTCAGTCCTGATTTAACCATTTGTCTGCTGTTTCTCTTTATAAAAATATCTTTATCAACCCCAAGACAGCACGGTATGTTATCAAGCCATCCCGTTTGTGTATTTTCCGGATAAGAGTCATCCCTAAAAGCCAGCCATGTGTGATACATTCCATCCATTATCAGCCAGTCATTTGCCGGATTTGATTTTATCCCTCTTGTTGCAATAAAATCCGCTTCTGTAGGCTGCTCTTTACCAACCAGATTGTAGTCTGAATATATCCTGTCTATTCTTTCTTTAAGATTTTCTCTATCGCAGGATAACGGATTATAATACTTATAAAAGATTTCACAGGCATGGTAATTCTCGTCTTTAGGAGTAATTACAAGATTTCCTGTACTCATAAGCTGAGATCGTATGTTCATTTCCATGCGTCTCATCGTAGTATATATATCATCAAAATTCCTGCTGAATTTTCCATTATCACCCTCATAAGCAAAGCTGACATAAAACTTTGTTGTAATATTTTCATCCTGCAGAGTTTTAATGTGATTTATATACTCTTCTGCTCTTTTATTCAGTTTTTCGTTATTCTCCTGCTTACAGTTTTGCCTGATTATACTTATTATCTCACTTGCATCTGCTTTTTCTGTTCTGGTCTTTATATGCAGATTATTGGGGCAGATTCTGAAAAGATGCATAAATGATTCTGTAATTTTATTCTTATCGGTTACATCCTTCTGGTAATAATTAAGTGGTAAAACTTCCAGTATTTTGACAAAACTTCCGTCTTTACAACAGATGATTCCGTTTCTGATACACTTTACATTTACTAATTCCTGTGTATCATGACCGCTTTTCTTTATATTCTTTGAATTTTGCTTTGATAAAGTCGGCAACCCTATCGGCGATACTAACCCCTCCAATGTTGTTAGTATTGGATTGCGCCATTCCTGATTTTTCTGATCGTTCTTCATTTGGTTTCCTCATATGGTATTTTTTACTAAGTTTGCACGCTTTTATAAAATTCATAATACCTTCTATCAGGCTCTGGTCTTTTATTCCAACGAGGTTAATCAATAATATTGATGCACACAGTATAACTATCAGTATTATTTTTACTCTTATTACAAATGAAATTTTATAAATTATATAGCCTACAATACAAGCGCATATAATACCTTCAATCCAGTTTCTTTTCCTAAATCCCCAAATACGCTTTGATTCCAGTATGTTATCCGGGATCCGGTATTCAATCAGTTCTTCGTCATCCATACAGGCATTTCCCTCCTTTCATTATAATTTTATGTATATTATTACTTTTTATATAATTTATCATAATTCAAAAGCACCATTTTTTCAATATATATTCCATTATAAAAAGCCTGCAGGAATCATCATCTCTGATTCCTGCAGGCTGATCACAACTTCTATTACTGAATATATTTATTATATCTTATCTGACATTCCTTTAAATTATCTTCCGGGCATATGTCGTCTCCTGGACATTTACCAAATTTTCTTTCGCAGTTTTGACAGGTAAATAATATGGATTTATCTATATCATCAAATTGATCTATCAGAAGATCATTTAACTGCCTTAACTGGTTATTATCCATATTCATTATCTGTGCAATAATATTACGTTTTAAATTACTTATCTGACGTTTCATCTTCTGCCCCTTTCTTATCAATCTGATCACACTTAAACAAAAATGGATAAGGAGCATCTTTATCCTTTACATATTTACATTCTATAGTCGCATCCAGTTCTTCAATATAAACATAGAATTTATACAGTTCTGGAACCTCTGCAAATCCCTTATTTACAATCGTGACATCCCATACCTTATCATCTTGTGTTGGAATATAATAATCAAGATATCTTGATAACCTTGCCTGCAGCTGCACAAAACAAAAATAATCAAGTCCGTTGTCTGCAAGATACGAGAAATCATCTATTCTCACTTTATCCTGCATCAGTCCATCATCATTGAAATCATCAATCACTATACCATTTTCATCTTCCTGTGCAATGTCACTGTCATGTATTCCTTGATCTTCGATTCCAGATGATAACGTTCCTTTACACGACTGGTCCTCTTCTAAAACTTCATCTACGAAATCCGTTTTTTTGCCACAGGCAGTTAGTACACACAAAAGCAAAATTGCTATCACTATAAACTTTTTCATATAAAAATCTCCATAGTAGTTAATAATCTGTAACTGAAAAATGCATATAGTCTTTGGAGCTGTGCCAGTTACCACCCCAGTACCATCCGTGCTTAATCAGTATATTGGCATCGTTTTGATCTATAGCATATTCATTTGTTGATGGATCCCAGGTTGTCCCATATAAAACTTTGTTATTTTTTATAAAAGGGTTGTCTTCTGCATTGATATCAATAGCCAGTCCATAACTGTGCATTGATCTTTTCCCGGAAGCACCTACCATATCTCGCCAGTTATATGATCCAATACCTTTTACGACAAATCCACTCTGCGCCAGCTCATGCATGGCATTTTGAATGGATTCTGCAGCCTTTTTATGTACCGTGATATTCCGGGTTACAATATTTCCATTTGCATCAAGACATTCTACAGCTACCGTGGTAAGGTACTGCTGCATTTCTGCCGCTGATGTAGGTAATCCGTCTGGAAAATAATACGCAAGTCTTTCCATAAGAGTTCCTGACAATAATTCTGAATCAGGAGGTGTACTACTTTCGTATTCCGGCTGTGTATATCCGATTGATTCTAAATCTTTATTATATGTATCTTTAATATAATACCAGCAGCTTCTACCCTTTCCTGCTTTATCTTCATCGATCAATGTCTGATCCGATGTCAAATAACTGTATATGGTTGATCTCTGACTTCTTGGCTGATCGTATGATGGACCAAGCTGATCGGCACTGCCACCTGATTCAAATGTTACTTTCTTTCCTCTCTGATATATGCGGACGATTCTCTCGGAATAATCAAGCATTTCATAATTTGTATGCTGATCAAATTCTGCATGATAATCTTCCGGAGATACATCTGCCAGAGCATATAATTCTCTAAGTCCAAAAGGTCTTACCTCTGTCTTACACCAAAAATCCGTAAATTCATAATCTATGCCATCAAAATTTTGTGTCTGCGGGCTCTGACTACAAGCCTCTGCTGTATCACACTCACTACCATCTCTTTTCAGTGTTTCTGTACTTGTAGTTCCATCCGCATTAGTAACAGTGGATGTATGTGTATAAATAGGTATCCATTTTATTCCAAGTTCATACATATATTGTTTACATCTGTCTGTCTCTATGAAACTCAAAAAATCTTCATAATTACATTCTCCCCAATTAAGGGCATATTGGTGGGAACTATCAGCACTTGTGTTTTGTGATAGGATCGTCAAAACCTCAGCCCAGTTCACATCATCATATTTTGCTTTATATCCGCTAAAAACATCTTTTATAGTAGGATATACTTCATAATTGTTTACCTGTACATCATACGGCCAAGGCTGCTCATAAAAATAATCAATGGTTCTGTCCTGATCCCACTGCTTACCTGATACTGTATTTCCAAGTGACATCACGGTAGCTTTTAGATTTTCGTTAATGGCATCATTTAATACCTGCCGAAATCCCTTCTTTTCCGATGTTCCCCATATATAATCCATAATTGTATTTGACAGAGGGTAATCATCATTAAAATCTTTAAATTCTGAGGACGCATTTTCTTTATATCTTTCGTCAGCTGCAGATAAATTTGAGCCTTTTGTTACTTCAAATTCTGTCTCCTGCCCGTTTGATACAAGAGATGGCATACCCTTGGTAAGCAATGCCCCGCAAAATATAAATAAAAAAGCAAGTAGAAAAGCTGCACATATTATTACGGTTGACAGTGCAGAATTTGATTCTTTTTTTGATTCATTTGCTGTATCAAGTGTTCCTACAAAATTTTTTGCAGCATCCTTGGTAACAGATGCCAAAACTCCAACTATTATACCTACCGGTCCTGCAGCCGTTCCCTCAGCTGCACCCTTTGCCATTCCTTTTGCCGTTTCCTTTGCTACATTTTGAGCCGTATTTTTTGCTGCATTATTTGTAGCGGCTCTGGCTATTTTACCAGCAGATCTTATCGCACCTGCGCTTTTTCCGGCTATATCATTAAGATCATTTTCCGTTTCATTTCTGCTATTATAATCATTTGTCATTTATATCACCACCTGTATCTTTACAGGAATAGTTAGATTGTGTCGTTTGGTTCTCGCATGGTATTTCCCTTACCCGTAGGTTTCATATTTTCATATCTGCCAGGTTTCATATTTTCCTTTTTACCCTTACCGAATTGATGATCCGATGTACTGTTTTTCTTCTCTTCCGGTGTATAGTTCTTACCAGCATTTACATCATAAGCAAATGTTCCTATATTAGATCTGTCAGAATACATGAAGCTATCCGGACTTGTGTTCATGGAAGATGCTGCATAGATACCTTTATCAGTAGCAACATAATCCTGCTTCGTTCCATCTTCATTTGTAACCGTTGCCTTATACATTCCTGTTTTATTCGGTATCGGTGCAAAATCAGATATGCTTTCATGCTTTAATCCAGATCCACTTACAAAATCCCCGCCAGAATTGATATTGCCCCACTGACCTTTATCATTTTGTACGCCTCCCATAATTTCACTCTGCATATTTTTAAACGCAGCTTTTTTATCACTATCTTTGAGGTTGTCTCCACTCATGGTAAACTTGCTGCCTTCAATCGTTCCCATGATATTTCCATTCTCACCTACCACGTTAAATGCATTTTTACGGTTAGATGTCTGCCCGTCTTTTTCGATATAGGTTCCTTTCGGGAATGTAAAGCCGTTTTCTTTTGCATCTGAAATTGCTTTCGCTGCCTGTGATCCAGCTCTATTTTGTGCATTATCAATACTGCAGGTTTCCCCATTGAGCATCGTATTTTGCGTCTGCATTACCTTACCGTTTCCAATATCCGCTCCGGATGTAAAGCTATCCCTGTTACCTATAATTCCGCTAAATTCATTACCATCCGCATCTGTACCGCTTACAAAAAGTCCGGTATTTCTTTGTCCGTCATCACCGACATAGCTTCCCATTTTTGCACTATCAATATTGATACCTGAATCTTTTACCATTTCCTGAGCTGCTTCTTTTAACTTATTCTCAGACAGACTGTTTACTACATTCTGCATTCTTCTATTGCCAGGATTATTTATTGCATCACTAGCCATGTCAGCTGCCATTTTGGATGATACTACGCTGTCATCAACTTTTTTCCCTTGTGATCCTAATGTCTCAGCAAAATTGTTTCCTCCAACCTTGCCGCCTACAACATCACTTACTTTTGCTCCAAATGTGGACCCGGCATCATACATAGCTTTATTTCCTGTAGCAATACCTGCAGCCTGCATTAAACCTCCTGCCCCGTGTCTCATCATATCGGCACTTCTAAATGCATTTGCCATATTTCTTCCTGCTCCTGCGACAGAAGATGCAAGAGATGATCCGCTTGTTGCAACACCAAGTCCCATTGATCTTAATATGCCATCCAGTTTTGTGCCAAGTTGCAAAAGTTCAAGAAGAAATACATACTCAAGCAGATTATCTATAGCTCCATGTCTTGTAACTGCTATGTAGAAACACATTTTGAACCATACCACATTAAATATAAGCAACAGAAAGCTCGAAATTACTGTCCTTATATAGCTTTTAAAAATCTGATTTGTATTATTTGATATGGCAGTGCAGCCAAAAGCAGGAAAAATACATAATATTGTGCACGATACAATGTACCGGGATACCATTTCAAGATATAATTTAATAAAAGCCTTAACCAATTTAAAAATCATAAAAAGCTGCACTAATAAGATAATGAATGCTATACCCGGTATAAATTCAAAAGTAATAGCCTTACCAAGCAGAGTCAAAGATTTTGTTGATGATACATAACCTTCACTTCCGGTTAAATCTAAAAAATTCAGAGATGCATTTGATCTTATTACTGATTTATTCAGATCGTAGATACTATCCATTATGTCTAAAAAGGTTTTAACAATGACGTCGCATTTATAACAGATTGCAATAGATATACCAAACCTGATTGTGAGAGATATCGGCGTATCTTTCATGTCAGTTACTTTTTTATTGAAAAAATACGCTATCAAAGAAAATGCATAAATTATAATCGAAAAAAATAAACCTATTGAAATACCAAGTTTATACAGAAGATCTTTTGCACTAATACTTCCCATTTTCGTATTCTGTACAAAATAATCCAAACTGGGACCTAGAGGATTTGTGAAAAGACTTACAATCCAGTCAAGAAGTGCTGATACCGCATTTCCGATTGCCTGATTTAAACTGGTAAAAATCTCATCACAAATAGATGCAGTCGCATTACCGGCGATCCACGAAAAAACACCACTATCTACTTTTACATTAAGCAGCTGTACGATGATAATACTTATCAGTAAAATTATAATTACATATTCTTTTTTTAGCCCTACCCTTTTTTGTAACATTTTTGCACCCCTTTATTATAGTTTTTTATATATTATAATTATTTGTATAATAAAAGTCCATAAAAAAACCCCCATTCCTGGGGGTTTTTAATTTTCTTATATTTTATTATATATCATATCTGTTAGCCAAATAAATTTGTGATTGTCGTCACTGCAGTACCTTTGGAAACGAGAACAAGCAGTGCATATGCCAGACAGCATCCAATAAGGATACGTGCTTCCACGTTAAATGCTCTCTGATCTCTTGTAAAAAACATACAGATACAGTCAATTACAATCGCCAGCGGAAATAAAGCACCTCCAAGTGATATCAGTTTTGTCTTTAAATTATTTGTTGCACCCTCTGCCTGCGCAAATGCATCCGTTGACATGACCAAATAATTAGCCCTGGCTTCCACAATGGTTAAAAATGCTGCCGCTTGTACACAGTATTTCTTCAATGTTTTTTTAAAGTTTTCTCTTTTTGTAATCATGTTCCTCTCCTTTCAAATAAAAAAAAGGCACTATTCGCAATGAATAATGCCTTTTAAATACTCAAACTTAATTTACAATTATAAATTATATCATATTACCATTATTGTCAAGTATAATATAAAAATAAATTTAGTTTATCCCGAAAGCCCCAAGTCCTGCTTCCAATCCTTCAAGATCAGCTATTATATCATTATCGGATTCCTTTTCTGCAGAAGTATTACTTGTGTCCGGTACAATCTGACCCTGTACTATAGGCTGCTGCGACACTATTTTATTTACAAAACTCGGATTAAATCCCATTTCGTATTGAACTTCCAGCAGTCTCATGTAATCCTGCATACTTTTTTTTGATATCTTGTTTAAATCTATACCTGATCGCATGATAAAGTCATGTGCTAATATACCTAAAAATTTACTCTGCTTATGTCCGCATACTTCAAGAAGTTTTATGCATTCTGCCTGATAAATATTATTTTCATCAAGATATAAACTTTTCTTCTTCATATTTATTTCTCCTGCTATTTGAGACAGATAGCATATGCCTTAGCATTTGCATTTACATCCGATAGAATTTCGTATTTTGCAAGTTTCTTATCATTTTTTATATATTCTTCTAATAAAATGCCGCCACCGCCAAAAAATACTACCGGATATGATGAAAACTTTACTCCCTGTTGGATGCAGCCACTTATAATATCTTCATAGTGTTTTTTTGCATCTTCCTTAATCAACTTAATAAACTGCTGTGGCAGGACTGTCTCTTCGTTTTTTAAAACATCCTCTACCAGACTTTCATCAAGCATTTCCCCGTACTGCCGCTGCACATCTGCACAGGTTAACCGGTACATAACTCTTGTCCCTTTTTCAAGAGAAAAACAATTATTAACGTCTGGCTGACCATCAATAACAGGTACTACATCGACTGTACCGCCTCCAATACCACATATGTAATACCTTTTTTTCTTTGCCGTTTCACAATGTATGTTTTTATATACTGCAATAAAGTCCTGTGGAAATACCTTAATTTCATCTACAACAAATTCAAAGTCATATTTTTTATATCTAAACTTCACATTTCCTTCCATCTTGCTTTCCATATAATCGAGTAGTTTTCTCGATAGTGCCGTGAAATGCCCCGGAGGTAGCCCTATTCCCAATTTTATGCTTTTTACTTTTTTTATACCATTTTGTATATCCTCTTCCCCAGATTCTTTTACCTGGTATATAATTTCCTCTGCAATACCAAATAGAGTTAATATCAGACATTGATCATTCTGTGTCTTGTCTGCTACATAAGGCATTCTCTCATTGATATCCTGTACATAGTAACTTCCATCATATTCAAGTACCGCCATTGCAATTTCCGGTCTTACATCATATTTTTTGTAACCGCTCACAATATTACAATGTTGCGTTTTTGTGTCGTAGTTGCCTACATCCACCCCAATTTTTAACTGCATAATTATTGTCCTCCTCCTGTGTACTATACTTTTAATTATATTATATATATAATTATATTACAAAAATATCACATTGTTTTGAAATATGCAAGAACTCCGACACTTAATAACGTTTTCTTATTCATTTTCCCCCTGTTTTTCAAATTATTTCCTCTATAACAAAAAAAGAAAAGGCTTTTACCTTTTCTTTTTTAATAAATCTATTTAATTTGATACCAGTAGTTTTTCAAGTTCATGATACTCTTCCGATGTATACCCTCGCTCCATTTCATTCTTAAAGCTATTTTTTTTCTTCTTATTTATTGTAACCGGACTATCCCAGTTATTTTCTATGGCACTTATCATACATCCTATCAGATTTTTTACATTATCCATCCGGCTTACAATACTGTATGCTTTATTTATTTTTTCAACATCATAGTCAGCAGTCTTTAATAGTGTGCGTGCATCATTTATTGATATTTTTTCTTGTATGATATCAATGACCTGATCCAGCATCTGATCTATTTCTGCAGTATCATGTGCTGATACATCAACCGGCGTTTCAATAGATGGTACAGTTTCTTCATTTTTATCATATACGTGATCCTTGATATGAAAAAGCACACTTACCACTTTTCCTCCGCGTGCCTTTGTGCCCGGTTCAAATGATACATCAATATTTGTTTTTTTCGTTATTTCTTCACAAGCAGGCTCTAACACATATCTTTTTAGATCACTATATGTTTTATACTTCGGTTTCGGATAGGTATCTTTTGCAGGCTTGTCTTTTTTTACATCTGCTTCATGCAGTTCGTATGCCAATTTAATTATTTCATCATAATCTGGCCTCCGTCCTTTTACAAAAAACTTTGCAAATTCTTCTCTTGACAAATCCACAAGACTCATGGAACATTTAAGTTCCGAAATTGGTATGTCTATATCAAACAGACCGTCCCTTATTCCCTTATAGTATTTATCGTAGTAACAATAGGACTGTAGCATCTCGTATAGTCTGTATGATCCAAGACAGTCAAGGTTACAAAGGCATTCAAGATTTAACCATGTGAAATTTATTTGCAGATCCACAATCTCTTTTCGGAATGTTTCGTTAAATATAACCTTAAATTCCCCGTCATTTTCAACCCATTCAACATCAGTTACAAGATTACTAATTCTGAAATTGCCAAGTTCTTTATTTTCCGAAATAAACTGTATTTTTGTCAATCTCCTGGCTGCATTTTTTAGGTATACATAAAAGTGATGATAACTGACATTAAATAATTTAATTATCTGTGATTTGTTCATCACTGCCATAAGTCTGCCGTTTGTATCTTTGCAATTTGCAAGTGCGACTGACAAAAGCTGGTTTTCAAGCAACGATGCGGAATACTTTGACCTAATGAGCATATCGCTTTTCTTAAAATTTGCTTCCGGTGAATATCCATTTTTTACGACTGTTCTTTTTTTTATCTCCATTTTAACCCCTTTTTTTACAATACTACCCATATGTTAAGTATATCATTCTCACTTTTTTTTTCAACATATTATATGTCTTAATATTTCCACACCCATGTCTTAATTTTTCCATACCTACATATAATTGTGGAAGAATTAAGACAACAGAGACCGCATTTAATTCCGTTTCTATACTAAGATATGGAAAATTATAGACATCACCCACTCTTTTTTTTCAATTTCATGTCTCTTATTTTCCATACCTAGCTTTTTTTTCTGAAATTCGATGTTTTTATGCTTATTTTTTTCATTTACCTTCTATATTTTCTTATTTTGTGTCTGTTTTCTTCCATATCTATCTTGTTGACAATGTATATGTCTTTTTTTTTCCATACCATGTCTATTTTTTTCCGCACCTTTGCCTTTATTTTTCCATACCTTTGTCTTTATTTTTCCTTTTTTTACATTTTTTTCATGTCTTTACTTTTCCGCATCTTTGTCTTCATTCTTCCATACCTATGTCTTTATTCTTCCATACCTATGTCTTTATTCTTCCTCAATTAAACTACAAAAAGTGAGTATTTTCGGGCATTTGCGGCTTTCTAAATAAATATAAAAGAAATTGTTGTTGTTATAAAAAAAAGAAACACAACAACATTTTACGCTGTTGTGTTCCATTTTTTCAATTCATAAGATTTTGGATCTGCCTGTAGGATTCCCCATTTGATTTAATATCCTTATCGATAAGTGCGTTAATATATGCACTCACGTTACCTTTATACCCCATCATAGCAGCTATCCTGACAAGTTCAGCTTTTTCACTGTCAATGTTAATGCAGGTTTTCGTATATGATGCAGGAGCAACTTTTTCATTTTTTGTTTTAGAGGGCTTTGCCGGTTTGCTTTTTTCTTTTGAAGTCTTTTTACTGGTTTCTTCTGCGGAGTTATTATCTTCTGTATCAACTGCAGCATCGTCAGCTGATGGTTTTACCTCTTCCAGCTCTGCCTCCTTTTTTGCCGGCTCTATTTTCTTTTCGTCGATCACATCATCAAAATTTAAGTTAAATTTACTTCGTGCCATATTTTTCTACCTCCTCTTTTATTTCCTTTGTGAGTGCTATAACGTCTCCTGCGACCTGACTTTTGGGATCATATTCTGTAATACCTATGTGAGCATAGGCTACTTCCCCAAGAGCGACAGCATTACGGACTTTGCTATCAAATACTTTGGTATCAAGTTTTGCTGCAAATTCCCGGGATATTTTCTTTACCTCTTTTCCCATGTTGCTGCGTTCTTCGTTTCTGTTAAATACGATTCCAAGTATTTTAAGATTTGAATTTGATGTTTCTTTAACCTCTTCAATAGATTCTAATATGCCGTTATCTGATTCAATAGATGCCATGTCTGGAAGCATGATAAGCAGTGCATAGTCACTAACGGATAATGACAGATATTGCCGCCAGTCCGGGGATGGGCTTACATCAATAAATATATAATCATACTCTGCTGCTACTTCTTCAAGAGCCTCCCTCATTCTTTTAAGTTTTACAGATTGGCTGATATCTGATACATCTACTGCTGCAGGAACAATGTCAAGGTTTTCTTTTACATTTTTAATGGCTTCTGTTACCGGTTTTCCTTTTTTTAAGACATCTGCAATCGTGATGAGATCATCTGGTTTTTTTACACCGCAAAAGTAAGTAAGGTTGGCTCTTTGCCCGTCCATATCGACCATCAATACTTTATTCGTTTTAGATAATTCCCAGGCAACGTTAAAACAGATTGATGTTTTTCCGATACCGCCCTTCTCATTTATAAATGTGATTTTATGTGCCATAATTTTCATAACCTCCTATTTGTAATATTATATAACGATATTATTTCTATATTGTAATACAATCATATATTATTATTTAATCAATCATACATATGATTATATTACAATATTACAATAATATTTCTATACCATATAAAAATATAACAAAAATATGATAATATTTTTATATCATATAAGAATATTATAATAATCCCTCAAAAAAGTCAATATTATTGTATAAATTTATTACGGTAATACAATTATACAGTATTATTGTAATATAATATAAAAATAGTAAGGTATAAATATAATATAATTATATAATAATACAATAGCATTGTATTCTATATATATCATATTACTATTATACAATAATATGATAATACAGTAATATTTTATTATGATATAACGGTAATATGATAATACAAAAAAATAGATGAAATAATATCAGAAAGAAAAAATAGAAGTGCATTGCACAAGTAAATATACCCCTGTAAGCTCGAATTTGGCATCATACAGAGATTTTAGATAAAATATTGCAGAACTGGACGGTAAAATATACGAAGCTCTTAAAATCGAAATAAAGAAGGACTCATTTTGCAGAAAAATGAATCCTTCTTTTTTCAAATTTTATGAAATAACTGGTTCGTCAAATTTTTTCATTGAATAAAAACAAATGCGAGTGATATTTTCGTTAAGCTGCATGATACGAATATCATTTACCGTTTCTTCCAATGAGTAAGAATCCAATACATCAAATAACCTTTTATATACTTCTGTACCGGAGCAGGAGAAAGGATATTCTGATTTAAACTCAACATAAAAATCTTTTAAGATCTTATCCGGTAATCCTACCTTTTTGCCAATATTATAAAAACAGTCTGCAGGATTAAGAATTTTAATGCTTTTCATCTTTGCAAGATGTTCGGATGCATCTTTAAATGAAGCAAAGCACGAGATTAAATTGTTTTCAAATTTTTCAATACTTGCTTCCCCGATATGCTCCAGTTTGATAGGTGTACCTATTGAGTATATAACGTGCTTCTTATCTTTGATATAAGGAAAGATATTTGCACCTGAGAGACCAACATCAGATGTAATACATTTAACGAAGCACTCAATGTCCTCAAGATCTATTCCCATGTCAGCAAATGCCGTCTGCAAATTATAAGAGATTTCATCATCTCTAAATAAAAATTCGGCAGAACTACTTTCGTGGCTCACAAAACCAACGGTAAATCTTGTGTACTCATAAGTAGAGGTAAGATTTTTTTCCATTGTGCTAAGGAGCTGTGTAAAAGGAAGCCTTACATAATCGCTTGATAAATCGGCTAAGATCATTTCATCACCGCACAGGACGAGACTCTTATTACTATCCTTTGCGTATCTTGCCAGAATATTACAAACATTTGATTTATCCACGGGATTTACTTCGTTTCTTGATCTGGAATCAGCAAGTGCTGTAAGAGCAGGACACGCTGCACCCAGTCTGTTAAGCATAGATCTGTATGCAGTAGGACCTACAGGATATGTTAAATTTTTTCCACCATCCGGATATGTCAGACATATCTTTGTATCTGCCATCTGGGATCTAATCGTATCGTCTGAAACATCTTCTGCAATAGGTATGCTGTCTCTGATGATTGGAACAAGTATAGGAGCATCCTCTAAAGGAAGATAAGATCCCTGGTTTGTGCGAAAAGCCGTCCATTTATAAGACAGTTCCTGCGCAGTAGTAAATTCTTTGAGCTCACTTAATGTTGTAAATGCCTTTGTTTCGTTTTTTTCTAATAATTTTGCCATGTTTTTTTCCTCCGTTTTTTAAATGAATGGTTGCTATATGTAAACAGGCACAGCCTGATATACTGGTTAATATATAAAAAAAGAGCCTGCTCCAATGTCATTAGATCAGTCTCTTGCTATGAGGGTAAAATAAAGCCCTATCAAAAGATAGGGCGATACATACAATATATATAAACATAAAACTTGATAACATAGAAATTGTATCATGTAATGAGAAAAAATACAACTATTTACTCTGTAAAGTATAGATAAATATTGGATTGAGTATTGTATAGGTATTATTATTTATCTTAGATAAAGAATCCTTTTCAGCGTATATCCGGATTATGTCGCCAATATTAAATGAGGAAGAATAGGGCACAGGCTGTACTACATTCATATCGTTATCTGATTTTAAGGTAAGATGACAGGTGTTGTATATATCCTTTACTGAAAGCAATGTAATATTTTTTCTTTCAACGTCAACGCAGGTAAGGTCATATACATATACCTGATCAGTTAATGATTTATAAATCAGCCAGGATTGATATAATGAAAATAGAAGAGTGGCTGATAAGATAAAAATAATATAAATGTATCTGTGCGATAACAGGGAAAAAACAATAAAGAAGAATGCAAAAAGAGCAGCAATCACGTAATTCTTTATAAAATGGTTCTGATATTCTATGTCAAGATCCCTGAATTTAATTTTAGTATTCATATATTTCCCTCACACTTTAACAAAATAGATACAATAGAGTATTACAGCAATAAGTCCGACAAATGCAATCAGTCCTTTTATGACTGCTTCCTTATATGATGTTTTTACGATCTCATTCGCCAGTAGCGGAAGCCTGTCATCATAATAACCGTCATGGTTTGGATCATATTCATAATTATGTGGAGTGTTATCAATAGAACCGGGGCTTAAAGAATCATTCGCTGGTTCTTCTTCAATTTCTTCTTCCGTATCGTCTATCTTGTCCTCATAATACTGCTCATTTGCATATGGATCTTCTTCATTATCTTCATCTTCTATATCAGGTTCATCATCTTCATAGTAATGCTCTTTAGGATCATTCCTTATTATTTCTGGTTTGGTTGGAGTGACAGGAGCAGATGAGCTGCTATTAAAAGATGGATTAGGTTCAGCGCATTCAGGGCAGAACTTAAAATTTTCATTATATATATTGCCACATTTGCATTTGATAGCCATATGATATACCCTCCAAATTATACTTAATTATAATTTTGGTTATATTATAACAAAAAATATAATTTGGTCAAATAAAAAAAGTCTGCATGAAACAGACTTTTTAAAATAATTTATTTTAGAGAAAGAGCATTATATGCAAGACCAAGACCTGAATAATCAAGTGTATTGCCTCGTTCATCAATTAAAAATTTTTTTTCGCCATCAACTTTATAGTGATGATATATACCGGATAGCTGACCGCGGATATAAGGATCTGGTGATCTTGATTCAATCATTACATAATCTGAATGAATCATTTGATTTAGTGATAATAACTTTTTTTCTTGAATCCATATGTTTATATCTGCCTGTGGAATAGAAGTATAATAGTTGAATGTAGAGCTAATATTGAATGTTGCGTTTTTTCCTATAAGTCTGTTGTGCAAAAAATCAACAATATAGTAACCCTCTGTGCCATCATAAGAATTTATATAAACAGGTTTTCCATCATACTTTCGCAAATCTAAAAAAGAAATTTTATATGATAATTTATCATGTTCTTCAGATTCTGCATTATTTTGTGGACTATTAAAGCGTTCATCTGATACCCCAAACAAATAATCAGTAGTAACACCAAAATACAACGCTATCCATAAAAAAGTATTTGCTGGTGGTAAATAAGAATTGCATTCCCACTGTGATACAGTCATTAAAGAAAAGGGAAGTAGATTACCGTCATCATCTCTACGATTCATAAACTCAGCCAGTTTTATACCAAAATCAGATTGTTTTAGTCCTTGTTCTTCCCTAAGAGATTTAATAATATTTCCAGTTAATTTACTTGGAGCTGGAGCTGACATTTTCAGGACCTCCTTTTTTATTATCTGGTATATATTCGAGGATATCATTTGGAGTACAATCTAAAATGCTGCATAACCGATCGATTGTAGAAACATTAACATTTTTATTATGTTTTAGTTTATTGATTATAAGTGAAGATATATCATAGTCATAAATCAAAGAATACTGAGAAATATTTTTTTTATCCATCAAATCCCATAACTTATTGTAAATTATCATTTTTGATATACCTCCTCATTACAGTATTATTATATAAATAGAAATATTTGGAAATGTTACGATATAAACAATATTAAGATAATAACAAGTAAAAGAAATTGACCTATATTATAAATTTCGTTATAATATTAGTAAAAATATAATATGTTAGGGTGAAGATAATGAAGAAAAAATTTTTGATGATTTTATTAAGTACATTAACATTGTTGATGGCTATAAATGTAAAGGCAGAAACAACAAAAGATATTCAAGTGCCGATATCAAAAAATTATACAACAGCCAAATTTGAGATGAATTTTGAATATTATGATGATTATAGTATAGTTGTCAAATCTCCAAGCGGGAAAACATACGATGCGGAATACAAGGGAAATAATCTTGCGGAATGTATAGTAAACGATACAGAGATAGGACAGTATGAGGTAATCATATCAAAGCCGGATACAGAAAATACAGATACGGAAATAAAGGATGAAGAAAACCGTGAAATAAGTAAGGTTAAAATACAGGTTGAAGGATCCAGTGATAGTCTGGTTGATGTTGACAAAAATATTGTTGTTGCTACAGATATTGTAGGACTTAAAATGTATTTTAAAGATGATGATTTTGTTGCTGAGTGGACTGATACAAGCTGTGGAAATGTCAACGTAGATGTAGTAAATGCAAAAAATCTCCAAAAATTAGACAGCCAGACCGTATCAGATTGTTATTATTCATTTGCCCTGGATGATACTATTGAAGAGATAATGGTAAGTATTGTACCATCTGTTTCTGCAAATATAGATGGAGCTGCTAAGACATATACATATAAAGTAGGAAATCATCCGGATGCAGTAGTAACTTACGAAGATAAGCCGGTTACTAACCAAGATACTATTAAGGTCTCCTGCAATATGAAAGACAGCTATGGAGTTAAAATATTAGTAAATGACAATGAAGTTAAAACAACAGATCTTCTGGGGGCAGGCGAGCATGAGTTTGATGTACCGCTTGATATTGGCAGCAACCATGTTGTTACTTATATTGTCGATAAAGACGGGAATATGAAATCGACAGTATATGATACAATAAAAGATGTTGTAGCACCAAATCTGTCTCTTGTGTCTGACTATAAAGATATAGTTACAAGTAATGAGTATCTGACCATCGAAGGAGCAGTAGATGATTGTGATTATCTTACGATCAACGATACGGAAATTAAAATAGGAGATGATAATAAGTTCTCTTTTGATTATAAACTGCAGGATGGAAACAATAATATTGTTGTTGCTGCATCTGATGTAGCAGGAAATATGAGCAAATATGAATTTAGTGTTACAAAAGAGGTCAAGAAATCAGATGGATCCCTTATACAAGACATTAGTGTTATTATAGCAGCATTATTTTTATTTTTAGTTGTAGTTGGATTATTAAAAAGGAACAAAAAAACCGGAACAAGAATACCGGAAAAAAATGAAAATAAAGAAATGGCGGCAGAGCCAAGTAATATGCCTCATATAGAAAAGAGTGATGATAATATCAGAAAAGAAAATAAAAAAATTAAGGTAGATAAAAAATGGATCGATAAGATCAAGAAAAGTGATAGGATTAGAAGCCTTGTATCTATTATAGTGCCTCTGGTAATACTTTATGTAATACTGACTTATGTAATAATGGTGTCCTGTGTTTCCAGTGGCTCAATGGAGCCAACTCTTAAAGTTGGGAATACTGCCATATATAACCGGCTTGCATATATGCAGAATGATCCGGAAAGAGGAGACATTGTGGTATTCTACTCAGAAGAATACAATAAACTGTTTGCAAAGAGAATCATTGGATTGCCAGGAGATCACATACAGTTTAGGGATGGATACGTGGTTATTAACGATCAGTATTGCAAAGAGGATTATCTTGATAAAGAGATAGAAACAAATTGTACGAAAGAGTTTACTGTACCGGATAATTGTTATTTTATGCTGGGAGATAACAGAGAAAAATCAAATGATTCAAGATATTGGAAAAATCCTTATATTGTAAGAAATGATATCTTAGGTAAGTATATGGGGCAGTACGATTTTTCGATTCAATATGATATCCTCAATAAAAAGACGCAGAGTGATATATAAAAAAAGAGAGGTGCCATCATTATCGATGACACCTCTTTTAGATTATGCAAATTTGCAAAGGTATAAGTCATTACCTTTTTCACAGATTTCCCCTTTAAATTCAAGGGTTTTGTGCTGAGCAATTCTATCTTTCAGCTGGTTTTCAAAATCTGAAAGCCGTTTCTGATCTACAAACTTATCTGTTAGACATATGAGCCGTTTTTCTTTATCGGCCAGATTTACTTTGCAGACTTTGATTTTTTTCCCTTTTAACTGCACCATTTCTGAGGTTGCTGTAAGTTTTACAGTTTTCGTTTTTGCCGCCGGAGCTGGAACAGAATTTGACGGAGTAGTACCAACGCAAGGAACATCATCATTACCAGAAATGTAATCATCATCGGATGACATCGGTTTTGACGTATCGGATTCAAGCATCTGATCCGGATATGTTTGCGCATCTTCCGGTTTAACATGGTAATCAGATTTCATGTTTTCAAGTGTATACTTTTTAGTCATATAATCATGTTCTAAAAACGACCACTTGTAGGATAAGATATACAGATCCTTGAATGTGCAAGGTATGCGCAGAGTTAAGAGAGACTTACTTCCTTTTAATTTAATAAAGGCTCCCTTATCATTTTTTTCGGCAGGAAAAGCATATGCGGTAAACAGTACCTCTCCTTTTGATGCAGGACTTATCTCAAAATAGCGCGAGATAGGTTTTCCATCATTCCCTGTGGCATTGCCGCCGACAGGAGAAGTGTAAACAGCTTTGGGATACTGTTCTCCTTTAGCTTTTTCATTTAAAATAGCTTTTATTAAAGATTTATCTTTGATGGAGTTCATCAAAATAGCTCCAAATTCCTCAGCTTCCATATAGCAGTCAATATGATTTTTCCCATTTTTTAAATCCACAAATGAAAACTGAATTTTCCCAATTTCAAGACACTGCTTGATCTTTACAAAAGCTGCGCTGCCATAAAGAGCTGTTAATACGTTTTTTTCTTCTTTGTTATTCATTGTCATAGTTATTTCCTCCTTAATAGGTGTAATGGTTGTTAGATACATAGTTTTGCGGTCAAATCAAGTCTGATCCGCTGCTTTTCAATTTCCTGGGATAGAAGAGTAGTTCTTTCATAGGAAAGCTCTCTTTTGCAGGCTTTTTCTGCAATACCTTTTTGTGTGATGATAATACATTTCTGCTTGGCTCTCGTAACAGCTGTGTAAATAGTGTTGCGTGAAAGCATTTCAAGATCATCTTCAATGGCAGAAGTGATTACGCAGGCATATTCAGCACCTTGCGACTTATGTACTGTCATTGCATATGCAAGTGTTATTTGGCCCAGCTGCCATTTATGATAAGTAACAGTAACGTCGCTATATTTAACGGTTACGGTTTCTTTTTTTGTATCGATACATTTTACAGTTCCTATGTCTCCATTAGAAACTATGTCAGTATTGATAAGCTGCAGTACAGGATCTTTCTCTCGTATCTCCAGATCATAGCCAAAATCGTCTTCTGTGACATGATATCTGACATAATTCTGATCAATCAGAGGATTGAGTGTTTCCTGTAGTAAACGATTCATTTGAATGGCGCCATTTCCTTTTTTCCGGTAGGGAGTAAGACATACAACCTGATCCCGGCCATATTCATTTGCAGCCATTAAGTATGCTTCTAACATGGCATCTTTGGCAGCATTCGTATCTGATACATTAAAAACCTTGAAATCGTCTCTTTTGACAAAACCCAGATACAAACCGTTTTTTATACGTTCGATATTCGCAACTAAACCGGATTCATCTGCTTGTCTGAATGTTTTTTCAAGACGGACATATTTGATACCGGCATCTATCAGATCTCTCAGGATAGAACCATATCCAACGCTTGGAAGCTGATCTACGTCCCCGACAAAAATAAGCCGGCTGTCAGTTGTTGCCCTCATAAGAGCAAGACAAGTTTTTGTATCAAGCATCGATATTTCATCGACGATAACAACCTTATTATTTAATTTGTTCGGTATATCATCTTCACTGTGCAGATGCAGAGCTTTTGCTACGGTATACGCTGTTACAGAAACGCTTGCTTCAATCCTTCTGGCTGCATTACCTGTTGGAGCAGTAAATAGGATATCATCTGTTTGAAGTATTTTTGAAAGACAATAGTGTATGCATTTAAGAGTAAATGTTTTTCCGGTACCAGGTCCTCCGGTTAAAATAAAAATAGGATTATTTATGGTACCGTAAACTGCCTCTTTTTGCACACTATCAAGACTTAGATGTGTTTCTTCTTCATACATTCTTATAAATAGATCAATGATTTCTTTTGGATATGTATCAGAAGATTGAAATAATTTTACTGCTATATAGACTGCAATTTGTCGTTCTTCCTCTGCAATTTCAGGTAGGCTATATAAACCGTCTTTATAAACAAGCAGCCCATCTTTGCAGGCTGCTTGGCAATCACGGATATAACGTCTGGTAGGTCTGTACCATGTAGAACCGGTGTCTTTTATATAGCGTGTTATATATTTTCTGATGTTCATAAAATCCTTTCTGATAAAAACGGAGCAGGTATATAATCTGCTCCGTTTTATCTGCTTATTCTGCTTTTGTGGTATAATCATAAATTTCAAAGGATGGTAAGCCCTCAGCATTTACCTCTGCAGGTAACGCATAGAGACGTTTCATTCCCTTGTTTTTCTTTTCGAGCTTCGACCATGAGAAAGTAGTTTCGGAAAACTCCTCATAAAGATCCGGATGATCTTCTTTAAACCGTTTCTCATCCATCTTTGCGCGGCGCATAGGTGTTTTTAAAGAAACTCCAACTACTGATTTATCATCCATAGTGATTGTTGCATATTTATTATCCTGCATAACGGCATAAATTTTATTATATGCAGCTGCCATCTTGGATTTAACTTTGTTGAGTTCATCAGTGGCCCTTGTTTCTTCTTCTTTAAGTGATTTTAACTCTTTCACATACTCTCTGCAGTACGGCGGCAGCTCGACTGGACTTGCGGCTGTACCTTTTGTCTCTCCATATTTTCTAAGGTAATACTGCTGCAGAATTTCTGGATCTGATTTTGACTCTTCAAGTGGAAGACCCATCTCCATATCTTCAACGAATAACCGGAGATATTCCATGAAATCTCTTTCCACATCCAGATCTCTATCCAGATAAATAACTGCCATATCGTTCATAGTGCAGCCCCAGATACAGGTGATGTATGCGTAATTTACATTCATGACAGCCATGTAAAAAACAACCTGCCAGTAATAGTATGGTGGAATGATTCCTTTTTCCCAGTAATCACGTACAGCATGGCTTCTTGTGGAAGTGGTTTTTGCCTCGAAGATTCCGAGTTTGCCGTTAATATCAACAAGACCGTCAATATTCGCAAGCGCGAATGGATATCTCAATGATCCATCTTCGTTTTTTGTACCACACTGGTACATAGAAGATGGATTTAAAGCCCATTTTGCCTGCATATCGTCGATTACTTCATTGTAATTTGTGAGAAAATGATTGTAGCTTGATTTATCAGGACACGTATTTGAAAGATATGGAAGAATGTCTCTCAGGCAGTCCTTGATAAGATTCACTTTTGTTTCCGGAAAGTTAGTTTTCATGTAGCGCAAAAAGTTAATTGCGACAAATGGTTCAAACACATGACCGGCTGCTTTGCTCTCTTCGTTAAATTCAGTTTTGAGTTTGGGTTCAAATCCCATTTTTTTATCCCGATATTCTTCATCTGATACCCACGGGTTAACGCCAAGCGCAGAAGAAGCACCGGATCCGGTTATCGTGTATGGAATATAATCTTTATCCATAGGATTTTTACCGAGTCCATGTTCTCTGATCTGCAGCCATCTTTCGTTACTCATCCCTGTTGTATCAATCAGTTCGATCGGGTTGCCTGGTGTGTAAGTAAATTTTTCTGCCATAGTTTTTTCCTCCTTATAATTGGCTTGCTATATAAAAAAAAGAGCCAGATCCTATAAATTAGGCTCTAGCTCCTTACTTTAAATGGGTAAAATAAAGCCCTATCCATACGAATAGGGCAATACACACAATAAACATAAATATATAATACTTGATAACATATTTATAGTATCATATATAATTTGCAGATGCAATAAAATATATATAAAAATGCACCCTGTCATCAAGTAGAAGACAGAGTGCATCTTTTTATGCGTTAAGCAGCTGTTTATAGCTTGGAGTGCTTGCTATAATAGTTATGCTTTCTATTATAGGATTTTTTATTTTTGATTCTTTGCATAGCTCATAAAACAGATCGTCAAGCTCATGCATTCCTTCACTGGTTAGCACATTCATAACATCAAAGTTGGTTTCATCAGGATTTCCCTGATATGAAAAATCAATATCCACAGTAGACCAGGTAGATATTGTATCCACTTCCGATTGTATGGTATTGGTTTTTAAGAAATTTAATACGGGATTTGTTTTCATAATTATAATAGGCAATGCTAACGCATTGCCTTTCTCCTTTCTCATTTATTTTTCTGAGTTGCTGTTACCGGGATTATTTTCTTATACTCATAAGCGAGGTAATCATCCAGACCTTTCAGGAGGAATGTTTTTCCACTGCGGTCTGTTCTTTTAAATTCCCAGTTCATCATGTTATCTTCTTTTAGATCCAGCTCTTTGATTAGTAATGAAACATTTTCCATTCCCTTTTTGACGTTTGGATTTGTCAGATAATCCATGTCAAAGGCTATGTTTACAGTATGTAAACCGTATTTCTTTAGCTCTGACAAACAGGTTCTTAGCGGTGTAAGTGCATATATGCCCTGAACGGCAATAAGAGATGCTTTTCCATCTAATAGACAATGTACAAGATCTGCTTTCATGCCGCCCTCAGTTAAAGTGACCTTTCCTCCGTGGATAATTGGCTCATATTGGCTTCTTTCCTTATTGTAAATAAAGTCGGTAGCAACATGAACGGATGTATGTGCAGCGGATCCGAAATGTTTGCCCTTGGTTGAGAACCAGGCACATTTTTTTTCTAATTCGCCATCATACTCTCTGCGCAGATCATCGTCTTTACGGATCTGTAACCCTTCTATCTGGTTGTGTTGGTTTACCTGTGGTATGATAATTCCCTGTGTAAAACGGGGAATCGTCCACTCATTGTTTGTGGTCTTGAAAAAACCTGGTACTCCGTCGAGGCTTATTCCTTTTTCCTGTAATCTCCGGCATAAACTTTCAAATGAAATGTTGACGGCAGAGGGATATGTCTTATAGCCTACTGCTTCAATGTCATCAGATGAAAAACCTCTTGCCAGTAAGTTGTCATAGTTTTTTTTGGATAATATCAATTCTTCAAGAAATGCCCTGTAAGCAATATCTCTTTTCTCTACGGGAGCAGTTTCTTTTTGAGGTACTTCTTTAAATACTTTTCTCTCAGGCAGTTTTCCTGTTGCATCCGGGATATTTAAACGGTGCTTAATATCATCCCTAGCATCGTTTAAGCTCATTCCCATTGCAGCTGCATAGTAGCTGGCTGAGTCTGCTGTCATAGAGCAGTTAAAGCAATGACCTGTTCCTTTTTTTATGTTCATCCCGAACCTTTTTCCGCCGCAAAAAGGACATGATATAATATTTTCCTCCTTGCCCGGATTGTAATTGATGGATAGTAGTGATAAAACATCACTACAACTCCAGCTGTAACCTTTGTACATAGTTTTTTTCCTCCTTTTTTTATTATATGGTTGCTATAAATGGATAAAATAAAGCCCTATCCATATAGATAGGGCGATACTTACAATATATATAAATATAAACTTAATAACAATTATAAAATATCACAAAAACTGGAATATTTCAACGAATAGTTATATATTACTAATATATTTTGTTATAATATAATTATAAATATAATAATCATTATAAATAAGAGAGTGGGTATCATATATGAAATTCAGCCGTCCAAGCAATGAAATGATAGAAAAATGCAGAAATGATTGTGTTTCCTATGATGGAGCAGAAGAGGTAATGTCATATCTCAATCGTATCGATGATCTGATAGATAAAGAAAAGGAAAAATTTGATTTGTCTTTTTCTGCCTACTCAAATAAAAGTGATCATTTTAGCTTTTATATTACAGAGTTATTTAAAATCGTGAATAAAATCAGATCCATTATATATCAGATAGCAGATATAACAGGAACATCTGACAAAGAAACCCTACATCAGATAGAAGCTGTAAAAGCAGAGTTTATTGAAGAGGAGGACTATATAAAAATTATTTTTCCTAGCCTACTTCCAAGGAGAATAAATTATAGAAATAAATCAAATGTGCTTACTTATACCGACATGAGAAGAATGTACGAACCGGCATTTACTGAATTTCTCAGGAAGCGGAAGAAAACCGTATGGAATAAAAGAGTTATTATCAGATATATCCACTTTTTTGAACAGGAAAGTCAGATAAGAGACTATGATAATTTTGAAACAAAGATCATAACAGATCTAATAACTCCTTTGGTCAATTTTGATGATTCACCAAAAGAGTGTATTATTATGTCTGATTACCGGATGGGAGAGAAGTGTCACACAGAAGTAGATATCATGCCATATGATAAGGCTGCAGAGGAGCTATTTAATAATAGATTTAATTTTATCTAAATCTTCCTCTATAATGGTATCATTATATAACAGCTTGATGTTATGAAAATCGTAATAAAGCGGTATAATACTGCATCTGATTTTTTGACCAGTTACGTAAATAATATCAACTGTATCTCCTTCATAAGCAAAATCATTGTTATCTGTACTGATTCCGTAAAGATCAGATATACTGTATGTATTATTAGCTGGATCCGGATCAATAACGATATCATTTATACGATCAATGGTTTTAAGGTTAAGAAGTACAGGTAAATCATCATCAGATAAACAGATGATAACCATATCACAATCCCAGTATAAATCATGGAATACATAAGCACCAGTTTTCCCATCTCTCTGAGTAACTGTTACTTTTTCTCCTTCCACAAAATATCTGCCATTGATAGTTGCTTTGCTAAGTCTTTTGTAAATTCTTGTCTTATTCATTATGAGTTCTCCTTTGCTGCTACAAGTATTGTGTAATCTTCATATTGCCATAGCCCTGATGAAGAATTTTTTGCATCGTTCTTAAGCTTATAAAACACATCTGCATATTTATCATTTGGCATATATAGAGCGTCTGTTGCATATCCGTTTTTAACCAAGATGGCATTCAACATTTTATTTTCTGTATTTTCCCTGTCATCAGATAACCAGACATATGCCAGTGTGCGGCCATATTGATCAGTTTTTTGTTCATCGTATTCAAGAAAGAGGGTAGTTGTATCTTTAAGCAGCATTTTGGTATATGCACTTGCCATATCACCATATTTATTGTTTTTTTCTTTATCTGGATTTACAGACTCCGGTGTATCTATACCGATCAGCCTGACAGTAGTATCATGTTCATCAATATTTACGATAAGCGTATCGCCATCAACGCATCTTATGAGAGTTGCCTGTTCCGGTTTACTTTCCTTTTCCCCAAACAGAAAATGTTTAAATCCATAAAACATATCGTGAAATACATTTTTGGAGATTTCTTTTGTTTCATTGATGTATTCCTGACCTTGATCGGAATTTATCACATCACTGGTTTTATCCCTTACAAGGTCTATGCCGGACCAGTCAATAAATCCGTGATTATTCATAAAGGTAATAAAAACGATAACAGCGAAAATTATCAGTATTTTTTCAAAACTTTTCATGGCAGCCTCCTAAAAATGGGAAAAAAAATAGTCATTATTCCCAATGAATAATGACTAAATGTAAATGAATTAACTTGTTTATATTATAACTAATTAACATACAGATGTAAAGAGAAAAGTAATTCAGAGATAGAATGGTTGATTATATGAAAAGATAGTGGTAGAATAAATGAATAAACTATTTCGTAAAATTCCAGTTTTACGAAAAAGTAGGAATATATAAAAACAAAAGACGGATTTATTTATCAAGGAGAAATTATTTGTATGGGAAATGATAATAAGAATTATGCTGCAGAAATTGATAAGATGCTCATGGATATGCCGGAATTTGTTACAGACTTTATTTATAACTTCGGGCACACGGAAAATTATGCAACAAAATATGAATATTTAAGGGATATAAGGGATTTTTTTCAGTTCATTGTAGGGTTTCTTCCGCAATACTGTGACAAAGAGATCCGGCAACTTACCCTGTCTGATCTGGGAGATATTAAACCGCTTGATATAAACCGGTATCTGACGCATCTGGCCGGATCAGGACGAAAACTCAAATTATCTACCATAAAACGGCGCCGGGCAACACTATCCAGTATGTACGGATTTTTGGTAAGTAATGGGAAACTGGAAAAAAATCCTGTACTTGCGACAAAAACCATAAAACTTCCGGAGAAATCACTTATATATCTGACAAATAAGGAGCAAAGTATATTGCTAAATACAGTTCGGTACGGTACAAATCTGCCGGAAAAAACGGCAAAGGTACATAATAAATATGCTGACCGGGACGCAGCCATGTTCCTGCTTATGCTCGATACCGGTCTCAGGGTGTCCGAAATGCTTGATACTAATATTAGCGATTATAATTTGGATGAAGGATCAGTGATTGTTACTCGTAAAGGCGGGGATATTGATACGGTGTATTATTCTGATGAATGTGCTATGTATCTGGATAGTTATTTTGAAAATCAGAGAAAAATAATATATATGGATGATAGAGATATTCCGGCATTTACTACGACATCCGGTAACAGACTTGGTGTAAGAGCTGTCGAAATGCTTGTAAAGAAATACGTTAAAGCCTGTCTACCGGATAAAGCAGATATTATATCTCCTCATAAGCTCCGATCCAGCTTTGCAATGAGTTTTTATGAGGCATCGGATAATGATATACTACTTCTGCAGAAGAAACTTAATCATAAAAATATAGCAACTACAAATATTTACGCTAAAGCCTCTGATAAGCAGATGGAAGAAACAAGATGTATCCTGCAGGGAAAGAGATAATCAGATGCATGGTACATCATCTGTGCTTAAATCAAATTCTGAATAGCTGCTGTTTACATTACTGTTACTGAGTTTAAGTATATACGCACCTATTTTTGCTGAATCATAATTATTGTCCTTACATATTTGTGCAAGATCTGATTCAGTCAGTAGCGTTCCATTATCATAATTTGACTTCCAGTAGTTGAAATTTCGTTTTTCTTCTTTTGTAAGATATCGTTTTGCCATAATAAGTCCTTTCTGTTTTATTCCTCTGTGTCTGTTTCTGGGATGTATTCCAAAATATCACCAGGTTGACAGCGGAGAGCATCACACAGGGAAGCTATGGCATCTGTAGTGATGCCCTTGCCCTTCCGGATGTTCTGCAGCGTACTTTCCGAAATGATTTTTTCTTTCCGAATGCGATAGGATGAAAGCCTCTGTTCTTCCATCATGTTTTTTAACTTGTCGTATGAAATGCTTCCTGCCATCTCATTTCCTTCTTTCCGCTGTCATACAGCCATTTCATCATAATGGTAACTGTGCTTATACATGAATTCCGGCGCACAGTCTATTTCTCCCTCTTTCTTTTCTGTACCTAAAGCATATCATAAATATACACCACTTTCAATGTATGAAATAAACGAATGAAATCAGTGAGAAACACACGCAAGACCGAAAATACTTGATGAGTGAGCTCGTTTGTAGTATGGTTGGAGTTAGATAGATGTAGGAGGATTGCGGAGCGCATCGGGAGCGAGATATTTTTCGTAGTTTAGCCATTCCCGTTTGCCATCTGGTTCTCTAATACTAAAAAAGAGGTAAAATAATGTCTGCAGCAAAAATTATGGATCAGCTATTACAGGATGATTTTATCAGCAAAAAAGGCTTTATAAAACTAAGGTTTAATGATGAAAAATTCACGTCACTTGGTACAACAGTGGTAAATAATTCCGGGCGTGAAATAACGATCGTATTTAGCATATATGATGATTCACCGGATATAATAGAACTGAATATAGAATTTAGAAACAAATGCTCTGTGGAACAGATCAAAGTTATTGGAGAAAAGATAGCCGAAAAGCATCATCGGAAAATGGAACTATATGGTAATGATGAATGCACAGCTTTAGTTAGTTTGTTTGCGGCTGATGAAATAGATAAATCAATCAGCATGATGAAAGACCTTCTTGAAGAGGTAAATAAAGTGCTTATATTTCTTGTAAAATAAAAGAACCATACCATTCTCTTATACAGAGTGGTATGGTTCTTTTTGCTTATGCTACAACGTAAAGAGTATGATTTTCAAAATCGTATCCATAAAGGCTATCAGATAAGATATCCTCATCCGGTACAGAAGATGCATTTACATCTCTGATCATCTCAACGATTTCACTTACATCAACATTTTCCTGATCTCTCACTGTAGGAATAGCAATAAATTCATGGATTGAGCTTGGAATGATATAAAAACTTCCCAACTTTTCTTTAAGCTCTTCCATGACCTTTGAACTGAGCATACAGGCTGCGCCATAATTTTTAGTGCTATTTGATACAACGTACATATCAACAGGATCCGATATCTCACCCATCTCACCCATCATAGGTAATAAATCTGATATCGGGCAGATAAAAAGATGATCTTTTTCCAGATTGCTGAATGCAGTATCGTGAAGCGTCTGTATATCGATATTCCAGCTGTCAAAAAGTGTTTTTGGAATGGTGATAATACCTGAATCCCTATTTGCCAGTTTAACACTTACAAAATAAAGGACTGCAAGATCTGCGACTTCTTCATATACCTTATTATTCAAGAAATCCTCATTTCCGGATTTTCTGACGATTCTTGGATAAATTTTTGTGCGGATAAGATCGAATTGAAGCACGGAATTAACGGTACCCTGTATCTTTGATGCTGATTTGAATGAATTATTTACTCTTGCTGCTAAAGATGCCATGTAGCCAGAAAAAACAATACCTGACTGAATAAAGTTCTCATATTCTTTTTGCAGGTATACACATGGCCCCATAGTGCCGGATACAAATGAAATTGTATCATAAGTTACATTGTTTTTTTCTGCTTTATCAAAAATGACGCGGTATTCCTGCGTTTTAAAATAATGCGGGATATTTTCTTTTACCTCATTTTTGAAATCATTGTAGCTGAGTTTCATTGTTGTTTCTGACATAGTTATGTCCTCCTTTGAATTAAAAATTTTAATAGTTGCTATATATAGAAAAAGAGCCAAGTCCTATCAAATTAGGTCTTGACTCCTTGCTATAACTGGGTAAAAATAAAGCCCTATCTAAAGATAGGGCGATTCATACATTCAATATAATATAAAACTTAATAACAATTAAATAATAATATAATTGTTATGATTTGTCAATAAAAAGCCCTGACATATCAGGGCTTTTTATACGGAGATCATTTCAGTTTTGTATATTTGGATGAATATTTGTTTTTCAGCATATTTTTATATTTGGTTTTTTTGGCTTTAGGACATTTAATTGTTGATTTTTTTGCGATTGACTTAAATGCACTATTGCCTACAGATTTGAGTCTGCTGCTTTTTATTGTGACAGTTTTCAGTTTTTTACAACCGTAAAATGCCTTTTTCCCGATTTTTTTAACCTTGGAAGGAATAGTTATCTTTGCTACCGAAGTTCCCCTGAATGCTTCATTTCCAATCTGTGTTACATTCTTTCCAATAGTGACAGTTTTCAGTTTTTTACAATTCTTAAAGGCTGCGTTACCGATCTTTGTGATAGATGCCGGAATTGTTACCTTTGTGATTTTACTTCCGGTAAATGCACTACTAGCAATCTCTGTTACCATGTATGTTTTTCCATTGATTTCTACAGCTGACGGAATTTTTACAGAACCGCTGCATTTTCCGGTAACAATCCTACAGGTGGCTTTATCAGGATCTACAATTTCATATGTGATGTTATCATGTGTTACTTTTGTATTGTCCTGTGTCTCTTGTTTCTTTTCATCTTTCGGTTTTTCTGCTGGCTGAGCGGCTGGAGCTTTTGCTTTAACGATAACGTGGATCACGACAGAAACATCCTTCTGAGTTGGATTTTTGCTTGAAATCGTAATATCTGTCTCTCCTGCTTTCAGGGCTTTAAAACTCAATACGGTATTTCCGTCTTTATTATCTTTATCTGCTTTCGTAACTTTAATAGATCCGACAATAGAGCTGTCCTTTGCCTGCGCTGATAACAGGTCTGTATATAGGTCATTGGCTGATACAGAGGTAGTAAAGGCTACTGTACTATCTGTACCCTCTTCTACGGAAACGCTGTCTTTTGAGGCTGTCAGCGCATCAATCTGTCCCTTAACATTAACTGTAATCTCTGCTTTTACATCACTGCCATCTTTGGCTGTGATGGTAATAACTGCAGATCCGGCTCCTATGGCTTCCACCATGCCTTTATCATCAACTTTGACGATCTTTTCATCGGAGGAAGCATAGGCAACATTTTTATCTGATGCATTATCCGGTTTAACGGCAGGTGCTGGTATTTTAAAGTTAATTCCTAAAAATGTTTCATAGATTGTTTTTTCCGGTGCGATCTCGGTAACCGGCTGCGTAACAGATACGGTTACTTTCTTAGTTACTTTGCTGCCATCATTTGCTTTGATCGTAATGTTAGCCGTACCTGTGGAAACTGCTTTGATAAGACCGTTATCATCTACTATGGCTACTGTTTCATCATCTGTAAGATAGGATACGGATGTATCTGTAGCGTCTGCAGGCAGCACGACTGGTTTGAGCTGATATGTTTTGCCCGGAATGAGACTGATCTTATCCTCTGATACCTCGATTCCGGTCACCGGAGATTTTACAGTGACTTGGAACGTCTTTGTGATCTTCTCGCCATAATTGTCATCATCAAGTATCGTAGCTGTTACATTGGCTGTTCCACTTGATATAGCTTCCAGTTTGTTACCATTAGATATTTTAATAATCTTCTCATTGTCTGTTCTAAAAACAATCTTATCTACAGAATAGGTAAATCCCTCTTTGAATTTCGGTACGATCTCTAACGGATCAGAGCCAACAAGTAAATTTACATCATCTACCGTAAAATCCGTACAGCAGACGTTTACCTGACAGGTAGCTTCTTTCTTACCATCTGCAGAAGTGATCGTAATGGTTGCGGATCCGTAATTCTTTGCAGTTACCTTTACCATGTCATTACCTGCCACTTTTTCAACGGAAACGATATTGTCATCATTAGACTTATATGTAAAGGATTTTTCAGCTGTTACGGAGCTGTCTGTTACCATGATAACTCTTGATGGTTTTGTATCTGTCAATTTAATATCTGACTGATCCAGCTCCAGCGTAGTTTCTTCCGTATCTTCCCCATCTGCCTGTACTGCATCAATCTGTGTGATTTCTGTTGCGGTTGCCACCTGACTAAAAGCCATGACCGCCGCAAGTGTCATAATGAGTAATTTCTTCTTCATCGATTGTACCCTCCTGTACTTTAAACATAGAATTATTATAAATAAATACAACATAAATTTTATTACAGTGTTATTGTACCACTAAATTTCTGATTTTGTCAATGATAAAACATAAAAATACAGCCAGACGTTAAAAACGGCTGACTGTATTTGGTTATGCTGCTAAGAGTTTTTCACGTTTAAATTTATTAACGCATAATTTTACTGCTTCGTTCGGATCTTTATTGGCAAAAGCACGTACCTGTACGACTTTCAATAGTTATGATATGCCTGTAAAGTCACATATCCCTGCTGGTTATCATCCATCCAGGATACAAGTGCTCTTATTATATCCTGTTCCATGACACGCTGCGTTACCCTTGAATTACGTGCAACATATTCCCGAATCTGATCAATGTCATATGGTACATCCAGATCTTTGAGATATTTAAGAATAAATCCAACCTTTTCCTCATTTGTCAGAAGAGGAATCTCTTTTTTTATTGAAAATCTGCTCTGCAGAGCCGGATCAAGATTATCAACCACATTTGTTGCAGCAATTATAATGGCTTTTGGATTATGAGATTTACAATAATCAAGCTCCTGCATGAGAGCAATCGTGATGCTCTTTAACGTATCATTTGTTGAAGCTGTTCTTGATGTGGCGATACAGTCTATTTCATCGATCATAAAGATACAATCCTGTGCTGTCATGTATCTGAACACTTTGCTTAGATTTCTCTCAGTATTTCCGAATCCACCATCCATGAGTGCGGAGAAATTGAGATATACAAAATCTTTATCCATTCTATTTGCTACAAATCTGGCGAATGTGGTTTTACCTGTACCGGTCGGTCCATATAAAAGTGTTGTATTTACATAATTGATCTTATATGCCTGTAATTTTTTAGAGGTTATACGGTTTTTTTCGATATCATTTATAATATCAATTTGTGTCTGCGTAACATAATACCGGTTTATATTAAAATCATCACAGTATTCAGCTTCTACAAACCCTGCTATATCATCTGGTATCTTTAATCGTGATCTACTCATTTTTTTCCTTTACGATGCTCCTGACATTTTCTTCTTTTTGTTTAGCCGCTTTTTTTCACTTATAATAAGGTTTCCTTTGGCGGTCAGATCTGTAATCTCTGTCATGTTATTATTATCAAGTTTTAGAGGTAATATAAAAGGATCAAATTTTTTAAAATACTCTTTTTTTTCATACATGGGAATGTTATCCCGCATATATATGCTGAGTGTCGTTTGGCTTGAAATATCGAACATGGCTGCAGCATCTTTTTGAGTTAAATGATGATATCTCATATTTACCTGCAAAGAGAATGATGTATAGTGGAAAAAGTCTTGAGGCAAGGGGAAATTATCTAATTTCTTCCAAAAAATGTATGCATACTTGCTTGGAATTTCTTTTCTGCTTTCATACTGCAGATAGAAAGGCTGAGTCATGTTGATAAGTGCTGCAAAATTCTTTGCGCTCATGCCATAACTTTTCCGTATTTCCTTTAAATCTAATTCCATAATATAGTTGTTCCTTTTCTAATTTATTCTTTGGAGAGACAAACTAAAAAATTATAATATTTAGTATAATATAACTAAAAATAACATTCAAGAATAATCAAATTCTATTCTTTGTTCAGCTACATTTAAAATAAGTCTCGCTTTAAATGCTTTCCCCTTTTTTGGTGATACAAAAGGGAGAATGCGGGTTCTTCCATCAGTTAGAAGCTCTTTAAGTACGGTCAGGCTCATTGGATAGTTGCAAATTTCTCCAATGTAAAAGCTGCATCCTTCATCTTTTTTATAATTTTTACATTTATACCCATTGCGTGTAGTTACAATAGAAGAGCCACAGTACGGGCAGCTAAGACCGGTATTTTCTGATATAAATGGCTTATAGAAACTGATTTTTGTATCATTTGGCATGATCTTACTAAGCCTTGAATATGTAAGTTTTATATCAGCTTCCATTATAAGCCTATATTTTTCTTTCGTTGTCAGTCCCTGTGCTATCTGCCTGATGCCTCTATGCCATGATGCTGCCGTTACCGGTGCAATGAAGGTTGGCACATAGGTATGTATATAGTCGTAGATAATAGTTGCATCTTCATATGGTACAATGAAATTGGATTTTTCGGTTATACATACATATTCACATTCAAGCAGTTTGTTTATAGAATCAATCCCATCTCTGCAGCTACATATATTTTTTCCCTGGATAAGTTCTCGATCTGTCCGATCCGGTATAAACTCTCCACCGGATTCTATTGCAAGCAGAAGTGATGCTATAGTATATGGTTTCTGTTTAGCTGGTCTGACTTTTTCATAGGAAAATTCTGCATTAAAGGTATTACCTACTTTAATAAAGTCGCTTAATTTTGTGCCATACTCTTCCCTGTCTCCTGTCATAACTTCTATATAACCAGATTTGACAAGTGTTTTTTCCTCTATCTTGAAGCATTCTTTTTCGTCAGAGGTTGCCAGTGTGACGGAAGAGGTATTATATTCGGCGTGCGGGAGAAATATACAAATATACCTGTCAACGATCATATGATATACTTTCTTTTCAATATCTGATAGATCTGTAATATGGTCGGTTTCCCCGGTCGGTAATATTGCCTGGTTAAATCTGGTAAGATCTTTATCTACATATTTTGTATCTGAGATACTACCAAACATTCCAAATTTAATGATCTGTTCTATATATTTTTTCTTATATGCACCTTTTAATAATCCATTTAATATCTGTTCTGCTTCTTTTGCATAACTATCCGACATATACCGTGTATCTGTGATCGGATACGTGATAAGCTGCTTGTTATACAAAAGATTTAATATCTGTAACGTATAAACCGGTGATAGATGCAGTTTTTTAAAGCACTCATATTGTAGTTCCGATAAATTATAAAGCAGCGGTGCTTCTTTTTTCGTGATTACATCTTTTATATCTGATACGAATAGTTCCCTGCTATCATTTAATTTTTCGATGCATGAAACAGCATCAGATTCAAGAAGAAACCCCATATCTTCATAAAGAAGCGGAGAATTATAGTATATAGAATTTTCTGTGATATGATGATCCGCAGAAAACTTATAGTTATCATTGCTGCAATTAACAAAGACATGATAGTACGGGCGAATCAGGGTATCCTCTATTTCTCGTTCCCTTTTTACAATCATACCAAGTATGCACATCATAGTCCGATCAGCGGATATTGTCTTATATTTCCACCATTTTTTTTCGTCATTGATAAACTGACTGAATTTAATCGATAACATTTTGGAGTAATTAAAATCAGTAGTATACTTTACTATATCCTGCATATAAGCTGCATCATATAGCGCAGCATAGTCAGATATAGGCTTTGCCTTTTGGATGCCGCTTTTAATAGATGAAATTGTAAGGGAATCTATTAAAAGCATTTTATACGTTGGCTTTTTTTCTCGTACCATCATTTTTACTAGAAGATGATGATATATCTGTTTTATGTCCGGATCAGAAGCAAAAATGATCTGCTGTATACCGGATTTAATGAGTGACTGAATTATCTGATATTGACAGGAATTTTTAATTTCAACATCATATTTATATTTTTCCGGTATAAATGGAAGGGCATTCCAGTCCCACTTTTTGGCGTTGATATCATATTTGCTTGGATCAGATAATTTTACAAGATAGCCGTTATACCATGATATGAAATAATCATTGTTATCCCATCTGCTGTGTCCCTTTATATATCCGGTATTTTCCTCTATGTTATCAAGTTCAAGTGCTGTAATATAGTTTTCAAGTATTTCCTTTTCTTTTATTACTATAAGATTATCCATAAAACCCCACTATTTTAAGCTGATGTAAGCTATATCATCCAATATTTCATTGATTCTTTTTGCAGTATATTTTCCTGCTGTCTGGGCGATTTTTCCCAGGGCATTCTTATTCTGTCCCATAATTTTATATTTTCCGGTAACGGCTGCATATTTTGGACTTTAGATACATATTCATCTATAAGCTGCATTATTTCCTTATATTGCTTATCTAATACAGCAGCACGCATTGGATCTTTTAATCTTGCGAATTTTATATCAGAAATCATTCCCATAGCAGCTCTTTGAAGTAAATCTAATAACTTATCTTGATATTGTAAAATTTCAATTTCTGTTAGAAGCTGCTGTCCTCTTTCGTGTATGGATTCTGTATTTTGTTCGGTGGACTTTTGATACTCCATGTATTTTTCTACAAGATTATTATATGTACTGACAATTTTTTGATATTTCTTTTTACTGTATTGTTCATATGCTGCCGTTATGGAAATATATATAACACTCATAAATAAGAGCAATGTTAATATATTCATGCTACTTTCCTCCAGTATTATATTATTTTATATTAGTATCATTGGATCTGTCAGCAGTACATAGAAAACACCGCCAACCATAATTAGACATCCACATAACATAATTATTATTTCTACCTGTGCAAGAATGTTAAAAAAATAAATTTTCTTACTTGCAGGAACGTCCTTACATATGCTTATATAAGTGGCAAGAGCTGTAGCCATATACAGTATGGATGCTGTACAAAACATCCCTGCTCCAAGATATACTATACTCATTTTACTTTTCTCCTTTTGTTTTGTTGTATGAAATGAATAGACTATTGTCTGAGTCATTTTCAATGATTTCTTTCAAATTTTATTGCGGATAATCATAGTATTTGATTGTGTCGTCGTAATCTTCATACACTACATATACATGAGTAATACGTCCTAATATATTTTTTACTGGTACGGCTCCTAAATCTTTCTTATATTGTTCTCGTATATCAAAGATAAACGGAGTTCCTTTTTCCATAGTTTCAACAAGAATACCTTTTCTTCTTACTAATTTTAATAAATTCTTTAAATACAAATTATATGTGTTATATGTGCTTTTTCTCATAGTCAACCTCTCTAAAAATCAATAAAACTGGTTTTACAACAAAATAATTCTTAATTGAAATATTTTTTTAATCCCTAATTATCCGCATATATACAGATTACTTTTTTCCAGTACGGTTCATATTCTGCTTTTAGGTTTTTAAGAGCAGCCTCAAATGCAGATTCGCATAAGATAGTTCTATCATTGGCATACATATCATCCCAGAGCCAATCTTCTATTTTTTGATTAAAGTTATCTCTGTCCGTTTCGACGTTATCCATGTATGGTACTTTACATTCGAGAATTTCATCTACAGTAAATCTAACATTTGAGCAGTACATACACTGTTCTCCATCTGTAGCATCCGTTCCTGCCAGTACAACGATTGGCAGATCCGGATACTCCGTAATGAGCTTTTTTAGTTTATTGGTGTTTGATATTAAATCTAATGGATATATTTTCATTCTGTATCACGCCTCATTTCCTTTAAACTTTGTGAAAAAAATGATATCTAAGATTTTGATTCCATCCTTTAAATTGATGAATGGTCCTCCTACTTAAATAATCTGCTTGGATACACGTCTACATCTCCAAATTCATTATAAGATGATTCTTCTCCAATCCAGACTATTTCTATTTTACTGGGATTACTGTTTGATTTTTTTATAAAATGTGCTTTTTTTCCCTTTTTATAAAAAGCCGTATCTTCAATTAGTTCTATAATATCTCCTCGTTTCATTTTATCCTCCATTTCTAATCGATCGTTGAATAACCATCCTCAACAAATGTGTTGTCTTGTTTTGGTTGCGGCTGCGGTGTAATCGGCTGCTGTGGAACCGGCTGCTGTGGAACAGGCTGCGGTG
>ERZ826016.158-NODE-158-length-84634-cov-177.842301_pt1 | contig 84634 bp, 73 predicted proteins | sample MGYA00519872_ERZ826016 | MGnify/ENA primary metagenome ERZ826016 (study PRJEB31778, sample SAMEA3449218) | human gut metagenome | biome: human gut; feature: human-associated habitat; material: faeces | place: United Kingdom | collected 2010/2012 ... | reverse complement strand
CGAGGGGGTCAATTTTTTTCCGCCGAGAGGGGTCAATCTGCACCGACTTTTCCAGTCTTTCCCGGTCAACCCGTGGCCCATGTCGGTTCAACAGGTCGCTCGAGTGGTCCACATCTCCACATTACCCTCAAAAGAAATGGCCGAGTCATCGACCCAGCCATTATATTAGGATTGCCTATATAAGAAATGGAGCTACTCATGGCATATCTCAATGATTGGCTGCGCATATTCGTCATCAATATTTTTGAAAAGATAGATTCTAAATCCCTTTTTCATCAGGTAATACGATCTGAAATAATGGAATTTTCAGGCACCATTTAAGTGAGAACCGTCATGATACATGACACCTCACACAGATATATATGATAGATACAGCACTAACAGTAGGCTGTTGTATAGTTTATTTGTCGGATTCTTGTTCAAGAAGCGATTTACACAGTTTACTCCAGCCTGTCAAACTATCGAAGCGACAGTTTTGATAACGCTGTAACTTTTTTTCATCGGCAAGAGCATCGCTGAAATATACATTATAGACAAAATCATTTTTGCCATTGGTCTGCTGATGAAAAACAAGTTTTTTATCAATTTCGTTCTGGATCTGATTCACGTAGTATGATAAACGGGTATTGCCGGTATATAGAAACGCATTGCGCAGATAATCAGGAAGGTCTATTGCCAATTCAGGTCGTAGGAACTCAAAAACGGAGTCGTTTTTTACTGTCATGGCTCTTAATGCCCGAAGATAACCTTTCCCATATTCCTCTCCATATATGGCAGGTAAATCTGTGCAGTTGGAAGTATCCTTCAGAGACTGCCCCATATAATCAAATGTATCGTGAAGTGTTGACCATAACGCAGACAGGTCATCAATACGGGTAACCTCGATTACTTCTCCGAAGTAGCCGTAATCATGATATTCTTTCCATAGTGAAATGGTACGTTTCGCCGTTCTTATAAGCGATTCCTCTAAAGGAATGTCATTTGACAAATCCGTTACAAGCGAGGCATAATCATGGGCTACATCGGGCATTGAGAATGGAGACCCAAGAAGATAATCCGAGAGACCTTCCCATTCAGCGAGCATTTCGATGCTTCCCTGCTGACATGAATGTGCTATCATGGCGGCAAAATGTACATCGGAATTCCTTATTCCGTTTGCAACTTCAGATGAAGCCATAATTTTCGTTCCATCGGCAATAGTAGCGCGTGAAGATACTTCCGGTAAATCCCAATCAATCGAAAAAGCGAGCCCATGACCGGCAAGGACAAGAATATATTTACGATTTGGAAAAGTCTCTGCTGACCATTTTATGAACTGCGTGAGATTTTCACCGTCTGTAATATCAAAATTTTCCGACGCGGCAAAAGTCTCATCTACCGTCAGTCTGCCATTCTCTCCTTTGTATCGCCGTATCCCGTTATGGGCATAGCCTTCTTCTTCACCGGAGTATTTGGCTAAACAGGTCAAGATGACTTTAGGATTTGAAACGGAGGCGGCAGATTCGATAGACGACATAATCGATAAATCGTGAGCGGGGTCTCCTCCGGAGCAATAATACATCAGGCAATAGCCCTCTGAATCAGCGTCCGGAAGGAAGTCAGGCTCGTTACTGTCGCTGCATGAATATAGCACCGCACTTATAAGCACAGAGTGAATGCTGATTATTAATAATCTTATCATCTTCATCATGTTAACTTTCGGCTTAATTATTCGTTATAAATCAATTTCAAAATGCCGGTAATCCTTGAGCGAAGTCCAGTCTCCGCCCCACTCTATAGTTTCTGCCGTCCAATTAAACATAGGTTTGAGTTCCGCTTCATCCCTTTCACAACTTATGAGTAAACACACTAAGGCTATGAACATCACAGCCTTAGGTATAATCTTTGATACTATAAGTTTCATCAATATTCTATCTTGTCAGACTTGTTTTTCCACATTTCAAAAGCTTTTATCGCCTCGTTCTCAAGAAGTACATCAACAGGAAGTCGGCGTTCTCCACGTGGCAATGCAAGTTCATCGTATATGAAAGAATCATCGAAGTCTATTGCCTTGGCATCATCCTTGTCGTTACCATAATATATCTTGTCGATATGCGCCCAGTATATCGCACCGAGACACATTGGACATGGTTCGCAGGAAGTATAGATTTCGCAACCGCTCAGGTCAAAAGTGTTGAGCTTTTCACATGCTGCGCGTATTGCGCTCACTTCGGCATGAGCCGTGGGGTCATTGTTGGCAGTGACACGATTTACACCGGTAGCCACTATTTTCCCATCACGGGTTATTACCGCACCAAAAGGACCGCCACCGTTTGTCACGTTCTCTTCGGAAAGCCTGATAGCTTCTCTCATAAGTTGCTCTTTGGTCATCGTCTCGTTCTTTTCATCGTTGTTGTCGCTGCAGGCCGCGAAGATGAAACATACTGCGCCTGCCATCAGCAGACAACGGGCATCATTCCATATTCTTTTGATTTTCATAGTTATTACAATTTAAAATTAATCTATTGTTTTATTTTTCACTCTCAACATATCTCACAAATATTGTCTGCCCGTCATAGTCCCATGATGTTAGTTCCTTGGAATATTCGTCAGTCATTTTCACCTCGCAACCGGGCCACACCGTCACCACGAAACAACCCTCTTGACCGGAATTGCCCGAGCAATGATAAAAATTTACGGCTTTGTTATGGCTGATGTCTATACCGGGAAGGAGGTTTTGATTACAATATAGTGTTTCCAGTTTCGCGCATCGGCTCATATCCAGCGTGGTCAGCAGGTTCTTGTCACAACGAAGCAAGGTTAACTCCGAATTTTCCAAGTCCAGAGAGGCAATCCGGTTTTCGCCGCAAAACAAATACTTCAGGTGTGGGCTGTGTCGCACATCCAATGATGTCAGTTGATTATTGCTGCAATAGAGCGCTTCCAAATTTGTGTTGCGGCTCACGTCAAGGGATATCAGTTGGTTAGATTCGCAATATAGCCCTTCCAGCTTTGCATTTTGGCTCACATCAAGCGATGTCAATGATGTTCTCGAGCACATCAAAGATGTCAGTTCAGTGTTTTTGCTCAAGTTCAGCGATTCCAGATTGTTTCGGGCACACGACAATTCCTTCAGTTCCACGTTTTTGCTGACATCTAATTCGGAGAGTGAATTGTTATTGGCATCAAGTTCTTCCAACATTGGATTTTGGTCCAAGTTTAGGTGCGTGAGTTGGTTGTTGCCGCAATACAATTTCGTCAGTTCAGCACAGTTATTTATATTCAGAGAGCTGAGCTTGTTGTTTTGGCACTCCAGCCGGATCAGTTTGGTGTTGTGGCTCACGTCAAGAGATGTCAGGGCGGCATTTTTGCAATACAACGTCTCCAGCTCTTTGTTCTTGCTTACATCCAACGAGGTGATGGGATTGTTGTTCACGTTCAGATAGGTCAGCGCCTCCAGATATTCGAGTCCTCGCACGGAGCTTATCTCAATATCATCCCAATCACAGTCGACCATGTCAATATTTTTCACGTCACCATAGGTAATATGGCGGTTATCGGGGATGAGGTCAAGCAGCATCAGGAGTTCGGCAAACGCCGGGTCGAACTCCGCCGTGATGTCGGCAGTGTCGGCCAAGCCACTCTGGGTGATACGCAGCGTGTCGGTGGATATGATGCCCTCCGAAGCACGGATTACCACCGCTGCCATGCGTGCCGTGCCCGTAGTGTTCTTTTCCACTTCAAAGGAGAGCTTGGCGACTTCGGGCATTGCCTCTCCGGTCAACTTTACCCATTCCGCATCTTGCGGCATCACCACCTCGTAAGGTATATTCGCATTCACATCTACTGCTACGATACCACCATCGGCATTTACCGACAGCATTTCCGTGGCAAATTTCAATTCCGGAACAGTAACTTCATCATCTTTGTCGCATGCTGCAAAGGCGAGCATCATTAGAATTGCTGATAGATATTTGATTGGCCTCATATGATTCTGTTATCCTATTTTTTCAGGTTATTCAAAGAGTCATCTCGGAAATTCGGTCTTTTTATGCAATGAAGAGTAATCTTTTCATCACGTTGGTCATGATTCTGGAGAATTCGGAAGGAGTGATTTCCTCGCTATTGATGAAATTCGGCAATTCATACTCCGGGAGTTTCTCCTTCATCTCGATATTCTCATTGATATACCTTATCAAAGTTGTCTTGCATTTCTCCAGTTTATTCCTGTAGTAAATGGCCAGACCTCCAAGTGCTATTATGACTATTGCAGCCGAAGCGAGGATGACATACCAATATATACTTTCCATAACTCAGCATTTATAAGGTTCAACTTTAATCATAAAGAATTAACTCGTTCCACAGTCCGCATGATAGCGGGATGGAGAGGATTCGCATTGGCCGGAGCCAAAATGTCGGAAGATTCTATTGAGGGAATCTCATTCTTGAGACTCTTACCTTCTTCTACAGATAGGAACTCCCGGTCTGTCAGATACAGTTCCATATAGGTTCTGACATTTACGGGCGATGAACTGTCAAAAGTCTTCTTAAAAAGCTTTCCTTTGGCAAGCATATCTATTGCTACAGAGACCTGTCTGAGATCCGTTGGTCTGATGAAGCCACCGTCGGGCGTATCGAACACATAATTCTCGCTTATCTCAGTTACGTCGGTGGTAAGGCCAAAAAGTTTCAACGCCCAGGGCGTTGTGATGTGATTCTTTTCATTGGCGAGAGCATCGCCATACCAGCGGGTGACATCTCCGTTTTTCAACCAGATTATCTTTGGATAGTATTTGCCCATTATTGTATCACAGGCCACATTTGTATCTTTGATTTTATCCGGAATTTTAGCGGAGGACGGTATCAGACCTTTGCGGTAGCCCCAAAGCATGAATTCATATTCGTGACTGGTGCTTACGCTGTCCAGGCCCGCTGCATCTGACATCCGGACGTAAGTTTTGGATGCCAATTCACGCGCTTTCTTCCATCCTTTTGCTTTTGTTTTTTCCACCGGGACCAGAAAATCCACAACACTTTCCTTGAATATGGTTACAGAGTCGGATGAGCTAAGAACTGATGTTATTTCGCGCATATAGCCTGTAAGGTGCAACAATGGCCGGGCACCGGGGCTTATGACTATCTCCGGAAGCTCATAGTCTTCTTGGATCATCTTCACATCATCTTCTGCCGGTTTCAGTATCTGCAATGAGGCATAACCCATATAATTGAAAGTTATAGGATATCTGTCTTTTTGCAATTCCGGTATTACACCTGATTTATCAGTCATTCCCACCACGTTGCCGGAACAGTCGGTAATTGATGCCAACGGCAGCGGAGCATTAGTTGAGGCGTCAATCAAACGATAGGCATCAGCATCGAATGTCGATGAAGACAGAATCAACGCAGTTATTATTGAGATTATCTTGTTCATAGCCAGTCTAATTTAATCTTTCATTATTGTATAAGCACACTGAGCCTCTATATGCTGGACAAAAGTCGCCGCATTAATGCCATTTTGTCTGAATGCCTCAAAAATGGCCTCACGCACTGCCGGTTCGGTTGCCAGATATTTTTCGGAGTCAATCCATACTTTTAATTCTACTCTCATCACTCCGCTACCGAAGTTGCGCATGATAACAACATGTTTCCGGCTCTCATCCACTCCGTCTATGCCTTGGAAAGAGTCAAGAATTATCTTGCGCACTAATTTCGGGTCATTGTTTTCAGAAATGTCAAAAACAATATGACGCAATTCAACGCTATGATTACGAGTCATATTCTTGAAGTTCTTTTCAAAGAGTTGACGGTTTGGCATTGTCATAATGGGTCCGTCCTCGGTTTCCATACGAGTAGATATAATCCCGATGTCAAGCACCTTGCCTCTCACCCCTTCGTATTCCATAATGTCGCCGGGACGCAATCTGCCCGTCATCAGAGTCAGACCGGAGAAGAAATTCTCAAACGTATCCTTCAAGGCGAAGCCGATGCCCACACTTGCTCCGCCGACGGCGGCGATAAGACCTGTCTTGTTGATGTCAAGAATAAGGATGACAGCAATGGCATAGCAAAGCCAGACGATTATGTTGCCGATAGAAATCCAAACTGCCACTTTTCCCCGGGTATCTTCCAAATTACGACGAATGATGAACTTTGCCAATGTAAGCCCAGAGTTCACGGTCACACCGAGCGCGTAAATATAAATAATCTTTGCGGCGGAAAGCACACCGATTCTGTCAGGCATATCCACAAAGGGAACATTCAGAAGGTCGATAAACCATGTGGTCAGATTAAAAATATGAGTAACCCATAATATTAAACCAATGACAATGACTGGTAAAGCCAACGGAAAAATGAGCAATCTCATTGTGATTCCCGCCACGCTGTCACGATTGAGATTATCAAGACGAATGAATTGACAGAACAGTGTAAAAAACAAGAAACCGATGACAAGGCCAATCCAAAGTACAAATAATATACTTACGGGTATAGTGTAGCCAGAGCAGCTGAACAGGCAGCTTATACCGATCACAACCAGGTTAGCCCACGCCATCCGCCGGTCAGTCAATTCAAGACGCCTGAAATAGAAACACATAATCACAATCTGTCCGATTAAAGCCATAATGAAAAAGAATGGCTCCGTAAACGTCACGGTAGAAAGGGGTACGAGATCTTCCCGGTAACTTATAAGTATATCGGCCAGACAATATATCGGCAGATATGAAAGGAGTGAGATCCAGATCCTTTTTTTCCGTAGCCTGATTGTAGATGACACAAGGATCAGCAGCCCCAAAATGTAAAGCTCGGTCTGCAACAACAATACAATCTGCAGCATTGGCGCGACTCCGATCATCATCATAATCACGATGAAACCCAGGATATTCGATGCCAGAAACAGGCAGAGAGTCCAATATATACGTTTTTTGGTAATCCACGGAGTGCTAAAGCGGGTAAAGCGAGTGATGAGATAGAAAGCAATAGCGAGGATCAACGAAATATAAGATTTAATATCTATATATCGGTACATTCTGGCCTCTTTAGAATTCCAGTCGTCCATATCGCTCTGCCCCGTAAAGAAACGCCATATCAGATCATCTCTAAACTCGACCGTCCGCGTATATAAATGACTGAATATCTCACCCAAGGTCTCGTTACGTTTCAGAAACATTAATTCCTGAGTACGCTTTATGACATCATTGTTGTACGCATCGAGCCTATCGGCTTTCCTAACGAGATCGCCATATCTATCTTTATCAGCGGCGACTGAGCGGATACAGCTGTCGATCGCGTTGCGGAGAGTATCCGCTATAGCGACTGAAATGTGCAGGGCTTCTATGCTTTTGGGAGTTGACGGTTTGTGTTCCAGCGTCTTCAGGAATTCCGACAACTTAGCATACCGATTGGTGATGACCGAAAGATCAGATTGAAGCTGTTCGACCCGGAATTTCTGAGAACGTATGTGCCGAATGACACTTTTCATCTCCTGAGTGGCTTGCAATGTGCCATAAAGGTATCGCTCATCCTGAGAATAGAGCATGACAGCAGTCTCATCACACATTTCGTCGAGATGCGCTATTTCATTGCGGAATTCTTTCTGGCGATTTTCAAAACGACGGATGTCTTTCCTGACATTTTGTTGAAGTGCCTCCATATCCGCCGACAATGAAATCAGCGTCTGGTCGAGGTTGTATTCAGACAAAACTCCCCATGACGGCAATGTGAAACACACTGCCGCCATAAGGAGGATCAGTACTCTTAATCTTTCGATTTTGGAAGTCATTTGTTATTACTTAAGCCATCCGGCAACCCATTCCCATAAACCGTTGAGACCGAAGTCAAACGAGTCTACATCCACACTGACCAATCCGCCGTCGGCGGTTATGCCATGGGCAAATCCTACGCCTCGGCCGACATAATACTGCGCCAGCTTGTCGCCTTTGATTGTCATGTTGGTGTCTCCGCCGTAGCTTTTGTAGTTGACGACTTTATCGTTTCTGAGGCTGGTGACGGCGATGTTGCCATTGATGCCAATGTCATAGACTTTGTTCTCGTCGATGTTCTTCTTCGGAACGAATGTGAGAAGTACACCGGCCTTGTCGGGAAGTTTGTTGCCTTTCAGAGTCCATGACATGTTGTTCTTTGTAACCTTCTCTTCACGGAACGTGCCGTCGGGATTGGCGATGTAGGCTGTGATGTCGGCAGTGTTCATCACATCATCGTTGAGTTCAAACGTCACTACGTAAGAACTTCCCCAAGAGGCGGGAGCCTCCGGTTCGTCGTTGTCGTCACCACAGGACGTGAAACCAGTGCAGGCAATGGCCATCATCATAGCCACTGCCAGTCTTGAAAAAATTTTCTTCTTTGTCATTGTTTTGATTGTTTTGTTTATTTATTGATGTTGATTAAGTTGTTATTTCTGCTGATAGGTAAACTCCTGATCATAGTGTCGGGGGGTTATTTAGCGAGGACTTTGGTTGCGAAGCCGTCAACGACAATGATGTAGATTTTGCCTGTTTCGGCCGGAATTTCCACGGTGCCGTCTTTGCCCGCCTTGAATATGTGGCAGATGCCGTTGGTCGTATAAGCAGATACCTTCTGATTTTCGCCTATGTTCTCTACCATGATTTTACCGGACACAGCACTGATTTTAATGCCGTCGGCGCTAACGTCGAGAATCCCGGAAGTGCCGACATTTACGGTGCTCGTGGCGAAGACTGTATTGCTGAAACGGGTAGCAACCTTAATCTCTGCTGTTCCGGCGTTCCGGGCTGTCACTTGGCCGGAGGTACTTACGGCAGCCACATTTTCGGCGGAAGAAGACCACGAGAACTCTGAGCCAAGGACAGAGGAAATTTCCGTCTCGGTTTCAGCTGTGCCGTCAACGGTGTAAGATGCCGTCAGATCAGCCGTGGCGCCAATTTCCAGTGTCAATTCCGCAGGTGTGACAGTCAAACCGAACTCCTTGATTGTGAATGAAGCCAATTCATCGGCTGAGGTGTAAGAGCTTCTCGTTCCTGAAGGTACATAGATACTAAATGCTGTCGGAACCCCGTCAAATACGTGATGATTGAAGGTTGGTACTGTCTCGGCGAAACAGATTACTCTGTTCAATGCTATGCAGTAAAAGAAAGCATAGTTACCGATTGATGTAACGCTCTCAGGAATGATGACTGAAGTCAGACCGGTGCAACCGTAGAAAGCAGAGGAACCGATTGATGTAACTCCCTCAGGGATGTTATATATCCCGGCTTTGCGGGGGGGACATAAAATCAGCTTGGTATATGTCTTGTTGAACAACACACCGTCAATGCTCGCATAATTTGGGTTGTTTTCGTTTATTATGATTTCAGCCAGACCGGTGCAGACATCGAAAGCACTCTTGCTGATAGAAGTAGCCGAAGCAGGAATGGCGACTGAAGTCAGGCCGGAGCAGCCCCAGAAAGCAAAGTCTCCGATTGATGTGACTCCCTCAGGAATGGCGATTGAAGTCATGCCGGCTGTGCCGTAGAATGCATGGCTGCCGATACCACAGACAGAATAAGTGATTCCATTAATTTCTATGGTTTCCGGAATTGTGACATTTCCGCTATATCCGGCTCCATTATTATCATGCCAACACCCATCATGGGTCACTTCGACTGATGTGTCGCTTATTTTATCGTAATAAATGCCATCAACCTCAAAGTCGTATGCTGACACAGAAAATGTTGTGCATATTGCCGCTATGAACAGCACGGGCTTGTGTATAATTGAGATGTTCATAATTATATGTTTAGTGTCGAGTGTCTTATTTAGCGAGGACTTTGGTTGCGAATCCGTCGACAACAATGATATATATTTTGCCTGTTTCGGCCGGAATTTCCACGGTGCCGTCTTTGCTCACCTGAAATATTGGGCAGATACCGTCAATGGTATAAGCAGACACTTTCTGATTTTCGCCGATGTTCTCTACCATGATTTTACCGGACACAGCACTGATTTTAATGCCGTCGGCGCTAACGTCGAGAATCCCGGAAGTGCCGACATTTACGGTGCTCGTGGCGAAAACAGTATTGCCGAAACTGGGAATAACCTTAATCTCTGCTGTTCCGGCGTTATGAGCTGTCACTTGGCCGGAGGTGCTTACGGCAGCTACATTTTCGGCGGAAGAAGACCAGATGAACTCTGTGCCAAGGACGGAGGAAATTTCCATTTCGGTTTCAGCTGCGCCGTCAATGGTGTAAGATGCCGTCAGTTCAGCCGTGGCGCCAACTTCCAGTGTCAATTCCGCAGGTGTGACAGTCAAGCCGAACTCCTTGATTGTGTAGGAAGCAAGTTCATCGGCTGAGGCGTAAGAGTCCCTTGATCCTGAAGGTACATAGATACTACATGCTGTCGGAACCCCGTCAAATACATGATGACTGAAAGTTGGTACTGTCTCGGCGAAACAGATTACTTTGTTCAATGCCGTGCAGCCGTCGAACGCAAAGGGTCTGATAGAAGTCACCGAAGCAGAAATGTTGACTGAAGTCAGACCGGTGCAGCCACTGAAAACACCACTTTCGATAGAAGTAACTCCATCAGGAATAGAGACTGAAGTCAGACCGGTGCAGCTGTAGAAAGCAAAGGAGTCGATTGATGTAACAGAAGTAGGAATGTTGTATATCCCGGCTTTGCCGGCGGGACAAAGAATTAGCTCGGAATATGTCTTGTTGAACAACACCCCGTCAATGCTCGCATAGTTCGGATTGTTTTCGTTGATTATGATTTCCGTCAGGCCGGTGCAGCCATAGAAGGCACCGCCGCCGATTGAAGTAACACCCTCCGGAATGGTGACGGAAGTCAGGCCGGTGCAGCCATAGAAGGCATCGCCGCCGATAGAAGTAACCGAAGTAGGAATGGTGACTGAAGTCAGGTCGGAGCAACCCCTGAAAGCACTCGTGTCTATTGATGTAACACCCTCGGAAATGGAGACTGAAGTCAGACCGGTGCAGTCCCTGAAAGCACTCGTGCCAATTGATGTAGCTTCCCCGGGAATGGTGACGGAAGTCAGACCGGTGCAGGCCCAGAAAGTACCCTCGCTGATTGATGTAACACCCTCGGGAATAGTGATGGAAGTCAGGCCGGTGCAGCCGCAGAAAGCCGCCGTGCCGATAAAAGTAACCGAAGCAGGGATGGAGACTGAAGTCAGGTCGTTGCAACCCCAGAAAGCAAGGTTGCCGATTGATGTAACACCCCCGGGAATGGTGACTGAAGTCAGGCCGGTGCAGCTGTAGAAAGCACCATCGCAAACTGATATAACGCCCTCGGGAATATTGTATATTCCGGCTTTCCCGGCGGGACATGCCATCAGTTCAGTATATGTCTTGTTGAACAACACCCCGTCAATGCTCGCATAATTCGGGTTGTTTTCGTTGATTATGATTTCCGTCAGGGAGGTGCAGCTCATGAAAGCACCGATGCTAATTGATGTAACTCCGTCAGGAATGAAGATTGAAGTCAGACCGGTGCAGCCCAAAAAGGCATTGCCGCCAATTGATGTAACTCCGTCAGGAATGGTGACTGAAGTCAGAGCAGGGCAGTTACTGAAAGCACGGATGCCAATACCACAGACAGAATAAGTTATTCCATTAATTTCTATGATTCCCGGAATTATGACAACTCCGCTATATCCGGCTCCAGTATTATTATAACTCCCGTCATGGGTCACTTCGACAGATGTGTCGCTTATTTTATTGTAATAAATGCCATCGACCTCAAAGTCGTATGCTGACACCGAAAATGTTGTGCATATTGCCGCTATGAACAGCACAAGCTTGTGAATAATTGACTTGTCCATTCCTGATTTCTTAATTTTATAATCTTACAATTGTCTCTGATGGTTGAATACATCCAAACGCCATGTTCTTGTCGCAAGTGCTGTAAAACCATCGGGATATGTCATAACGCGCACTTCTGTGCCGTCCGGACGGAAGTCCATTGCCATGCTCACATTATTATCATTGATTTGTTCCTCCCATTTGCCGTCACCGAATATGCTGTAGCCTGTCATCTGCCATTTGCCCACGATGTGTTCGGCTATTGGCCGCAACACAGTCTCCCCCGGCTCGTCGTTGTCATCACCACAGGAAGTGAAACCAATGCAGGCTATGGCCATCATCACAGCCAATGTCAGTTTTGATAAGATTTTCTTCTTTATCATTGGTTTGATTATTTGTTTCGCTTATCTGCTGACAACCAGAAGGGTTTGTCCCTCATCGAGTGCAGCTTTTATCTTATCCGAGCCTTTGGTCACTTTGCAGAGGCTTATTTCATCGCCCTCTACTTCCTCAATTTTAAGGCGACCGATTACTGTGCGGGCTTCCTTCCCGGCAATAGTCTTGACTGTGAATACATCAAACTGCTGACCTTTATAGACACCGTCACCGGCTCCGAGATCGATATATACATCTTTCTGCTTGTTCCTCTTCGATTCGCCTTTTTCAATAATTGAAGCATAGAGTGGGAACATCCGATTATAATATTCAGCAACTTTAGAAGTCAGACGTTCAAGGGCGTTGGTCATAGCCTTCTCTCCGGAAGTCATCCAATAAAGGTCACTGTCCGAGATTGTGAAAGTGCGACTGTCAACCACCGAGCCGTCAGCCGGATCTTTCAGGTTGACAGTTACACTGACGTTGCTCCGGTAGGATATGTCGGTATGCTTATTGCCTTTGCTATCTTTGGTAGTTTCACTTTTGGATACAACGCTTATGTTGGCAATAGTTCCGTCAACGAAAAATGAAGGTATACCGTCCCTCAAGTCGGCCTGTGAGACAAAGCCATCTGACGGACGGAAGAGTATCACTTTACTCAATCCGTCCATAAGACTTGCCCTCACAGCCTCGGCGTATTGAGGCTGCTGCTTTGTGGTCTGACCACTGAGCAGCACATCGGCTACATCTTTAAGCATGGATGTGGTTTTGCTTCCTTCTGTCGGCGGAGTATAAATCAGTTCGCCGACGCCGATTCGGAATATTGTGTTCCGTTCCTTCTGGGCTGACACTGTCAGGAACGAAAAGAGAGCCAATGTTACTATAAATGCTTTTAATATCTTCATAATGATTTGGTTTATTCCATCGACACCTCGCCATTCATATTGACGCAAATCTTGGTAAATTCATTCTCTCCTATGTGTATATCTTCGAAATCGCTCATTCGCAATGACATGATTATATTGCCATTGAGACCTTGTAAGGATAGATTAGCACTTTTAAGCTCATCATATGCTTTCTGCCATTCTTTTGAAAGGCTATGAATGAGTCGTTTGCGACTTAGAGCGGTACGATAACTCTCGTAATATAATGATTCTAAGGTTGGTGAACTGGCAAACAGAACATCAGTACTTACTCCCGCATTGCCGGAAGGGAAATAAAACGTAAGCGATATTCTGTCATTGTATCTGTCAGGCAAGGGAAGTTCAAACTCATTTTTAATATTATATTGTCTGCAAATATTATAATCATGATTGGCCCCGATTCCCGAACTTGCGGCACCAGACGTTATAAAGTATTCTGTATTAGCTTCCAATACCATATTTTGTTCCTGTTTGGAACTATTGAATAATCTCAAATGCCACGATTCTTCTACAGAAAATTTTTTTGTGAATATTTTCGAATAGTCATTGACGGTGCCATTCAAAGCCCTATGTGAAGAATATTTCAATGGAGACTTCACTTTAAAATTAAAATATAATGTATTATTTGCTTGTTCATATTTATGAGTCAATCCATCTTTTTCGTTGTTATATGTATTTTTTATATCGACAGATTCTAGAGTCGCTTTAGACGAAAGCTTAGTAAAAGATGCCATCACATTAAACTCAGAGAGTGCAAAACCACCATATTTATCATCCCATGCCCCTTTGTAATGAATCTTCTGCTCTCCAAGCCATAACGAACTTCCGGGATAAGATTCGATTAAAGTGATGTAGTAGTCGTCGGTGTCATTCGTGGCGTTGTATTCGCATTGAATTTTTGCTATTATACTTCTCACTCCGGTAGCATTAAGAGTAACATCTTTCGCCATGTGATGATCTTTCTTTTTATATGTCTGGCTTAGATAGATGTTATAATCGCTTTGTTTGATAACAACCGGCTTGCCTATAAATATTACATCTGTCCTTGATGCTGAACTTTCTCCATACAAAACCGTGTTCACAAATTTAGCAGCGTTTTCGGCATATCTTCCATAAAGATATTGACTTGGCTTTTCTATATTTTCGATTGTTTCAGTGTGAGGATTGCCATCTTCGTCAAAATATGTAATTTCTTGACTCTCGCCGCTGTAAACGTCGCCAACATTATATTCTGAGCCTTTAATGTTAAGAATATATACGTCATACAATGGAGGAATAGATTCATCAGGAATTTCGTTGAAAACGCCGAGTTGAATACGTGCCACCAAAGCCGCGCATAGCGAGGCCGGTTTGTGAAGGTATATCAACCCTCCACGAATGTAGAGGTCTTCAAGTTGCTGATACTTCTCTTTGTCATTAATAAACTGTGGAGCAGTTTTTTCATCTATGATTACCAGTTCTGTCTCAGGTGTAATATCCGGCTGGATATTTTCATTTATCAGACGATTTTTGAACAAAGCACTAATTTCATCAAGCCCGTCTGCAAAAACCACTGTTTTTGCATCAACTGTAGTCTCAATTATATCATACGCAGGAAGTGGTTCCTTTTCGACCACTTCTTCATCGTCATCGATGATTACAGGCTCATCGTTATGGCAAGATGCAAATGAAGTCGCGATAAGCAATAATGCCATGAGATGTAAATATTTATTCATTTTAGTTTTTATTTTCCATTGCGCCATTGCCAACACTGGTGTAAACACCAGTGCTATTACGGCTGCACGTTTGATGATGGTTGCGTTCATATGATGAATGTAGTTTATGACGGTTTATGTTTAGCAAGATGCGATATTGGAATTAACCGATGCTGTCTTGATTGACATTGCAAAGTTAGCTTCAAACCTGATTTTAGTTTGCAGACTTGGAACGGTGGTTCTCCACCAAATTCACCGTACTTCTCCACGAAAATCATTTATGTGATTATAATCTATCTGAAATTATATAGTTACACTCTTGTGGTTAAGATTATAAGTGATAAATCTGAAACATGAACGAGTTAAGAGCAAAGAGTTGACTTAAAACAAAGCCAACTCTTCTCTATCATAACGAAGAATTATTCTCCGTAAACGACAGTTGTGTACTTTGAAACAATACCAAGAATTGACTTTTTCTTTGTATCGACATGACTGATTTTGGTGATACCAGCATTCTTGGCGGCAGTCTGTATGGAAGCATCGCCTGTAGAAACAAGTCCGAGTATGCCAGTGGCCGTAGCTTCACCACGCTTGCTGCCAAGACTATTTGAAGTGGCAGTCTGACCTTCGGTGACATTTGTGTAGATAAAACCGGCGCCAGAACCGGGATAGACTGTAGAACAGCTTGTTAGAAACAAGGCAGAAACTGCTCCTACAGAAAGCAGGAATCTTCTCATCTTACTTTTCATTCCGAAAGATTGTTTAGTTAATAATGTGGTTTATTGGAGATTACACATTACCAAAGAATGTAGCGTTTCTCTTTGGTAAATAAAATCATTTCGATATTTAAATTTGGTTTATTAAAATTTTTCTATTTCTCCGAATGTCACTTTCGGGCGTTGTCTGTCACCGTCGCGAAAAATGAATATGCAAAGTTATCTTAAATTAGACCTCGGGGGACATTTTTCACTGCCCCTGTTCTCCACAGAATTCACAGGGCATCTCCATTAGATTCATTTATCTAAATATAATTACCGTGCAATCAATAGCTTGCCCCATACGAGGAGCAAGCTGTTTGTTCAAGCCCTATTCATTACCAAATGATAACAACGTTTTTCTTGGGGGAGATAAAGAGTATTCTCTCGTTTGACATTGAAAAGCTCATACCACTTGTCTATGTTCATGACCACACCATTGACTCGTTCTTTATTCATGGAATGTGTATCCTTTTTCTCAATCAGCGCATAGTTATAAAATTCGACGGAGTATTTTGCACGGTTCACTTCTCCATAGCCTTCAAAGAAGCGACGCTGCTGTTTCTCAAGCTCCTCACCGTAATACCCATCGGCATTCAGCCGTGCATTATATGCATCATACGCAATTAAGAATCCACCTAAATCGGCAATGTTTTCTGTGAGGGTCTGTTCTCCGGGGGAAAATACACCAGGCATCTCATCGGGGAAGACTTCAAGATGGTCATAACAGTTGACCAAAAGTTTCTGACGTGACTCAAATTCCATCTTGTCGGCTACTGTCCACCAGTTCTCCAGATTTCCTATCTCATTGTAATTCGCGCCCTCAGAGTCAAAGCCGTGAGTCATTTCGTGCCCGATTGCATAGAAAACTGCATAATTAAGAGCGTCAGATTTGCTGGGATCATACATCGGAGGCAACATAAAATCGGGTGTCATATTGATACTGTTGGTAATCTGATCGTAACAAGCATTCGTCGTGGCAAGTGACATATCGTTTGCAATCAGCATATCAAAAGACGCTTCCTTGGAATCCTTGCCAACCATTGCTTTGTTGATTTCATATTTTGACTTACGAAGCTGTGCCACGTTTTCAGCAAGGCTGTTTCCATTCAAAGGTGGAAGTCCTTCTTCCATCCACCTCTCGGGGAAACCTATATTGAGTTGCATTAAGTCAAGCTTTCGCAATGCCCGTTCTTTTGTTGTCGAACTCATCCAGTCGAGGTTGTTGATTCTGTTTCTGAATGCCTCTTTCAGTTCCAGACAAATTTGCGTATATTCATCTTTAAGTGACTGTAATATATATTGTGTGGCGTAAGCATACGAAAGGAGATACTTCATATACTTATCCTCAGCATTTTTAGCAAGCTTCTCAATAGTGTAATCCTTGCCGTTTCCTTCATTATAACTGTCTATTGCTTCTTGCGAAACATATCTGTAGTCGCAGTTGATGAAATCCTCGATAGCTTCGTCGTAATATTCACTCCAAAAAGTTAAAAGCATCTTATTAATACCGGAATACAATTTGCTGTCTACATAGACATCATCCATAGAAAATCCTAATTTGCTGACAAGCTGACCCAAAAGATCTTCTCCGGCTCGAGAACGGATTTGCGATAATGGGATCAATCGTTCATTTACTTCAGGATGCGACAACAGATAGTCTCTCGTCAGCTCGTATGATTCGGAATTAAATGACTGGCTAAGTGCCTCGCCAAATATCACGACAAGGCAAACTTTCCCTTTTCTTGAAAATGCCCTAAATGTCATAAAATCATCATATCCCTGTTCAATGAACTTTGCAGTGGCGTCTATCATAGATAAGCCCTCATATTCTTGAAGACGAGACTCAATAAACTGCTCGGCAAAGGCGTAGCCGTCCTCAAAGGTTTTAGCCTGCTCTCTGAATCTCCTGACACGCGGTTCTGATATATTTTCCTTTCGCAAGTCAAATATGGGATCGAACATTAGTCCAATCCGCTTCTTACCGTCAAGGTCAGTACCATCCCACCACTTTCCGTTGCAATACATAAAAAAATTCACCGGGAGAATAGCTTTTGTCTTTATTGCCATCCAAATCCCATATTTTTTCATCTATGGCAGACGGCTGCATGTCATCGTCGCTACAAGCGGTGAACGACACCAGGGATACACATACCAGTCCCAACATCGTGAGCATGGTTGTTAGGCGTTGGATTACTTTTTGCATCTTGTTCTTTTTGTATTTTTTATTTAAGAAATATCTGCTATCGCTTTTACGAGTTTCCAGCTCAGAAGGCGATAATTGCGATATGCGCTGCGATGTCGGCAGTGTTTATCACATCATCATCGCTGAACTCAAACGTAATTACGTATTGTCTTATCCTTATGTTGTTTAATGCGTTATTTCTGCTGATAGGTAAACTCATTGTCATAGATGCATACAGGATAAGGCTCGGACGACGCGTCATCGCGATGGCTGTAAATGACATGCATCACGGTCACCAGTCCGTCCGCGTCACACTCGTAGGTGGCCTCGTATATCTGCTGACATCCGTCTTTCCATTCCATAACTGCCTTTGCGGGCAGATATTTCTCAGAACTGATATGCAGAACGCCGGCAATCTCCAAGTCGATACGGTAGCCACTGTAGTTGGCCATCATGTAGCGCAGGTAGGGGGCATTGCTCTTCTTCGGCAAATCGCTATAGGTGACGGTGAGGCCTATTCTGGACATACTATCCTCAAGGTCAGGAAAGCTTATGAACGTCATATCATCTCCGGTCCATTCGAACAATGTTCGGTAATTTCCCCCTCGATTCACTTCTACGCACTGTCCCTTGTCGTTATAAGTCACCTTGTCTACAGTGCCGTCGGCGAATATAGTTTTCGCTACCTGCCCATTGTCATTCAGTTGAAATTCAATGGAACCAAAGTTTGGATTGTTTGTAAGAATGATTTTACCTTTCTCGTATGTGTAGAGGCCCAAGAATTTGCCATTGTCCACCCATTCGATGAGTCTGCCCTGACCGTCATACTTCATTTCCGTGATGTCTTCTTTGGCACCGGCGAAATAGTCCTCGTAGCCCTCCATGACATATTTTACTTTCCGCTCCATCTTAGTCACCAGCATTTCCTTTTCCGGTGTTGTGGGGTTGTCGTCATCGTCGGAACATGCAGTCATTGATAAGGCTGCCAACGCAGCGAGTGCACAGAATCGTATTGTCTTTATAGTTTCCATATTGTTCTCTTGATATATATAAGTAGATTGAATAGATAAGCAATTAGAAGGCGAGGATAGCACGCACATAGCCGATGGCAAAGTCCTTCTTCATGGGTCCAGCTATGCCGGAGTCGAAGACCACGATCCACGCATTGTCCGGTCCGTACGAATCTTCAGCCTCAGTGGACGACCAATAAAACAGGGCATTATCCGGCACCTTGAACGCGTTTATATATTTTTTATAGCTACTGCCGTCTGGGGTGTTATCTCTTACGACCTCAATATGTGACTCTAAAAATGAACGGTTCTTTTGAAGATGCAACAACTGGCCTAACGAAGGCAGGAACCAACCGCTGGTGTTGTCTGGTGCGGCAAGCGGCTTCTGCCAATCATAGTCACCTGTCGGACGTGCAAATTTGTCAACCGTCCGATTGCCATATGTCTCGCAGGCAAAGGCGGCAGGAAAATGGTTCATTCCCCATTCTCCATTTTCCAATCCTTCATTTTTGTTTACAAATTCGCGGATTTTAATGTAATTGTAATATCCGTTCCAATCCGTCTTTGAAGTTGAGGCACCAACCACAGGGTTATATTTTAGTCTCCATCCCCAACTGTGGCGGTCGTAATAGTTGTTATTCACATTTGTCAGAGTTACGACATAGCCGTGGCATTGCGCTTGTCCGATGCCGGACTTGCTGTAATCGGATTTGTCATCCGGGTGGTGTCCCGCATAGAATACAATGCCAATCACGGTCTTGCCGATCTTCGGCTGCGGTGCGGGCTCAGCCCACACCATCGTGCCGTCGCCTTTAATCTCGCGCAGGCCGCCGTCGCTCCAAGTACCGTCGGAGTAGAAATAGTCGCCGATTTTAAGGTCGGAGGTCGTGTACATGCCTCCGTTCTCGTTGTCGGCATTGAATGTGTGAATGAATATCACCGTCCCCGTGGTCACGTTGGTGACCACGAACACATATCGACCCTGCCATACTTCGTCTTTCAAACTTTCAAAAGCCTGCCGACAGGCTTCGAGCACTTCCTGGTCGCAAGTTTCCGAAGTGCCTTGTTTGGTCACTGAGGCAGCTGACCCGGATGCGCCGAGAGCGGCCTTGAATGTGGCCTCGATTTTGTTCTTGTCGTCCATAAAGTCAGGAGTGGAAGCTTCCACTTCCTCGAACTCCCATGAGTATGTCACTTCCTCCACCGGATCATCATCATTGCAGGAAGTCAGCGCTCCTCCGACTATAGTTACCGTTACCATAGCAGACAAGATAGAACGGAAATATCTTTTGAAACTCATTTAGATATTAAAATTTGGTTTATTAAAATTTAGTTTTTACCGGATGCCACCGTCAAGCATTGGAACTCCTGATTATAGCGGGTGTCTTATTTAGCGAGAACTTTGGTTGCGAAGCCGTCAACGACAATGATGTAGATTTTGCCGGTTTCGGCCGGGATTTCAACGGTGCCATCGTTGCTCATCTGGATTATTTGGCAGATGCCGTCAATGGTAAAAGCAGACACCTTCTGATTTTCGCCGATGTTCTCTAATAAGATTTTACCGGGCGTGGCTCTGATTTCAATGCCATCGGCGGTAACGTCGAGAATCCCGGAAGTACCGACATTTACGGCGCTTGTGGCGAAAACAGTATTGCCATAACGGGTTACAACCTTAATCTCTGCTGTCCCCACGTTCCGGGCTGTTACTTGGCCAGAGTTGCTTACTGTTGCAACATTTTCGGCCGAAGAAGACCAGATGAACTCTGAACCAAGGACAGAGGAAAATTCCGTCTCTGTTTCAGCTGCGCCGTCAACGGTGTAAGATGCCGTCAGTTCAGCCGTGGCGCCAACTTCCAGTGTCAATTCCGCAGGTGAGACTGTCAAGCCGAACTCCTTGATTGTGAAAGATGCCAATTCATCGGCTGAGACGTAAGAGTCTTTCGTTCCTGAGAGCACATAGACACTACATGCGGTTGGAACACCGGCAAATACTTCGTAACCGAAGGTTGGCACAGTCTCGGCGAAACAGATTACTTTGTTCAATGCCATACAGCCGTAGAAAGAACGCCTGCCGATAGAAGTAACATAAGCAGGAATGGTGACTGAAGTCAGGCCGGTGCAACCCCTGAAAGCATCCTCGCTGATAGAAATAACCGAAGCAGGAATATAGACTGAAGTCAAGTTGGTGCAGTCCCTGAAAGTACGCTCGCCGATAGTGGAAACAGAAGCAGGAATGGTGACGGAAGTAAGGCCGCTGCAGCCGTAGAAAGCACCAATGTTGATAGAAGTAACCGAAGCAGGAATGGCGACAGAAGTAAGGCCGCTGCAGACTTCGAAGGCAAAGCTACCGATTAAAGTAACTCCCTCAGGAATGTTGTATATCCCGGCTTTGCCGGCTGGACATAGAATCAGCTCGGTATAAGTTTTGTTGAACAGCACTCCGTCATTGCTTGCATAATTTGGGTTGTTTTCATTGATTTTGATTTCCGTCAGGTTGCTACAATCCCTGAAAGCGTCCTCGCCGATAGAAGCAACAGAAGCAGAAACTGAGACTGAAACCAGGCTGGTGCAGCCCCTAAAAGCACTTTGGCCGATAGAAGTAACACCCTCCGGAATGCCGACGGAAGTCAAGCCGGAGCAGCCCCTGAAAGCACTTCGGCCGATAGAAGCAACACCCACCTGAATGTTGACGTAAGTCAAGCCGATGCAGTTTCTGAAAGCAGACTCGCCGATAGAAGTAACAGAAGCAGGAATGGTGACAGAAGTCAGGCTGGTGCAGCCATGGAAAGCATAGTTATCGATTGATATAACTCCCTCCGGAATGGTGACGGAAGTAAGACCGGTGCAACCACTGAAAACACCATCGCCGATAGAAGTAACCGATGCAGGAATGGTGACTGAGGTCAAGCTGAAACAGTCACTGAAAGCAGACTCGCCGATAGAAGTAACAGAAGCAGGAATGGTGACAGAAGTCAGGCCGGTGCAGCCATAGAAAGCACCGTAGTCGATTGATATAACTCCATCCGGAATGTTGTATATCCCTGTTTTGCCGGCTGGACATAGAATCAGCTCGGTATAAGTCTTGTTGTACAACACCCCGTCAGTGCTCGCATAATTCTGATTGTTATCGTTGATTACGATTTCCGTCAGGCCGGGGCAGTCACTGAAAGTACCACTGCCGATAGAAGTAACCGAAGCAGAAATGTTGACGGAGATCAGATCGTTGCAGCCACTGAAAACGCCACCACCGATAGAAGTAACTCCCTCAGGAACAACGACTGAGATCAGACTGGTGCAACCACTGAATGCACCATCGCCGATTGATGTAACAGAAGCAGGAATGGTAACAGAAGTCAGCCCAGTGCAGTCAACGAAAGCAAAGACGCCGATAGATGTAACTCCCTCAGGGATGTTGTATATCCCGGCTTTGCCGGCAGGACATAGAATCAACTCGGTATAAGCCTTGTTGAACAACACCCCGTCATTACTTCCATATTTCGGGTTATTTTCGTTGACTTCGATTTCTGACAGACTGGTGCAGCCGGAGAAAGCAAAGTCGCCGATTGAGGTAACTCCTTCAGGAATGGTGACTGAGGTCAGGTCGACGCAGCTGTGGAATGCATAGCGGCCGATACCGCGGACAAAATAAGTGATTCCATTAATTTCTATGGTCTCCGGAATAGCGACGTTTCCACTATATCCGGCTCCATTATTATCAAACAAATTCTCGTCATGGGTCACTTCGACTGATGTGTCGCTTATTTTATCGTAGTAAATACCATCGACCTCAAAGTCGTATGCTGACATAGAAAATGCTGTGCAGACTGCGGCTATGATCAGCACGTGTTTGTTAATAATTGACTTGTCCATTCCTGATTTCTTCATTTAATACTCTTTCAATTGTTTTCCCTGACGAAAATTGCCCGGGTGATTCTTTCAATGCTTCCGTAATAGATTACCAGCGTATCATCATCGGGCATTTCTATCTGCAACACCTGGTAATCGGACAAGCGGAGCAATCCGGCGGCAGTGTTCGCACTCCATCGGTATTCTGCGCTGAAGGGTTTCTCATTATCAATGGATAAAAACATCTCACAGTTCCCATCCTCTTTAAGATCGATATAGGATTCAGCGTATGAGCCTGCCATGGGCTGCCACTCGTCGCCATTCTTCATGTCAACCTCTCTGCACTGCCATTTGCCTACCAACCTTTCGGCCAGCGTCAGATCCTGCGGCGTAGCGCGTCGGTATGTCCACCGTGCCTGAATTGTGGCAATTTCTCCCGTTTCGGGGTTCATGCTCTGTGAGGCTTCTATCCCCAGTTCATCTGTGGTGAGGCGATATATGCGCTGCGGTGAAGTGCTGCCCGTAAGTAGGTCGTTGGCTTCGTCTACGCTCCATGTTCTTGTCGCAAGTGCTGTAAAACCATCGGGATAGGTCATAACGCGCATTTCAGTGCCGTCAGCACGAAACTCCATAGCCATACTCACGTTATTATCATTGATTTGTTCCTCCCATTTGCCATCGTTGAATATGCTGTAGGCTGTCATTTGCCATTTACCCACGATGTGTTCGGCTATTGGCTGCAACACAGTCTCTACCGACTCGTCATTGTCGCTGCAAGCGGTGAACGACGCCAAGGATACAAATACCAGTCCCAGCATCGTTAGCATGGTTGACAGGCATTGGATTGCTTTTTTCATTTTGTTCTTTTTTTATTTCCGTTATTTCTGCTGATAGGTGAACACCTCGTCAAAGATGTATATTGGATAAGGCTCGGACGATGCGTCGTCTCGCTGGCTCATGGTGACGTGCATTACGGTCACCAGTCCGTCCGCGTCACGCTCGTAGGTGGCCTCGTATATCTGCTGATATCCGTCTTCCCACTCCATAATTGCCTTTTCGGGCAGATATTTCTCAGAACTGATATGCAGAGCACCGACAACCTCCATGTCGGTGCGGTAGCCATTGGCGTTGTACATCATGCAGCGCAGGAAGGGGGCATTGCTCTTCTTCGGCAAATCGCTATAGGTGACTGTGAGTCCTAATCTGGCCGGTTCCTCTACAAGGTCGGGAAAGCTTTCGAAAGTCATATATTCTCCGGTCCATTCGAACAAGGTTCGGTAATTCCCTCCCTGATTCACTTCTACGCACTGTCCCTTGTCGTTATAGGTCACTTTGTCTCCAGTGCCGACGGCAAATACAGCTTCCCTTACCTGCCCCTTGTCATTCAGTAGATATTCAATGGAACCATTGATGGGATCGTCTGTAAGCAGGATTTTACCCTTCTCGTAGGTGTAATAGCCTGAACATTTGCCATTGTCTACCCATTCAATAAGTCTGCCCTGACCGTCATACTTCATTTCCGTGCAGTCATACTCTGTGATGGGGAAATACTCCTCATAGCCCTCCATCACATACTTCACTTTCTGCTCCATCTTGGTCACCAGCACTTCTTTTTCCGGTGCCGTTGAGTTGTCGTCATCGTCGGAACATGCAGTCATTGTTAAGGCTGCCAGCGCACCGACTGCACAAAGTCGCATTGTCTTTAATATTTCCATTTTTTCTTTTGTTATAAAGTGGATTAAATCGGTAAATGTATCAGAAGGCGAGGACAGCACGCACGCCGTAGTTGTCGCCCATATAGAAGCCTAACGTCCAGCCTTTGTTGAAGCCCACGGTCCACGCGAAGCTCGGGTGGTACACCTCAGTGGACGACCAATAACTATGTTCTTTCCTGAACCATTGGATATACTCTTTATAACTACTGCCATCCGGAGTATTATCTCTTATTAAATCCATACGGGCTGATAAAAGTGCACTGTTTTCATAAAGATACACCAACTGACCGCATGAAGGCAGGAACCAACCGCTTGTGTTGGTTTGAGCAGACCAGTGATGCTGTGGGTCGTAAGGGTCTGTCGGATTTCCATCCTTGTCAAGCGTCCCCTTGCCGTATGTTTCGCAGGCAAGGAAGGCAGGAAAATGTTTCATTTTCCATCCTTTATTATCTCTGACATACTCATGGATTTTACATAGGTCGTTATAGCCGCTCCAACTTTCCTTGGAGTTATAAGTCCCGATGCTGTTTTTGATGTCTCCATTCGGTCCGTACCCCCATGGCAAAATCTCGTGACTAAGCTCGTCATAGATATAGTAGTTGTTATGCACGTTCGTCAGAGCCATAACATAACCGTGACATTTTTTTTGACCTATGCCGGTGGCCGAGTAATCGGAGAAATCATTTTCATGATGTCCTACGTAGAACACGATACCTATAACTGTTTTGCCGTTTTCCGGTTTCGGTATTGGATCGGCCCACACCATTTTACTACTATGTTCATATGTTAACCGCAGACCACCATCGCTCCAAGAGCCGTCGGAATAGTAATAATCGCCGAATTTGAGGTCGGAGGCTTGATAAAACTTCATGGAAAAACTAAATGCGTTATCATCATCAGCATCGAAAGTGGCTTTGCAGATGGTTGTTCCTGTAGTGGTGTTGGTCACTACGAACACGTAGCGGCCTTGCCATATCTCATCTTTCAGCGAATCAAATGCCCGTTGGCAGGCTTCGAGCATCTCCTGGTCACAAGTTTCCGAAGTGCCTTGTTTGGTCACTGAGGTTGCTGACCCGGATGCGCCGAGAGCGGCCTTGAATGTGGATTCGATTTTGTCCTTGTCGTCCATAAAGTCGGGAGTGGATGGTGTCACTTCCTCAAACTCCCACGAGTAGGTCACTTCCTCCACCGGCTCGTCGTCGCTGCAAGCAGTGAGCGACACTAAGGATATACATACCAACCCAAATATCAGGAGTTTGGATTTCAGATACTGAATTGCATTTTGAATCTTATTCATTTTTCAAGCCTCAAAAGATTGAATAGATAAATAATCAGAAGGCGAGGATAGCGCGAACGTTGAGCACATCGTCATTATTTCTGCGGCTGCAGTAGCCGTCGTTGTCGAAGTACATAATCCTGGACTCGCCATACGAATACTCACCCCAATACTCACTGGACGACCAATATCCATTATCTTTCCCGAACCATTTAATATGCTCTTTATAACTACGGCCATCCGGAGTGTTATCTCTTATAAAATCCATACGAGCCGATAAAAGTGACCTGTTTTGGTAAAGATATTGCAACTGACCGCAAGAAGGCAGGAACCACCCGCTTGAGTTGTTCGGAGCGGCTAACGGATGCTGCCAGTCGTAAGCGTTTGTAGGATTTCCATCCTTGTCAAACATCCTGTTTCCGTATGTTTCGCAAGCAAGGAAGGCCGGAAAATGTTTCATTTCCCATCCTTTTTTTTTGTTGACATACTCATGGATTATACGCAGGTCGTCATAGCCGTTCCAACTCCACGAGGTGCTATTAGTTCCGATTGTGTAATTGATGCGGCCATTCGGTCCGTACCCCCATTCCAAAAGCTCGTGAAACTCCTCATCAAGGTTACGGTATCTGTTATGCACATTCGTCAGTGCCACGACATAACCATGACATTTCACTTGTCCTATTCCGGTGGCCGAATAATCGGAGAAATCAACATCATGATGTCCTACGTAGAACACGATACCTATAACTGTTTTGCCGTTCTCCGGTTTAGGAATTTGCTCTGTCCATATCTTATTGGTGCCTATTATTGTACGTAGCCCGCCATCGCTCCATGTGCCGTCAGAATAGTAATAATCGCCGAATTTAAGGTCGGAGGCTTTATAACTCTTGATGAAAGGGTGCCATGCGTTATCATTATCAGCACTGAAAGAGGCTTTGCAGATGGTTGTTCCTGTAGTGGTGTTGGTCACTACGAACACGTAGCGGCCTTGCCATACCTCATCTTTCAGCGAATCGAATGCCCTTTGACAGACTTCGAGCACCTCTTGATCGCACGTTTCCGAAGTGCCCTGTTTGGTCACGGAAGTAGCTGTGCCGGATGCGCCGAGGGCAGCCTTGAATGTGGACTCGATTTTGTTCTTGTCATCTATGAAGTCGGGAGTGGAGGGGCTCACTTCCTCGAACTCCCACGAGTATGTCACTTCCGCCACCGGCTCGTTATCATTGCAAGCGGTGAACGACACCAAAGATACACACACCAGCGCCAGCATAGCGAGTATGGATGATAGGTTTTGGGCTGCTTTTTGCATCTTGTTCATTTTTGTATTTCTTGTTTAGTGAATATCAGTTCTTGCTATTACGGATCCCCCGGTCAGAAGGCGAGAATAGGGCGCACATAAGCTTTTTGATCCTTATAGTTATTATTTCTTTTACCCTCATAATCATTTTGATACATATATGCCGTACTCCAGGATTCTTCCGTGGAAGACCAGTAAGATGTCTCGCGTTCAGCAAACTGGTCAGGCCGTAGGTCGCTTTTTTGAAAGACCGCTTTATATCCGGAGTAATATATTTCCGAATAGTTTGAACCTAAGGTCTGCAATTGAGCCATAGATGGGAAGAACCAGCCGCTGCTGTTTCTTGGAGCCGTACGGTTTACCCCCTTGTAGTTTTTGCAGGCGTTGGCTGCAAGGAATATGTCGTTGTCTATTTTAAGGTCCCAATTGGTGTTATAGAGCATTTTTCGTGTATTGGAGTAACCATTCCAGGCGTCTTCCGGCCCGGTGTCAACTTTAAGAAGAAAAATAGTGGGATTCATCCATCGGCAGTAATCGGCATTGTAGAGAGACACAGCATATCCGTAACATTTTCTTTCACGGTGACCGTTATAAGAGTTATAAGGAAAGTATTCGGTATCGTCATTCGGATGTTGGCCTACATAGAATACAATGCCGACACAATGTTTGACATCATCTCCGGTTGCCTTATCATGCGACACTACGTATGCAAAGCCGGCATCCGTTGAGCATAAAAGCGAGCCGAGCTCGATCTCTCCGTCCAGTCCGTCAGACCATCCGCAGTAAGGACATTTTCCTCCCTGACTCAAATTCCGCGAAATATTAATGCAATTTCCACAGAGATAATACTTAGAGAAGCATATGGCGATTATTTCCCCATATGAGTTGTCATTGTTGAGATATTCCAAAGATGTAATGTCAAGATTGAAAGCGGGAATACCTTTAATTCTGAATTCAATGGTATTATAAACGCCTTCTTTCTCTGAGCCGGCTATGCGCACCGAGCCTTCATCACCCAGTGAGACCGTATTTGGTTGTCCATCCCATTCGGTGCGTGTAAGGTCCTCAACAAACCATTTGGCATTCCCGGCGGAACCTGCCGGTATTGCATACAGACCATCCGCGGCATTGCTTTTGACAAAGACGATGTCGCCTTTATCATCAAGCACACAGCTCTTTATCCACTCGGCAAGTTCCTTGTCTTTAGCAGGGTCGGATGCTGGTTCCGAATCATTGGAACAGGAAGTTACAGCCAGCGCTACGAGTAAAAGGTATAGCAAATTTTTCATTATGCAAGACTTGATTTCAAATGTTATTTACCAATTCCCATCATTGATTAACTACTGTAAAATCAGAATGCCAATATGGGTAATACTGAAACGTTCCGGTTTTTGTAAACTGCGACTGTGTTGCCATGTTCGAGAGCATAAGCTACCTGATTCGGGTCATCACCCCATTCCGTCGATGACCAAAATGTGCCATATAAACCGTATGGATACCTTTTACTATTTAGGTAGATTGTATCCATGCTTCTTGTTATGGTCTTACCTACTTTGTTTACAACATAGTCGAGCTGTGCAATAGACGGGATGAACCAACCGCTGCTGTTATGGGGTGCTGTGCGACCTTCCCCGGTGAAATCACGACATGCCTTCGCTGCGGTAAAATAATCGCGTTCGGTAGTTTGCCATTCTTCGTACTTCATGGATCTGGTGTTATCGAAACCATTCCATGATGAAGTAGAACATGCACCAATTGAATATAGAGGATCCTGCATCCAGTAGCATTTATCGGCAACATGGAGAGAGACTGCATATCCGTGACATATTCTTGCGTCACCGTTATAGTAGTTATAAGGAAAGTATTCGGTATCGTCATTCGGATGTTGGCCTACATAGAACACCACTCCTACACAACGTTTGAAGTCTTTTTCTCCGGCTTCTTCGGGCGTGATTACATATGCAAAGCCGGCATCCGTTGAGCATAAAAGCGAGCCGACCTCAATATCTCCGTCCAGTCCGTCAGACCATCCGCAGTGAGGACATTTTCCTCCCTGACTAAAATTCCGCGAGATATTAATGCAATTTCCACAGAGATAATACTTAGTGAAGCAGATGGCAATTATTTCCCCATATGAGTTGTCATTGTTGAGATATTCCCAAGATGTAATGTCGAGATTGAAAGCGGGAACACCTTTAATTCTGAATTCAATGGTATTATAAACGCCTTCTTTTTCTGAGCCGGCTATGCGCACCGAGCCTTCTTCGCCCAGCGAGACCGTATTTGGTTGTCCATCCCATTCGGTGCGTGTAAGGTCCTCCACAAACCACTTGGCATTCTCAGCAGAGCCGGCAGGTATTGCATAAAGCCCTTCCGTAGCATCGTTCTTGACAAAGACGATCTCGCCTTTATCATCAAGCACACGGCTCTTTATCCACTCGGCAAGTTCCTTGTCTTTAGCAGGGTCGGATGCCGGTTCCGAATCATTGGAACAGGATATAAAGGAGAGGAATGTGATGATAACTACAAACAGGTAAGTCGCTTTTCTCATATTCATTTCTTGAAATTTACAAATTCTGACATATTGGATGTATAGAGGTTGCCATAGTTTTGGGCGTTATAGACCATCACGTGACTTCCGACCGTATTGATAAACAGTCTGTAATACAGGTCTCGCATACCGATATACTGATTGGCTTCGATCTGCTCTATGAATGTACTTGTGAAGCGGTTGCTCATCCATATTTTCATATCGCTGTTGAAAACATCGGCTTTTGAGGTTTCATCGCCGTTTGCAGCCGTGATGAAGAGCATACCCGGTACGCCTTCGCATTTTTCAAGTACACCGCCCGAATAACAGGCCTCGACCATCATAAGCAGCTTTCGGTAGCAACCCTTGCGGTTCATTTCCATGAAAACGGGTGCCAGCACATTGCCTGTAACAGCGTAATAGCTCTCATTCCAGCACATTGCTCCGGGCATACCATGTCCGCTCCAGAAGATGAAAATATTGTCGTTTTCGGTTGACTGAATCACTTCCTGAATCTTATCGGTAGTTTCGCCATTCAATATCCGACCGATATCCGCAGGCTCCAGGTCAGACATGCGGTAATCTATCTTTACGCCCTCATAAACATTGCTACCATTAGGCGTAACTCTGATTACACCTTGATTGGGATTGGAACTATTGCGGGCAATGTCATCTTCCATGATCAGGACTATATGGTCATCGGTATAACCCGACGCTTTAAGACGCTGGTAAATAGCAAGCACATCCGCCTGATGTCGATAATTGGACCATCCACTTGAAGATGCCACGAGCAATGCCCAATTACCTTTATGCTCAGGATAAGTTATATCGCCTGAATTATTGAAATCCTGCATCTGGGATGCCTTCCAGTTCCATCCTGCAAGTGTGGCCTCGGTACGGTTGCCGCCGTCGCTTGTATTGTAATCGAGGATAATATATTTCCCATTGTAAACCTTGAAGTTGTGATAAGTTGTCGCAAGTACATTGGTAAACACTTTCGCATCGAATTTCAAATGCCCGGAAGCTCCTTTCACATAGGGAGAACCTCCACGTGAAAGAGCATCCACTACCAATCCCATATCTTCGCCTGTCCAACTTCCCATGTTCATGTCCGTACCGGACACGATAGCACGCAGGGTCTTCTGCAACGACACTTCAGGTTGCAGCAATCTCATCCATGCTGCATAGCCTATAAGCATGGCGGCATCGTAAAGCTGGGCTTCGCCAAGCGTGGGCGTGGCGTCGAAAAATGTCTTATACGACACATCAAAGCCTGATTCCGGATCAGAACCGAAGGCAACACCCTCCATTCCTTCCGCTTTATCACCGTATATGGCGAGAACATCTGCGCCGTAAGCTGTGTCAGAAAAGAGTAACCTTGGAGCTGACGTTCCGGCTTTTAGCTGAATTTTGTAGGCGTCGAGCATGGGACCCATCTCATCAACCTCCGAAGGAATACAGATGACATATTCGGCTCCCGATTGCATCGCCTGCCATGTCATATCGGTAAGAGTGGAATTGTTGTAGGCGTAGACTCCTTTGTTTTCCAATCCAAGTTCTTTGGCTTGAAAGGCGAACCAGTCAATGAATGTCTGTCCGTAACTGTCATTCTCCTTTGCAAGAAGAGACACGCTCTTGCCTCCGTAGTTAATGACTTTAGACAGCAGCACTTCACATTGGGTAATGTCTGTCTCCGTCATGGCCCAAAGATAGCCGGTAGAGGCGTATGCCCGGACAAGCTGTTCTGCTGTTGCCAAAGTGAAGTAAGTTTTCCCGGCAGGTGTAAGTCCGGCAGCAAGTTCCTCCGCATTAGACGAGTAAAGACCTCCAATCACGGCATAAACCTCATCCCGAAATGCAAGATCATTGGCAAGTTCCGATATATCGGCTGTTGATTCGTCATAATACTCGAATTTCAACCTTACACCCTTGTCCTGATTCTTGAAAGCACGTTCAAAGTTCGTCACGAACATGCCTAGCGTTCTTTTCCAATGGGCGTCAAGGCCGTTTTCCATAGGGAGGACAACGGCGACGGTATATTCTGTCCACTGTCTGTTATCATTTGATTGTGGCTCATCCTTGTCGGAACAGCCACAAAGACACAGCAGACAGATAAATGCTATAATTTTTATCTCAATTTCCCTCATAATATTCTTGTTCTTTTGTTATCGCCTGCTGACGAATTTGCTCCATGATATCTTTATATTCAGCCTCATACAGAGGTGAAAGTTTCCAGTCGGCATAACTGCTTTCCAAACCGTAAAGCTGCGATTCGGGCATTGTGCCTGTCGTTGACCATTCCATAAGATATTCAAAAATCAAGCGGTCGATTTTTTTGATTACAGACCCCGTGATTTTATTGGAAAGCCCGCTTTGGTCTATGTCCATTCCGGCAAGAAACGGAGAATCTTCATTTTCGCGTGAATAGCGGTAGATGCCTGCGTTTGAGCCTCCGGCAACAGGGAATATATAACCGTATTCCTTCGACCAGTCGCTCATTTTTTGATATGTGAAATAAGACTGAATGTATCCTGTCCAGTCTTCGGCAATATATTTGACATCGCATTCACCTTGAAACCCGGCGATAAATCCATCTCTTGCAATACCAATAGGGCTGTCGGAGTCATTGGCAAGCAGAGCCAATGCTTTTTTATCACCGCAACACAGGGCTGCGGTTGCACCGGCGAGATATGATGCGCCGTACATTGAAATCTGAAAAGTATGGATGTTCGGATCGTTGTATCGTTTCCGACTCTCAAACAACAGTATGCTTTTATTGGCTGTGAGGCTGTGTTCTTTGAGATATTTTTCAGCAATAGGCTCATAGTCACTTGTGGCAAGCACGAAAAGGACAGGAATGTTGCTTTCCGGTCGCACAAGCCAATCGGAAAAGATTTTCTCAGCCTCGTCCAGTGATTCAGGAGAATAGATGTATATGTCGGTTTCGGGTTGTTCCAACTTGAAACGCTGCACCCCTTCGAGAATACAATCGTTATAGCTCATATCGCCGAGTCCTCCCGGTGAGAACAGGAAGATAATCTGAGGATGGGAATATTCTAATTCCGGTTCATCTGAAGATTGGCAAGATGTAAATAATAATACGCTTAATATAGACCAAATTGCGAATCCGTAGATGTTATGAATTGTATGTTGAATGATTCGATGCATAGTTTATCTGAGAGTATATGCCAAAGGAAGGAGCTATCAATCACTGTCTTGCTGATTGGTATGATTTTTTCACTTCGTCTCTTGATGCCTTTACAAGAGTTTCAGGATTGATACGGTCGATGTAAAGTTTCCCAAACAGATGGTCGGTTTCATGCTGCACTATAACAGCCGTAAATCCGCAGATCTTCTCCTCTCGTTTTTCAAAGGTTTCTCCATCCATATAGCGAACAATTACTTCTGTGGCCCTGGGAACCTCTCCTCGGTAACCGGGTATTGAGAGACATCCTTCGGGACCAAGTTTCATCTCTTGTGACAGACTTATAATCTCCGGATTAACGAGTATCTTGAATGGCTCTCCCTCCAGATCGAATCGCTGAATAATCACGATTTTATAGAGAATACCTACCTGTGGGGCTGCAATGCCCACACCTGTATTATCAGGATTGAGCACAGTCTTAAGCATCCGTTTGGTTAGTATCTGAAAATCTTCAGACTGCCACATCTCCCTTGAAACATCCCTCGATTCAGTTCTTAGGAGAAGGGAATCTTCAGGATTATCAATAGTAAACAAACGCATGATTCCATCAGAGTCACCTGCATGGATTATCGCTCTCTCATTAAGGGAGAACTTTTCAGGACTCTTACTCATTGCGTCAAAATTGGTCAGCATAATGAAAATCGATATTAAAATCGTTATTGTTGATTTCATAAATGTGATGAGATATTATTCAAACATCATAGTGCAAAATTAGTCTCGTTCCCTGATTCTAAATATGGTTTTGGACAAGTTATCCTCCATAGAAATCACTCTTGTTCTCCACGAAAATAATCATTGGAGTGCTATACTCTTGATTTACTGTTCGTTCAAGGAGAAACGCTAAATAGCCAGGGGCTGCTTCATTTTTCTGAAACAACCTCTGACAGAGATTTCAGATAGAATGGAATTTATCCGATGTTTAACAAAACCTCCAACTTTCAATAATGTGCCGGACGCTGTGGGCTAAGTTTTCACTTTCGGGATAGCCCGGTTCGCATACTTGGAAGATGAAAGGCATGTGATCGTTGATGCTGAACGCTATCGTATAATACGAGCCTTCTTCCACATCTTTCTTGATACGTATACGTCCGTTGTCACCGGGCACCTGATAGGTGTAGTCTTGCCCGTCCCAATCTTTACCGATAAATGCCTTCACTACTTCCTGGGCTTCAGCATCGTTTCCTACAGGAAGCATCAGATGGTCTAAGGCTTCATTGGCATACAGTTCGCCCAAATGACTGTTGACTACAGATTCAATGTGAGTTACTACCTCATCGAGTGATGGGGTCTTGGGATCGTCATCGGATGAGCATGATGTGAACAGGAATGCGCACATCAGAAAAGCCGCAAGACTTTTAATGATTGTTTTCATAATTTCTATTGCTCAATGTTATAATGAATTTGTTATTTGCCAATACCATAACCTGATTTTGGCAAATGCAAAGTTAGTGGGAAGGAATCTTGCTTGCCATAGTTTATATGCGATTGTTCTACACCATTTTCACCAGACCTCTCCACAAAATTATTTAGTTCTTGGCTAACATACAATAATTCAAGCTATTCCGCGCATCCGCATACTCGGTTCCAAAATTGACTTCTGATAATGACACAAACATCGATTTGAATATATCGTGGAAGTCGTGAATGAATTTGGTGGAGAACAAACGTGTTTCATATGGAGAACTATTCATCCTGAAACACCGCTATTGACTGTTATCTTGATTACCTTTGCGCTGTAATAAACCAATCAACATTAAATCTTATGAAGCATTTGATTCTTTTCTTGTCTCTGTTGTTGTCGGTAGCCTTCATCTCCTGCAACAATGATGATGCCCCGAAGCAGCCTGATTCGGAAAGTCAGGAACTTGTCGAATGGATTAAGCAGTGTGTGCTCGATGACAAGGGTGAGATAGCTTTCATCAAAAACGAGATTACAGACGGATTATATGCAATTCCTGCCGGATCTGCCGAAAATGCGGCCTGGTTCCTGGAAGAGCTGACTCACGCCAAGTTGGAAGGCGATGCAAAAACGCTTGATCTGGGAGATGGACTCGGTACGATACGAATTTCGGGGTCTGAAAAAGAAGGAGTTTATAATACTTTGGTATTCAATGTGAAGGATATTCCTCAGTTTACTCTTGAGGTTGCCTCTTGGGAATATATCAACAATGACAACACTTATGGGCAGGAATACACATCTATTATCCTGAGAGGTTTTTATATCTGCGATAACTGCTCGAATCTTTCAAATATTGTTTCGAGTACGGATGGCAAGTGTCCGTATTGCGGGTTCAGCTATGAAGGTATTGAGGCTGGACTCGGCAATGCGAAAGTCGGTGATTTATATTGCATCACAAAAATTAGCAAGACCGGATATGTAGTTCCCTTTGAAAAGGCAACAGATCTGGATATGGCACGGTGCATCGGAGCGGTTATCTATGCCGGACATCACCCGAATGACAAAAGCGACTATTCTGCACCGGCATAGGCTCCGCAACCTGTCACGGCTATGCCATTGCCAAGTCTTATAACCAGGAGCCACACATCAGCTGGGGACCGGAAGATCATGGTCTTTTCTTGTTTCCTGACTATCCGCGAGATGACGAGAATAATTATTGGCCGGATGGATCAGAACCTGACAACCTCTATGTTACCCGCGACTGGAGCGGCTACCTTTACACTACCCAAATAATAGATAAGGCGGGTGGCAGAGATAAACTTGACAGAAACGACCTTTCCGGCTTCCCTGCCACGTATGTGGCTCTGAATGGAAGCGGAGTAGCGCCTGTCAACAGTTCCGGATGGTTTCTTCCGTCTATGGGACAGTTAGCGCAAGCTGTCCGGGAAAGAAACAGTCTCTCAGCAGCAGACATCTATTGGGAAAACAACCCCCCTGTCTGGTCATCCAACACCGCAGCCGACTTCCAAAAGGTCTATACCTTGTATTTTTGGTTCTCCTATAATTTTGATTCCAACCAAGTTCAGGATGAAGTGGAATATAAAGCATTTTCTCCATCTATTAAGAATGGAGGTATAGTACGGAGTGCAATCGCCTTTTAGCCGCTGTTTGCTTTAATCAGGTGATGAAATAGACGCTTCTCCGGCCCTGAAATCGGAAGGACTCATGCCAAACCGGCGCTTGAAGTGGCTGTAAAATGCGCCGTTGGACATCTGCGCCTCTTTTGCTATGGCATCAAAATTCCATTGCGGATTCTCTCTCATAAGCTTCACAGCATAATCAAGACGGCAATTCTGAATATATTGTGAGAAGGTGCAACCGGCAAATTCCTTGAACAATAAGGCAAATTTGTTGGCAGAAATTTTGAATTCTGCCATTAAGTCCTTACGAGAGAAATCCGGATTCAAGTATAGCCTTCGTGCCTGAATTTCGTGATTCATGCGGATATATAACATCTTATCGCCTTCAGTCAATAGGGATTCACTCTTTTCAGGAGCTTCACTTGAAGCGGATTCTTCATTATGTCCTTCCGTTTCTGTCAACGGCGTTTCTATGTCTGTATTCTTTTTCGCCTCATCAAGCTCTTTCCTCAACAGTAAAACCTCTTCCTGTCGCTCAAACAGTTCATCTTTATAGCCTATCAATTCATCAATGGTTTTCACCATTACCTTGTTTTTGCTACTGATAGTCCTATTGTAACGCAATATCCTTATTATGAATACAACTGCAAGGATGATGAATATAAGTGCAGAACCTATTATGATGTTGCGGATTAAGATTGATGCCGATTGCTGTTCAAGTTGTAGCGCTTGTTCCTGAGTCTTATAAATCTCGGCCAGCTCAAGAGCTTTGGCGCTTCGTTCGCGCGCACGAAGGGTGTCGCTCATCTGTTGGATGGTATTGGCAACTCGCAGTGCTTCCGCTGTTTTGTTTAGACCGGTGTATGCCTCCTGCTCCCTTTTCAGATGAGTGTCGATATAGTCAAAGCTCAACGTGTCGGCATTTGCCTGCCAGTATTCTTTTTCATCTTTAAGGTAACTCAAGGCCTCGGCATAGCGTTTCCGGGCCAACAGATAAGGTACGAGCAACTGTCTGCCGTCAGGCGTTTTCGAGTAATCTGTCTCCAGTAGCTTGCGATAAAGTTCATCCGCCTTACTGTTGTCACCTTCAAGAGCCAGCATAGATGCAAACGCAGCATACGCACTCGCACGGCGCATATCCACAAGCCCATCGGGAATATCATCTTTTGACTCAAGACAATCCATGGCTTGTTCATAACGCGGCAGCATCGCTATGGCATCGCGATAACGGCTGTCGCTGTATAGCGACTGTATGTATACGCCAAGCGAATAAACATAATCGTCGGCGGTCATGTATGAGCGGTATTTGGCAGCCTCCTTTTCAAGAATATCCGCAGCCTCACCGAGTTTGAGGTAGGCTTCGTCTTTTCGGCCAAGCTCCCATAGATTCGTTGCCAGAGAAACATCAAAATTGGCCTCCTGATCTCTTAAAAGACTGTCAGAAGCCAGCTTCAAACCTTCGGTGCAGAAGCGCACACTTTCTTCATAGTTGCCGTTCTGATAGTAGTCATCGGCAATCACTCCAAGTAGAAGGAGTAAAATCTCGGCGTCCTGGCGCGACTCCGGCATATCGTATGCCTCAAGACCGTATCGCAGTGCGTTTTTGTAGTCCGCAAGGCCGTTATGATAGGCAAGACAGCGAAGGCGAGCGATGTCCAACTTGCTTATAAGATTCTTCTGTTCAACTGTATCAAGTAAAGCAAGTGCCCGTTCCGGATAGTCTATAGTAATGTTGTTGATATATTCCGCACTGTAGATGCTGTCCTTGGCATCAGGACGTGACTCGCCGGAGCCACATCCCGTTGTTATGGACAAGGCCAGAAGGATAAATATCCCTATTATATATAAAAGAATATTCTTCATTATATAGCCATTTTTAGCAGAAATAATTTACAAAGTTACAAAAAATTTCTGACACACAGGCCTTTGTTGCCAAACAAAATATCGCAAAATATCGCCGCAATTAAGTTCGAGGGCGGCTTGAATATATGTTGCAACAGTCTTTCCTTTCATTCCGTTCAGTATATCTCTCATAATGCCAGATTTTCTGCTCTTTTCATCTAGACTTGACCCTACAATCAAGCTATATAGAGTACGTAATGCTTTATCTCTGTTTTCTTCCTCCAGATTAAGCTTCCTCTTTTGTCGATATTCAAACGAAGTCAGTGTTTCCGGTAATCTCTCAGCTTCCTTCTTTAATTCTTCATACCGTTCCCAAATGAATGGGATCCAAAGAATTTCAATTACATTTGCTATCTACTTTGCAATAGTAGCTTTGTCAACTATAACTTTAGCGCCTTGACCAAGTGCCATGCCAATAGTGTCTTTAAGATTGAAGAACCACCGTGAGAATTTTTTTAGAGTTTGATTGATTGACCGAACGCAATAGGTAGCGGAGAATCCATATCGAATATCTTCGATTACGGCTCTCTGAAAATTGAGCCATTCATTGATTAAACATCTTTTCAGCTCAATAAGATGGTTGACAGTCACAGCTTCCCAAGCCGTGCAGAATGGTTCAATAAACGACATTCTTACGCAGAGTATGTTATCGTAATATGGGAGGTCGTGTCTATTCATCGGCGCATGGTAATAAACCAGTGTTTAGCAGAGTCAGAAGATGAAAAATTTGGTGTCGTTTACGCCGTGGAGTTTAGCCCTGAACGCCTTGATTTTTGAATTGATTGATTCTGCGGAGGCGTTGGTAGAGCGGTTGTCGTAGAAGTTGAGGATTTCGTCTGAATGTTCGTAAAATGTGGCGGCAATGGTGTTGAATGACTTGAAGCCGGATTCTGCCACGCGGTTGTACCAGCGGGCGAGGTTGAGTCTGGCACAGTCTTTTGTAGATCTCCTGTTGAATATGGCTCTGAGGTTCTGGGACAGCCAATAGGCTTCTTTAAGATCCGGGTATAGCTCGAACAGCATATCGGCACGTTGCCGCTGAGTTGCGGTCCACTTCTCGGGAGATTTAAACAGCGCGTAACGTCCGCGGGCAAGCAGCTCCTTTAGCGTGTCACCGTTTTCAAGTCGCTCGACAACATACTTGCGACCCTCAAGTTTTGCGGCTTCCCTGGCATCGGTCTCTGCGTTGATCGCGTCCCACCGGTGCTGTATGCGTATCTCCTGCACGGCATCAAGCGCAAGCCTCTGCACGTGGAACCGGTCTATCACACGCGATGCCCCCGGGAATGCCATGCGGCAGATCCTGTGCATGCTGTCCGACAGGTCGAGTGTTATCTCTTTGACCGTGTTACGCAACTCGCTCTTTATCTGACGCAAGGCGTGTATGACGGTATCGGTATCCGTACCAAGCACGATGGCGACAATCGAGTTCTCGCGCCCATGAGCCTCTTTATTGGTCACGATCGTGTACAGTTCCCCACGGCTCAGCGAGGTCTCGTCGATGCTCAGATGGGGTCCGATATTCTGTGGGAACACACGCCACCGTTCTGCGTGCAGGCCCTCTGCCGTGTCCTTCCATTGCCGGTAGCCGCTCAGATGACGCTTGTACTGACGCTCGAACAGATCCCCGTCTATGTCGAAGAACCACCCAAGAGAGCGGCCCGTAATCGGGTATCTGTCCAAGCAACCCTTTTAAAAAAGCCGCAAACTCTTTCGAGAAGCGGGTCCCTTCGGCTACCAAATCCCATTGGCGGCTTACGCTCTTGCCTGTCGTTGCGTCAACCCATCGGCGTCGCTTGACATGGAACGACATCTTGCGCCCCCTTACAGGATAATCCCGGACAACACTCTCCTCATAGAATCCGTTGGGACGAAGCTGTCCGTTTTTATAGCCATCAATGCCGGTATCACGTTCTTCCAGTGTCACATCAAGCGTCTCCCTGGTTTTCTCGGCCTTGACAACCTCAAAATATTCCACCATATCTTCCGGCAGAAGACACTCCGCCAACTCTATGTAAGGATTCTTTTTCATCGCAGTTCGTTTATCTCTGCAAAGGTAAGATTTTTATTCTGGAAACACAGTTTTTTTACCATGCGCCCAAAAATCGACCGAATATAGAAATTTTTTTCTCAAAAATAAGCGTTATTGACTTCAAGTTTGCAGACAATTTGCAGACAAAATGGAAAAGAAAACCCCAAGCAATTGAAGTTCAATTACTTGGGGTTTTCAAAAGTGTCCGAGATGAGATTCGAACTCACACAGCCTTACGGCCACTACCCCCTCAAAGTAGCGTGTCTACCAATTCCACCACCCGGACGAAAGTTCAAACTAACTGAATTAGAGCGAAAAACGGGACTCGAACCCGCGACCCCAACCTTGGCAAGGTTGTGCTCTACCAACTGAGCTATTTTCGCATGAATGGAAAAGCATTTCAGTGTAGTCTGAAAGTATTTTAATGTACTCGAGCGAAAAACGGGACTCGAACCCGCGACCCCAACCTTGGCAAGGTTGTGCTCTACCAACTGAGCTATTTTCGCGTTGGGCAACCGTGTTTTCTCGTTTGCGATGCAAAGGTAGGCATTATTTTTTAGCCGGCAAAACTTTTGGAAGAAAAATTTCAAAAAAAATTATTTTCTCAAATTTTCGACATTTTTCTTGCATATATAAAATATGTTGCCTACCTTTGCAACCGCAAAGAGCAAAAGACGGCTCCTTAGCTCAACTGAATAGAGCATCTGACTACGGATCAGAAGGTTACAGGTTTGAATCCTGTAGGAGTCACAGATTTTATGAAATAGAGAGTTTTTATCGGCTCCTTAGCTCAACTGAATAGAGCATCTGACTACGGATCAGAAGGTTACAGGTTTGAATCCTGTAGGAGTCACAAGTAAGTCGGCTGATGTATCAGTCGACTTATTTGATTTAATAGGGAGACTGGTTCTGCAGTCACGTCCGGGACTGCTTAGGCAGTTGTAAGAAAAAGATTCAACCTTTATTTGCGACTTCTTAAGCACTATTTTGAGCAGGATGTGCCACCCTATAAAAATTACACACCTAACCTACAGCCACATACATAATGCATACACCATCCACATTAGATTTAATGTATTGAAAACTTGTGTACTTTTATTAATTTTGCACCTTGAAAAACCGATAGATTTTAAATGTTTTTCGGGAGCGTTTTCCCCTTCCGCTCCTATATAATTAAGTATAATGAGAAAAAGAGCTTTCTTCGGGAGGGGCGAAGAGAGCGATTGAGAAAGCTATGAGAAAATTTAAGTATCTATTCATGACAATGCTTGCTGTGGCTATGTGCTGCGGGTTTACGGCATGTGGAGATGACGATGATGAAGACGAGCCGGGTGGCGGCACAGTAACACCTCCTGCAACAGAGCTGCTCGGGGTGCCTACTGTCGGCAACACTCCTGACGCGCTTCTTGGCAAGTGGACATACTCTTATGTAGATGACGAAGGTGACGCAGGTTCAATATCATTCCAGTTCAAACACAGGGGCATCTGCACTTTCGATTACGATGACGAGGTTGCAATCCTTGGCTCATGCAAGGTAAGCGGCAACAGGCTCACTGTTGATCTGGGGAGCATGATTTACGAAGGACCGTATTCCATATCGGGAGACAAGCTAATATTCAAAGCAACCGCAACCGACATAGAAGAATCAGGGTCCTACACAATGGAGCTTACCTTAACAAAAGTATCTTCGGAAACAGGCTATGAGCCCGCGCCCGTCGATGACGCGTTGGTAGGAGTCTGGTATGATTCGGAAAAGTGTCATCGTTTTACATTCCTTTCAAATGGACTTGCCCAATATCTGCAGACAGGCGAGGGATATGATACCGTCCCGCTCTTTTTCGCATATTCGGTAAATGACGGGAAATTCACCTGTCATGATGGCGAAGGCAACGCAGTGGCTCTTTTCGGGTCAATAGATGTGCCCTACTCAGTTGACGGCAACACACTCTCCATTACAGGAAGTAACGGCGACGGATATTCCGAAACCATCGTTTTCACCAAGTAAAACATCCAAATCATATCCAACAACAAGCGGGACACCCGGCAAAGGTGTCCCGCTTATATTTTACTCATATCGTCATTACGCAAGATGATTCCAGCCCTGTGCGCGGAGAGGTATCTCCACGTCATCGCGTGTAATCATGGCGCAGCCAAGTTCAGGCTTCGTAATGTGGCCTATCACTTTTACACCGGGCAACTTCGACACCTTCTCATGATCGGTAAGAGGCACCGTGAAAAGCAATTCATAATCCTCACCGCCGTTAAGCGCTGCAGTAACCAGGTTCATACCGAGTTCCTCAGCCATTACCGCCGTCTGGTAATCAATCGGAATACGGTCTTCATATATCCGGCATCCCGTGTGGCTCTGCTTGCAGATGTGTATCAGTTCACTCGACAATCCGTCGGAAATATCCATCATAGCAGTAGGTTTTATGCCCGCTTCAGCCAGTTCGTTCACGATGTCGCGACGTGCTTCAGGCTTCAGCTGCCGTTCAACAAGATATTCCTTCCCCTCGAAACGAGGCACGAAATCCTTCTGACCGGCTGAAGCCACTTTTTCGCGTTCAAGCAACTGCAGCCCCATGTATGCAGCCCCGAGGTCGCCGCTGACACATATAAGGTCGGTGTCTTTAGCTCCGTCACGATACACAATCCTGTCAGCAGGGGAATCGCCTATGCATGTTATCGAGATAACCAGTCCCTGACGCGACGAAGTGGTGTCACCGCCCACAAGGTCGACCCCGTAGATTTCACATGCCTTGCGTATGCCGGCATACAGTTGCTCGATATGCTCTACCGTGAACCGGCGCGAAATACCAAGCGACACCGTGATCTGACGCGGTGTACCGTTCATCGCATATATGTCGCTGAAATTGACTATCGCCGACTTATAGCCGAGATGCTTAAGCGGCACGTAGGTCAGGTCGAAGTGTACTCCTTCAAGAAGCAGGTCGGTGGTCACAAGCACATCGGTGTCCTTGTATCTCATCACGGCGGCATCATCCCCCACTCCTTTCAGCGATGCTTCATTAGTGAGCGGCAGCCCTTCAGTCAGATGGTCTATAAGACCAAATTCACCAAGTTCGGCTATTTCCCTCTGTTTGCCCTCTTCCATTATTATTCCTCAAAGCGGTTTACGAGTTCAGTCATTATCTCCATCATCTTCGGCTGAGCCGCCTGTGCAGCTTTCTGCACCTCTTCATGCGACACTTCCTCCACGACACCTTCTACGCCGAGGTCGGTGATTACCGAGACACCAAATACCTCTATGCCGGCATGACGCGCCACAATCACCTCCGGGACGGTAGACATGCCCACGGCATCACCACCTATTATATGGAAATAACGATACTCCGCCGGAGTCTCGAATGTCGGGCCCTGGGTGCCTACATAAACACCGTGCATAACGCGGATGCCTTTCTCTGCGGCAATCTCCATAGCCTGCTTGACAAGACGGCGAGAATATGCCTCACTCATATCAGGGAAACGCGGTCCCAGCTCATCGTAATTCTTGCCATGAAGCGGATGTTCGGGGAACAGATTTATGTGGTCGGTGATTATCATTATATCACCGATTTCAAATTCCGGGTTCATGCCACCTGCGGCGTTGCTTACAAAAAGAGTCTTTATGCCGAGAGCCTTCATCACGCGTATCGGAAATGTCACCTGCTTCATGTCGTAACCCTCGTAATAATGGAAACGACCCTGCATAGCCATCACACGCTTGTTACCGAGCTTTCCGAATATGAGATTGCCTGAATGTCCCTCTACTGTCGACACGGGGAAATTAGGAATCTCTTTATAAGGTATGTACTGTTTATCCTCGATATGGTCGACAAGTGCCCCGAGTCCGGTACCAAGTATTATAGCCGTCTTAGGCATGTCACTTACACGTGAACGTATATATTCAGCCGTCTGATTTATTTTGTCCAACATATTTACTTGAATTTTTAAAAAGTTAGAATATTCCTATATAACACTTTCAAAAGCGGTTAAGTTGCCCTATCCGTTGTCAGTCTGACGATTTATGAGGCTACGCAGTTCCTTCTCAAACGAGTCACAGCCAAGCGGCATCTTATGAGGGAGGAATTCCACTTTTATCGGCAGATAGAATGTCGACGCCTTAAGCTCATGAGGATAATACGGGCTGTTGGCTATGCGCACGGCATCTTTTTCTGTCGTGACAATATATTTGTTTCTGCCGTTCATCTGTCCGTAAGCTTTTCTGATATCCTCAAAATCCCTTCGCGAGAAATTATGATGGTCGGGATAACGCTTCACGGCGACCTTTGCGCCGAAATTACGCAAATATCTTACCAACGGTTTAGGATTGGCGATGCCTGACACAATAAGAATCGAGTCATCTTCGCCTAGCATGGCAAGGTCAGGCATATATCTCACATCATCGGGGAACACGCTTACCAGTCCGCCATACACATAATTGGAGAAATACACCTTCTGATAGGCAAAAAGACCGAGATGCTCATAAATGAGCCGCACATCCAGTGAACGTATTTCCCTTGGACATTTCGTCACCACAACAATATCGCTCCGCAGCAATGCGCTCTGAGGTTCGCGGAGACGCCCTAAGGGCATAAGGTCGTCGTTATATACCGGGCGGCTCCATTCTGTCAGCACTATGGCAGCCTTAGGCGCAACATAGCGGTGCTGAAACGCATCGTCAAGCAAAATGAGGTCAATCATAGGGTCAATTCGCAACAGTTCTTCGATACCCTTGCATCGACTCTCGCACACGGCGACCCTCACCTCATTGCCATATTTCTGAAATATCTGATACGGCTCATCGCCGATATCCCAGGGCGACGACCGCCTGTTGGAAAGCACGAAGCCTTTGGTATGGCGCTTATATCCACGGCTTAATACACCGATATGATACCCGTTTTTCAACATCTCTATCACATATTCGGTATGAGGTGTCTTCCCTGTGCCGCCCACAGCGATATTACCGATGACAACCACCGGCACATCAAACTTTCGCTGTTTCAGCACCCCCCAGTCAAAGAAGCGATTGCGCACCTTCACCACCGCCCCGTATATCCATGACATAGGGCGCAACAGTGCTGTGTCTACAAATTTATTGTGGCGCATCGCTTTAACTGATTATAAACGGTTATTCAATCACAACTTCCTCCATGCGGCACTGCACATGCTCCAGACGCTGCATCTTGCGCATCATCATATAATAAGGATATGCCTCTCCAAGTTCCGACTTGAGAATGCGCTCCTTCACGCTGCCCGACGACAACAACATTTCTTCCCACCACTCGCCTCTGGGCTCGGGATATTCAGTCACCTTATAATCATCGTATCCACACTCCTCGGCAAGATCGGCGATACAGCGGTCAAGGTCGCCAAGCTGATCCACAAGACCTATGCGGAGTGCCGTAGCACCATCCCATACACGACCCTCGGCGATAGCCTTGATTGAGTCGACAGGCATGTCACGACCGGCGGCACAACGCCCTACAAATGTCTCGTAACCGCGATCAATCATAGCCTGCATGGATGCCCGCTGGAACGGAGTCATGGGGTCGACAATACCAATATTAGCCTCCGGATTAGTTGCTATAGTAGCGACATTAACCCCAAGCTTCTCGTTAAGGAGCCCCTTTATACTCGGAATAAGACCGAATATACCTATCGAGCCGGTTATAGTGACAGGCTGGCAATATATACGGTCGGCACCGCATGAGATATAATAGCCTCCGGAAGCAGCTACATCGCCCATCGATACATAAAATCTCTTACCTGTTGACTTGAACTGCTCAAGCGCCTCCCATATCTGTTCGGAGGCAAAAGCACTTCCGCCACCTGAATTGACACGCAACACAAGTGCATCCACATCATCATCTTCGGCGAGGTCAAGAATAAGAGGAGCCATTTTGTCGCCGACTATACCTTCATCACCGGTATCAACGATATCACCGACAGCGTAAAGCACAGCTATATTGTTTGACGACTTCTTTTCCTTTATTGTCTGAGCGTATCTTGCCACCGACACCAGTTCGAGATCGTCATCCTTATCGGTCTTTCCCGTCTGTTCTTTCATCCATTCCTCCGCCTCGTGACGATACAGAAGAGATGTCACCACACCGTCAACGAGCAAGCGCTCCTGGCTGCGGGTCATTATTATGCTGTCGGCCCATTGGTTGACAGTTTCCGGAGCAACGCCAAGCGACTCCGCCATGCCGTCGCAGAAATATTTCCATATCGGAGTGACATAAGCCTTAATCTGTTCGCGGTTAGCCTCGCTCGGCTCTGTCAATATATATGGTTCTACAGCACTTTTGTACGTACCGACCTTTATAACCTGCATCTCAACACCGAGCTTGTCGAGCAAGCCCTTGAAGAAGGGCAACGTGCCTCCCAGTCCGTGTATATCCACCAGACCCTGCGGATTGAGCCATATCGAGTCAGCTACAGAAGCAATAATATAATTGGACTGAGTATATGCATCAGCGTATGCAACCACCCACTTCCCCGATTCCTTGAAACGCTGAAGCGCCTCGCGTATATACGCCGTAGTGGCAGCTCCGCTACCACCCCCCTGGCAATCAAGATATATGCCCTCGATCTTCGGGTCGGTTGCAGCGTGGTCGATAGACTTTATCAAGTCATTGAGGGCAATCGCGTTGTCGCTCATACCCTGAAGCTCATCAAACAGGCTCCTGCCCTGGACACGTTCTTCGACCGGACCGTCAAGAGCTATGTGCAGTATCGAATGGGATGATATTTTCGGTGTAGGTGTCGCCATGCCGGCAAACAACATCATGACCGACATCAGGAACATGCCGATTGTTGCAATCACGGAGGTTACAATTATACCGACTATAGTGGCTAAAACATAAGTAAAAAACTGCTTCATTGTTGTTCTATGTTAAATATCTATTTCACATTGCATGATGCCTCAGGATGATTCTTTGGCACAATACAAAGTTACACCTTTGACATCATAACTGCAAATAATTATTAAAAACTTTGTTGCAGCATATAGCGTATCACGTGGCTACACTCTCATTTCCCGACAATATGTCGGTGATATCATCAAAATTTCCACCATCATTTGCATAATCGCTGCAAGCTGACTAACTTTGTGAATTATAACTTATCCTATTCATGAATAGACATCTTACATCACTTATTGCCCTCGGATTATACAGCCTTGTCGCAGGCGCGTCACAGCTCACCCCCGAGGAAGCGCTCGGTCGTCTTGATCGTGCCGGCGGAATTGTGCATAAAATTGCAGCTACAGGGAAGCCGCAACTCGCCTACACGGCATCGACAGGCAACGTGAATCAGTTTTACGTGTTCAACAATCCGAACCGGCAGGGATTTACCATCGTCGCCGCCGATGATTGCGTGACGCCGTTATTGGGATTTTCCGAAGAATCCACGTTTGACTACGACTCCCTGCCCGACAATGTGAAAGCGTGGCTTGAAAGCTACCAAAATCAGATTGAATGGGCTATAGCCAACGGCATTGACGCCACTCCGGTAAAGTCTGCGGTAAAACGTGACAATATCGCACCGCTGATTCAGACACGCTGGGACCAGGGATCACCTTACAATGACCTTTGCCCGGTCTACAATGAGAGCGAGCACACCAGGTGTGCCACAGGTTGTGTCGCCACGGCAATGGCACAGATAATGAAATTTCACGAATGGCCTGTAAAAGGAAAAGGGTCCAACAGTTACCGCTGCTATAACTACACATATGGAATAGATTTCGGTACATTGTCGATGAATTTCGGAGACACCACATTTGACTGGGCAAACATGACCGACCGATACAACAGCTCTTCCACCCAGGAGCAGAAGGATGCGGTAGCTACACTGATGTATGCCTGCGGCATATCCGTGAATATGGGTTACGGTCCGTCAAGCGGCGCGCAGTCTACCGAACCGGCATGGGCGTTTGTCAACAATTTTGACTACGACAAAGGCACGACTTATTACTTGCGTGACTATTTCAGCGGCTCGGAGTGGGAAGAGATGATGTATAACGAACTTGCGGCACGTCGCCCTATCATGTATGACGGCGTAACCGACAATCGTGAAGGTCACGAATTTGTATGCGACGGATACCGTGACGGATATTTCCATATCAACTGGGGCTGGGGAGGCATGAGCGACGGATATTTCCTGCTCTCTGCACTTGACCCGGGGGTACAAGGTACAGGTGGAGCAACTTCCGGCTTCAATTTCCAGCAGGGCGCGACAATAGGTATCCAAAGACCGGTCAACGGATCAAAGGATGGAGCCATGCTTGCAGCTACACGCGCATTTTACACCGATAAAGAGACTTATCGCCGCAACGAGACTTTCCAGATTCGTAACCGCGAGTATGTATATTTACCGGCTAAAGGACAAATAAATGTAAGATTAGGTCTTAAACTTACCGACAGCGAAGGAAAGGAACGATACATATACAGCTCCGACGGTGCGGTAACTCTTACAGGAATGCCGACTGTGGTAACTGCCTATCCTATGTATGGCGGCAATTTCCCGCAGAGCGGCAATTATATCGCTACTCCTGCGTTTTATAACACTGAGACTGAAGAATGGCATGACATTCTCATACCTATAAATTACAGCCGGGGATTCAACCTCGTGATTGAAGGCAATAATCTTACATTCACCCCGCTGGTCTATGCTCCGGAATTAAAAATAAGCAACGTACAGGTACTCACACCTCTTTACAATAAAGTCAATTTCCACATCACGGCAACGGCAACAGTCGACAACCAGGAGTTTTACGGTTCCGTATTGGTGGCACTCTTCAAGAAAGGGTCTACGGGAATCGCAAACAGAAGTTCCAAAATGCAAATCGATGTAGAGCCGGGGCAGCCGCTTGAAATCGACATGATAAGCCAGTTTACGCGCACAGCTACAGCAGGTGAATATGAACTGGTGTTTATCGATGAGAACAACAATCGGCTGAGCGATCCCGTGACAGTGAATTTCCTCGGCACATTGCAAGGCACGACCACACTTGAAGTAGTGAAATTTTCACCCGAATCCAACTCGATGCCACAGAACCACATCAAGCTCAACGGAACTATAAAATGCACCTCCGGACAGCTTGCCGAGCCATTGTCGATATATCTTTTCTCTCCCGACAGTAACTACTCTGTCGCATTATGGCAGACCGAACCGATATGGCTGTCGGAAGGCGAGTCGACCGACTTCTCCGTAGAAGGTGAGTATCTTGACGGACCGGTCGGCGTGCTCAAAACCTATACTGCCGTAATAGCATTCAACAACGAACAGCTTACGCCATACGCACGCTTCCGCCTTAAGAAAGCGACAAGTGGAATAGAAGACGTGACCGAAGGGCTGACAGCTGTCACCCCCAATCCCGCCGACAGCTACATCACCGTGACAGCCCCGTCAATCAATACGGTCGACATCTACTCGATTACCGGTCTACACGTGCTCAGTGTCAACGGAAATAATACCGATTCTCTTGGTATTGATGTCTCAGGTCTCACATCGGGCAATTACATCATTATGGTGAAAGGCAACGATGAAATCACTACCCTTCGATTCATAAAGAAATGAAAACAATGATAATAACGGCAATGATTGCATTGTTATGCCTGACGATTGCCGGATGTGCCACATCAAAAAAGACCGTCGATGCAAATACTTCCGCATCGGCGCGTACGGAGACAGGCGTAATGCCGATGCCCGGCAAGAAGACTCTTGGTGGTCAGGAAGCCGCAGTGCGACCGATGGCAATCGTCTACAAAACCAACGGCAACTTTAACGACAATGTACCGATTACCTTGAGCGCCGACCGAAAGGAAATAATATCCTTCCCGGCACCGAGTGACATCTCAGTCTCGTCGGCACCCATCCAACTTGCAGAAGGATATCTGCTTGACCGGAGAGGTATCGGTGAAAATACGGCTTTCACACAATATACTTATGAATCTTACTCGGCATTGAAGCAGGCTCCGTCATTGAAACTGCTAAATGAGTCAATCATACGCGGTGCCGAAGTCGTGGAAATCGTAAGACTCCCCATGACCCTCACCGAAGCTATAAACGACACCACGCGATGCAATACAATCATTCGCAACGGATTTCCCGATTGCGACGTGGTGCTTCACCGTCATGCCATCCAACTTACCCCTCAATGATACTGTTTCCTAACGCAAAAATAAACCTTGGTCTCAATGTCGTGAGACGCCGTCCCGACGGTTATCACGACATTGAGACTATCTTTTACCCGGTGCCCTGGCGTGATGTGCTGGAGATTGTACCGGCAAAATGGGAGACCACGACACTTACTGTTACCGGAAGAGAAGTGGACTGCCCTCCCGAAAAGAATCTCGTGATGAAGGCTTACAATGCTCTAAATGCACTATCGCCTCTTCCCCCTGTGGATATCTATCTTCAGAAAATAATCCCTGATGGAGCGGGACTCGGTGGCGGGAGTGCCGACGCATCATTCACGCTACGTGGTTTGAACCGCATGTTCAGTCTGGGTTATAACGATGAAGAACTTGCCGCAGTTGCCACCACTATCGGTGCCGACTGCCCGTTTTTCATCTATAATATCCCGATGATTGCCACAGGCATTGGGAATGTGTTCACCCCGCTTGACCTTAATCTCTCATCAATGACCGTTGCCATCGTGAAACCCCCGGTATCGGTCTCTACAAAAGAGGCATATTCGGGCATAACTCCGGCGCAGCCTGCAATCAATCTGCGGTCGACGCTTCTCGACCCGGTGGAATGCTGGCATGATGCACTGAAAAATGATTTTGAAGAATCTATTTTTCCCCTCCATCCTCAGATTGCGGAAGTCAAGGACAAGCTCTACAAACTTGGTGCCGATTATGCGGCAATGAGTGGTTCCGGAGCCTCGGTGTTCGGACTGTTCACCGATGGAGGTGACATATTGGCAGACACTATCCGGAAGACATTTCCGGGATGTGACACATTAGTGTCACCGCTTACTTTATAATGCAATAAGTGAACGATATATCCCAAGGGTTGTTATTATTATTGAAATAATGAGGCTGAAAGATGAATTTTGGCAGCATTTTTGCTTCTATTGAAATGACAAAATAATTATAACCTGATATGAGCAACAAGCATAATCACAAAAACAGAGTCGACAATGAGCCTAAGGCGGTCGGCAATGACGATATAGAGATTAACGACGTGGCTGACGAGGAAAGTGCTGATGTCGAAGCGGCAAAGGAAATGGCACAGGAAGAGCTTGACGAGGTTGAAAAGCTCCGCAAGGAACTTGACGACACGAAAGCCCAGCTTGAGAAGGAGAAGAAAGAGTATCTTTTCCTGATGGCTGAATTTGATAATTTCCGTAAACGTACACTCAAGGAAAAGAGCGAGCTCATAAAGAATGGCGGCGAAAGCGCCATGAAAGGACTTCTGCCTATCATCGATGATTTTGAGCGTTCGATACAAGCCATCAATGAAAGTTCCGACGCATCTTCCATAAAGGAAGGGGTCGAGCTTATCTACAACAAGTTTGTAAAATATCTGGAACAGAACGGTGTCACAGCAATTCCTACCGAAAAAGGCACGGATTTCGACACAGAACTTCACGAAGCGGTGACATTGTTCCCCGCCGGCGATGATTCCCTCAAAGGCAAGATTATCGACACCGTGCAGAAGGGCTACAAGCTTCATGACAAAGTGATTCGCCACGCAAAAGTGGTTGTTGGTCAGTAAACCGTTAATATCCCAAAGACTTAACCGATGGATAATAAAAGAGATTACTACGAAGTGTTGGGTGTTGCCAAGACGGCTACCGCCGATGAGCTTAAAAAAGCTTATCGTAAGCTCGCCTTGAAATATCACCCCGATAAAAATCCGGGCGACAAGGCGGCTGAAGAAAAATTCAAAGAGGCGGCTGAAGCATACGATGTTCTTAGCGACCCCGATAAACGAGCAAAATACGACCAGTGGGGTCACAACATGGGACCATCCGGATTCGGTGGCGGAGGAGGCGGCGGCTTCCACGCGAGCGGGATGTCTATGGAAGATATTTTCTCACAATTCGGCGATATATTCGGCGGCGGCAGCTTCGGCGGTTTTGGCGGTTTCGGCTCGGCTGCTGGCGGCTCTGCTCGGCGTCGCCGTCAGCCCAAGGGAAGTGATCTCCGCATAAAGGTAAAACTTACCTTGAAAGAAATTTCCGAGGGTGTGACGAAAAAGCTCAAAATCCCGCGCTTTGTCCAATGCCAGCATTGCGCAGGGACAGGAGCAAAGAACGGCACAGCGTTCCATACGTGTAACCGTTGTCACGGTTCAGGCGTTGTGGAGCATGTGCAGCAGACATTCCTCGGAGCGATGTCGTCAACCGCGACATGTCCCGAATGTAACGGCGAGGGAAAGACCATTACAGAAAAATGTACTTACTGTAACGGCGAGGGCATCGTGCGTCAGGAAGAAGTGGTTGAGTTCACTATTCCGGCAGGAGTAAGCGACGGTATGGTGCTTACGCTTAAAGGCAAAGGCAACGCCGCCCGTCACGGCGGTGTGAACGGCGACCTTCTTATCGTGGTGGAAGAATTGCCCGACCAGGAACTTATCCGTGACGGAAACGACTTGATATATAACCTAATGCTTGACATCCCTACGGCAGCGTTAGGTGGCTCGGTAGAAATCCCGACTGTAAACGGCAAGGCACGTGTCAAGATTCCGGCAGGAACACAGCCCGGCAAAGTGCTGCGACTCCGTGGCAAGGGTCTGCCATCTACCGAAGGTTACGGTACCGGCGATGAGCTTGTAAATATCATGGTATATATTCCCGAAAACCTGAGTGACAAAGAGAAAGAGGCTATAGAATCGCTTCGCGGGTCAACAAACACCCAGCCGACTGAATCGGTCAAGAAACGCATATTCAGCCGTCTGCGCCACATATTTGAATAATCATTTCTGACAAAAGATAAAGGGTTGTGTCAAAAAATATATCGGCACAACCCTTTTTTCATGCCATGACATATCTATACATGTAAAACTACCGTTAGAATAACTATGATGACAAATGCAATCAAAGTAATCAGCTATTTCTTAATTACAATATCATTTCTTTCCTGCACGGATGAAGTGGAAGCGACAGTGCCACCATGCTCAGCACCGGCAACCATCTCCGGTACGCTGCCTGTATTGTATATTGATACTGAAAATCATAAGCCGATTGTCTCCAAGGAAGAGTATCTCAATGCATTTTACCGGATTGACCCGATGGGGATAGAAGGCATAGAGGCTCTCGGTAGCGAAACGGAGCCGCTGCCGATGCAGATACGCGGCAGGGGACACTCATCATGGAAAGGGAAAAAGAAGCCTTACAAAATCAAACTTGACAAAAAGACCGCTATATTGGGGATGCCCAAAAATAAACACTGGGCGCTCCTTAAACCCGATGAAGGAAATGTTGCAGGCTATCAACTGAGCCGGCTGCTTAATCTGGGCTGGGCTCCAAGTCTGCAACCGATAGAAGTAGTGCTGAACAATGACTATATCGGACTATATTTTCTCACAGAAACCATCCGTATTGATGAAAACCGCATTAATATCTATGAACAGAAAGACCAGGAAACCGACCCGAATCTCATCAAAGGCGGCTGGCTTGTTGAAGTAGACAACTATCACGATGAATGTCAAATCACAATTCCCGAGAACAGCCAATGGAACCTTACACTGCGTTACCATTCTCCGGAACTTCTCTCTGACGCCCAGATGCAGTGGCTCACTGATGAATTTAAGGCAATAAACACATCGATATATTCCAGCGACAAAACGTCAACCGACTGGGAAAGATTCATTGATGTGGAAAGCATGGCACGTTTCTTCATACTTCAGGAAATCATGGACAATCCCGATGGATTCCACGGGAGTTTTTATCTCCATAAAGATTTAGCGGACAATGCCAAATGGGTCGCCGGACCCGTGTGGGATTTATCATGCTATCATCGGGACAAGACCGACTACACATTCCGCATGAAAGTGCATTATGGCTTTACGCCCCACTGGATTGGCGAACTACTCCGGTACGATAGCTTCTGCACGGCGGTAAAAATGATATGGGAAGAGGTGTACCCCGATAGAATCGCGCAGATATATGAGCATATCGATGATGTAATGCTACCGCTTGCTGAAGCATGGGAACATAATTGCGCCCGATGGGACGATGACCCTTCACTGTCGGCACCATTCAGGGCAGAGCGTATTAAAAAATCGCTCTACGGCAATATAGAGTGGTTCAACAACCACCTTCCTGTAGCACCCATGGCATCCGTGCCATCCTTTGCGACGGCATACAACAATACCACTGTACGTGCCTTCAATCTACAAGGCATCCTAATCGGAGAGTTCAAGAATGAAGCCGAAGCCTTCTCCAGCCTTCGCGAAGGTATCTATATCCTGAATGGCAGAAAAATCAAAATTGAATAACCCGTACACCCACAAAATCACGCGGTTTCAATCTGATTCAAATTAAATAAGGCGCATGCATTAGCGGTAGTTATATCGGCAATCTCGTCGAGGCTGACTCCGAGAGTATCGGCAACGTACGCCGCAGTATGTACTATGAATGCCGATTCATTGCGTTTACCCCGGTGAGGCACGGGCGCAAGATAAGGCGCGTCAGTTTCCAGGAGCAGGCGGTCGGCACCAATAACCGGAAGCACTTCCCGAAGCCGGGAATTTTTAAAAGTGACTATTCCGTTTATGCCGAAATAGAAATCGCCTATGTGACGTATGCGCCCGACATCTTCCGCATTTCCTCCAAAGCTATGGAAGACCCCGCGTGGCACACGACCCGCCGATGACAATACATCAAGCACGTCATCGAGTCCGTCTCGGCAATGAATTATGACAGGTAAATCACGTGCAGTCGCCCACTCTACCTGACGGGCAAACACCTCCCGCTGCTGTTTGCGATAGGTCTTGTCCCAGTACAAATCGATTCCAATCTCCCCTATCGCGACAAAATCGTTGCGGGAATCAAGCACACTCTCTATACGTGCCAAATCAGCCGCCCATTCGTCACCTACCTCTGTAGGATGCAGCCCCATCGCCACTGATGTATTTACGGGAAACCGCTCATGAAGGGCAAGCATCGGCGCGATTGTGCCGACATCGACATTAGGAAACACCATGTGACCTACCCCTGCATCGACAGCTCTTTCAACCGCCGCCTCCGGCGATTCAAATTCGGGAAGATAGAGATGGGTATGAGTATCTATTATCATGATTTCCTATTAAGTGACCGCTCGGCTATATCAACAAAGTAGCGGAAGGCATCAGAAGACAACCCCGCCTTTTCAAGACAGGCTATCGCTTTTTCGGAATAATCGTTTATCATCGCGCGACACTCGCTCTCTACATCAAGTGCGTCATAAATCGCCATCACCTCCGCAATCTTCTCTTCAGAACGTGTACCGAACAAAGAGGTAAGACGGGCTTTTTGCTTGCCATCGGCACGATTGAGCGCCGTTATAAGCAAAATAGTCTTCTTGTCATTAAGAATATCCCCGCCTATCTTTTTGCCGAACACCGCCGGGTCACCATAAGTGTCAAGCCAGTCATCCTGAAGCTGAAATGCGAGTCCAAGGTAAGTACCATAGTCATAGAAAGCCTTCTGCACCGCTTCGTCAGCACCCGCCATGAGCGCTCCCATTCGGCAGGCACATCCAAGCAATACGGAGGTCTTCAAGCGTATCATCTCGATGTACTCTGCGACAGTGACATCTTCACGGTTCTCAAAATCCATGTCGTACTGCTGCCCCTCATATATTTCCATTGCCGTGCGGTTAAACAGGTCAAGCACTTCGGCAAGTCGACCGGGACATCCGCGCCCCATGAATTGCGACGCCATCGTAAGCATGGCATCGCCCGAGAGTATCGCCGTCGCCTCATTCCACTTTACATGAACCGTCGGTCGGCCGCGACGCACATCGGCACGATCCATCACATCGTCATGCAACAAAGTGAAGTTATGAAACATTTCCAGTCCTACCGCCTGGTTGACAGCGACACTTTTGTCGGCACCAAGCGCCTCGGCGGCGGCAAGCATGAGCATGGGGCGTATGCGTTTTCCCCCACAGTCCAGTGTATAGGCTATCGGCTCATAAAGTCCCTTCGGCTGAGCCGGATAATGAATCTCGGAAAGCGCCTTGTTGATATAGGCAATGTATTCTTTTTCTGTATTCATGTTACTTAGAAAATTATATTGGCGAGTGAATCAGAATTTTCTCTGATATATTCCTCAAATCCTTTTATATAAAGATCGGCGGCTTTTTCATGACCGTCCTCCCGGTATTCATATTCAGTCGCACGGACACCAAGGATATAGCCTTCAAGCTCCAAAGGGGTCATTGACGATACGCTTTCCAACAGAGTCTGTGCATCGGCACGCCCGTAATCGGCTGCCGCCTTATTGATTTTACCATCACCGGAACAACCGGAGAGAGTCGCAGCTATAAGGGCGATAAATAACAGTCGTCTCATAATAATGTCATGGCTATTTTCGCACATGCCTCGGCATCGGCAAGCGCATTGTGATGATTATAAAACGGGATTCCCATGAAGTCACATACATAGGGGAGCGAATAACTTCCCACAAGCTGCTTGGGAATCCTGCGCCGTGCAGCGGTAAGGGTACAATAAAAAGGATTGTCGGGCCAAGTCATGCCGTAAGTGCGGTGAGCGGCACGAAGACATCGCTCGTCAAACATCTTGTTATGTGCTACAAACACCACATCGTCTATATTGTCGGCATTAAAACCGAACTGACCGCACATCTCTTCCCATACGCGGTCAAACGTACCGGCAGAATCAGTATCACTGCGGCATATACCGTGTATGCTTTCCGAAAAATAACGTATATACCAGTTTGGCTCAGGCTTTACAAGTGAATAGAAGCGGTCGACAATCGCCCCGTCATGTACTTTTACCGCACCGATAGCACAGATGCTTGTCGGCTCATTGTTGGCTGTCTCTACATCTATTGCGATAAAATTATCCATTGTTCTCGCATAAATGTGTCACATAATCCCTCACATTATCCATCAGCCAGCGCGGTGTCGAAGTGGCGCCGCAGATGCCGACGCTTGCTATCCCGTCAAGCCATGCGGGGTCTATCTCTCCCGGATTGGATATAAGATGCGTACGCTTGTTTACATCCTTACATTCAGCATAAAGTATCTTGCCGTTGCTGCTCTTTTTGCCGCTGACAAAAAGTATCAGGTCATGCTCTGCGGCAAATTCCCTCAGACGAGGCACGCGGTTGGCTACCTGACGACATATCGTATCATAATACCGGAACTCTGTGTCGGGCGACTTGCGGCGTTTTATCTCCGCAATCATTTCCTGAAGTCCGTTGATTGACTTGGTGGTCTGAGAATAAAGGATTATGTCGCGTGAATAATCGAGCTGCGACAGCCCGTCGATATCCTCCACCACGATTGCGGTGCCTTCAGTCTGACCGACAAGCCCGTTTACCTCGGCATGACCGAGTTTGCCATAGATTACAATCTGCTGGTCGGGACGGCGCGATACGTATGCCTCCTTTATCCGTTTCTGAAGATGCAACACCACAGGGCATGTGGCATCGATTATTTCAATCTCGTTTTCCGCCGCTCTCTGATAAGTCGAAGGAGGCTCTCCGTGGGCGCGCAAAAGCACCTTGACACCTTTAAGCCGTGACAGCTCGTCGTGAGTGATTGTGACAAGACCTCGCTCGCGAAGTCGCTCCACCTCATCGCTGTTGTGGACTATATCCCCGAGACAGTACAAAAGACCGCTGCTGTCAAGCTCAGCCTCCGCCTTGCAGATTGCCGACACGACACCGTTGCAAAATCCCGAGCCGTTGTCAATCTCAATCCTCATAAGCGGCAATTATCTTTTCATAGAGGTCAAGGAGCCATTTATCCTGTTCTTCGACCGTCATATAGGAATTGTCAAGCACTACGGCATCATCAGCCTTACGTAGCGGACTTTCTTCACGCGTCTCGTCGATATGGTCACGGGTCACCACATTTTCAAGCACCTCATCATAAGTCGACTCCACGCCTTTTGCCTTCAGCTCCTCATAGCGTCGCTGCGCACGTGTCTCGGGCGATGCCGTTACAAACACCTTCATCTCGGCATCGGGAAATACTGTCGTGCCTATATCGCGACCATCCATGACGATGCCTTTTGACTTGCCCATCGATTGTTGCAAAGCCACAAGACGATGACGGACGGCTGGGATAACTGACACCTGCGATACATTGTTCGACACTTCAAGGCGACGTATCTCTTCCTCAACATCCTCCAGGTTAAGCAGGGTATGCTGCCTTCCGTCGGGCATCGGCATGAAATCAACGGCAATCTCACCGAGCGACGCTACAAGATTGTCGGAATCGACCACTCCTGCCGCAACAAGTCCGTGACGCATCGCCCAAAGAGTGACGGCACGATACATCGCACCCGAATCAATATAACGGTAACCGATGCGCGATGCAAGCGCACGTGCCATCGAACTTTTACCCGACGATGAATATCCGTCAATGGCTATTATTATCTTCTTATCAATCATATCCAATCATTTGATACACCTACAAAGATACACCAAAATTCCGACAACTCCAATACGCCATGCACAATCGATGACTATCGAAAAATATCACAATCATATTGAGTTGAGCAGGTCAATCTTACCGTCATCGATGAGTTTTACAATCAACTCGCCGAAAAGCGTGTTCTGCCATGCAAACCACGCGCGTGTAAATTCAGAGGCATCATCCTTATGGAATGACTCATGGATAAAACCGGTTGAGGCATCGGTGTTCATTATCATTCTTATACAATCAGCAATTTCCTCGTCATCAGTGCTGGTAAATGCTTTCATCATTATACTCATGGGCCAAACCATGTCGTAGCCTATGTGCGGACCGCCGATACCCTCACCTGCCTTGCCGCGGAAAAAATATGGATTGCTGGCGCTCCATACAAATCTGCGTGTGTTCTGATACACAGGGTCATCTATATCTATATCCGACAGGTAAGGCAGCGAAAGAAGACTCGGAGCATTTGAATCATCCATGAGCAGATGATTGCCGAAGCCGTCAACTTCAAAAGCATATATTTCTCCAAATTCGGGATGATTGAATGTGGCGTGGATTTTAAGAGCCGCATCAACCTCATTGGCGAGCGCACGGCATTCATCTGCCATTTTCCTGTCGTGATTCACCGTGTCCAGAATTTCAGCCGCTTTTCTCAGCACCGACACCGCGAAGAAATTTGATGGCACGAGAAATTGCAACGTGGTCGCATCATCAGAAGGACGAAAACTGGATACAATCAGTCCGCATGGCTTGACAGGGGCACCGAGACCGCCATTGTTAAGAGTATCAAGAGCGCGTTCGGTCTTCCGCCGGAATTTGTATTTACCCGTACCGTTAAACCGTTGCTGTTCACGAAACGTGGCAAGTATCTTAGACATGGCATCAAGCCATTCCTCGTCAAAGATTGAATCATCGCCGGTGACCTTCCAGTATTCATAAGCAAGGCGCAAGGGATAACACAGAGAGTCGATCTCCCACTTGCGCTCATGCACTTCGGGAATCATGTCGGTGATATCGGTCATCCATTCGCCTCCCGTAGGCCCGTCATTAAACGCATTGGCATACGGATCGAGGATTATGCACTTGAACTGACGACGTATCACCCCTTCAAGCATATCTTTGAGAGCCTTGTCCTCGTTGGCAAGCTGCACATAGGGCCACACCTGCGCGCCGGAGTCCCTCAGCCACATGGCATGAATATCGCCTGTATATACAAACGTATCGTGCTTTCCATCATCCCCTACGCGATAATGTACGGTGGTATCAAGGGTATTGGGATAACAGTTTTCAAACATCCATGCCAATTTAGGATTGACAAGCATGGCTTTAATTTTAGCGATACGGTTATCCACAGCCTTTGACTTGAAGAGTCTTTGCTCAGGTTTAGGGCGGTTAGTCACGTCGTAACGCGTCATGACAGCGACATTGTCGGCTTCACATCGCGCCACGGATTGTGTGGCGGTCAAGGCAGTGACGTATTCAACCGCCTCTATAGCAGTCGGGGAAGGCATCGCATATTGCTGAGAGCCAGCCACCAAAGCCGCAGCAAGAGCCATACCCGGCAGGCATTTGCTTGTATTAAACATGGTCTTTACTTTGAGATGAAACACATTTACCACCTCTAAGATAGCACATTTAATCGTATTTCCCGCCATCCGGCATGAAATTTACCGGTTATCCAATAGTCTCTACATCAAAATAAGCCCTGTTGAGTGCACCGGCATTTTTGATGTCACTCCCGTAGAGTCGCATATCACCCCAGGGTTCATACATCAATCATCTATTTTCCAGTTAAGCATGAACTGTTCAGCCTCTTTGTAATCCATATTAAAAAAGCGCTGTTCCTTATCGATATTGCGAATCTCATCCATTTCCACAGTGGTAAACTCAAAGTCAAAAATATCGATGTTTTCACTTATATAAGGATGATATGTAGCACCCGGGATGGCAGAATGACCCTCCTGAATATGCCACCGCAGGATAATCTGTGCCGGAGTTTTGCCGTGAGCTGCCGCAATTTCCCGTATCACCGGGTCTTTGAACAAGGCACCGTTACTCATAGCCCCGCCGAGAGGGAACCAGGCTTCAAGAACAATGGAATCATTGGCAAGTTTCTCCATCCACATTTTTCTCTGCGCGTATGGATGGCACTCGATCTGCATCACAGCCGGCTTGATTTTCGCCCATTCCATTGCTGCGGAGTAGAGCGAATCGGCAGCATCAAAATCGCTCAGTCCAAGGCTTCTAACCTTACCGGAGGCAACAGCCCGTTCCATAGCGCGCCATGCCCCGCGCCAATCACCCATAGGCTGATGCACATAGAGCAGGTCGATATAGTCAAGACCGAGGCGCTCAAGCATACGGTCGATAGCAGCATCGGCATCATTATATTCACTGGGCCAGAGTTTGCTCGTCACCCATATTTCCACACGTGGCACACCGCTTTCCTTTATGCCCTGCCCCACTCCGCGCTCGACACGATAGGCATGTGCCGTATCGATATGGCGGTAGCCATTTTTCAGTGCGAACGACACAGCATCGGTAGCCACGGAATCACCGGGTACATTGAAAGTACCTATTCCGAAACGAGGCATCTGTTGCCCGTTGTTGAGCGTGACATACGGTACGCCGTTTTTATAAGTATCCTCTGCAAAACCGAGATTGGCAGACAGGATAACCAGTACAAAAAGCGTTATTAATTTCATTACTTTTCTATTCATATACATGTAGTTTAGTTTTTTTGCCATTCACAATATATAAACCTTTCCCCGCTTTTGTCACCCGTCAGTCGTCGATGGTATATATCTGCTCCATTTCTTTTGATCATTCAATCTTACGTTTCTGACCGTTTATGATATATATGCCGGGGGCAAGACCAGAAAGATTGCTCGCACTAGAGAGGACTCTGACACCTTTAAGATCATATACATTGTATTTCTTCACTCCGTCAACAGCCACTTCGCCTATTCCGTTTGTAGTGACATCTATCAGGTCGTAACTCTTGGTGCCGAGACCAATCTGTTCGGCATAATCAACGGTATGTGTCCCGTGACGGCTGTCGATGCGCTGTACGAGAGGCTGGCTGTTGTCGCCGACTGAAGACTCATGGTTGAACACCAGATCAAGACAGGCTTTATCAAGTGCGACTGGGTCGAGCGAGGCAAGTATGCCAATATCTTTCATCTGCGGAGCCGACGGATGTCCGTCGCAGTCGCAATCCACTGAAAGATTGTTCATCACATTTATATAGACAATTCCTTTTTTCCCCTTGAAATAATTATGTACCGACTGTGCAGCGGCCGCCATAGACTCCAGAAAGGCATCCTGCCCGTGGGGCTGCTGAAACACATAACGTGGGTCGGAGTATGCGCCGGCTGTGTGAATACGGGTCTTGCCATCGGGGGTAGCGATGCCGATACTCTGATTTTTCAGCACACCGCCAAAGCCGCCCATTGCATGACCTTTGAAGTGAGCGAGGTTAATCATGAAGTCATAATTTGCAAGGTGGCTTCCGACCAAATTCTCCGAAAACCATTTTGTATCCTGCATGGGAAGGTTCATGCCACCATCTTCATCCATTATATCAACAATGGCAATATCTCCATAACCTCGCTGCTCGATAGCACGGCGATGAGAGGCTGTATTTGAACGGTTGCCACCGTATGCCGTATTGCACTCCACGATAGTGCCTTTAACCTCCTTGACAAGATTCCCTATCAGTTCGGGCCGGAGGTGATTGCTCCGGTCCGATTCCCCGGTGCTGATTTTAACGGCGACATTTCCTTCGGGAGCGACTCCCAACGACTTGAATATGCTTACAAGTGATTCGGGTGAAATGTCTGAAGTGAAATAGACCTTTGCCGGTTCCTGTGAGGTCTGCGCCATGCCCGCGGTCAATGTCAGGGAAAGCGCCAATGTTGATAATGCTTTGCGTATCATTGTGTTTTTTTGTTTGCAAATTTGGGATTTATCCGAGAAAACATCGTTATCAAAAAATCGGACTTTAATACCTTTATTACCTCTATATCTATTTTTTGTATCAAAGACCGAAAAAGCAGCAAGCCGGATGCTGTAAACGCATCACACACGAGGAATTGTTTGATGTGCCGAAAGAGACTATGTAATATATAACCTCTGAATAGCTGTCAGAATAAACATCTACTGATATATAGCGGGATTTAAATATTAAGCCACGATAATCCAGACACAAAAGTCGGGCAGATTATCGTGGCTTCGTAATTATATTTGTTTGGCAGTTCAGTAGGATAATCCCATATTTTTTAGCCATTCGGCAACATGGGCGGCGATGACATCGTTGTTAAGTTCCTGCATCAGAAAATGGGAATTGCCTTTGATGCCGATTTTCGGGAGTTCGACAAGTGTCGCGTTACCGCCATGACGGTTTATGGCATCGACAAATTCATGAGCCATCTTCAGACGTACCTCCCAGTTGCTGCCGCCCAAAGTCGTAGCACCTGACTCAGGAATAAAGTCACCGAAATAAATGACAACCGGCTTTTTAGTCAACTCCATGAATTTGTCGGGGGATACAGGTACTCCGGAAAGTCCACCGGTAAGACCGGGCAATGCTTCGGGCACTTCGCCTTCGGGGAATATAAATCCTCCGGGTTCGAGAGCGACTACGCCCTTGACCTCAGTATTGTTCATCGCAGCCACCCATCCGGGAAACCCTCCAGCCGAGTGGGTCACAAGTATATGGTCCCCTATCTTTTGCGCCATGGCATCGAGTGCTGCAACATCAAGTTTATGGTCACTCAGGTCGGGGACCATCTGTCGGAAGAAATTCGACACACTCAGTGAGTCTTTCGGGAACTGAATCCCTTCATTCCACTCCGGCCACAGCCCCATGCGCCATATATCGAACCAGAATTCCTCATCTGCCACAGGCTTGACCGTTACTTCGTTGCTCGTGCGAGAAGCGTGTCCACGGCCGGGCAGGTCGAGAACGTAGGTCGGATAACCTTCGCGGAGAAGAAGAGTGGCAAAACCGTCGCGCCCGTCAGGCGTCGTTTCCCAGCATACTCCGTCACCACCGAATCCATGCACGAATACCAGCGGCAGTTTCTTTGCATCCACCGGAATCTGGTATCTTGCGAAAGCGTGGTCGCAACGATAAGTCTGACCATCCTGTACGGGGTCAGTCCAGCCGACAAATGTATCAGGATTGAATGTGCCGGGGCGCTCTATGGTCATACCTCCGACGGGGAATTGTCCCTGACGCTCTATCATAAGAGGCTTTGATGCAAAACTTGTAAGGCTCATAAACGAGAGAATTATTAAAGCGGTTGTTTTCATTTGTATATGTTTTGCGATAATAACAAAAACAGAGGTCAGAATTACATGTAAATTTTTCGGCAATCGTTACCATAATTACCGAAAAGGGCTTGTTCGATTTTTGCCAATCTTTTAATTTACAGCCAACTCCATCATTTAGACGCTATGATTTTCAGAAATTCAGGCAATAATTCCCGAATTTTTATGAATCCACGATTGTTATAAGTTATGTAATTTTGCTGAAGTGATAAACGACAGTAAAATTAGTGCAATATGAATATTAAACTTATAAAATTGTTAGTAATGGCAATTATAACATCTTTTTCAGTTAACGCCCAAGACTTTCAGCAACCTTATCCGATTGGAGAAGCCATGAAAGGCAATCCCAATTTTATCGGAACGGCATACCTTTACCCCATGTCGGAGGTAAAAGAATTAAATGTGCCCATGTTTAATGTAACATTTGAACCGGGATGCCGCAACAGTTGGCACAGTCATAGCGGAGGGCAGTTGCTCATAGCGACAGCCGGAATCGGTTACTATCAGGAAAAGGGTAAGCCCGCACGAAGGCTTTTCCCCGGCGACATAGTGGAAATCGCACCGAATGTCGAACATTGGCATGGAGCGGCACCCGACAGTTGGTTTGCTCATCTGGCAATAGAGTGCAACCCAGACAACAATAAAGTCACATGGCTGTCACCGGTAAATGATGACGAATATCTGCCTGCCACAACCGATGCCGTCCAAAAGTATGCCAGCGCAAATAAAGTACTATCCCCACGGCAGCAGGCGATTGTCGCCATCGGGGCATATACGGGTCGTGGCGACCTTGAACACCTTGATGAAGCACTTGTCGAAGGTCTTGATGCAGGCATGACCGTCAATGAAATCAAGGAGATTCTGGTTCAGGCTTATGCATACGCCGGATTTCCCCGCTCATTACGCGCTTTGCAGACATTCATGGCTCTGCTTGACAAGCGTAAAGGCGCCGGAATCAATGACACAATAGGCAAAGAAGCGACTCCAGTGCCGGATATGGATGACAAGACCAAGTATGCGCTCGGAAAGAAAAACCTTGCCGAACTATCCGGTATCCCCGCCGATACACCGGCAAGCGGATACGCCGTATTCGCTCCGGTTATAGACAAATTCCTGAAAGAACATCTTTTTGCCGATATTTTCGACCGCGACATACTTTCGTGGCAAGATCGCGAACTTGCAACAGTTTCTGTAATCACAGGGGTTGGAGGTGTGGAGCCTATGGCAGCCGCACACATGGGCATCTGCCTGCACCAGGGACTTACACCCGATCAATTATCGGCATTGCTCAACATCGTTGAAATCAATCTCGGACCGGAATATACAACGCCGTTGCGTCCGGTGATAGAGAGGTTTGAAAGCAAAAGGTAAACGGATATCTCATTTGTCATATAATACCCATCCTCGCCCACATCCGGGGCAACCTCGATATTCGCGCCGAGTATATCAAACGCCTCCCCGCCGACAAACTCAACGAAGTCCTCGAAACCATCATGAAAGGCATTTAGTTTTACTGTTCATGTGGAATTGATTTTCAATGACTTTTATCACTGAAAATCAACTGTATAAGAAAATAACGGTACAACTATCCATTATGAAAAAGAGGGAATGAAAAAGTTGCTTTTAGGGAATGAAAGGATTAGAAAAGGTAAGTATTTTGAATGAAATATTTAACTAAATATTAACAGTTATACGTTTCTTTATCGATTTGCCAACATCGGATTAAACTGCGAATCAGACAATAAACTTTAGTTAATCTGAAAATTACGAGCGCAAAATAGGCGTAGTTTGAACTATTATTGTTATATTTGCAGCTTAATAGACGCAAGTACGACTATGGAAGAGAACATATACATGTTGCCTGACAGTGAAATCCGCCGTCGGCTGGGACAAAAAATAAGGCATCTGCGACTCCGACAGAACTTCACTCAGACATCACTCGCGGAACAGGCGCAAGTCTCATTGACGACATTAAAGAGAATCGAGAAAGGCGATATAAGCTATTTCGATTCCCTCATGCGCGTGCTTCGCATACTTGGCGAATTGGATGTGTTCTCGCCACTCATTAAGGAAGATGAGATGAGTCCCAATGAATATTTCGAGTTTGTCGAGGCAAGCAAGAAGAAGCAGCGTAAACGCGCAAGTGGTAACAACAAGCCCAACGTACAACCTAATACCGAAGAATCAGAATGGTAGATATAGCGAGAGTAAACCTGTATGGCCAACCCGTCGGGACATTCCGATGGGACAACAACCGCCAGCTGGCACATTTCGAGTATGCCGACAGTTTCATCGGCAAAGGTCTTGAACCCTCGCCGATTCTAATGCCTGTGCGTCAGGGAAGGGTCTATTCATTCTCTGATATAGGCCGTGAGACTTTCAAAGGGCTTCCCGGTATGCTCGCCGATTCATTGCCAGATACTTACGGGCGAGCACTGTTTGATCGTTGGCTCGCGCTCACCGGGCGTAGCAGCGGAAACGCTGTGGAGACACTATGTTACCTCGGCAAGCGCTGCATGGGAGCGTTAGAGTTCGAACCGGCCATGGATGCGCCCTATAGTCCCGATGTCAGAATAGAACTTGATTCCCTTGTTGAAGTGGCAAGCGAGGCACTGTCTAAAAAGGAAGAGTTCGGAGCCAATCTTGAAGAGGACAAGAAGGCGGCGATAGCCGAAATAGTGCGACTTGGCACCTCTGCCGGAGGACAGAGGGCGAAAGCCATAATAGCCTACAATCCATTGACCGGGGAAGTTCGTTCGGGACAGATTGAAGCTCCGGAAGGCTTTGACTATTACCTGATAAAACTCGATGGTGTAACCGCTGAAGCCGGATTCAGGGAAACACAGAATTTCGGCAGATTGGAATACTCTTTCTATCGACTTGTTAAGGAATGTGGCATAGAAATGTCGGATTGCAGTCTGATAAAAGAGAACGGACGCGCCCATTTTCTCACCAAGCGTTTTGACCGTCAGAATGGCGAGAAAATTCACATGCAGACTCTTTGCGGAATAGCGCATTATGACTACCGCAATCCACGTTCTTACTCATACGAGCAGACGTTCAACGTGATGAGGGCATTGAGACTGCCATACTCACAGGCGCAGGAAATGTTTCGTCGCTTGGTATTTAATGTGGTAATCCGCAATCAGGATGACCACACCAAAAACATATCCTTCCTTATGGACAGAAAAGGCAAATGGACCCTTTCGCCGGCATACGACATGGGATTTGCATACAACCCAAAGGGCGGATGGACAGCACAGCACCAGATGTCAATCAACGGGAAGTTTGACGACATCACCCGCCAAGACCTTTTGGAATTTGCGAAACGCAACAATATAAAGGAAGCTACTGAAATAATCGACCGTATTGCAGAAGTATCTTCACGCTGGCCTCTCTTGGCAAGGGAATGTGAAGTTCCCCAGCCCATGATAGATGCCATTATGCCGAATTTAAAACTCTCTATATAATACATCCTTCTTCGCAAAGACTTCAATAATCATGAAAATATATCCTGACAAAGACAAGGCTTTTCCAAACCCTGCGATTCCGAGCCTTTGCTACATAAAGAATGTGGTGAAGAATCCGAGAATAATCATTGGCGATTATACTTATTACGATGATATCGACGGAGCCGACAGGTTTGAGGAGCACGTCACACATTTCTATGAATTCATCGGTGATAGACTGATAATCGGAAACTTCTGCGCTATTGCCAAGGGTATTACCTTCGTCATGAACGGCGCCAATCATCGGATGGACTGCGCCACGACCTATCCTTTCTACATAATGGGAGGAGATTGGGGTGGTGCAATTGCTCCTGTAATGGATGAATTGCCGCTCAAAGGTGATACTGTTATCGGCAACGATGTATGGATCGGGCAGAACGTGACAATCATGCCCGGCGTACATATAGGCAACGGAGCCATAATCGGCACAAATGCCACGGTTGCCTCCGACATTCCGCCTTTTTCGATAGCCGTGGGCAATCCGGCAAAAGTCATACGCCGCAGATTTGACAATGAAATGATAGACTTGCTGGAGCGCCTACAATGGTGGAACCGTCCCATTGAAGAGATTGATAAATTGATTCCTATACTCTCAAATCCTGATATCGCCGAGGCAAAAATTGAAATAAAGAAATATCTACAAAGTCAATAATAGGACACCACATCTGCGTAAACTGCGAATCCCGGTCCCCCTTAAGTCATTTTTGAGGGGTACGCCTGAATTTGTTTTCAACGGACGTCATGAGTTGTCAAGGAATACCCATCCTCGCCCACATGCGGGGCAACTTCGATGCTCGCACTGAGTATATCAAACGCCTCCCCGCCGACAAACTCAATTAAGTTCTCGAAACCATCGTGAAAGGCATTTAGTTTTACTGTTCATGTGGAATTGATTTTCAATGACTTTTATCGTTGGAAATCAACCATATAAGAAAATAACGGTACAACTATCCGTTAAGGGAAAGAGGGAGCGAAAAAGTTGCTTTTAGGGAATGAAAGGATTAGAAAAAGGGTGTGTTTTGAATGAAAGATTTAACTAAATCTTAACAGTTGGCAAGATTTTTTATTAATTAAAGATGGCAACTCGGAATGAGAATATAACCGAAACAATCCTTGAATAGAAAAGAAATGCCCCATAATCTTGTGGAGTGTGCCACAAAATTATGGAGCAAGTATGCGAAGCGAAGAGACGCTTATCCGATGTTCTTAGCCATTTTCATGCCTAAACTAAAGGCTGATTCTAACTCAACAGGGAACATATCATCCCGATATTTTCTCTTACTTTCTTCGTCAAATACCTCCACAGCATACTTGGAATAGTCCGAGAACTGATATGTATTGAACGCACAGATTCGGTTAGGTTGATTGAAAACGTGTCCGATGAAAGATTCTATGTTTGCAATGACTGCCTCGGGGAACATTTCTTCTGGAACATTCATGGTATATATGGTTGCCACATCACATCGTTTTGGCGCAATCGTTTTATAGCCAGCTTCATAGGTGGCAAACGGGAAGATAAGTCTTTCGAGAAAGGCTTTCATCTGTGCCGATACATCCATCAGGAAAATTGGAGAGCCGAGTACCAGAATATCCGCCTGAGCTGCCTTTTCAAGAACTGGCATTATTGGGTCTTTGACAGAACAATGACCGTAACTCTTTGAGCCTTTGAGTTTACAGGCGAAGCAACTGCGGCAGCCTTTGAAATCGAAGTCATACAGATTGACGGTCTCAACAGTTGCGTCTTGTAACTGTGATTTAACACCCTCAGCAAAAGCACGACACATTTTTGCCGTGTTCCCGTCCTTGCGAGGGCTTCCGTTGATGATGATTACTGAACTCATATATTGTCGAATTTGCTTGCAAAGCAAGTACATTATTCTTATCTTTGCAAGTACGCACCAATAAGTTATATAGTAACTAAGAGGAGTAAATTATGGAAAAACAAAACAATACGGATAAAATATTTTTTCATGGGAAAGAATATTTTTGTACGCTTGACCTTGCTCTTGACAAAATAGGCGGCAAGTGGAAAATCATAATGATTTATATGTTGCAAAATGGAGCTTTACGTTCATCAGATTTACAACGTAAAATGTCGGGGGTGTCAAATAAGATGTTTACCCAAACTGCACGAGAATTGGAATATGACGGTATAATAAAACGAGAAGTATATCCAGTTGTTCCTCCTCGCGTAGAATATTCACTCACTCCAATAGGACAATCAATATTGCCTATCGTAAGAGATATAGCCGAATGGGGAAAGCAATTATTGGATGATAGATTATAGAAGGGGGTTATTGCATAACAATGAATGTTCTCTGATTATTGTGTTTTACCCGTCAGCAGATGTCTCGATGGTTTGTGTCGTAGATAGTTGTCAAGGAATTGCTTTTTACTGCTATAAAACAGTTTTTTGGATGTTTGAAGAACCAATAGCTGTACAAAAAAAGGGAAAATGAGCCTTGAAACGTTGGTTTTCACCTATCAGCGAGAGCTTGTTAGAAGATATTGTCTATCTTTGTAGATGAATAGGAGCAACTGTATCTTTACGGGATGCGCTGCAATACTCGTATTAATAAAAATAAAGCACGTTTATGTCTGAAAATTTTATAATAGTAGAAATCAAAAACGACAAAAAACAATTTCTACAGCTTTTACTCATCGGTGATGAATCGGAAACGATGATTGACCGCTATCTTCAGCAAGGCAATCTATACGCAGGTATATTAAACGGCATCCCAATTACAGTGTGTGTGGTTTTGACTATTGATGACACAACGGTTGAGATTAAGAACCTTGCAGTTAGTCCGTGTTTTCAACGTCGCGGTTTCGGTCGCCTAATGTTAGAACACGTAGAAAAAGTGAATCCCAACAAATCCATTATCCTTGGCACAGGAGAAACACCATCTACTCTTAGTTTTTATGAAAAGTGCGGTTACCGTTATTCTCACCGAGTACCAAACTTTTTCACAAATAACTATAGCAATCCTATCATCGAAGAGGGAGTGCTCCTTCGCGACATGATTTATCTAAAGAAAAACGACACTAAGTTATATTGAAATCACACTACCTCGTCCTCTATCAATCTTCCAATCATACCGACCTTCCGCGACATCGCCAACCTCGTTGAGTGTATGGCGATGTTTTATTTCATCAAAGGGCTGTCGGTGTTCCGCATAGTCACAGAGCCATGTGCCGACCGCTTTCTGCTGCTCGATGGTCTCGCCGTAGCTCTGCACCACTCTCTTGATGTCGGCGGCTTCGGAGGTAGAGAAAATTGACTTGTGCCGCTCCGTGGCGAAATGGATAATCGCTTCAATGTCTCGCCTGAACACCTCGCTTGCCTTGTAGAGAATATCGGCGATGATGTTAAGAATATCCCGGCTTGATTTCAGCGCACCCTGCAACCTATGGACTTGTCCTTCTCCGCCGTTGTCCAGCTCACCGCCATGCTGATGCGGTGCCGGTCCCCCGCCTTCTGCTCCCGGAGTTGCCGCAGTTCCGTCAATTTGTATGTGTTTTTGTATGTATATAAAATAAAATCCGCCGCAAGTTATTGACTTACAGCGGATTTGGTTTAAGTATTTGCGGAAAGACAGGGATTCGAACCCTGGGTACCCGTAAGGGTACAACGGTTTTCGAGACCGTCCCGATCGACCACTCCGGCATCTTTCCAGTCGATTGACGGGTGCAAAATTAATAATTGTTTTGGAGGTGGTCAAGGATTTTGTTGAAAATATTTTTGAACACACCCAAAAACGAAAGATGCGACAGTGAATCACTGTCGCATCTTTCGTTGGTAGCGGGATCGAGAATTGAACTCGAGACCTCCGGGTTATGAATCCGACGCTCTAACCAACTGAGCTATCCCGCCATTACCGTTTTGCGAGTGCAAAGTTATGCAATAATATTTAATCCTGCAAACATTTTGTGAATTTTTCTTCAAAGTATTTTCCATTTGAGTATCTTTTCAAGTGCAACTATTTGCCGCCTATCTAATTTTCGTTATCTTTGTAGTTAAACAGGGCACAATAACTTAATAAACCGACTTTGAACATGACTAAAGAAGAACGCGATTCATTCAACAAATGGATAAAAGGGATACCATACGAAATAGCATTCTGGGAAAGCTATTACGGACATGGCAAAAGTCTGAACGCGCTGAAATCATGGAGCGACTACGGCAAGGAATGTCGCCTTGACGACTTCGATATCTTAGGATTTGTATCGTCTTGCAACACCTCGCCACTGCTAATCGACCTCGGATGTGCCCTCAGCTACACGTTTGGCACCGGATATGGCGGTAAGGAAGTGAGAGTTGACCGCGTCGACCCGCTTGCAATGTTCTACAACCGCATCCTCGAGCACCACGCACCTGAGATGCCTCGCATAAAGTTCGGGATGCTTGAGACAATATCCTCCGAATATGAAGCCGGAAGCGTTGATTTCATCCATGTGCGTAATGCACTTGACCATAGCGCCAACCCGGTGCTCGGCATAATGGAATGTCTGAAATGCCTGCGCCGCGGGGGTGTGCTCTATCTCAACCATCACCGCAATGAGGCACTCCGCGAGAATTACCGTGGATTCCATCAATATAATGTCGACAAGGCAGATGACAATCTCATAATCTGGAACAACGACGCGCGCATCAATATCAACGAAACCCTCGCCGGTATAGCCACGGTAAAATGCACCCTCACCGACCAAGGGCACGTAGTAGGGGTCATCACCAAAATATCCGATGTTCCTGCCGATACCGCGCCCGGCACTCCGGCGCGCATGTCGGAGATGCTGCAACTCACCGTCGAGGCAATCAACTCGCCGGCATTTGTCATGAGATATCATGCGGCAAGACTGACATCGTCAATAGCTCATCCAGTCATGCGCCGCATCCCGCGCAAATTTGTCGACCGCCTCAAGCACCTCCTCTCCCAAAAATCCTGACTACATCAACAGATTCCTCCTAACGACTTTGAGCGGTCAAAATCACAATAAAGAAGGCGCATCAAAATAGAAAATCTGCTGCTGCAATGCGGGCGAGCTTCCACTCGCCCCTAAATCGACATATGGCTATCAGTCTGATAATCAAAGAAGCAGTAGAGGCGAGGGGAAACTCGCCGGTACACAAAAGATAATAAAAATGGCTGCGTCACAGAGATGACACAGCCCTTGATGTGATCCGGATGCGACTCGAACGCATGACCGTCTGCTTAGAAGGCAGATGCTCTATCCAGCTGAGCTACCGGACCTACCTTATTGAGAGCGCAAAGTTACGAGTTTTTGTTGACTTTGACAATATCCATGGTGAAGTTATATAAAAATTTATCAATTTTTTAACAACAGACTGAACGACCGATTTAATATTTGTTGCTACTTTTGCGCAAAAATTTCTTACAACTAAGTAACTCGCGAAAATTAGATGATATATAATTATGAAGTATTTACGAATAAGGATATGTCAGCCAGTAGGGTTACTGAAATAGAACTTATAAACTAATTTTTAAGAGTTACTTAATCCAATTCAACGCATATTAATTATGAGGTTTGCTAAAATTCAGATATTTACAGTCTTATTGCTCGCTGCCGCATCCTTATCTCCACGCATGACAGCTAAAGAAAATATAGACTATACCCCTCATATCCACGGCACCGTCAGGACACGCTTTGAAGTCGCGACCGAATCAGGGAAATACCGCTTTCAGGTACGCAACGCCCGCGTGAGCCTTGACGGGAAAATCGCACCCAACATTGATTACTACATCAATACCGACCTTTGCGACAGGGGGTCGATGAAGATACTCGATGTGTGGGCGCGTATCTATGCCACAAAAGATTTGGGATTCCAGGCGGGACAATTCCGTATGCCATTCGGTGTCGACCCGTTCCGTGGTCCAAATACTTATATTTTTGCCAACCGCTCCTTTATAGGGAAACAGGTATGCAACGTGCGGGCGGTCGGAGTAAAGGTCATGTACACTTTCCCGTCAATTCCTCTCACGGCTGAAGCCGGTGCATTCAACCCCACGACAATCGGTGACCATTCGGGTTGGAACAGCAGCCTCGCCTTTGCCGCCAAAGCCACCTACTCTATCGGCAATATAAAACTCGCCACTGGATTTCAGTCGATAATACCCGACTCCGTGCGCACCAACCTCATCGACGGAGCTATAACATGGAAAGCGGGACGATGGCTCGTCGAAGGCGAATATATGTATAAGCATTATACCGCCGGGCGGCACAAGGCATGCCATGCCTACAATCTTTATGCCGATTACCATCTGCCGATAAAAGCCGGCGTGTTTAACCGTCTTTCATTTCAAGGGCGCTTCGACGGCATGACCGACCACACCAATGCCATCCGCAACAGCGAGGGATTGCTCACCACCAACGACCCAGCGCGTAACCGAATCACCGTGGGAGCGACCATCAGTTATATAAAGAGTAAGAATCTTTTCCTCGACATCCGTGCCAATTACGAGAAATACTTCTATCATCACGATGTGACAACAACGCCGGGCACCGGCGACAAGGCGCTCATCGAACTGGTGTTAAGATTCTGAAAACATTCAATTTATGGAAGAGATTGAAAACATACTCGCCAGTCATGACGTACGACCGACAGCGGTCAGGATATTGATTTACAAGGCACTCATGCAGTTTCACGATACGTTTAGCATGACTGACGTGGAGACTGCCACCGACACTCTCGACAAATCCACAATATTCCGCACTCTCACTCTCTTTGCCGAACACCACCTTCTTCATGAAATCGAAGATGGCAGCGGGTCAAAGAAATATTGTCTGTGCCACAATGACCACGAGTGCCGTGTTGACGAGTTGCACTGCCACTTTTACTGCGAATCATGCAAAAAGACATTCTGCCTCGACGACGCACACATACCGCCCGTAACCACACCTCCCGGCTTCATCGCCCGTCATGCCGAATACATAATCAAAGGCACCTGCCCCTCCTGCGCCCGCAAGCACCCCTGAAAACAAGAAAATACAAGCTACAGGAATAGAGCATGACATCACGAGATGAACCAAAAGATTAGCCACGTGTTCAATTTTCAAAAGCGTTTCATAACAGGCAGGGCTTAAAGCCCTGTTTAATAAATGCCGCTATTTATGTTACATGTGATATTATACGCGATTGTCCCTATTGTGGTAGTGATGTTAGCCGGATTCATTTCCGGTAAACGTGGGATTTTCACGGGAGCCGATGCAAGGAAATTCAATAAGGTAGTGCTTGATTACGCATTGCCGGCGGCATTGTTTGTGTCTATCGTGCAAGCAAGCCGTGAGGACCTTGCCAAAGACCTGAAGTTGACACTGGTTTCACTTGCAGGTATCATGGGATGCTTCATGCTGGTATATTTTGTATTTAAATATTGTTTTAAGAAAAATACCGGTGCCGATGCCGCCGTGTCGGCATTAATCAGTGGCTCGCCGACCATCGGATTCCTTGGCTTTGCCGTGCTTGAGCCGATTTTCGGCACAACTCCGGCTGTGGCACTTGTAGTGGCAATCGTGGGTATTGTCGTGAATGCCGTGGGTATCCCGGTAGGACTTTCATTAATGAATGCCTCCCTTGAAAAGCAGCAACCCGGCTCTACAAAAAAGGAAAGCGCGTGGAAACCGGTTGTGCACGCATTGGAGCAGCCTGTGGCATGGGCACCTATCCTTGCCGTGATTTTAGTGGTATGCGGACTTCACTGGCCTGACTGGCTCAGTCCGTCTTTCGATTTGATAGCCAAAGCCAATGCCTCACTGGCGGTATTTTCAGCAGGCATCACCCTCTCGGCAATAAAATTCACAATCAACCGGCAGGTCGTGCTCGGCTCTCTGATGAAAATGGTACTTATGCCGTTGGTCGTACTTATATTAGGACTTTTTGTCGGGATGGACGCCTTCAATCTTAAAATGCTGGTTATTTCAGCGGCACTTCCACCGGCATTCTCCGGAATCATTATAGCCGATGAGTACAACACATACGTTGCGACCGGGACATCATCGCTGACGTTAAGCATGATTCTTTTCATCGGTTTCTGTCCATTGTGGATATGGCTTACTGACATCGCGCTCAAAATATTCTGATACATTAATAATATGAGAAGACAGGGTGAGATCATGCAGCGTCTCACCCTGTCTTATTAATCTCTACCAATGTCCGGTGTCAGCCGAATTTGCTTATTTTACGCAGAGCAGCCTCGTTGATTATTTTAATACGGCGACCGTCGACAATAAGTATTTTCTCGTTAACAAAGCCTGAAAGTGTGCGTATGGCGTTGGAGGTGGTCATGTTTGACAGATTGGCAAGATCCTCGCGCGCCATATATATCTTTAATGTAGCATTGTCATCTTCAAATCCATAGCTTTCACGGAGAGCAATCAGGGCTTCAGCAAGACGCCCGCGTATATGTTTCTGGGTAAGATTGACAATCTTTGTGTCAGAGCCGCCAAGATTGCAGGAAAGTTCGTGAATGAAGAACCATGCAAGCTTAATATTGTTCTGGATGAGTTCTTTAACTACTGCCATGGGTAATGACCCGAGGATAGACGGCTCAAACGCCGCAGCAGTCGACACATAGGGTTCTTCAGCAAAATAAGCACGATAGCCAAAGTATTGCACGGGACGAATCAGGCGCAATATCTGCTGCCTGCCTCCTATGCCGTCCTTGTAAAGCTTGACCTTGCCTTTGAGCAGACACCATAAGTACTCAGGCTCTTCACCTTCAGCATATATAATCTGATTCTTCTTAAATGCATGGGTTGTGAAATTCTCAACGATACGACGTTTCTCGTCGCCGTCAAGAATCGACCATATTTCTGACAGGTCTTCTTGAATTACTTTTTCTAATGTGCTTTTTTTAATCATTTCCAGTGCCGTGTAACTATGTTTTAAAACACAGAGCAAAGTTACACAATTTTGTCAACACACAAAAAAATATGACCCTTTTAATAAATATTTCTGACAATATGATTAATTTTGCCGTATAATATGAAACTTAAACGGTTATGGCAGACAAGAACGAACGCATATTTGGTCTGATAGGCTTTCCCCTCTCCCACTCCTTTTCACAGAATTATTTCAATCAGAAATTCAAGTCGGAGGGAATAAACGCCCGCTATCTAAACTTCGAGCTGCCTGACATAGGCGACCTGATGGAGGTTGTCGCGGAATATCCCAATCTATGCGGACTTAACGTCACCATACCCTACAAAGAACAGGTCATTCCCTATCTCGACTCTATGGACAGCGATGCCAAAAAGATAGGGGCGGTCAATGTAATCAAGTTTATACGTGAAAACGGCAACCTGAAATTCAAAGGTTACAACTCCGACATAATCGGCTTCATGGATTCAATACACCCGCTGCTGACGCCCGAGCGTAAGAAAGCACTCGTACTTGGCACCGGCGGAGCGGCAAAAGCAGTGTTCCAAGGACTCATCAACCTTGGACTTGAACCTGTATATGTGTCACGCAAGGTGCGTGAAGGCGTTCTAACCTACTCAGAACTGTCGCCGGAAATCATGTCGTCACATCAAGTCATCGTCAATACCACTCCCCTCGGCATGTATCCTCATGTCGACGAGTGTCCCGACATCCCCTACGACCTGCTGACCCCCGACCATCTCTGCTATGACGTGATCTACAATCCCGAAGTGACCCTGTTCATGAAAAAGGCTGCCGAGCATGGTGCCGAGACCAAAAACGGTCTCGAAATGCTCCTTCTACAGGCATTCGCCGCCTGGAAAATCTGGAACGAATAACATTAAACCATCCCCTTTGCGACCTCCCCTCTCCTATATGCCGCTTCTTCCGGTAGCGTTGCTCGTTATCGCGGTCACGCTTATGATCAACCCCATAGGCAAGAAGTATCCCGACTCGCTACGCGCCGACGGTCAGAGAGGTATTGTTGAAAGCTGCAACGCCAATAACACGGGGCAACATCTTCTCGTGTCATTCAACACGCGCGGATATGGCGATGTGAAAGCACGACTCACGGTGCCTTCGACATACACGGAATACCACATCGGTGACAGCGTGACTTTTTTCTGCAAGCTGAAGAAACCTGAGCGACGCACACTTTACGAAAACGACTATACCGCCGCATTGCGAGCGCAAGGCATCATATATACCGGATTTGTACCTCCCGACAGCATCATCATAACCGGACAATCTGACAATCTTTACTGGCGCATAAGGCGCCTGCGTCCCCTCGCCGGAGAGCTTCTAAAGCGCAGCTCCCTCTCCGCTCCAGCATGTGAATTTCTTACCGCAACTCTAATCGGCGACACATCTACCCTTACGGAAGACACCCGTCAGCTATTCTCTTCGGCGGGAATAGCACATGTACTTGCGCTGAGCGGTCTGCATGTAGGCATACTTATTATAGTAATCACCGTCATTCTTTGTCCCTTATATATTTTCCGTCTGCGGCGCATGAGGCTGTTGCTGACCATTGGGGCACTATGGTTATATGCCGTATTCACCGGACTGTCGCCATCAGTGACACGCGCCGTAGTGATGGCTACAGCTGTCAGCGGAGGGCTCATCCTCCAGCGCCGTTACTTCGGCTTCAACGGATTGCTCCTCGCTCTGTGCGTGATTGTCATAGCCTCGCCGCGACAACTTTATCAGCCCGGATTCCAGATGTCGTTTCTTTCCGTGGCATCTATTCTTGCAATAGCTCCGCTTATAAACCGCTTAAACCGGAAAAACCGCGTGACATTCTACCTTGCCTCTATGGCAGGAGTAAGTGTAGCCGCCACCATCGGCACCGGCATCGTGTCAGCATATTACTTCCACACATTTCCGCTCTACTTCCTGATTGCCAATATACCGGTGCTGATGATATTGCCGTTTCTGATGGGTGGAGGCATTCTTCTCATGCTGCTTGAAGCTGCCGGACTTGACCCGGTGTGGCTATGCATAATAATTGATACCCTTTATCATGCCATACATGCCTATGCCGGATTGATTGCTACACTCCCCGGAGCAACGATTGACAACCTCTATTTTCCCGCGTGGCTTGCGATTCCATATTATCTGACTGTCGTGACACTTATCGCAGCGATATACCTTCGCCGACGCAGCATGAGAATCGTATGTGTCACTCTCGTCTGTATCACGACCTTCTGCTTTTCTGCATCACAGCCGGTATATGCCGACGAGGAGATTTTCCTCACCCGCGACACATACTCCACCACCTGCCTGTACCGCAACCGTGACAAAGTATATATGCTCACGACTGCAAGACCGGTCAACGCAAGAGACCTCATCAACAAATATCAACGCACATACAGCGATTATCTCGGCAGGCATGGCGCCGACTCGATAAGACTCGTCAGCGATACTGTCACCATAGGTTCAATCGTAAAAGCCGGATGTCTCACTACCATAAAAGACAAAAGGTATATAACCGTCACGGGACAACCGCTGCCGCCGCCTGACCATTGCGATCATCTCGATTATGCTATTGTGTGTCGCGGATTTCGAGGTAATGTACTTGACATCCATAAGGAATATGCACCTGACACCATATTGCTTGGCAACGACCTTCATCCTCGCCGGCATGACCGCTATGCAGACTCGCTGACACTGTACAAAATTCCATTTCGTTCACTCAAACAAAAATAATTGTCGTATATTTGCATAAGTCTCAATGGCTATTATATACGTTGAATATTATGGACGAGTTATATTATCAAGCGATAGACCTGCTGAAAGAACTTATTTCCACCCCTTCCACCAGCCGCGATGAAAACGCCGCCGCCGACATAATCGAACGGCATTTAAAATCGCACAATCATGACACTCACCGTCATGGGAATAATGTATGGGCAATCGTCCCCGGTTATGACCCCGGACTTCCCACCCTGCTTCTCAACTCTCATATTGACACTGTAAAACCTGCAGCCGGGTGGAGCCGTGACCCGTTTACACCGGAAGAGGATGACGAAGGGCGAATCTACGGTCTCGGCAGCAACGATGCGGGAGCATCGCTCGTATCGCTCATAGCAGCCTTCCTGTATATGTCACGACAGCCTCGCAACTACAACCTCATAATGCTTGCCTCAGCCGAAGAAGAAGTAAGCGGAAAAAACGGAATCGAATCAGTGATACCACTGTTGCCGGAAATCACGGTTGCAATCGTAGGCGAACCCACGGGGATGAATCCCGCTATTGCTGAAAAAGGTCTGATGGTACTCGATGCCGAAATCACAGGAGTTGCCGGTCATGCGGCACGCGATGAGGGAGACAACGCCATCTATCACGCGGTTGACACCATTGCCACGCTAAAAAATCTTTGCCTGCCGGTAGTTTCCGACATGCTCGGACCGGTTAAGATCAGTGTCACACAGATTAATGCAGGCACACAGCATAATGTCGTGCCCGACCTGTGCAAAATGGTCGTGGATGTGCGCACCACCGATGCATACTCCAATGAGGAGACTCTCGAACTGATACGCCGCGCTGCGCCGGACTGCCGGTTTATCCCGCGCTCCACGCGCCTAAACCCCTCTCACATTGACCCCGGTCACCCCATTGTAAAGCGTCTTGAAATACTCGGGTTCACGCCTTTCGGCTCGCCCACCCTCAGCGACCAGGCATTGATGCCATGGCAATCGGTAAAAGTGGGTCCCGGACAGTCATCGCGCTCCCATACAGCCGATGAATATATTTTCGCCGACGAGATACGCGAGGCAATCGCCACTTACATCCACCTGCTCAACGGTCTAAATCTTTAAATTTGCATTATTTGTCACTTTTTTGTAACTTTGTAAGAATAATCTTAAAAAGCCTTGATTACGCAACATGAGTGACATCACTGACCTCCCATTACAGGAAGAAAACGATAATAAACCCGCTAATTATTCCGGCGATGATATAAAGACCCTCGACTGGAAGGAACACATACGCCTGCGCCCAGGTATGTATATCGGAAAACTCGGCGACGGCTCACAAAACGATGACGGCATCTACGTGCTTGTAAAAGAAGTACTTGACAACGCCATCGATGAGTTCATGATGGGGTTTGGCAAGCAGATTGATGTCACCGTCACCGAGACTACGGTCACTGTACGTGACTACGGTCGAGGCATTCCGCTTGACAAGGTGATTGACGTGTCATCTAAGATGAACACGGGTGCCAAATATGATTCCAAGGCTTTCAAAAAGTCGGTGGGACTCAACGGCGTGGGTATCAAGGCAGTCAACGCCCTGTCGACCGACTTCACCATTACCAGCGCACGTGACGGACAGGCGCGCACAATCGAGTACAGTTGTGGAAACATAATAAGCGACGGCGGAATAGTCGATAGCGACGAGCCTAACGGGACACGCGTGTGCTTCACCCCCGACAACACTATATTCCGCGACTACCGCTATCATGAAGAGTATATCGTACAGCTTGTAAAAAACTATACCTTCCTGAATACCGGACTGTCGATATACCTCAACGGAAAGCGATATTACTCGCGCAACGGATTGCTCGATTTACTTAAAGAAAACCTGACAACAGAACCGCTCTACCCTATCATCCACCTGAAAGGCGACGATATCGAGGCGGTGATTACTCATACCAAGCAATTTGGCGAAGAATATTATTCATTTGTCAACGGTCAGCACACCACCCAGGGTGGTACTCACCTCACCGCGTTCAGGGAATCAGTGTCACGAACCATAAAAGAGTATTTCGGTAAAAACTTCGAGTATTCCGACATCCGCGGAGGTATGGTCGCTGCCATCTCCATCAAAGTGGAGGAGCCGGTATTCGAGTCACAGACCAAGACAAAACTCGGGTCACGTGACATGGGTCCCAACGGTCCAACGGTTGCAAAATTCATCGGTGACTTTATAAAGAAAGAGCTTGACAACTATCTGCACATCGACCTTACGACCGCCGACATACTGTTGAAGAAAATCCAAGAAAACGAGCGCGAACGCAAGGCGATGGCCGGTGTCACAAAAGCTGTGCGCGAGAAAGCGAAAAAATTTGCCATCCACAATAAGAAGCTTCTTGACTGCCGCACTCATTTGTCTGATGTAAAAGGCGATGAAGATAAAAAGCTTGCTTCCTCCATATTTATCACCGAGGGTGATTCCGCAGCGGGTTCAATAACTAAAATCCGTGACGTGGACACCCAGGCGGTATTCTCGCTCCGAGGCAAACCGCTGAACACTTACGGGATGCCGCTGGTCGACGTCTACAAGAATGATGAATTTGCTCTGCTCCGCGCGGCTCTAAATATCGAGGAAAGTATCGACGACTTGCGCTATAACAAAGTCATAATCGCCACAGATGCCGATGTCGACGGAATGCACATCAGATTGCTGCTGCTCACTTATTTCCTGCAATTTTTCCCTGACTTGATAAAAAAAGGGCATGTCTATGTGCTCCAGACTCCGCTTTTCCGTGTAAGAAACGGCAAAACCACCCGTCGCATAGGGAAAAAAGGAGGGAAAGGAGCAACTGATGAGACTTATTATTGTTATAATGATGAAGAGCGTTTTGCCGCAATTGAAAAGCTCGGGGCAAATGCCGAAATCACCAGGTTCAAGGGACTTGGCGAAATATCGCCTGAAGAATTTCGCGAGTTCATAGGACCTAATATAAGGCTTGACCGGGTGACACTCAGAAAAGAAGATGCAGTAGGCGAGCTGCTGGAATTTTATATGGGCAAAAACACGGTCGAACGCCAGAACTTTATTATTGATAATCTCGTAGTAGAAGATGACTCAGAAATCTCTTGAACGTATAGCCGTCTATCCCGGAACATTTGACCCGTTCACAATCGGGCATAAGTCAATCGTGGAACGCGGGTTGAAGATATTCGACAAAATAATAATCGCAGTCGGCATAAATGATGCCAAACGCTGCTACAAACCCACGGAAGACCGTGTGCGCCACATAAAGAAAGTGATGGCGGATGAACCACGCGTGGAGGTAGTAAGTTATGACGGACTCACCGTCGACATCGCCCGCACTCACAATGCCGGATTCATACTGCGCGGTGTCAGAACTGTTGCCGACTATGAATATGAGCGTAATCTCGCCTACGCCAACCGCCGTATCTCCGGCATAGAGACTGTGCTGCTCTACACTCTCCCCGAACTGCAGTATGTAAGTTCGACCATGGTACGCGATCTCGACCGTTGCGGATATGACATAAGCCAGTTTGTACCTGATTCCGACTCAATATAATCCCACTAACTGAAACCACATGAAACGATTTATATATACGTTAACTTTTGTCCTAATGGCAATTATTGCCTTCCGTGCGGCAGGATTTGAACTCACCCCTGACCGAAAGCTGCAATATGCCGAAGGCATAATCTCCACATACTATGTCGAGCCTGTCGACCGTGACACCATTGTAGACGAAGCGATAAAAGCGATGCTCAAGACACTCGACCCACACTCTGTCTACTCAACCCCCGAAGAGACACGCGAACTTAACGAACCGCTGCTCGGCAACTTCAGCGGCGTAGGCATACAGTTCAACATGACTACCGACACCCTGTATGTGATACAGACCGTTGCCGGAGGTCCGTCGGAGAAAGTAGGCATACTGCCGGGAGACAGAATCATGGAGGTTAACGATACTCTCATAGCCGGCGTAAAGATGAAAAACACAGATGTGATGAAACGTCTCCGCGGGCCGAAAGGGTCGACGGTCAATGTAAAGGTACTCCGTAATGGCGTGGACAATCTCATTGACTTTTGCATAACACGCGACGACATACCCATCTATAGTATCGACGCTGCGTATATGGCTGACCCACATACAGGATATATCAGAATTTCGCAATTTGCCGAAAAGACCCCCAAGGAATTTGGTGAGGCGATCGAGAAACTACGCCGTCAAGGCATGAAGAATCTCATCATCGACCTTCAGGACAATGGTGGAGGCTATCTTAATGCGGCACAGGAACTCGCCAATCATTTTCTGAAAAAAGGTGACCTGATAGTTTATACCGAAGCACCGCGCTCACCAAGTTTCAAATATATCGCCGAGAAAGACGGCGACTTCACCGATGGCAGGGTTGTGGTGCTTGTAAACAATTACTCGGCTTCGGCAAGCGAGATTCTCTCCGGTGCCCTCCAGGACCATGACCGTGGCGCCATCGTAGGAAGACGCACCTTCGGAAAAGGTCTCGTGCAACGCCCCTTCCCATTTCCCGATGGTTCCATGATACGCCTTACCGTGTCGAAGTATTACACACCGTCAGGCAGATGCATCCAGAAGCCATACGTAAAGGGCAATCTCGACGACTATCAGAGCGACATGAAACACCGCTTTGAATCAGGTGAGTTCATGCACTCCGATTCAATCCACTTCCCCGACTCTCTGAAATATCAGACATTGAAAACCCATCGCCCGGTTTATGGCGGGGGAGGAATCATGCCCGACCGCTTCGTGCCGCTCGATACCACATGGTACACCCCTTATTACCGCGACGTTCTTGCAAAGGGAGTTATCTACCAGTGGGTATTGCAATATCTCGACGCACATCGCAAGGAACTGAAAAAAGAGTATCCTACTGAAGAGCGATTTGCTGAAAAGTTTGAAGTGTCACCCGAAATGATGCAACAGGTCATCGACCGCGCCACCAAGGCGGAGATAGAGTTTAATGAAGAGCAATATGCCAAAAGCGGCGAATATATGCGGTCACTGCTGAAAGCGTTACTCGCCCGCGATTTATATGAAAACGGTTCTTATTTCCGTATAATGAATAAACTCAATCCCATATATAATGAAGGATTGCGTCTTATCAACCAACCGAAAGAATACAACGAACTACTGAATCGATGAAAGAAAACATCATAAGCAAGGAGACATCGGAAAAGACCGTACTGGTCGGTCTTATCACTCCACAGCAGAATGAAGCCAAAGCCAATGAATATCTTGACGAGCTTGAATTTCTTGCTGACACCGCCGGTGCCGTCACCGAGAAGAAATTCCTGCAACGTGTCGACTACCCCAATCCGCGCACTTTTGTAGGGAAAGGGAAACTCGATGAGATAAAGGAATATGTCGAAAACAATGACATAGGGCTTGTAATATTTGATGATGACCTCTCCACGAAACAGGTGGCAAACCTTGAACGCGAGCTTCAGGTAAAAATCCTTGACCGCACAAGCCTCATCCTTGACATCTTCGCAAAACGCGCACAGACCGCCAATGCGAAGACCCAGGTCGAACTTGCGCAATACCAGTATCTCCTCCCTCGGCTTACCCGCATGTGGACTCACCTTGAACGACAGCGCGGAGGTATAGGTATGCGTGGTCCCGGTGAGACACAGATAGAGACCGACCGACGTATCATCCTTGACAAGATATCACGCCTCAAAGCCGAGCTTGAGAGTATTGACAAACAAAAATCGATACAGCGCAAAAACCGTGGCAAGCTTACCCGCGTGGCACTTGTAGGCTACACCAATGTGGGAAAATCCACATTGATGAATCTTCTAAGCAAAAGCGATGTCTTTGCCGAAAACAAGCTCTTCGCCACTCTCGACACTACTGTCCGCAAGGTGATAATCGACAACCTGCCATTTCTCCTGACCGATACGGTAGGTTTCATACGCAAACTTCCCACCCATC